>Ga0272442_10006021_pt1 | contig 16084 bp, 13 predicted proteins | sample SSMForm2O_FD_200262 | JGI IMG/M metagenome (GOLD analysis project Ga0272442, IMG submission 200262) | Marine sediment archaeal communities from Little Sippewissett salt marsh, Falmouth, MA, United States - SSM-Form-2O | ecosystem: Environmental > Aquatic > Marine > Wetlands > Sediment ...
AATGACGCAGTTCTTTGGTGGAAGGGTGAATGGTGGAACGGAAAGGACCTTTACAAACTTATTACATCATGCAGGGACAATCTCAAGAGGTCCGGGTTTTCAGAAGGTGACCGCCTGGCCGTCCTTTTGCCTAATTCTCCGATGGTACTGGCTCTTTCCGTTGCGAGCTGGAGCCTCGGTGGGACTGTTTCAACTCTGAATCCCAAGGCAGGACACAGATCCCTAATGGGGACCCTTGCTCTCATAGACCCTCATGCCGTGGTTTTAAGTGGGGAAATGGAGGATACGGGAAAAGAGATACTTGAACAGGGTTTCCCTGTAGTGGTGACTTCCCCTGAAGGGCCTATCCCTGAATATAAGGGAAGATCGGGAGAAAAGAGCGATACGGAACTGGCTATCATCTTTGCCACTTCAGGTACTACCGGATTACCCAAGGCTGTCCCTTTATCCCATACGAATCTGGCAGACAATGCTACAACGGTTTTTGAATTCGTGGATGAAATGAAGGAAGGGGATGTGATGATAAACGTCCTCCCGAACTTCCATTCCTTCGGTTATACAGTCTCAGGCATTCTACCCCTTCTTTGCGGAATGTCTCAGACCATCCTCCCAAGTTTCATGCCTCCCAGGGCCACCATTGAATCCATGGCGGCATCCGGGGTAAATGATCTTGTAGTCGTTCCAGCCATGTTATCCTTCCTGCTTGTTTCAATGAAAAATACCGGGCTGGCTGTTCCAGAAAGTCTCAAGCTCATAATTACAGGTGGGGACAGATTGAACGTCCAGCTTGATGAGAGGGTGAGATCTGCTATGGGAGTCGGTATCCTTGAAGGATATGGTCTTACCGAATGTTCACCGGTGGTTTGTGTGAATCCTTCCTATTCCAGAAGAAAAGTGGGTACTGTGGGACCCCTGATCCCCGGCTATGAATGGCAGTTGAGGGACGTGAAAGGGAAGGTTTCTGATCCTGGAGGAGAGGGGATACTCTGGGTAAGGGGCCCTTCTGTCGGAAAGGAATATTACAAAGCTCCTGATCTTACTTCGGAACGTTTCGATAAGGGTTGGTTCAATACTGGGGATGTGGTTAACATCGATGGGGATGGTTACGTGTCCATCCTGGACAGGGCCACGGATATTGTTATAGTTGGAGGTTTCAATGTCTATCCCCAGGAAGTGGAAGCTGTCCTGAATCAGCACCCTGATGTAAGTGCAGGCATTGCTGTTGGAATGCCCCATCCAGTTAATGGCGAAGTGGTAAAAGCCTTTGTAATGAGAAAAGAGGGCTCCTCGGTTACCGAGAGAGAGATCATCGATCATTGCAAGAGAGAACTTGCTCATTTCAAAGTTCCCAGAAAAGTGGAATTCCTTGACAGCTTTCCCCTTTCACCTACAGGCAAGATTCTCAGAAGAAAACTCCGGGAACAATAAAAAGGAGGGGGATCCCCCCTCCTTCTCTCTATTGTCCATGGGGTCTTAAAATGCATGGAAGCCGGCTATATCATCCCGCAGCTTCATATATCTTTTCTTGGTGGTTTCCATATGTCCCTTTTCCATATCTGCAAGTTTTTCGAACATTAATTTGGCTTCACCTTCGGATTCCCCTGCCAGTCTGACGTAGAATTCATTGGCCTTCATTTCCGATAGATATGCTGCTGCAGCTATTCTAAGCAGCGATGTAGTATCCTGGAAATCCCTGGTCTGGACCTGCAGCTCCGGTGCTACCACCATATTGGGATCTATTGTGGGCTCTTCGTCATAGAGTTGAACATAATAGTCCCTGAGCCCCTTCTCATGTTCACTTTCCCAATCTGAAAGTTCGGCAAGCTCTTTCTTGTAGTGTTCTTCCTGTACGCTTTCAGACCACATCCTGTAGAATTCCTTTGCCTCAATTTCCGCCTTAATTCCGTATTCAAGTGCTTTCTTCATTTCAAAGCATTCCGCCATGAGAAAAACCTCCTTTTCAGGTCTGTATTCTTTTTCTGAAATCAATTATAGAATGAAACAGCCAGCCAGGCAACAAGCCAGAGGCAAATCAGTCTGAACTGATATCCAGAATCAAGAACCCCTGTAGGGTATAGATTAAATGCTATTTACCCTCAGTCCATGGAGGAAGTTCTCTTTTTATCTGTTTTCCGGTGGACATGAAGAAAGATCGCTCTGAAATATTTGCGGCATGATCTCCGATCCTTTCAAGATTCCTTGCCACCATCTGAAGAAGCGTTGCCCTTCGGGCCCTGTTCTCAGATGTAACGCCGTCCCTGCTGATGATAAGGAAGAGTTCGTCTGTCACCTGATCATATAGTATATCCACTTCGTGATCCTGGAGAAAAACCTTTTTTGCAAGTTCCGGATCATTGTCTTCAAAGGATCTCAAGGTGTCCCTAAGCATTTCAACACATAGGGATGCCATTCTGGGGACATCGATCAGGGGTTTTAGAAGGGGTTCCTGGTTGAGTTCCAGGGCATGCCTGGCAATATTACAGGACTCATCGGCCATTCTTTCCAGATCGGTGATTATCTTCAATACAGAGAAGAAAAATCGCAGTTCTTCACGAACAGGATGTCTGACTCCTATGATCCTCAGGCATTCCTGTTCTATGGTCACTTCATGCTCGTCAACAATGTCGTCATTCCTGATGACCTGATGTGCCAGGGCATCGTTTCTTTCCTTAAGGCATCGAAGGGACATTAGTATCATATTTTCTACGGATGCTCCCATCTGTTTTAGCATTTCCAGAAGTTTTTCCCTGTCTCTGTTGAGAAGAAACCTGTTTCCGAGGGTCCGTTCATTTTCCATGATCCTTCATTTCCCCTTTCCTCATCGATTCTGTAGTTGGGCCTGTTCTTTTCCGGCTGATCCTCTCGTCAAACAGATTGCTGCGTACCATTTCGAAGGCGGCTTCTGCAGTCAGATTACAATATGTTACAAAGTCCCATAAATAAACATCATGCTTTGAATTCAGCCAGAGACCCCGCTGCATAAGTTCATCTCTAAGACTGCTTTCAGAGTCCAGATACTGGATCCAGATCTTTTCGGATCTCTGGGCCAGTTCTGTCCCTCCAAGGGCAAAAGATCCCACTGCTGTGGATACAAGATCTGACAGAAAAGCGGTCATCCTTAAGTAGTCATCATTCTCGGCAAACTGATCCAGTAATTCACAGCCAGATACCTTCATCAGGGGATAGAGTTTCCTGTTCAGGGTTTCCGAGAGATTTCTCAGGGCTGCAAGAGAATAGGAAATGGTGGAATATTCCTTTTTCCAGAAATCTCCCGGACCCGGAGCAGCAATATCGGAAAGGAAACTGACGCAGGAATTTAAAAGTTCTTCACTGCCTCTGGACAAGCTTTCGATTCGGTTGAAGTCAGGTTTTGACTGAAAGAGCCTGTAGAGAATCTCCTCAAGGTTATTTCCTGTCCTTACCATTTCCTTTGCAAGAAGATCCAGGGCCATTGAGGGAAACTGTTTTACCGAGTCAGAAAGGAAAAGAGGCGTCCCCAGTTGTTCCAGGGTGCTTGGCTTCATCACCTTTTTCAGGAAAGCCGAGAACCAGGTTATGAAAGGCAGGAACAGGATGACGTTGAAGGTTGCGACACCAATATGCAGAAGGGCTACAAGATTGGGGAGGGGAAGGCCAGTTTCTGATATGAAGGAGATTATCAGCGAATAAAAGGGAATTAGGCACAGGCATCCGGTCAGCCGGAAGAAGAGGTTTCCCCAGGCCAGCCTCCTTGCGTTGATGCCTTTACCTGCTCCTGATAAGAGTACTATACCTGAATTGCCGAGATGGCTTCCAATCACTATCCATAAAATAGAGGGAATTCCAATTATTCCCGTTGTGGAAAGGGCAATGGCCAGGGCCATCACCATGGGACTGCTTTGCGTAAGAGAGGTGAGGGCGAAGGAAAAGAAAGCAAGTGTAATTGGGTTCCTGGAAGCCAGGAGAAGCATTGTTTTAAGTTCAGGTTGCTTGAAGAGGGGAAGAATGCCTGTTTTTATGAGAACCATTCCTGAAAGGAGGATGCCTATCCCGGCAAGCAGTTTCCCAACTTGCGAATACTTTCTTTCCGCTTTTTTTGAAAGCAGCCATCCAGTGAGCAAAACAAGAGGAGACCATCTTATCAATTCCAGGCTAAGCAAGAGGGTCACCAGCGAGGATCCAACACTGGCCCCCATTATGACAAGAATCGAGCTCTCCAGGGGTATCAATCCGAGATCTACCAGGCCGACTGTAAAGGAGGTGGCCGCTGTGCTGCTGTGTGAGAGGGATGAGAGGGCCAGTCCGAAAAGAAAGGAGAAGCCCCTGTTGGCCCCTGGAAGGGTAAAGGCATGGTCCAGGCCTTTCCCAAGCACTTTTCTGAAGCTCCTGGTAGAAAGATCTATTCCTTCCAGGAACATGCCAAGGCCCATTATAAAAAGAAGCAATCCCATGCTCCCGGGTAGTATCATAATTTATTCCTCCCTCCCCTGGAAAACTTCTCTCCTGATGTGATAATTGCATTATAATATTCATCTGGGGTTTTTCCCCGGACTAAATTCATAAAATTCCCTACGGTATGCTTAAAAGGAGAAATATCCATGACCAAAGACATAACCCTTGTAACAACTGAAGTCAACCAGAAGACAAGAGATGTTATCAAAAATGTCCTTGAACCCCTTTCGAGGGTTTCCTTTCTCCAGGATAGTGTTGACAGGAGACAGGATCTTTCCGAAGCTACGGTCCTGATGTCCTTTTTTTTCAACAGGGAAGTCCTTCAGGATGAGTATGTCCTCCTGAACAAAACAAGCCTTCTGCAGACCATATCAACCGGTGTAGATTATCTGCCCTTCAGGGATATCCCGGATCATATCCTCATAGCCTGCAATGCCGGGGGCTGGGCATATCAGATAGCGGAACACTCCGTGGCCTTTGCCCTTGCTCTTTACAAAAGACTTGTTCCCAATCATCAGGATCTGGCCAGGGGACATTTTAGCCGTACATCCTTTCTTTTGAGAAACCTCAAAGGAAAGACCCTTGGTGTCGTAGGTTTTGGTGGTATCGGGAAACATGCTTCAAGAATGATGAAATGTCTGGGAATGAAGGTAATGGCATTGAATACAACTGGTATAACTGAGGAACAGGTCGATTTCATTGGAACTCTGGAAGATCTTCCCCGGGTCCTGAAGATGGCTGACATTATCCTTCTCTCTGTTCCCCTTACGAAAAAGACTGTCGGTTTAATTGGCAGAACAGAATTGGAAATGATGAAAGATGATGCTATGGTCATAAACGTTGCACGGGCTCCACTTTTGGAAGAGAAGGCCCTTTATGAACATCTGTGTGAAAATCCTGAATTTATGGCTGCCCTTGATGTATGGTGGGAGGAACCTTCATGGAGCGACAGTAGCTTCCATTTGAATTTCCCCTTCTTTGATCTCCCCAACTTTGTGGGTTCTCCTCACAACTCGAATTATGTGGCGGAATCTTTTCATGAAGCATCAAGGTTTGCCGCTGAAAACGTGCGCAGGCACCTCGAAGGAAAAAGGCTGAAAGGCTTGATCTCCAGGGGGGACTATATATAGGGCCTATCCCTGGCTTTTGTCATAAGGTCAAAAGGTAACCTCCATGGCTGGTAGATCCTCTGGTCACGGAGGTCCTTTAAACCTTTATGAAGGGGTTTTGTCTTCGGCAGTGGCGATATCGGTTTCTATCGTTTCAGTACAGATACCGCAAGATACATCTTCCCGCAGTTTTGCCATGTTGTTCCTCTCTCCAAAGATTATCAACTGATCCTGGGCTTCGATGATATAGGTCCCCTGCGGGTTGTAGTAAATGGTCCCGTCAGCTTTTATAACTGCTATCACAGTTGTGTCATAATCTGATCGGATGGAGGTCCTGCTCAGTGAATGACCTACCATATAGCTTTCCGGATGGACGGTCAGTGTCCCAAAATCAAGATCAAGTTTCCTTGATATGTTTACAAGTTCGAGGAAATCTGCCACTGTAGGCTGCAGGGAGGCACGGACCATGGAACTTGCTCCTGCAAGAACGGGATTGACCACCTTATCTGCCCCTGCCCTGTAAAGGGTGCTCACTGCCTGATTGTCGCTCGCCCTTACAACGATCCTTAAAGCAGGGTTCAGGTGCCTGGCCGTAAGGGTTGTGTAAACTACATCTGCCTGGTCATCGAGAGCAACGATCAATCCTTCTGACCTTTCTATCCCGCTTCTGGAAAGGACCTCTTCTTCCGTGGCATCTCCCTGGACGACGAGAAAACCCTTTTCCCGGGCTTCAGATACCTTTTCTTCACTCATTTCTATTGCCACAAAAGGAACTTCCTCTTTTAACAGCAAGGCTGCCACTTCCATCCCATATCTGCCCAAACCGCATATGATCCAGTGGCTGCTAAGGTCTTTCACTTTTCTATCTCCCCCTTTGCCAAGGATGAGGGCCAGTTTTTCTCCCAACAGGAGCTGGGAAAAATGCCCGATTATGTATCCTGCAGTTCCCAGGCCAGTCAATATGAGGCACACAATGAATAACTGACCTGCGGCCCCGAGATGACGAGGTGATTCATAGCCTACGGTAGAAAGAGTGATGACAGTGTAATAGAGAGATTCACCCCATGGGAGGCCTATTATGAAATGCATTCCCAAAAATCCTCCGGCAAGAACGCCTAAGAGAATTACAAGAAGTATGCGTGTACGTTTATCCATTATTTAGAGTCTCCTTCGGAAAGCCTCTTTTATGCTTTATACTAATAATTTAAAATAGAGTTGAACAGTGTTATAACATATTTATACCATGAAGGCGGTGTTAAAGATTGGGCAATTTTTCAGTGGCCACCTTTAATGTGAATTCTGTGAGAAGCCGTTTACATATCCTGGAGAAATGGCTTGAAGGCAATCCTGTGAATGTTATTTGCATGCAGGAAACCAAAACTGTAGATGAATCCTTTCCCTCCTTTTTTTTCACTGAGCTTGGATACGAAGTGGTATTCAGCGGAGAAAAAGCTTATAACGGAGTTGCCATTGCGAGCAATTACCCGATTGAAGATGTTCATTTCGGTTTTGAGGATGGAGAGGAGCCTCAGGCTGAGACGAGGTTGATCCGGGCTTCTGTGAGGGGAATAAACATCATTAACACCTATATCCCCCAGGGTAAATCTATAGACCATCCTGATTATCAGTACAAACTTCGTTTTCTTCAGAGGCTTGAGGTGTTGTTTAACCGAAAGTTCAGCAAAGATGAACTGCTTCTATGGGTAGGTGACATGAATGTGGCCCCCACTGATATGGATGTTACAAGTCCTGAAAGAAAAAGAGATCATGTATGTTTCCATGAAGATCTGAAAGTGCTTTTTGAAGAGGTGAAGAAATGGGGATTCCTTGATCTTTTCAGGAAATACAAACCAGGGGAAGCCGAATTCTCCTTCTGGGATTACAGGGTGAAAAATGCCCTTGAAAGAAATATCGGATGGCGGATCGACCATATCCTTGCAACACTTCCTCTGGCTGGACTTTCCATGGATTGTTATGTAGACAGGAAACCCAGGAGTTGGGAGAAACCATCCGACCACACTCCTGTTGTATCGGTTTTCGATTTGAAGGATCAATGAGTTCGATCTTCAGAGAAAGCTAAGGGGAGTGGTTCATACCACTCCCCTTAGCGATTCATACAGGGTCAGTTGATTTCTTTAAGCATGGACCTCACAATATCCTCAGGTTTACTGATCTCCCGGGCAAGGAACTGTATCTCTTCCATTGAAAGGTTATCTGACTTAAGGTTGTTGTTCTTCAAAGAGTTCCTAATATAGGATCTCCTCAGATCTTCCATGTTCATATCCTTCGCACGGATCATGGAAGGGTCAGAGGGAATTATGATATTTTTACCAGGGACCTGATCCATGGGGTCTCCCCTTCGAAGCTCGATGCCGTTTTCCCTTGCAAAGGTAAGCTGGGCCGTCAGATGTTTGCCTGCTCCGGTATATTCAGTTTCCTGGACTACTATCACCTGGTCCTCTTCCATCTCCTGGGCGATGGAGAAGGCCGCGGTGAGTGAAGTATTGCCGGCAGGGCCTCTTTCCAGCCCTTCGAGCTGGGCAAGGGCTTCTGTCATGTAGAACACTTCTCCCTGTGATATGGTCACATATCTATCCATATAGCGAAGGGGCCTTGCAGCGTTCCTGGGGACATCCGCCCTGTCTGGCCATGTACAGAAGGGAACTCCAAAGCCTGTATGGCCGGTGGTGAAGGATTTTCTGTTGAAATCCCTGTCACTGGCCATATGCAACCCGCTAAGGTCCACACTGGCTCCTATAACGGAGGTCCCTCTGGCTCCTGCCTTTATGAGGCCCCTGGCCGTACCCGTAAGGTTGCCCCCTCCTGCATTGGTGATAAGTACCGCATCAGGGTCCCTGCCACAAATCTTGCGTACCTGTTCGGTCAGTTCGTAACCCAGAGTCTCTATACCGGCGATACCGAAGGGAGTGTAGAGGGAGGCGTTGAAGAATCCGGTGTCCTCAAGTACCAGAAGGAAGGTATAGAATAATTCAGGACCTACTGTAAGCTGAAGTACCTCAGCCCCGTAGGCTTCACACTTCCTTCCCTTTTCAAGGATCTCCGGCTGCCCAATCCTTCGACTGTCAAAAACCTCCTGAACGATGATGCATTTAAGGTTCCTCATGTTCGCCTGGGAAGCTACAGCTGCACCGTAATTGCCACTTGTAGCAGCTATCACGCCTTTATAACCTTTCTGTCGCGCATAGTAACATGATACGGAGGCTCTTCTTGCCTTGAAACTGCCAGATGGATTGGAGGCTTCATCCTTGATGAAGATCCTGGCCCCTTTGCCGGGACCGGCAAGTTTTCTCGCTGCTGCTGTCAGGTTCTTCAGCTCGATCAGGGGAGTGTTGCCCACGCTGGTCTCCGCCTGGATCCTTCTGACCTCCTCGATGGAGTAGCCTGCCTTTTCCATCATACCTTCGTAATCAAAGAGCAGGCCTCTTCCTTCAAATTCATCGTAATCCATTCCCAGGGCCTTCTTCATTATCTCGTTTCTGCGGCCCATTACCTCTGAATAGCTATTCCCGCTCATTTTAGCCTTCCCCCTCTATGAGATCCCGCAATTCTTTTCCCACTGTGAGCAGTTCGGGAATGGTCCTCCCGAAATTATGTTCATAGGGAGGATTTACGGCGATCATTTTCCCCTTCAGGGAACGGCCGATAATAGTTCTCACTGTTACTTCCTGTCCTATTTCAGCGTCTTCTTCGAGAAAACCTTTGACCCATAACATGAGAGGGCATTTCTTTGTTTCCTCTGGAAGATGATTGGCTCGTTCCTCCGGTTCCAATACAGTGGTCTCTATCTGTACCCAGGTGCCGGATGGAACGGCCTTTCCAGTTCGATTCATCTTTATCTTACCTCCTTGGTCTCGGTTTTGATCAATAAACTGTTACCAACCTTTGACTGTTTCCAGAACAGAGTCTGGAATATCACCTTTCAGAAATTCGGCGATGGCTTCATCTATGGAGTCAATGGCAGTTTCCAGTTGCTCTTTTGTTATCACCAGAGGGGGCTGGAAACGCAGGACCGATCCACTGAAGAAGGAGAGAAGAAGACCCTTTTCCCACGTTCTGTAACATATCTTTGCTGCCGCTTCACGGTGACGCTCCTTGGTGATCCTGTCTTTTACGAGATCTATCCCTATGGAAAGGCCCAGGCCCCTGACATCGCCTATGATCTCGTATTTCTCCTGCATTCTGAGAAATCTTTCCTTCACATATTTCCCCATCTCCAGGGTATGCTCGAGGATATTCTCGTCCCTGAGAACCTGGATCGTTTCATATGAAGCGGCACAGCATACAGGACTGCCAGCTGCGGTGAACAGATGGGCTGGGGCTTCCCAGTCATCCATCAATTCGGCCCTTGCCACAACGCCGCCAAGCGGAAGTCCTGATGCCATGGCTTTGCCCATGATGATCCCGTCCGGTACTACATCGAAATTTTCGATACCGAACCATTTCCCTGTCCTTCCGAATCCCTGTTGGACTTCCTCTGAGAAGAAAAGGATACCGTGCTTTTCACAGAGTTTCTTGAGATCCTTGACGAATTTTACAGGAGGTACGACCAATCCGGCATCTCCCTGAATAGGTTCCATGATGAATGCTGCCACTTCATCAACGGGGATGTAATTATCGAAAGCTTCCTCTATCTGTTTAAGGGTGTAATCCGCCACTTCTTCCTCTGTCATGCCAGGGAAGGGAGTTCTGTAGGGATCAGGATAGGGAACGTGATGAATGTCAGGAAGCAGTGGACCTATCCTTCTTTTCATGGGAAGGCTCACAGCGCTTAACGTGATGGCCCCATAGGTGCTTCCGTGATATGACCTGATGAAAGAGATGATCTTGGGTCTGCCTGTGGCCCATCTGGCGAGCTTGATCGCTCCATCGTTGGCATCAGAACCACAAAGACCATAGAAGACACGTTTCCTGAAATCCCCAGGGGAGATATTGATGATTTCTTTCGTAAGTTTAATAATAGGCTCATGATACATATATACATGGGTATAAAGAATAAGATTATCCACCTGGTCCTTGATCGCTTTGACCACTCTTGGGTGGCAATGCCCCGTATTGATGGCACCGGCGCTTGAAAGGAGGTCTACGTAGGTGTTGCCGTCCATATCTTCCACTATTGATCCTTTTGCTTTCTTCACTACCAGTGGGTAATAGGGTACTTTTGCTGCAGGGGAAGTGATGGCTTTATCTTCCTCAACCATGGCTAAACATTTTTTCAGATCTCTTTCTTTGTCCATATTTAACCCCTCGCTTTGTATCGGTCTTTGAGAACATATCATATCTATAATTCCACGCAGATCATGTCAAGAAAATATCAGAGGCGCTGCGATGCAGTCCTGTTCAAGTAATAATATAGTTGCTGGGGGACTTACATTATTACCAGGGGCGGGAATATCCCGCCCCTGGTAATAGCTTCTTGATTGTTCTTTTTGTGTCTTAAGTTAACAGATCCTTACTTGCCTACTGCTTCCACTGCCTTGTTGAACAGATCTTCGCCGATCATGTCCTTCAGTTCAGGCCATACATCTGCGCGGATAGCATTGGCGCAAGCTGTGAGTTCCTCGTCGGTAAGATTGATGATGGTCCAGTCCCACTCGTTCTTGAGGATATCCACGTAGTGCTGGTCTTCGGTCTTGACCTGTTCCCAGCGGATGGCGGAAGCTTCATTAGCTGCTTTCTGAAGTCCTGCCTGTACATCCTCGGGAAGCTTGCTCCACTGGTCCATATTGATGACGATGAAGTGGTTCTCAAAATAGTCGTTGTACCTTACCCAGACGCTGTTTACATCCCTGAAGGACCAGGCCTGGAAAGAACCGCCGCCCATCTGGCCATCTGCGATACCTGTCTGAATAGCGCTATAGCATTCAGCATAGGGGATCGGTGTAGGAATGTATCCGAGTCTCTTGTAGGTAAGTTCGCAGGCTTTAAGGGGCATGACACGGATCTTCATCTTCTTCTCGACATTGGGATCACCTGGTGACGGAGGTACTTCTCTGAGAGAAACTCCCGCAACACCTACCGGGAATACTGCCAGGGATTTGATCCCGTGCTCTGCCCAGAGTTCCTCGCAGAGTGCAGCGGCCCATCCACCCTCACCATATCCCTTGATGGCTTCATCAACGTTACGGACTACGTAGGGCATATAATATGCAAAATTCAGTTTGGGGTCGTAGGCGGCATTTGCGATCTGGAATCCCATTTCCACATCACCGCGCATGATAAGCTCAAAGGTTTCTGTCCAGTCGCCAAGCTGGTTATTGGGGAAGATGGATACTTCCACCTGACCGTTGGTATACTCTTTTGCGAGTTCAGCAAATTTCTTTGCAGTCTGATCGTAAGGGGTATCCACCGGGTTGGCGTGACCCATTTTGAATCTCCACTTGGGTGCTGCAACTGCTGCGGAAGCGACGGTAACGACTAAAGCAACTACTAAAAGGACTACCATGAACTTCTTCATGTTTCTTTACACCTCCCTGATTTGATTGAAACCTGTTAATAACCTGTTACTTGTCTTAAACTGCTTCACTCTGTCAATGATCCTCTGTTTTTATCCCCTCCCTTTCATATTTTTTCAAGACCGTATCTTTCCATGATCCTGATCACATTTATTTGATATTCATTATGAGCCTTGGAAGGAAAAGTGAAAGCTCTGGGAAATATGTAGTAATGAGAACCACTGGCAACTGGACTACCAACATGATCTTCACTGCAGGTTTGACATATTCGTCGAAAGAGGCTCCACCTATCCTTCCGCCCAGATATAGTATGGGGGCACAGGGTGGAGTCACGTTACCGAGTCCAAGGTTTGTTCCCATGATGGCGGCAAAATGGACAGGATGAACGCCTATCTTCAGCATGAGAGGCAGCAGAAGCGGAGCGGCCAGCATTGTACCGCTGAAATCATCCATCATCATTCCTATAACTATAAGGAAAAGATTAACAAGAAGCAGGATGATGATCTTGTTGTCTGAAAGGGCAAGAAGGAAATCCGCCAGCTGCTGGGGTATCTGCTGCATGGTGTAAATCTTGGCCAGGATTGATACGAAGAAAAGCATCAGGGCACAGACACCGCTTGTGGTTGCCGAGGTGACAAGGGAATGTCCGAGTATCTTGAAATTCAGCTCCTTGTGTATGAAAAATCCGACAAGGATAGCATAGAGAACTGCTATGGCTGCAGATTCGGTAGGTGTGGTTATACCACCATAAATCCCGCCGAGAATGATCACAGGCATAAGGAGGCTCCAGATTCCTTTTCTAGTGGCTTTACCTATGATCTGCAGTTTATGGTTAAAGGGTACCTGGGGTTCTACTGTGACGGTCGGAATTTTCCTTACCTCAAAATAATTGAGGACGCACATCAGGAAAGTCATCAGTATGCCGGGAAGAACTGTCGCAAGGAAGCATGCTGCCACTGACTGCTGTGTTACCCATGCATAGAGTATCATGGGAACGCTTGGCGGGATCAGCTGGCCCAGAACTGAAGCACAGCTCACCATGGCCACTGAATAGTACCTGGGATAACCGAAATCTTCCAGCCTGGGGATCATTATTCCCCCGATACATGCTACAGCTGCAGAACAGGTTCCGGAGATGGATCCGAATATTGCACAGGCAACAATCGTAGCGGCTCCCATACCGCCCCTCATCCTTCCAAGGAAAGCCTGGGCAAAATCTGTAAGCCTCTGGGCTATACCGGAAGAGGACATCAGCGCTCCAGCCATGATGAAGAATGGCATGGAAAGCAGGGTCAGGGAGTTTAGAGAATAGTACCCGGCAGGTAAAAGGAATCCGAAGCTGAATCCGTAGACCATTCCCATATATATGGCGGCAGACATGAAACACAACGGTACTGGAAGTCCGATAACTATCAAACCGATAAGTAGTAAAAGATTTATTGCAATAACCATTTGAAATCCTCCATTTTCACAGTCAGGTTAAGAGTGCTGGTCCTGGGTGGAACCTGTCTGGAGAACGTGTGCCTCTTCCAGAAGTTCTTCGATCTTTTCTTCTTCCTCTCGTCCCACCTCAAGGGGAATTTTACCTGTGGCCTGGAGGAAATAGTCAAAAAATTCCACTGCAAAATAGAAATCCATAAGAACTGCACAAATAAAGATGCTCACCTGGGAGTAGATCATGGGTATCATCAGCGTGAAAGATCTCTGTCCCTTGCTTATGCCCCAGAGCACATATTTCCACCCCCAGAAGGTCATGAAGAGCGAAAGGCATACTGAAAGGAAAGCAGTGGCAACCTTGACCCAGATGAGTTTCTTGGGGTCTTTGACAAATGCGTTGACAAGATCTGCCTTTATGTGGCTCCTGTCTGCGGTACCCCATGAAGCTCCCATGAAATAGAGCCAGAATCCGACCATGGTAGCGACCTCTTCAACTCCCATCAAGGGCATTACAAATACATAACGCAGTAATACCTGGACTACCACAAGCGTCAGGATGGCCAGTGAAGAAATAATCATGATCAATTTCTGTGGATATTCAAGGACTTTCCAGAAAGTGCTTCTCATAATTCTGATCATTCAATTGCACCCCTTAAACTAAAATTAACCTTAAAGAGAGAACTATCCCTCTTTACAGATACAGGAAACTGCTTATAAAGCCGTCCTTCTGTTAAGTTGCGAAAGTTATATCACCTCTCCTCTCAATGCCTTGGATATAGTTATCGCGGAATTCTCTCAGGACAGGATCCTTTCAAGATCTGCACCAAGTTGAATGGACAGTTTTCTGGATGCTTCCCCCAGCATGGAAAGTAATTCTGTTATCCTCTTTTCTTCATTCTTGTACCTGTACTTGGGGAAGGCCAGGCTCAAAGCCGCCACTGCTTCTTTGCGGAAGTCCATGACAGGTGCAGCAAAACACTGAAGACCACGGAGAGATTCCTCATTATCATGAGCATACCCCTGAAGTTTTATGACGGCAAGTTCTTTCATCAGAGATTCAGGACCTTCAAGGGTATTTTCCGTAAGACGGATAAAAGGTACATCCCTGAGGATCATATGGATCTTTTCCTCTTTCTGGAAAGCCAGAAGTACTTTGCCTATGGCCGAGGCGTGAAGAGGGACCTTCTGACCTATACCCTGATCAGCTTTAATGGGCTCAGGGCTTTCTATGCTGTCTATGTAAAGGGCATACGGACCGGAGAGAACTCCAAGGCTTACGGTTTCCCGGGTCTTGCCAGCAAGATCTTCCATGAAAGGTCTGGCGGTCTTGATAATATCCAGCCGCTCAAGTTCGCTTATTCCGAGTTCCAGTAATTTGAATGATACAGCATATTTGTGGTTTGAAGGGTTCTGACGGAGATAACCAAGGTGTTTCAACGTCCTTACGAGCCTGGAAACAGTGCTCTTTTCCAGACCCAGAGAGGCGCTCATTTCACTGATACCAAGTTCACCTCTGGCACTGAGGATCTCTATTATCATGGATGTTCTGATCACAGACTGGACCAGGTCTTTACGGTTGCTCTCCATGCAGGTTAAACTCCTGTTAGTAGATATATCACCATGTCAACACCCTGAAAAAAGAAGAAAACGAACCATTGTACCGTAATGCGGGAAATGTAAAGGATATTGTGTGCCATATTACATCTGCAGATGTAGAGTGTCAAAATAATGAGATAATTCACAATCCTTTTTATGCATACACAATGTATGGTAATAATTGTGTATGGGGTTTTTCGAGCCTGGAATATTTTTTGAGAGAGAATCAAATCCTTTTGAAGGGGGAGATATCATGCTGGGCCAGAAAAGAATAAGGGATTATGGTATTAAGGTCGGAAGGATAGAGACTGGTCCCAGGAACAGCATCACAGATATTGAAGGGGTCAAAGTGGGACATGTCACCATAAATTCGGATCAGGTACGGACAGGTGTAACCGCAGTAATTCCCCATGAGGGGAACACTTTTCTTGAGAAGGTGTCGGCTTCTTGTCATGTGATCAACGGGTTCGGCAAATCAGCAGGACTGGTCCAGATAGAGGAGCTTGGGACTCTGGAGACTCCTTTGATCCTTACGAATACTTTCTCGGTGGGGACTTCCATAAATGCTTTGCTTCGATATATGTTTGGCAGAAACCCTGACATAGGGGCCTCTACCGGCACTGTGAATCCGGTCATCATGGAGTGCAATGACGGTTTTCTGAATGATATCCGTGGTCTTCATGTAAAAGAGGAACATATCCTGAAAGCGCTGGAAGATTCGGAATTGGATTTCCTTGAAGGTTCTGTCGGAGGAGGTACGGGAATGTCCTGCTATCAGCTCAAGGGGGGGATAGGTACTTCTTCGAGAAAGATAAACCTTGACAGGGACGTGCCGGGATATACTCTGGGGGTTCTGGTACAGTCAAATTTCGGCAAGTTCAGGGATCTAACTGTCAATGGAAGGAGGCCAAGTCCTGAGTTGATCGAACTTGCGGTTGTGGAGGAAAGTTCCCGGAATCCGGGTTCCATAATCGTGATCATTGCCACGGATCTCCCACTAAGTGAACGCCAGTTGAAAAGGGTTTGCAGAAGGGCTTC
>Ga0272442_10006022_pt1 | contig 16082 bp, 14 predicted proteins | sample SSMForm2O_FD_200262 | JGI IMG/M metagenome (GOLD analysis project Ga0272442, IMG submission 200262) | Marine sediment archaeal communities from Little Sippewissett salt marsh, Falmouth, MA, United States - SSM-Form-2O | ecosystem: Environmental > Aquatic > Marine > Wetlands > Sediment ...
GCTCGCCCGCCGGAGTGTCGGAACGAGCCGTTTCCACTCCTCCGGCGTGAAGCGGTCAAGCACGTACGCCGCCGTATCGGAGGGTCGCGGATCGACTCCGATTCCGATGCGCAACCGCGGGATGCCTTCGTCCTTCAGTACGGACAAAACGGAGATCATCCCCTTGTGCGATCCCGCACCGCCCTTCGGAAGGACGCGCACGGTTCCGAAGGCAAGGTCAAGGTCGTCGTAGACGATCAGTGCATTCGTCGGTGGGATCTTGAACTGATCGAGGATCGATTTGACGGCCCGGCCGCTTTCGTTCATGTAGGTCATCGGTTTGACCAACAGAAGGGTTTCGTAGCGGTAGACGATGGAACAACCCGTGATTCGACCCTTGCCGCGAATACGATTGACCTTTCGATACAGATCAACCACTTGGAACCCGACGTTGTGGCGGCTCAGCGCGTACTGCAGCCCGGGGTTCCCCAGTCCGAAGACGGCCTTCAATCACTCCCCTCTTCGGCTGATGTTTCCTGTGTTTCTTTGCCCTCTTCCGCAGGTTGCTCCTCAGCGGCGGCTTCTTCCGTAGTGATGGCCTCTTCCTCGACTCCCTCCGGGACCTCGACGACCTCGGCGCGGCGTGGTGCCATGATCGTTGCCAGGGCTCTCTCCGGGGGAAGAAGCGGTTCGACTCCACCGAAGTCGACATCCCTCACGCGAATTGCCTCTCCCAGTTCGAGATGACTCACGTCGGCGGTGAGCAGAGGCGGAATATCCTTGGGCAAGCCGTACACTCGGATCGTCTGAAACAGCACATTGAGCACGCCACCGGCTTTTACCCCGGGGGATTCTCCCAAGATCTTGAAAGGGACATGCAGTTTGAGAGGGTGGCCGACATCGGGATGATAGAAGTCAACGTGTAACGGCGTGTCCGTGATTGGGTTGTACTGAATCTCCTTGACGAACACGTCGAGCTTCTTGGCCTTCTTCCCGTCCTTGATCGTAAGATCGATGCGCGAGCTTCGCGTGATTTTGGAGAAGAGGGATTGAAGATCCTTCTTTCCGATGGCAATCGGCATGCTCTCAATCGTTGGTCCGTAAACCACCGCGGGGACGTATCCCTGTTCACGAAGGGCGTTCGTCTTTTCACCTTTTCGTGGCTGTGCTTTCAGTACCGGCATATCACTCCTGTGTCAATAGTGCGGAAAGAGATGGCTCACCGATTTGTACTCAAAAATCTGTCGTATGGTCTTCGCGAGATGCTCTCCAACAGAGACGTATTCCACAAAATCGCTCTTCTCCGCGTCTTGGTGGCAGATGGTATTGGTTGCCACAATCTTTTTCAAGGATGAGTGTTCCAACGCTTCGAGTGCCCCGGTGGAGAAGACACCGTGTGTACAACAGGCGGATACCTCGCGCGCGCCGTGTTCGAGGAGGGTCTGTGCTCCTCTGATCAGAGTGTTGCCGGAGGATACAATGTCATCGACGATGATAACCTGTCGATTCTCGACGTCGCCGATGACGCGCATCACTTTCACCTCGGTTCCTGCGGCGTCGCCGTCGGGGGGGCGACGCTTTTCCAGCACCGCCAGCGGGAGATCGAGTTGCTCGGCCAGGCTGCGTGCTCGTGCCGTCCCACCGACATCGGGTGAAACGACGACGGCCGTGGTTGCATTTATGTTCTTCTTGCTGTAGTAGGAAGAAAAGATAGGATCGGAACGGAGGTTATCGACCGGGATGTTGAAAAATCCTTGAATCTGTCCGGCGTGAAGATCCATCGTCAACACGCGGTCCGCTCCGGCCGTCTCGATCAGATTTGCCACGAGTCTGGCCGTAATCGGGACACGCCCGGTGTGTTTCCGATCCTGGCGGGCGTAGCCGTAATAGGGGATAACCGCGATTACCTGCCGTGCCGACGCACGGCGCAGGGCATCGATGATAATCAACAGTTCCATCAGATGATCGTTGACCGGGGGACTGGTCGGTTGAATAACGAACACGTCGGCGCCACGCACTGTCTCGCGGATTCGCACCCGGATCTCTCCGTCGTTGAAGCGCTCGACGGCTGTGTTGCAGAGATCAACGCCCAGTGCGTCTGAAATCTCCTGTGCCAACCGGATGTTGGCGTTGCCGGTGATGAGTTTTAGCTCCCTGCCGATCATTGCTCCTCTTCGACCTCCTTGGGTGCCTGCTTCGGTCTTCGAACCACCTGTTTCGCGCGGCCAAGGCCGAGGGATCCCGGTGGAACGTCTTCGGTGATGGTTGAACCGGCTCCGATGATCGTGTCATCGCCGATGGTCAGTGGCGCGACGAGCGACGTGTTGCTTCCGACAAAGGCTCGGTCGCCTATCGTCGTGCGATGTTTCCGCTTGCCGTCGAAGTTGCAGGTGATGGTCCCTGCTCCGATATTGACGTTCTCGCCTATCTCCGCATCGCCCAGATAGGCGAGATGTCCCGCTTTCGTGCCCCGTCCCAGCCGTGACGCCTTTACTTCCACGAAGTTGCCGATCCGTGCATCCGGACCGACATCCGCTCCCGGCCGCAGATGGGCAAAAGGGCCGACTGTAGAACCACTGCGGACCCGTGCACCCTCGACGGCGGCGTACCATATTCGGCAGTGGTCTTCCACGACTGAGCCTTCGATCCACGTGTCCGGGCCGATCGTGCAGTGTGCCCCGACAGATGTTTCTTGGCGCAGGTACGTCCCTGGCAGGACCTCGGTATCGGTTCCGATGGTCACACCGAGGTCGATGTGGGTCCGCTGCGGTTCGACGATCGTTACATCGGCTGCCTCGTGGTCACAGACGATCCGCTGGCGCATCAGTCCCTCGGCGATACGAAGCGTGTCGCGGGAGTCCACTCTCATCACGCACCGTGCGTCGGACACCCGGACCACGGTCACTTTCCGGCTCTCCCGACGATACCGTTTGACCAAATCGGCTAGCCGACTTTCTTGTTGGTCGCCTGCGGCATCGATATTCGCCAGCGACTCCCCAAAAAACGCATCATTGCGAATGCAGTAAATGCCGGTATTTGCCTCGTCGGCATCGAGCCTCCCTTTTGTGGGATCGCCGGCGTTCACGATCTCCGTCGACGCGGCGTGGCCGGGGATGCTGAGACCCTGTGTGAGCACGGAGAGGTCGGCCCGGGTTTCTTCGTGTCGGTGAAGAAGGTCTTGAAGGATCGCTGCAGTGAGCAACGGCACGTTGCCGGGAACGACCATCAGCGTGTCGCCGCCGGCACGCTCTCTGGTCTGAAGGACGGCGTGCGCGTCGCCGCGAGGGTCGCACTGCCGGATGAAGGTCATCCCTTCTCCAAGAAACTCGGCTTGCACGTCCTCTTCGGGATCGTCGATGACAACGAGGGTGATTTTGGCATCGACTCCCTGGGTAGCCGCAGCGACGCAGCGCAGTATCGGCCAACCGCAGACGCGGAGAAACGCCCAACCCCGCTTCGATTCCACGCGGGCTTTTCTGCCTGTCGCCAAGATGACTGTCGTCAGATCATCCGCCATCGAGCACCCGACACGCATGTTACGTCACAGCCGGCGGACTGATCAACTCGATTCCGGTTGCGGTCGCCGGAGCGACACACGTATACTCTGCTGCAAAATCGCGTAAGCGGGAGGTGGCTGGTGGCAAGCCGTTTGTTCTCGGGCATTCAACCTACTGGCACGCTGCATATCGGGAACTACTTCGGAGCGGTCCGTAATTGGGCGGCGCTGCAGGCCGACCACGACTGTGTGTACTGCATCGTGGACTACCACGCAATTACCGTGGCGATTGAGCCAAAGACCCTGCGTGCGGCATCGCGGGCAATGGCTCTTGATCTTATGGCTTGCGGAATCGATCCGGAGCGCTCGATCATCTTCGTGCAGTCGGCGGTTCCCGAGCACACGGAACTTGCTTGGATCCTCGGTTGTGTCACCTCCTACGGCGACCTGTCTCGAATGACACAATTCAAGGAGAAATCCGCGGGAACGGAGTTCGTATCGGCCGGGCTGTTCGCCTACCCTGTGTTGCAGGCGGCAGACATCCTGCTGTACCGTGCGGACGGTGTTCCCGTCGGAGAGGATCAAGTGCAGCATCTTGAGCTGTCGAGGCGGGTGGCACGGCGTTTCAATGCTCGCTTCGGCGAGTTCTTTCCCGAGCCTGAAGCGATTGTGGAAAAAGGGGCGCGCATCATGTCTCTGGCCGACCCGACGCAGAAGATGAGCAAAAGCGCCGGTGAGGCACACTACATCGGGGTGATGGAAGACGAAGCCTCAATACGAAAGAAGGTCCGATCCGCGGTTACCGACGTCGGCTTGACTCCTGGAGCGGACATGTCCCCCGGCGTGGCGAACCTGTTTGAGATTCTCGAATTATCGACAGCCTTTACTGAAAACACCGCGGTCGCGGCGGAGTTGCGCCGGGAGTTTGCGGCCGGTCACTTGATGTACTCGCGATTGAAGGACGCCGTCTTCGAAAACCTGATGAGCGTCCTATGCCCGATTCAAGCGCGGCGTGCCGAGCTGGAGGCCTCAGGAATGGTTGAGACGGCCCTCGGTGAAGGTGCAGAGAAAGCAAGCGCCATCGCACGAACCAACATGGCCGCGGTGCGAGAGTTGGCCGGCCTTGGCTAGCTTGCACATTCTCTAGACAAGTTCCTGTCTTTGCGTTCCGTGCGGGGACCAAGGAGATTTGCCGATTTCGCACAACGTAGCGCTTGTTCGATGCAACGAACCGTCAACGCGTTAGAGGGTCACATCTTGACCGTATCAACATGGGCGGGGGCTGTGGCAAAACCATACGATTCGAAGGCTGCGGCCGGCTGCCGGCTTCCTTGACGCTCGTCGCATGATAGAGTGAACGATCTCCCCTCGTAAAGGTACACATGCCTTGTCCGATAAGCCTTTACCGTGATATCAAAGATCAAGATAATTAGTTATCAGCGGCTCTTCGCTCGACAGAAACGCCAGCAGCCTTGACACTAGATCACTCTAAAGGAATGCAACCACTGACGCGAGGAGCCGCTCGCTCCAAACAAGCAGCGTGAAAAGCCGCAATCGATGCTTGTGTGCACATCGCCCGGATAGCCAAGCCGGTTGGCGAAACAATTTCGGCCTCGGTCGTCGTGCGGTTGGCGGCCTCGGTTTTTCGCTTATTCATCTAACTTAGCCGGTGGTCGAGGGTCTCCTCAATAGTGTTCCAAGGCTGTAGGAGTTCCAGTGTTTCGAACCGCTTTTGTAACGCCGCGTTCTTCTACTGCGCCCGGCAAGTGTCAGGCCTATCCCTAACAACAAGAACGATAGTCACGTGAACCATCTTCTTTTTGTCACGTTTGCGCCTCCTGCGCGATCTTATGTTCTCCTTGCAAGACGGTTTGCTGTCACTCGTACCGCAGGGCCTCCACGGGATCGAGCTTCGCGGCGCGTACGGCCGGGTAAAGCCCGAACGTCACCCCGATCAGTAGTGAGAAGCTGCACGCCAGCAGGGCCGGCGTAATCGAGACCACAAACGGCCATCCGCCGAACAGCGCCCCCAGCCACGCGCAGAGCCACCCCGCACCTAGGCCGAGAAAGCCTCCGATTAGGCTGATCATGATCGCTTCGACAAGGAATTGAGTACGGATGTCCCGCGGTTTTGCACCGATCGCCATGCGGATCCCGATTTCCCGCGTCCGCTCGGTGACGGAGACGAGCATGATGTTCATGATCCCGATCCCGCCGACAAGGAGCGAAATGGCGCCGACGCCGCCGAGGATCAACGTCATTGTGCCGACGCTCTCCTCATACGTTTCGATGGCCTCCTTTTGCACCTGTACGTTGTACGGGGTCCTCGGACCGAAGCGACTCCTACCTTGGGTCGCCGAGGGGCTCGATGCCGCGACCGTCTCGGCGAGGATCTCCTCGACTTCCGCGGCCGCGCTTTCGACCACGGTTTCGTCGGCCGCCTGAGCGGTGTACGACGTGAACTGTCGCGATCCGGACAGAAGCTGAGCCGTGGATAGAGGCACGTAGATCGAGTCGTCGAGATCCTGATAGCCGACTCGACCTCGCTCGCACATCACCCCGATGATATGAAACGCCACCTTCTGACCTTGGATTTCGAGCGTGAGCCTCTGCCCGACCGGGTCCTGCCCCGAGAAGTAGTCCTCGGCGAATCCGGCGCCAAGGACGACGACCTTGCGCTGATCGTCGAGCGTGTGAATGAAGCGTCCGCTCACGGGGTAGAACTCGTCGAAAAGATCCATGAACCCGGAGGTGACACCCATGACCGATGCGTCCCATTCCTCACCGCCGATGATCGCCGCCGCACGTGTCATGGCGGTCGGGACGACCTGCGAGACCGAAGGGGCGGTGAGGAGTTTGGAGGTCAGCTCCTCGGTCAGGGCGCGCGCCGACACGGCGGAGGAGAGGGCGCCTGGGAAGATGCTGATCGTAAGCGTCCGCATCCCGAGTCCGGCGATCTGCTCTTTGACCTGAGCCGTCGCGCCGTTGACCAGGGCGATCACCGCCACGACAGCAGCGACGCCGATGACGATACCGAGCACCGACAACGACGTTCGCAACTTATGAGCGCGGAGTGCCGTCAGGGAAGTCCGTAGCATCTCACGCAGTCCCATTGCGATCCTCCTCGATCAGGCCGTCCTTCAGGACGATCTCTCTCTTTGTCACCTGGGCGATCTCCTGCTCGTGGGTGACCAGTACGATCGTCTTTCCCTCGTCGTGGAGCGAGTGAAACAAGGCCAGGATCTCCTCGCTTGTTTTGCTGTCGAGGTTCCCGGTCGGTTCATCCCCGAGGATGAGCCGCGGCGAGTTGGCCAGGCCTCGCGCAATTGCCACCCGCTGCGACTGCCCGCCGGAGAGTTGCGTCGGCCGGTGATGGGCGTGCTCGGCGAGGCCGACGCGTTCGAGGCACATCCGAGCGATCTCGCTTCGCTCCCGTCGCGAGACGCCGGCGTAGGCGAGCGGAAGCTCGACGTTGACCAGGGCCGTCGACCGAGGCAGCAGGAAGAACTGTTGGAAGATGAACCCGATCTTTGCGTTGCGGATCCTCGCCAGCTCCTCGCGCGACAGCGCGCCGAGATCCCGTCCGTCGAACAGGGCCTGCCCGGACGTCGGCCGGTGGAGCGCACCGATCACGTGCATCAGCGTCGACTTGCCGGAGCCGGACGCTCCAGTGATCGCGACGAACTCACGCTCGTCGATCCGCAGGTCGACGCCGCGCAACGCACGATACACAACCTCGCCCATCGGGTAGTCCTTGGTGACCCCTTTGAGTTCGATCATCGCGATCACGGCATCCCGGCGCCGAAGCCACCCATCGGCATTCCACCCGGTTGGAACGGCCCGCGTTGCTCCTGATCATCCTGTTTCGACTCTGTTCTTACCGCCGAGTTGAGTAGGACGACGTCTCCCTCCTTGAGGCCGGCTTGGATCTCGGCGTAGGCGTCGGAGGTTGCCCCGATTGTCACCGGCTGGGGCGTCGACTCATCATCGACTACCTTCATGACCATCCAGCCACGCGGGCTCTCGACCAGACAGGAGATCGGGAGGATCAAGACGTCTGTGGCCGACGCGGTGGTGATCTCCATCTCCACCGTGTATCCGACGAGAATTCGGGGGTCGGCCTCGGGCAGCTTTCCGGTGACGACAACGACGGTGCTGTTTCCTTTGGAGACTGCCATCCCGCCAACCTCGACGATCTCCACCGGCCAGGTGCGATCGGACAGCGGCTCGATGACCGCCTCGGCCGTTTGGCCGACGGCCACGTCAGGGGCGTCGAGCTGGTCGACGCTCGTCTCGATGTAGAGTTCGCTGGTGTCGATCAAGACGAGGCTCCAGTTCTCCGAAGAGGTCGTCGCCTGGTTGATCCCGGTGACAACACCGGCGAACGGTGCCCGCTGCGTGGCGTCTTCGAAGTTCTGTTGCGCAATGTGGTAGGAGAGCTCCTTCTCGCGAATGAGGGCCGGAACCCCTTCGGCTTGGGCCTCCTGCAAGGCCCGATCGGCCTGTAGCATCGCCAGTTCCAGTTGTGTGTCATCAAGTTCGACAAGGACCTGGTCCTGTTCGACGCGCTGGCCGACGCTCACCAGAATCTGGTTCACTCGATCCCCGTCGAACGTAAAGGTGTACTCTTGCTTCGGAACGACCTCGCCGTACACGGTGAGGGTCCGCGAAATGTCACCCCGAACGACTTGGACCGTCGCTTGACCATCGGCTGCCGTTGTGGATGTCCCGTCGGATCGGCTGAGCGTGAGGCCGACGACCACCCCGACGACGATGACCAGGATCAACGCGCTGCCGATGTACCACGTCCGTCGTTTGATATTCATTGCAACCATTCCTCCCATTCGAGTTTCAGCCCGAGGCCGTCCCGGTATGCCAAGTAGGCGAGCAGGAGTGAGGCGGCACGCTCGTCCTTCGACAGGTCGAACGCCTCCTTGTCTTCGAGAAACTCCTCCCAGTCCTGCTCACTGATCGTTCCCGCCTCGCGTTTGGCGTGCATGACCTGTTCCTCCAGCACCCATTTCCCCTCCTCCAAGGGAAGGCGTTCGAGATCTTCTAGCGATCTTCGAAGTGCGGTCTGTTGGTTGAGAATGCTGTTTGCGACTTGTTCCTGCGTCGTCTCCAGTTGCACCTCGGCAAGCTCTACATTGGCTTTCGCAATGTCGATCTCGACGAAGCGATCGGGCTCGAACAAATCAAGCGAAATTCCCCAACCGATCCTCCAGCCTGTTTCATCGATCCCGGCCTGAAGCGACAGCTCCGGTAATGCGTCGGTCTGTGCAGTTCGAAGAGCGTCTTTTGTATCGGTGAGTGTCTCTTGCGCCGCCTGTACCTCGCGAGCGGCCAGCACGGCCGCTTCCGGAATCTCCTCGTCGTCGATCAGCTCGGCTGCCGCCGCGGTGAGATTGTCAAGGGCAAGCTCTAACGCTATAGGCTCGTAGGCTTCGCTGATTCCCAGCGTCACGCGCCCGAAGGTCTCCTTATCCGTGGCGTAGGCCGTTTCGATCTGTTCCAGAATGATCCGCGCCTCCAGGACAGCCAGCTGGGCCTCCAGGAGAGAGGCGTCGCCTTTGAGTCCGGCCTCCACGTGTTCTTTCATTGCGTCGAGGTCAACCTCTGCCTGCTTGAGATCCGCCTGTGCCTGGACAAGCTGCGCCTGTGCGGACAACAGATCGCTGTACGCGTCGATGGTGTCGAGCACAACCGTATGGCGCGCTCGTTCCGACGCCGCTTCGGCATCGCTCACCGCCTGCTGTTTCGCGGTGAGCTCTTCGAAACCGGCGTCGAGTTGCCCGAGATCCAACCGTTGAACGTAGGTGATTCCCCAGCCGGGGTCGGCCCATTCTCCCGTTACCCTGTTCCAACCGAGTGTGATCTCTGCTGAGAGGTTGGTCTGTGTCCCCCACGGCAGTGAAACCCCGACACCGAAGATCCCTTCGATATCCTCGGCAAATCCGCTTGCGGAGAGTTGGGGTGGAGTGACTTGCAGGCCGATCGACGGGATGGTCGACTGTGCCCACGCCGCCTTCAGTTGAAGCTGGGCGATGTGGAGTTCCAGCTCGGCCTGGCGAATATCGGCGTGTTGTTCAAGGGAAAGGGCAATCGCCTCGTCGAGCGGAAGCGCAACCGGTCCTGTATTCGATTCGGCCAAGCCGACAAAAGGGATCAGCAGGACGATCCCTATTACGAGATATCTAATACGCCTTGTCACCATGAGTCTGTTTCCTCCATTTCACGGTGTGTCCGCTTACGGCGGTGAATAATACGTGTTCGGTACGCATCATAATCTTCCCGGTCTTCGTGGCCCAATGGGGTCTTCACGCGCTCGCGTTTGAATCCAGAGGCTACCCCCTGCGGATGAAGAGCCTGGTTCGGAGGTGTGGCGAAATTGTGAAGATCGGCCACAGTAGCGATGCACGGGTTCCAGGTGCCTTCACAAAACCGCCATCACTTTGAACCTCCTTGTTCATCCCGACCGGCTACTGTGGGTGCCAAACCACGAAGATGAAGGAGGAAACCGACGATGAAACAAGTGACCCGTATCGTCTCTTTTACGGTCATTCTAGGCCTGCTGGCGATTGTGTCGGCCAGTGCCCAGTCTGGCATCACTCCGAACACAGAGGCGAGCAATCTCGGTCTGTTGATCACCATCAACAGATTGGAGCTGGCCGATAACCAAAAGCAGCAGATCCGCGACATCCTGGCCGGCGTTCTCGATGAGGCCAATACCCTAAAACAGAGCCGCAGCGCCTTCGAGCAGGAGATGCTCCGCTTCAACGGAACAGGCGAGGGACTCGATGCGCTCGTTGAGGCATTCCGCGAGCAGCAGACCGCTTTGGCCACCGCCGTGCAGGAAAAGGTACACAGTGCCCTCGAGGATCTCAAAGGGATCCTGACGCTCAAGCAGGGGGAGACCCTCGGCGGTGTGTTCGATCGCCTTTTGGGGACTCGCTTCGGCGTGATGGTCTCTCAAGGGGACAGATTCCAAGGCGGTCCCCAGGGGATGCAAGGCCGGGCGATGGGAGAGGCTCGTCCCTCGGAGATGCGTGAACGGGCGGCGGAGCGGCTGCGTGAGCGCTTCGGCGAAGACGCCGCCGATTTTGACCGCCCTGCGCAATTTCTATCCGATCACCCAAGATTACAGGGCCGACTTGCAGAGCAGGACCGCAAAGACGTCTCGGATGCCGATCCGTTTTTCCGACCCGGTGATCGGCAATCGGGCCGCTTTGCGGGATTCATGCTACGCAGGGGAGCGTTTGGCGAGCGTTTGCTGTCGCAACTCGAAGCGGTGATCGACATCCTCGATGCCAAGCTTCAGTCGGTCAACTGACCACCCACCGGGAAGGGGGATGCCTCTTCTCCCTCTTCTACAAAGCCCACCCGCCGCGTGTAGCCAAGCGCGGCGGGCTCTTTTTTGCCAACGCTGCAACTACGTTGTACCGGTCACGGGTAACGTGAAGTGGAAGCACACACCATCGGGCGCGTTCTCCGCCCGGATTCTCCCCCCGTGGGCCTCGATCAGCGCCTTGGCGATCGCCAGCCCGAGACCGGCTCCGCCGTCCTCGCGCGAACGAGAAGGCTCCGCCCGATAGAAGCGGTCGAACACGTGGCTCAGGTCCTCATCGGACAGCCTCGGCCCCGTGTTGCACAGGCTCACTTGAAGCAGCGATCCTTCCGTTTCTCGTGCCTCAAGCCGGATCGTTCCGCCTTCCGGTGTGTGCCGCACGGCGTTTGACAACAGGTTGAGGAGCACTTGCTCGATCCGCTGGCTGTCTGCCTCCGCCGTGGGAAGATCGTCGGGGATCTCGACGAGGAAGCGGATCCCGCTGTCTTCCAATTGAACTCCGATGGTCGCCCGGATGTGAGTGACCAGTTGACTCAATTCGCACTCGGATTGCTGGACGGAGAGCTGGCCGGCATCGGCCAGTGCGAGTTGCTGCAGGTCGTCCACCAATCGAGACGTCAACAGCGTTTTGTTGTGAAGCGCAGCGAAATTCTCCGGCGTGGGCTCGACGAGCCCGTCGCGAAGCCCCTCCAGCGCCGTACGTAGGACCGTGAGTGGGGTGCGCAGTTCGTGCGACACGTCGGCGATCATCTGTCGCTTGGCCTTCTCCGCCTGCTCCAAACTTGAGGCCATCTCGTTGAACGAGTCGGCGAGGTGGCCCAGCTCGTCCCGACTTTTCACCGAGACGCGTCGCTTGAGGTTGCCGCGGGCGACCTGCAAAGAGGCCTCGGTGAGCTGCTGCAGCGGCCCGGTCATCTGCCGCAGCAGGCCGAACGCAAGCAGAATGCCCACCGCGCTGACGAGGATTCCCGCAAGCCACAGGGAGCGACTGACCGTTCCCAGGAAGCGCTGTTCGAGGGGATTTTTCCACAGGACAAGCGACGGAGGAACAATGGTGCCTATGGCCTCGTTGTTGAGCCGGACCTCCAGTCCCTGTTTCAGGTCGCGCGCAGAGAGCCTCCGTCCGACAAAGCGGGTGTCCGGGGCAACGACGATGACGCCGTCGGCATCGGTCAGGATGATCTGGGGCGGCTCGGGGGTCAGCTCAAACAGCCGACTTAATCCTTCCCAGCTTCCTGTTCGCTCGTAGAAGTCGGTCAAAAACCGGATCAACACAACGTCTCGGTAGCGGAAGGTCCTGTCGGAGAAGTCGCTGAACGCGCGGTCGACGGCGATGTTGATCAGAAAGTACCCGACCACCGTTGCCAGCACGATGACCACAGCGAAAGACAAAAGGAGTTTCGTCTGAAACGACAGACGGCGGAGGAAAGCCATCATGCCTCAACCTCCTTGGCGAACTTGTAGCCCACACCGAAGACCGTCAGGACATAGCGGGGAATCCTCGGGTCGGGCTCAATCTTCTGCCGTAGCCGTTTGATGTGGGAATCGATCGACCGTTCGAACGTCTCGTACGTCGTCCCGCGCAGCGCTTCCAGCAATTCGAGCCGTGTGAACACCCTCCCCGGACGCTGCATCAGATAGGCCAACAGATCGAACTCCATCGGAGTCAACTCCACGGGCTGTCCTCGTACTGCGACCTCGTGCTGGTTTACATCCAGTCGAATGCCTTCGGCTTCCAGCACGATCCTTGAGTCGCGATCGCCTCCGCTGCGACGCAACACGGCCCGGACGCGCGCTTCCAGCTCCCGCGCACTGAATGGCTTGACGATGTAATCATCGGCGCCGAGTTCCAGGCCCGCGATCCGGTCCTCTTCATCGACGCGGGCGGTCAACATGATGATCGGCACATTGGAGCGCTGGCGGATCCGGCCGGCGACTTCCGGCCCGTCTAATTCCGGCAGCATCCAATCGAGGATGACCAGTGCGGGCTCACGAGTGGCGAACTCGGCCAGGGCGCCGGGCCCGTCAACGGCGGTGGAGACGCTGAACCCGGAGTCCTCAAGGTACCCCCGGACGGTCTGCAACACCCAGGTCTCATCATCGACTACCAGAATGTGCTCGTTCATCGGGTCACTTTTCGGACGACCGCGGCACAGGCGCCGGGGGACACTCCACTCATTTTTCCTCCAACCGACATTCGCTTTCGGGAACAGTATGGGCGGACGGCGCCGCTTCGGCAACCCGGGTGAATATAACAGTGATCCCGAATGAAGCGGTCTTTGCCACCTCTGATAATCGACCGCAGAAAAAAAGCGGGGTGCCCGAAGCATCGGACACCCCGACGGACCTTCACCGCGCCCGAGCCCGTAGAACCCAGGTGCGGCAGAAGCCTTCTAGTTCCTGTTCTCTTCGCGTTTGAGATACTGCAGAATCGCGTCGACGACCAGATAGTTGATCGAGCGATCACGCTTTTCGGAGAGACGAATCAGACGCTCAACCGGTTTTTCGGCCATCTTCTTCTGCGGAACGTAGATCGAAATCTTATCGAGGATCTCCTTGTTAGCCATGGTGTTCACCTCCTCATCTGACTGCTTAACGAATTTTGGGTGACTATATCCAGCAGGTGTGAACATCCTGTGAAGAGACCGTGGAATAACAGTGAGACTTATGTGACCTGTGGGTAGATGAAGCGAACATCTACGCCGTCAAACGAACCCCAAAGCGTCTCTCATGGCGAGACGGAAAGACTGATTGCATAAAACTGCTTGAAAGCCACGGACAGACTCGCGGACAATCGGCCGATCAGGACGGCTGTTTCGCCACCCGTATGTTGTTGAGATCGGTGAGTGCGGCCAAAGCGCACGCGTCTGCGCTGAGCGTGCCGATGACCGTCACCGGCGAAGCGGCACGCGGCAGTTCGGACGCGCTGGCGGGAGTGCGGCCGTAGAACAGACACAGCGCTCGGCCCGGGCGCCAGTAGGCGATGTCGCCGATCTCCACTTCTTCTTGTAGGTTTTCGGTGTCCAAATCGACACCGACGGCGAAGTAGATTTCATCGCCCCAGCGATGGCCGTCGCCGCACAGCGGCAGGGCGTCAAACACCTGTCCGGCAGTGACGGAATCGTTCAATACGGCAGGGAACACCTTTTCACCGATCCGTATCGCTATGCCGCGCCCGACCCCGTTGGCACTTCCTGTCTGCGTCATACCGTCTCTCCGAGAGCGAGTGAAACTAGTCTGTTAAACAGTCAATCCGTTCACCGTCAAGGGAGATGTAGTGCTTCATCGCGCTGACGGTGAGGCACGAATGGATCGGGAGCACGGCGAGAAGATCCCCGATTCGGGCTTCCTGGAACAGCCCTTTGCTTGCCTTGACTACCCCGACTTCCTGAGACAGGGAGGACACAATGCCACCATCGATTGCCGGCTCCCATCCGGTCTTCGTCCACCGTGCAGGATACCCGAAGACGGACCGGCCCTCTTTGTCCACGATCCAATCCTTGGACAGGTGAACCGCACCGCCGTAGATCACGATCTCGTTGCGCTGTTCGTACTTGGCTACGATCGGGCAGGCGACCACGACGGCGATGTCGTCCGGCGTGCACGCACTGAGCCGCCACTGTTTGACGTCGTACAACACGAAGTTGCCGGGCCGGATTTCGTCCACGTCGCCGAGATCGTCTACCACGCTGCAGCCCGGCGTGTCTCCGATCGATACGGCGATCGAAGAGCCGCACACCGGGCTCAGTGCCTCCCGCACGTGGTTCATTCTGTCGACCGTTTCGTCGTGGATTCGCACAATTTCCCCAGGCGTTTCAACATGGTAGGTGTGCCCGGCGTGAGTGAGGGCTCCGGCGAGCTCGATGGCGGAGGCGCGGTTCAGTACCTCGGCAGTCTGCTCGATGCCACGTTGATCCTCCCACCATATCCCGGTACGCTCGTACCCGGTGTCGACGTCGATCCAGACCGATGCGGGCTCCTTGAGCTGTGTCGCCAGAAACCGGGCCGATTCTACGCAGTCGATGAGCAGGTGAAGCGTGATCGTCTTTGCCAGCCGATTGATCCGCTCGATCTGCCGCCAATTGAGTGGAAAGGCGAGCGTGATGTCGCTCCAACCGTGTTTCGCGAAGTACTCCGCCATGGCCACGGATGGGACGGTGATCGCCTCGACGCCGCAGGAGCGAATCCATTCCCCGATCCGAGCCGATTGATGCGTCTTGAAGTGCGGCCTCAACCGAACGTGACTGCGGCGTGCTTTGTCGGCCATCCGTTCGACGTTTCGTCTTACGCGATCGCGATCGACAAGGAGTGTCGGCTGTTCAATCGTACGATGATCAAGACTCACATTGCCCTCCGTTCTATCGCTACAGGGGATTGTCCGCTCGAAGGGGTTGGTCGCCCCAAGCGCTACTCATGATGCGGCGAGGTTCTTTAGTCCATTCCCGCTCAACGCGGTCACGGTGCACTCGTCGGGCCCGATGACGCCCTCGCTGACAAGGCGTCTTGCCCCGGCCGCGGCAACGGCAGAGGTCAACTCGACGAACAGCCCGCTGTTGGCCAACTGCCTGTGGGTCTGCTGGATCGTTTCCTCGTCTACCGACACGGCCCGCCCGTGTGTCTCGCCGAGCGCGGCGAGGATCTCGCGGCTTCGCACCGGCTCGGTGATGCGAATTCCCTCAGCAACCGTCTCCCCGGGCGCGACAGGACTCGCTTCGCGCTGTCCGTCATCGAATGCCTCGACAATCGGCGCACACGCCGCGGCTTGGACGGCGAACAGCCTCGGCATTCTCGAAATGGCCCCGCTTTGCATCAGCGCCCGGAACCCGTAGTAGGCCCCGAGCAGCAGGGTTCCGTGTCCGCAGGGGACAACGACGTTGTTGGGGCAGCGCCAATTAAGCTGCTCCGCCACCTCGTAGGCGAACGTCTTGAGACCCTCCACCGCAAACGGATTCCAATAGTGGCTGGCGTAGTAGGTTCCGGTCCGCGCCGCCGCTTCCGCCGCACGCGTGGCATCGATGCGTGCGCCCTCGACCGGTATCAGCTCGGCGCCGTAGAGTTCGATCTGCCGCAGCTTGGCCGGCGAAGTGTAAGCCGGAACGAAGATCTTGGCCCGGATCCCTGCGCGCGCGCTGTAGGCGGAGAGGCTCGCCGCCGCGTTGCCCGAGCTGTCCTCAACCACGTCCCCTATGCCGATCGACTTCAAGAAACTCACCATCGCGCAGATGCCGCGATCCTTGAACGAACCGGTCGGCGACAAAAACT
>Ga0272442_10006023_pt1 | contig 16081 bp, 9 predicted proteins | sample SSMForm2O_FD_200262 | JGI IMG/M metagenome (GOLD analysis project Ga0272442, IMG submission 200262) | Marine sediment archaeal communities from Little Sippewissett salt marsh, Falmouth, MA, United States - SSM-Form-2O | ecosystem: Environmental > Aquatic > Marine > Wetlands > Sediment ...
CACATAAATTCACCTTTTTTTCACGCTTTTAGCGGGTTTTGGGCGGGTAATCTATTGGGGCAACGACGCCTTTAGAATCCCAAATCGAAAACCGCCGGGCCGTGATTTTTTTCTGAAATAAACCCCGGCCGGCCGCGACAACCCTTATGTGGCCGATAGAGAGCCAAAACCTGAAATGAATGTAAAGTGAGTAGTTTTAAGGAGTAATGTCATGATTATGAAATGGGCAAAACGAAGTGTGCTTGTTGTGGCAGGTGTTTCACTTGTCGGCGGCCTGATCTTCGGGAAGGACGTGGTTAGCTACGTTCGCAGCTCGGCCAAATCGGTGCGGACCGTGGTTAAGGACTCGGTTCCCATCGAATTCGAGCTTCGGCGCGCCCGCGACCTGTTAGAGGATATCATCCCCGAGATGCACGCCAACGTCCGGCTGATCGCCCAGGAAGAAGTGGAAGTCAAGGCGCTGAAAGTCGATATCGCCAAGGGCGAGAAGGCGATTGGGGAAGAAAAGGTCCGCGTCACGAAGCTGCGCGACGCCTTAGAGAAGCCGCAGGTCGAATATTGCTTCGGGGGCCGGGAATATCCGCGCAGTTACGTGAAGGAAGACCTCGCCCGCCGATTCGAGCGGTACAAAGAGAGCGAGCTGGTCCTGGCCAGCAAGAGGCGATTATTGGCGACGCGTGAGAATTCCCTCACCGCGGCCATGGATCTGCTGGAACGCACCAAAAGCCGCAAGAGAATACTCGAAGACAAGATCGAGTCGCTGGCCAGCCAGCACAGACTCGTCAAGGCCGCGGCCATCGGATCGCAAATCCAGGTCGATAACAGCAAACTGGCCCAGACGGAAAAGCTTATCAACCAGATTAAGAAGCGTCTCGACGTTGCTGAGCGCGTACTGGCCCACGAGAATCAATTCGTTCAGGCCATCCCCGTCGATGCCGTCGCTGAGGAAGATTTGTTAATCCAGGTTGACGACTATTTCAAGGCGAAGGACGAGCATCACAGACGTTTGGCGAGCACCACGAACACAACCGAGCAACCTGAGCCACTACTGGAAAATTAATACCGAACGTGGTACAATAAATCCATGTACCACCCCGGCGCGCCTGGGGCGCGAGCTAAAGCTGGGAGTAATGCAGTGCTGATCCTACGATTAAAACAAGCCGAAACTGCGATTGCCGACGACCGATTGGATGAGGCCTTCGAGATTGTTCAATCCGAGGAGATCCGGCAACATCGTCGCGGGCAGAAACTGATCGGCCGGCTGGCGCGTGCTTTGGCCAGGCGGGGTCAGGAGAATCTCGAAACCGAGCGTGTTCAACTGGCCCTGCTTGACTGCAACAAGGCGGAAAAGCTGGCCGGGAACACGCCTGAAGTCGCAAAGCTCCGCTCGGCGATTTGTACGGAAATGGAACAAAGGCGGCTGAGAGACCGCCATCGCTCGTTCAAGGTGGCTCAAGCGAGACAGCACATCCAGGACGGCTGGCTCTCGGCCGGCGAGCAGATCCTCAACGGGGCCGACGATCAGGACAGCCAGGCGGGTATCGTCCGGCAGCAGGCGGAGGTGGCCAGGTTGCAGATCGGCCAGGCGATCCATAAGGTGGAACAGGCCTTGGGGCGGAACGATTTGGATGGGGCGATCGAGATCGCCCTGAAAGCCGGGGTGGTGGGCCATCAAAGCCATGAGGTTGTTGATTTGGTCTCAAAGCTCAGATCCCTGGCCGTCAAGCGAATCAGAGAGAACCTTCTTGAAGGCCGGATTAACCTTGCTCAGTCTTTCTGGCAGAAAGTTTCGCCCATCGCCGACGGCTATGGCGAAATTTCCGAGTTGGGCCGGACGCTGGCTCAATGTCGTCAGGCCGCCGAGTACGTCGCAGCGGGCCGACCTCGCGAGGCCGTGCCTTTGCTTCGCAAAGTTAAGTCGGCATGCCCTTCGGCCAAGTGGCTGGCCACGCTCACGGATCAGACGCGGCAGGCGGCCGACCTGCTCGATGAATTGGCCGCGAGCCCTATTGGTCTGGACATCACCGACGATGGAGACCAGAAGACCGAAGACAGAGGACCGAAGACAGACGAGGTCTCGTCCGTCAGTGACCGACCACCGCAGCCCGTTGGGTACAATGGCTCAAAGGTCCGGGAAGGCTCACTGCCGTCCAAGTTTATCTTGCAAATGGATGGGATTGGGAGTTTTATCGTTTTAAGGGATAGGCGCGTGACGGTGGGACCGGTGAGCTCATCGGCCCAACCGACGGTGGGCTTGATGGCGGATCCCAATCTGCCGGTCGCAACAATTGAACGGGCGGACGACGACTATTTCATCCGCTCCTCCAATCCCGTTCGGGTGAATGATGCAACAACGACCAATAAATTGCTTGTCAATGGTGACCGGATCGGCTTGTCGCCGAGGTGCGGGATGAGGTTCAACATTCCGAATCCGGCCAGTACGACGGCGATGTTGAGTCTGTCCACGGCGCGACTGGGCCGGGCGGACGTCCGCCAGATTATCCTGATGGACCGGGATATCCTGATCGGACCGAACGCGGGCAGCCATATCCATGCAGAGTCTCTTGATGAAACGATTACGCTGTTCGTTCAGAATGGACGATTGCTCTGCAAGGCTCAACAAGCCATACTGGTCGATGAAAAACCGGTCAGAACCAAGTCCGGCTTGCCGATCGAAAAACAGATCAGAATCGGAAGGCTTTCGATGGTGCTGTCAGAATGTAAGGAATAAACCTATTAATCGAAACATGAGGCGCGGAGTGCGGCAGAAGGAAAATGCAAAGGTACCAATACCAACACGGTGATCGACCCCTCGAAGGATACACCATCCAGAGGGCAGCCGGACGCGGCGGATTTGGCGAGGTATACTATGCCGTCAGCGACAGCGGCCGGGAAGTGGCGATCAAAGCGATACAAAACTACGAGCAGATCGAACTCAGGGGAATCAGTCAGTGCATGAACCTCAAGAGCCCTCATCTGGTCTCGGTCTTCGATGTCAAATACAACGATCAGAACGAGCCCTTCGTCATCATGGAGTACGTCTCCGGGCCTTCGTTGCGAGAGTTGCTCACGGAGTCGCCCCACGGCCTCGGAACGCAAAAAGCGGCTTTCTTCCTGCGTGAGATCGCCAAAAGTCTGTCCTTTCTGCATGAGTGCGGCATTGTCCATCGCGACCTGAAACCCAGCAACATCTTTTATGAAAGCGGCTATGTGAAGGTTGGCGACTACGGACTGGCCAAGGCCATCAGCGCCAGCCGTCACAGCGGCCATACGATCACCGTCGGGACCGTCTCGTATATGGCGCCGGAGATCGGGGCCGGCAGTTACAATCGCAGCATCGATATCTATGCCCTCGGCGTTCTACTGTATGAAATGCTGACCGGAGACGTCCCCTTCATCGGCTCCAGCCCGGCTGAGATTCTGATGAAACATATGACCGTCGCGCCCGAGCTGAATACCGTCGAGGAGCCCTTTCGACGGGTCATCCAAAAGGCCCTGGCCAAAGATCCCGCGGATCGCTACCAGACGGTTCAAGAGATGGTCGAAGACCTCTTCGGCTCGGAGAACATCCGGAACAGCGTCTCTCATTTCTCTCCGAACGAGCTGTCGGTGATCGCCGAGAAAGTCGCCGCCAAGGCGAACATTGTCGAACAACCGCGTGCGCAGAAACCCAAAGCCCAGGTCGCCGCTCAAACGACGCGCGGTGTGGGCAAGGAGTTGACCCAAACGGCCCAGAAATTCGCACAACAGGCCGACGCTATGGGCCAAAAGGTCGCGGATCGCGTGGACGTCGAAGCGAATAAGCTGTTAGGAGCAAAATCGCGTGTCATCGATCCCGTCGATCCCCACCAGCGGCGTACGCTCGCCATTCTATCGATGGTTCTCGTCGCGTTGGGAGCGGGCCTGTTGACCGGACCGCGCGCGTTAGCTCCCACCGCGTTAGCAGTCTTTGCTATGACCGGCATCTGCGCCAAGACGATCCTCTACTCCCGTCGCCGCTGGTTCGGCAGTCTGGAGCCTGAAGCGCAATGGGTTCCGAAAGTCGTCACGTGCTGTCTTGCGGCGTTGCTCGCTTCGCTTGTGGCGGGGATTCTTGGCGTGGCGGGTCACTTTTCCCGTATTGGACCCGTTTCTTCGCAGGGAACCTCTCTCTGGCTGTCTCTGGCGGTTCCGATGCTCCTTGTGGATTGGGGTCGGATTACTTCTCCGGGGCGAACCAAGCGTTTATCGCTCGGTTCAGCGATATGGATCGGTTTGCTGGGTCTGATCAGCGCTGCGATATTCAGCCAGCCCGGCATCATGATCGCCTCGGTCCTGGCGGGCACGTCCCTGGTGGTTCAGGCCTATAGTCTCTTCGGTCATGCCGCCGAACCGGCGCCTGCGGCCATCGCTCGGCCCACAAAGGCAAAAGACAAAAAGAAGAAAGGAATGTCTCAAAGCTTTGTCGCGGGTACGTTGGTGCCGTCGTATGTCCGTGCCCTCTGGCTGGTCGGTTTCTTTGTCGCTCTGGGTTTTGGACTGTTTCTTTTAATCCTGGCGGCAACGGAATTACACCATGGTAATGACGAACATGCTCTCGCGGTGGCCGGGGGAGTGGACAGCCTCATCTTTTCGTTGTTCTGCTTCGTGGGGGCTTCCCGCAGCAGATTCAACGGTTGGTATCGTTATATTATCAAGCCGGGCATTATGCTGATCTGCTTGCTCACCGTCGTCTTTTCATCCATCATCATGGGCAGTCTCCATCTGCATGACGAGGTATTTTTCGTCTTTCTCATGCTGATCATCTTTCCCGCGATAGGATTTCTCGTCATTGGAATCCTGCCGGCCCGTTTGTTTGTCGGCCCCGTTCCAAAAACAGGAGTCGTACCACCGCCTCCGCCTTCACCCGAATCACGTCCCGGCGTTTCCTCCTACAAGCGCATGTGGGCGCTTCTGTTGTCGGCAGGGGGTTTGTTCGGTTTCTGCGGCCTGCACCGATTCTACGTCGGCAAGATCGGAACCGGTATTATATGGTTTCTAACATGGGGCCTCCTCGGCGTCGGGCAACTCATCGATGTTATCTTAATTATTGTAGGTCAGTTCAAAGATCGATACAACCGGCCCCTGGAAATCTGGCTGGATGAAAGCGAGTCGGCGTCTGTTAAAACCCCGGGCGCCAAGCCCGTCAGTCCACCGCCCGCACACCAGCAGAAAGTCGCTCCGGCTGTTAACCAAACGGCTGAAGAACAACAGGTTCGCACCGCGAAGAAGGATTCCTCGGCGTCGCCGGCCGGTGCGTCAGTTCCTACAACATCCGTTTTCTATAAACCCTTCCATCCGCTGGCCTTTTTATGCTCCGGTGTCGGTTTCATCCTGGTCTTTGTAGCCGTTATCATCGGTCTGGGAGTCGCATTACACGTTCCCTATCTGGTGGCAGCCGGCGTACCCGAACTCGCTCAAGAGATGGAGGAAACTTTCGGCGGCTATGCCGAGTGGCCCGAACTTTTCATGCGATTGGGGATGATGGTTACGGCCGGTTTGCTGGTGATTGCGGCGATCTTCATCGTCACCGGCCGCCGACATTTAGGAGCGCGTCATCTGATTCGGGGCGTGCTCGGGTTGGGTGGACTGTTCGCAACCGTCATGTGGCTGTCCGACGGAATCGCCCAGGGCTTCCGCCAGGGGATGAATGATCTTGGCTCTCAACCACTCGGTGCGGTTCTTGAAACAATGCTCAAAGGCTGCCAAAACGAGGAAGTTGTCATGGCCGGGATGTTCTTCTTATTGTCTGTTGTTATGCTGGCCTGGCCTGCTCGTCGTAAGCAAGTCATGGTAACTCCGGCACTGAATCAAGGAGTAAGCTGATGCTACGCATGGTAACCAAGATGTTCACAATGTTCCCCGTGTTCTTCCTGCTGTTATTCGCAGCGATTGTGGTCATTGTATTGTTTATAAAACTCTGTTCCAAAAAACCCTGTAGGGTTGTGGGTGCGATCTTTGTGTTGTTTTTGGTTGCTGCACCGGCCTTCTTCCTATGCACAAAGCGTTGTGTCGTACGCCTACCTCACATCCCGGAAATATCAACGGAGGTTAGAGCACCTCGATCTCAGGAGACGACCGCCGCGATTTGGCTGCCGGGCATCGAGGATGAATTCGAGGCGAACGTGTATCCTTCCAAACTCTCCGCCGTGCGTTCTCTCGGGCTTCGGATTGGCCGGGCGGTCCAGCGGGTTTTCGATGCTCAAACGTCGCCAAGCCGTTTCGTCCTGTTTCAAGGTGCCCATGACCGGAGCCTGGTCGAGGAATTCGGAGAAGCCATCGCCCGCGCGTTCCCTGGGACGGGATGGTCCATCGAGCCCGAAACAGCGGCCGTGCAGGATGATGAGGTCGGCATACGCCTCGATCTGGTTGACGTTCAGACCCATCCGGCGCCGTGGAGGAGCCCGACCGAGCGCACCCTCACCAGTGGTACCATCCAGGCCAGCGTTCTGGCGACTGATAAACACGCGAGTATTAAAGCCGACTTTGTGGACAAGCCCTGGGTCGAGGATTTCTCCGGCTTCCTGAACGCCAAACCGAATCGCCGGTTCATCATCGCCAAATCGACGGAGAGTTGCATCACGCAAGCCGAAGCCAATCGCCAGGCCCTCGACAACGCAAGCGCTCAAGTCACTGACATGCTTTCCCGGATGACACAACGACGGTCCGGCGTTCCGGCCCCTCTGGCCTCGCGTGTCGATGCCGATGATATCCTCGAAGGCGATCTGGTTCTGGATCGTTTTGTCCAGAGTTTCGAAGGGTCCGCCGGCCAAATTTGGCGACAGGCCCTGCTGATCGATGGCTCGACCCAAAAACTCGAGCAATTGGCCCATCGAAAGAGGATGATGGCAAGAGCCATGAAAATGAACTGGGCGCGAATGTTTATCACCGTTTTTGGGCTGCTTTTGCTGATTACCATCGTCTATATCTTCCTGAATGCGGCCACGAAGGGTTATTATGCCTGGTCTCTGCGAATTGCCGGGATCGTTCTGGCGGCGATTGCGATTTTTCTTCTTCTGACGTAGCAAAAATGCAAGTACCCAGTTAAGCGTTATGCAAAATTGACGGTTAGGCGTACATTTGGAAAGAAGGAAAACTGTTCTTTATTTTTTATTTCTCAAACGACACGTCAGCGCTCAGTGGTTGGGAAAATCAAGGGATGCGTAACATATTATTTGATCGTATGCCATCTTCAAGGCCCTGATTTTTTTAGAAAATCCTGAAAGAAGATTTTCTAAAATAATATATGCCTAACTTCAATTTTTCAAAACTCTGTATATAATATGCCTTGGCATGAAAGCGCGCATGAGCAGAGTGACGAAGGCAGAGCAGTATCTGCTGGACAAGATTCGCCGGGGCAACAAGGAAGCATGGTCGGAATTCGTTGACCGCTACCGGGGCCGCCTGGTGAGTTTTGCCCGAGCGAAACTCGGACAGTCCGCCGACGCCGAAGACGCCGTTCAGGAAACGTTCATCTCCTTTATCAAGAGCCTGCCGGTCTATCGAGGCGAGTGCGGACTGGAAACCTACCTTTTTTCACTGCTCAGGCGCAAGATCATCGACAGCTATCGCAGGCAGCAGGCGACGCATACATGCCTGATCCAGGATACCTATGACACAAAGGGCCAGGAGCGACCGTCGGATCCGTTTGCAGATTTGGCCGGCTCAGTCCAGACGGCAAGCTGGTACGTCCGGGCCGATGAGCAATACGAGCGGCAAAAAGGCGCCTTGATGGAGGCCCTGTCCGAACTGGTGGATGGCTTCAAAGGTTCCCTGAACTTCCGCGATCTTCAGGTCATAGAACTATTGTTCTACTGCCAGCTTCCCAACAAGAACGTGGCTAAAATCCTCGGATTGCGGGAAAAGGCCGTCGCCCTGATCAAGCACCGCAGCCTCAAGCAAATCCGCGAACGCATTGAAAAATCTCACATTCCTATTGCTCCTTCGTCTGAAGAATTCGAGAATCTCCTGACGGATATCTGGAAATTGCAGCGTTTCAGTTGTCCCAAACGCAGCACTATTGGGGCGTTTCTGCTGGGCACTCTCGATGAGGAGTGGCGCCAGTATGTGGATTTTCACCTCACAACACTGGGTTGCACGTTTTGCATCGCGAACCTTGAAGACCTCCGAACCGAAAATGCCAAAAGCCAGAGCAAAAAGCTTCGGGCCCGCATCATGGAATCTACTGCGGGTTTCCTTCAGAAGCAGTAGGAAAATCTTTACCCGGCAGCTATGGCGAACTATCAGGTCATGTGGATTCCCTTTGCAACTGGTCCAAAACAAGCGGGGCCCATACTGAATCCATCAGCATGGGCCCCGAGTTGGTGTCAATCCTTGTTGCCGGCCACATCGGAAGCTTATGGCTGCGGTTCCGGCCGATACAACCCAATGTCGTCAAAGAACATGGTCCCTAACCCGCCGGCTGCCGCCGCATTGCCCTTGCTACCGAGGCCAATCGCGATCTTATCCACGTTGGTCAGGTTGATTCCTTGATCGGCAAAGGCCTGGAGCGGGATGATCCACTCGGTCCAGGTAGCGATCGTTGCCGCAGCGGGATCGGCATGGGCCACCACAGCCGGCGAACCGGTAGCGTTGGAGACGGCCACGTACAGCGGCTCCGCCGCATTGCTGGTAACGCCGATGTCCTGGTGCATCCACTGTCCGGTAACAGCGCCGGTCGTCGTCACGTTGGAGAACACAGCTTCACATACAGCGTTGACATTGTGTGCCGTCAGCGCCAGGCCAATGTAGACATCCCCGGTCATCGGTACCCTATCGGGTATAGCGCCTTGCACGGGTGACCAGGAGGTGCCGTTGGTCGAATGTCTCACGGAGAAGTTGCCCGCGACATCGCGCTCGAGCTTCACCCAGTGCGGCGCCGTGATCCCACCCTGGGTAAAGTCGGTACTGGCGTTATCCGTATCGACACGAGCCTGGGAGGAAACGCCGTTACCGGGTGTAATACACGCAAAGGCATGCTTTGAGCCCGGATCCAGCGTCTCACGGATCATTACGCCGGCCTTGGCCCAGGGGTCCGTGTTCTGAACGCTCACGATTCTGGCCGTAATCGAGCCGGCGCCGTTGAGCGATTTGTACGCGAAATGGAACTCGTCGGCATCGTTCCAGATATCGTCCCCGGAGGCGGTCATCGTATAGGTCCCGACCGGACCCTCGACAAAGCTGCCCACCGAACCCGGATAGCCTCTGAACCATATCGACAAATTGCTTACATCGTATGCCGTCCAGTCACGCAAAGCGGTTAACGCCAGTTGGGCTTCCGAATTCCTCACGCCGGCCGTATTGTCGTACATGAGCGGCATCGACTGGCCGCCGCCATGGACGATTCCTTGCTCGGCATATGGCGGGAGCAGATAGCCCACCTGCGCGCCGTTATCGGCCACGCCAAAGCCGTCGATCCAGCTCTGCCAGATGGCTTCACCCGCCAGGTCGTCATCGGTATAGCTTTCGTAGTTTTCCACGATAAGGTGGTCGGCAACCGTGAAGCTCCAGATTCCGCCCGTGCTGAGTGAGCCGTTGGTGTTGAATTCATCGATGCGCCAGTAGTACGGACCGGTGCCCCACTCCAGACTTTCCGGCGGGGTATAGGTCGTCCCGGCTTGACGGCCCCGGTAGAGACCCGTCGCGTCGGAGCTGTCGGCATTTTCGACGGCGGTTTGATCCGTGCCGAAGTACACATCGTGTTCGGCGGCATTCTCGCCCGGCGACCAGGTCAGAGGCTGCTTGGCTCTTTCGACGTCCACGATGGCGCCGTCTTTCGGTCTCGGATTCCAGGCCGCCAGCGGATCACCTCGGGTGAGTTCCAAGACCTCAGCCGCCGTCAGGGGCCTATTGTAGAACCGGGCATCGTCCACACTGCCCATATAGAAATCGCTTGGGCCGGAGTCCCATTCCTGTCCGATGGACCACCGTTGTTCCGTGGTCACATCGATGCTGGTTGTAACCGTACCTGCCTCAACTCCGTCGGTATATAAAATTATGCGCGATCCGTCCTTCACTAACGTAATCATATGCCACTGATCGTCATTGACCACAGGAGGATAATCTGTTGAGGGACCATCATCCACATAAATATTCCCATTATCAACGCCAAACAGAAGAACGTGGCTGCCCCCCGTATTGGATGCAAACACATTCCCCTCCCCGGCCTGCGTGGTTTTGATCCATGCACTTAGCGTAAAGTCTTTGCTTGTGCAATCATCCGCTACAGCATCAATAGAAACATAATCGTCTCCGTCCAAATCCAGCGCGCCGCCAATGATCCCCTCGATCCACTCCGGGTCACCACCCAGCGTGCCGTCATTGCCATAACCGGAGAAGTCCAGGGCCGTGGTGCCGACACCTTCGTCAAATTTCCACCAGCCGATCAAGTCGGGATCCGTAATGTTGATGTCGGGCATCGTTGAAAAGCTCCAGACGTCACCCGTATACGTCGCGACGCCGTCGAATTCATCGACACGCCAGTAGTAGGTTGTGTTTTTCGTCAGAGGTCCCGGGCTATAGGTTGCCGCAGACTGGGGCAGACCTCCAGCGGCATTGTTCACCGTATCCAAGTCGTCGCCGAAATACACCGTGTGCAATTTTGCGCCGAAGCCCGCCGTCCAGCTCAAAGTTGCGTCAGTGGCCACGTATTTAGCGCCATCCTGCGGATTCGGGTTGTAGGCGATCTTGGAGGGAACCGTGAAGCTCCAGACGGGACCTTGGTATTTCGTTGTACCGTCGGCTTCCACCTCATCGATTCGCCAGTAGTAGGTCGTGCCCGGTACCAGACCGTCCGGATAAGCAAATCCGGGAAAGCCCGCAACAAAGAAGTTCGAGGGGTGATTGCCTCGGAATGCGTCGCCTATGCCGTTGGTCACGTCGTCAAGATTTTCGCCAAAATAAACATCGTGCGAGACGGCCGTCTCTCCCGCTTCCCAGGTCAGGCTCACCCATGTATCCTCAATGATGGCGCCGTCAGGCGGATCGGGATTCGACGCATATTTGCTCGCAAACTCAATATGCAACCACGGCGCCCGGGCCCCTGTGCCAGATGCAGCTTCTCGACGGCCTTTGGACGGATTGTTGGGATTGTCGCTGATGATTATTACCAGCGCATTGCCACTGGCCCAGTCTTCCTGGTCGATTATCTCCTGGATGACAGTGGAGATATCCGAGGTTCGGTATTTTTGATTTTCGGCAATCCAATGCTCCGGCTGCCATTCCACTTTCGCCGTCGTTCTGGTTCTGTTGCTAACATTATTATTGATGTCGGCAAACGGAGGAGCATCGGGAACCAGCTCACCATCGATGATAAGATTAGCGGGTTCATCCGCTTCAACATCATCCGCGGTGAACTCCACATACGCGTTTATGATGTTGGAACCCCGAGCAATCTCGGTATTCACAAAACGCAGACCTATTACTTGTATATCTCCGCCATCATCTATAAGCTCCAGATCGCTGCTGTCCATATACATGTTCCCTGACTGCTCTTCTTCAACAGCGTCATTACCGTTCGTGATTCCGATCTCTATCACAACGCCACCCAAAACGACATTTGAACTGATGAAGCTCAGCACCAAAACAAAAGAAGCTAAAAACAACAATTTCTTGCACATAATAATTCTCCTACCAAAAAAGACCTAAGTTGAATGATACGACCGATAATAATCCTTACCTTCAGCATATTCCGTTTCTCTTTACCCAAGATGAATTCTTACGATTTGACACCACCTCCTTTCTTGAGAAGTCGACGGTCCAACTTAAAAGCAAGGATCATGACTCCGAACCATACGCATCCGGCGGTTGTAACTGTACCCTGTTGTTGTGTCTCTCGGACAATTCCCGAAAGACTATGGAAATTCTACCCGTTGAAGAGCCAACATCCTCAGATATCGGCCGATGCGGGCACGAACTTCACTATCTGCATGTATACCGAATTATCACCTGCCAGTCAAGAAGAATCCTCCAGATACTTGGTGCCTACCGGCAGAATTCTCTCCGGAAACGTTTACATAGCAATGAGATACCGTCTACGGGGCGCAGCATGTCGAGATTCTCACCGACGATCTAAAGACCGGCAGGAGACCAAAAATACGCTGAAAGAATACTGAGAATACCGGAATACCGGGGGAATACCGGGACAGCACCGGCTTTTTTCTTGATACCACGCTTGGATGCGTCGTAAATTTTCGACAAAAAATGCCGAAAATGTGAAATCATTAAGGGTGGTCCTCGACTATCAGGGTAATGGGACAACTTAAAAAATGAGCTTTTAGGAGTATTATTATGAGCGATTATCCACGTATCACCTACAAACGCCATACGTTTCTATCCGCTTTGGTCATGGGTCTTTGCGCCCTGGCCATAACGATCATTCTCAGCGGCACCGCGGTGGTCCTCTACAGCATGCACTTTGTCGGTGACAAATCGGAAAAGATTGTGACGTCGCTCATTGAAGACGCCATCCAGGGCCTGCCCGTGCTGCAAAAATCGTTGCCGCCGGTCCTGGGGGACCTTCTGGACGACCGACGTCTGCCGGACTACTGCAATCAGCTTGATATTCGCGCTCGGACCGCCGTTCAGGATGACCGTGATGGTAGAATGCGCACCGAGATTCAGGTGACCAACAACGGCGAAGAAGTGGTCTCCCTCCTTTCGCTGCGCATCGTCATTTTTGATTCGCAAGACGAGATTCTTACCGAATCCAATGAGTGGGCGGCTACGCCTATCGCCGCCGACGATGACTGGCGCGGCCCGATTATGCCCGGCTCGAACCGGCATTTCGTCGTCTCTCACTACAGACGATCTCCCAACCTCTATCTTGAGGACCTGAAAACCGAGGTAGAAATCACAGATGTTCGCGTATGGAACAGCGGCCGGGAAGCACCGTTGATTGAAAACAACGTGCTGTCCTCAGCAGAAGAAATCTAATTTATCTCGTCCGAATGTCCGTTTTCGAACAAGCCCATCCCAAAATCGGACACAAGAGCTATCCGATACGCGACTCTATATTTCCTCAACGCCATTTTCAGAACCCTACGAAGGATATCTTTTTAGCAGAGCTTGGCACGATAATTGCAAATCGTTCCGGTATTGATCCCAGATTTGAAAGGGATAAACAATGAGGACGATATGGCATGATATTCATTTTGGGCTTCGGCAGTTACGTAAGAGCCCCGGTTTCACGGCGGTTGCAGTACTGTCACTGGCCCTGGGTATTGGGGCGAATACGGCGATCTTCAGTATGATTAATGGCATCCTGCTGAAGTCTTTGCCGGTACGCAATCCACATGAACTGCGCCTGATCAACTGGACATGTTATAAAAAGAAGCCCCGGATACGTGATCTTGAAGGGGACTTCGAATACATCAAGTATCATAAGTACTACTGTGGGTCCTTTCCGTACCCCGCTTACCGGGATTTCGCCGAACAGGCAGAGGGATTCTCCGATCTTTTCGCCTTTTCCTGCAGTAGGTATCCCATGACGATCAGTGTACGAGGCGCTGCGTCTTTGGCAAACGTGCAGATGATATCGGGCAACTTCTTCAGAGGATATGGCGCTCGAGTCTTGATTGGCAGACCGATTACCCCCGAGGATGATCGCCGCGATGCCCATCCCGTGACGGTCATCACGTATGGTCTGTGGAAACGGGCCTTTGGCCTTGATCCCCATGTCCTGGGGCGGACGCTCGCGTTGAAGGATGTGGCCTTCACCGTCATCGGTGTACTGCCTCGCCGTTATATAGGTCCCCAGGCCGGTGGGAGGCGCACCGATTTCTACGTCCCCATGATGGCTAAGTCGCAACTTATGCCCGATGAGAAGTGGTTGGATTCAGATAACGCATGGTGGATTCAGATGATAGGGCGACTGGCTCCCAGGGCCAATGAGGCTCAGGTGCAAACCTCATTGGAACTTCTGTTCAGCCATGTTGTTAATCGCTCTGAAGCTGAGATTAACCAGCCTGGGATCCTATTGCAAGAAGGTCGACATGGAGTATTGATGGGACGTCGAGAGACGGCTGAACCCTTGTGGTTCCTGCAGGGTGTGGTGGGTTTGGTCGTGCTGATCGCCTGCACGAATCTGGCAGGTCTGCTGCTGGCCCGGGGGGCGGCCCGTCAACATGAGATGGCCGTGCGGGCGGCGATGGGCGCCGGTCGGTGGCGTCTCATACGCCAGTCACTCACGGAAAGCATGGTCCTATCCCTGGGAGGGGTTTGTCTCGGGTTGGTATTCTCCTTATGGATAAGAGAAGCATTGACGGGTCTTATCATCGATTCGTCAGACCATCAACGCTTCAACCTACAGGTTGATACGAGCGTTTTGATGTTTACGTTGGCCGTTGGCGTAGTCACCACCCTATTGTCCGGTCTTTTTCCGGCATTGCGTGCTGGAAACACCAATCCGTCGGCCGGGCTTAAAGACAGCGGGAGCCGCGGCGCCCCCCGGCTCCGCCTGGGGAAGGTGTTGGTCACGACACAAGTGGGTTTGTCTGTCCTTTTGGTTGTGGCCGCCGGGCTCCTATGCCGAACCCTGATCAATCTCTATCGAACGGATAGGGGATTCGACACGGAAAATATCTTGTTGGTCGACATCGAGCCTTTTCAGTCCCTGTCCGAAGTGGAAAATACGAGAGAGTTTCATCCTGCCCTGCGTCAGAAAATCGCGGCAATCCCTGGTGTCAAGTCGGTTGCCCTCTCAAACTGGACATTGCTGAGCGGAGGGATGCGGAGCCCCGAAATCTTGATCCCCGGTCGTCCCGATGCAGATCAGCGCGATTCAAAAGAACTGATCGTAAGTGACGAGTACTTTGCGACCATGGGCATCAACCTGCTGCAAGGGCGCGACTTCGATCCTTCGGATACACGAGACTCCCAGCGTGTCGTCATCGTCAATGAGGAATTCGGACGTTTGTTCTTCCCGGATGAGAATCCTCTGGGTCAGTTCATCACGTTGGGGGATAAGCAATATCAAATTGTGGGCCTGTGCAGTGATCACGCATATGGGGGCATACGTCGAGGCATTTTACCGATCTTCTATAGACCTCATAAACAATATTGGGAGCCTAGCATGACCTACGCGATACGCAGCGTGCTTCCACCTTTGTCTCTGGTCCCTGTCGTGCGTAAGGCTGTAGCGGAGGTCGACCGTAACCTGCCGCTGGAAGGGATCACGACGCAGAAACTCGCAATCAAGGAGTCTCTTGCTCATGAACGCCTCTTTGCATCACTTTGTGGCGGTCTTGCCCTACTGGCCCTGGCGCTGTCCAGCATCGGTCTGTACGGCATCATGGCCTACAATGTCGCACGACGAACCGGTGAAATGGGCATTCGCAAGGCTTTGGGCGCGCAGCCCTCAGATGTGGCTTGGCCGATCCTCCGAGAGGCCCTGATACTCACGGCTATAGGCATAGCCATCGGCTTACCTGCCGCCCTGGCTCTGGCCCGCGGGATCCGTGGTATTTTCTACGGCATCGAACCTCATGATCCTCTCACGATGATCGGAGTCGTCGTGATTATGGTCGCCGTCGCGGCCCTGGCGTCATGGATTCCGTCCCGTCGCGCAGCCAAGGTCGATCCAATGGAAGCCCTTAGATACGAATAGGAATTGGAGACATCGAGGCATACCATCGTGCCGGGTGGGGGAGTTGACGCACGTCTGGCATGAGCAAGGACGAGGTGTTGAAGAAGCTGGGAGAGCCGGAGGCCATTCAGTTCGGGGGAGACGAGATCGTCCTCTCTTCCGAATTCGTAATTCGTAAATTTCATTCAACTCGTCCACACTTCCTTTCGGGTAACCACACGGGATTGCTCCTACTGTTTTCGACACCTGGGGCATAAATGGTCGATTGGCTATCTCGAATCACAAATCATCAATCGGAAATCGAAAATAAAAAGAAGCCCCTGCCCGGTGAAGTCCGAAGAGGGAAAATGAGCAGGGGCTTAGCCCGCATTTCTCACAGCTATGGATATTCAATCGATTTTGACGATAGAATCGATCTCCACCTCATCCGGAGCCCTCTGGATACCGGACCTCGCCTGAAAAATGCCATGATGTCTCGAT
>Ga0272442_10006024_pt1 | contig 16081 bp, 14 predicted proteins | sample SSMForm2O_FD_200262 | JGI IMG/M metagenome (GOLD analysis project Ga0272442, IMG submission 200262) | Marine sediment archaeal communities from Little Sippewissett salt marsh, Falmouth, MA, United States - SSM-Form-2O | ecosystem: Environmental > Aquatic > Marine > Wetlands > Sediment ...
CTACGGCATGCCCGGTGACACGCCGGAGGAGAAGTCGGCCCGAACGGCGAAGATCCAGGAGGCGCTGGTTGTAGCGATGGATGTTCCGCTGCGGACGGTGCGCGCGTGTGTCGACGTCCTGCGGCAGCTCGCCGCCCTCGTCGACGTCGCCAACCCGAACCTCATCAGCGATGTCGGCGTGTCGTCCATACTCACCGAAGCCGCACTTCGAGGCGCGAAACTCAACGTCGAAATCAACCTCGCCTATCTCAAGGACAAGCAGCTGAAGAGGAAGACCACGCAGGAAATCGACGCCCGGGCCGAGGAGGCCCAGGGGATGCTCCGCGAGGTGATGGACAAAGTCGAGGCGAAGATCAAGTCGTGAGCGAGAAGCCCGAACAGGGGGGCGAACGGGAGGGACGCCCGTACATCTCCATGCACTTCCGGTGCTGCGGGGTCTACCAGCGGATTTACCGCAATCGCGACGGAACCGCTTACGTCGGGTGGTGTCCGAAGTGTGCAAGGAAGGCAACCGTCAAGATCGGACCCGGCGGGACCACCAGCAGGTTTTTCGAGGCAACGTAGACGCACGACTTCAGAGGAGCAGACGTGACGAGTGAATGGTCGATCTTGCATGGCGAGAAGAAATGCGCGTCGTGCGGGAAAGAATTTGTCGAGCGAGAGCAGTATTATTCCGCGCTCTTCGACCGGGGGGCCGAGTTCGAGAGACTCGATTTCTGCACCGCCTGCTGGAAGGGCGACACCCCGGAGATGTTCAGTTTCTGGCAGACACAGATACCCCCGAAGGAGGAGAAGACGAAGCTGCTCGTCGACGACGACGTGCTGCTCGATTTCTTCGGTCGTCTGGAAGGGGCCACCGAGGAACTGAAGATCAACTTCCGCTACATCCTCGCACTCGTGCTGATGCGGCGGAAGGTGCTGAAATTCGCCGACGTGAAGCGTACCGAGGACGCCGAATATCTCGTGATGAAGATGGCGAAAGAGAAGACGACCTTCGATGTCCTGAACCCGCAGCTCGATGAAGCGAAGATCGCGCAAGTGACCGAGGAGGTCGGGAAGATCCTCAACGTTCAGCTCTAACCCGTTATGGGAGAATGAGATGCGACGACACATGGGGAGCTCGATGGGTGTGGCGCGGGTGTGCGGGCTTGTTGTACTGCTCTTGGCGGCGGGCTGCGCGCGGCAGCCGATCATCGAGAAGCCCGTGCCCACGCTGACGAAGGCGGAGGTGATGTCGAGACTGAATAGTCAGGCGTCGGACGCCGCCGGACTTCGGGCGAAGCTCGACGTGAAGGTGCGCACGTCGCAGACGAATCGCGAGGATGCGACCGGAGGCTACCTCGCCGCTGCGTGGCCCGACAAGCTTCGCATTCGCGGGGAGCACGACCTGCTGGAGTATCCCCCGTTCGACATCGGCTCCGACGGGACGACGTGGTTCGTGCAGCTGCACCTGGCGGAGCAGAACGATCTGCACCTCGGCGCGACGCGCACGCTCGACGAGAAGTTCGACCCGGGCGTTCCGCTGAAGCCGAGCGACGTGGTCGTCGCGCTCGGCGTGGGTGAGCTCAAGGAGAATCCGCCGGATCGGGAGCTCTTCTTCACGCGCCTTCCCGGACAGTACCTCATTACCGAACTCGTGACCAACAAGAGCGGCCGCTACATCGGCCGACGCATGTGGGTTGATCCGGACGCACTCGTGATCACGCGCGTGGAAACCTACCGACCCGATGATGCCGTCGACATGATCGCCGAGATGACGTTCGACCCGAACGCCCGTGACGCGCGAACCGTCCCGGTCAGGGCACGCATACGCCTGTTGAGAAAGGACCACTTCCAGTTGGACCTGAAGCTGCGTGACCGCAAGAGCGGGCTGATCAGCCCGGGGAGGGCGAAGCGGCTCTTTGCGCTGCCCGAGGCGGAAGGAGCCAACGTCATCCGCCACGACTGAGCCACGATACGAGTCGCCGAAGGGCTGTCAGCGCTTCCCGGACGATCATCTTCGGACGCTGAAGCAGCCGGCAGTGGAAGGGCAGGGGACATCCGCAACGCGTGCAGTCGGCCTTTTCGTCCATCATCCTTCGTCCGCCGACAAACCGTCTCAGACATCCTGACGTCTCGAAGCCGCTGCTATTCCCACTCGATGGTCGAGGGCGGCTTCGACGAGATGTCGTACACCACGCGGTTGACGCCTTTGACCTCGTTGATGATGCGGTTGGAGATGTGTCCGAGGAAGTCGTACGGCAGCTTGACCCAGTCGGCGGTCATCGCGTCTTCCGATTCGACCACCCGCAGTGCGATGACGTTTTCGTAGGTCCGCTCGTCCCCCATCACCCCGACGGTCTGCACCGGCAAGAGCACCGCGAAGGCCTGCCAGACGTCGCGATACCATCCTCCTCGGTGCATCTCCTCGATGACGATGGCGTCGGCGTCGCGCAGGACGTCGAGCGACGTCCGCATCACCGGTCCAATGATGCGTACGGCCAGTCCCGGTCCCGGGAAAGGATGTCGCCAGACGAGTGATTCGGGAAGTCCCAGCTCCAGGCCGATTTTCCGCACCTCGTCCTTGAAGAGCTCCTTGACGGGCTCGATGAGTTCGAACCCAAGCTCCGCGGGGAGCCCACCGACGTTGTGGTGGGTTTTGATCGTCGAACTCGGCCCGCCCTTCGCCGAGAAACTCTCGATGACGTCCGGATAGAGCGTGCCCTGCGCGAGGAACTTCACGTCCTTGATGTTCGCGGCCTCCTCTTTGAAGACGTCGACGAAGGTGTGTCCGATGATACGGCGTTTCTCCTCGGGGTCGGAGACCCCTTCGAGGTTATCGAGGAAGAGATCGGTCGCGTCGACCGCGTGGAGGTTGAGACCGTGCGCGGCCTCGAAGTTTCGGATGACGTTTGTGGCCTCGTGCTTGCGCAGGAGCCCGTTGTCGACAAAGATGCAGTGAAGCTGCTCGCCGATGGCGCGGTCGAGCAGCGCCGCCACGACCGAACTGTCCACCCCGCCGGAAAGTCCCAGCACCACCTTCTCGGCGCCCACGCGCTCGCGGACCCGCGCGGTCGACTCGTTGATGAAATTGGTCATCGTCCAGTCACGCGAGCAGCCACACACCCGCACCAGGAAGTTGCGTAGAATCGTGGAGCCGTGTGGCGTATGCGTGACTTCGGGGTGGAACTGAACGCCGTAAAACGTTTCACGGCGGTGCTTTACGGCGGCGTAGCGCGTATTCGCGGTCGAGACCAGGGGCAGAAAATCCTCGCTGAGTTCGGTCACGCTATCGCCGTGGCTCATCCAGAGTTGGAGGTTGATCGGGACGTCGGCGAAGAGCTCATCGGCGTCGGTGACGGTTCCGTCGGTGCGTCCGTACTCGCGGTTGCGGACCGCACCGACTTTCCCCCCGAGCATCTTGCAGCCGAGTTGCATGCCGTAGCAAATGCCGAGTACGGGTGCGCCGAGTTTGAAGACCTCAGCGTCGATGCGCGGTGCGCCCTCGGCGTAGACACTCGAGGGGCCGCCGGACAGGATGATGCCCTTAAGGTCCATCGCCTTCAGACGGTCCAGTGTGACGTCGTAGGGGAGGATGGTGCAGAAGACGTTGTTTTCGCGTACGCGTCGTGCGATGAGCTGACTGTACTGTGCACCGAAGTCGAGGACGACGATGGTTTGGTGCTTGACGGCGGTCAACGTTTTTCCTTTCGTTGTGCTGTAAAAGTACGTCCCCCGGCAAAGGGCGCTCCAGGGGCGGCTGTGTTCTCAGTCTGCTTGGTCGCGCGGTGGGAGTCTGTAGTTGGGCGCCTCGCGCGTGATGAAGATGTCGTGCGGGTGACTTTCGGTCAGGGCGGCGGCCGTGATGCGCATGAACCTGCTCTGAGTGCGGAGTTCCGCAATGCTGTTGGCACCGACGTACCCCATGCCGGCGCGCAGACCGCCGACAAGCTGGTAGACGAAATCGGAAAGCGGTCCACGGTAGGGGACCTGTCCCTCGATGCCCTCGCTGACGAGCTTGTCGCGCGGCCGCGAGGTGTCCTGACGGTAGCGGTCGGCGCTGCCGTCGACCATCGCACCCAGCGATCCCATCCCGCGGTAGCGCTTGAACGAGCGTCCCTTGTGGATGATGAGCTCACCGGGACTTTCTTCGAGCCCGGCGAAGAGACTGCCGAGCATCACGAGACTCGCCCCCGCCGCCAGGGCCTTGGTGATGTCACCCGAGTGCGTGATACCGCCGTCGGCGATGATCGGGGTGTCGGTCTTGTCGGCTTCGCCGGCACAGTTGAGGATCGCCGTGATCTGCGGAACGCCCACACCACTGATGATGCGCGTCGTGCAGATCGACCCCGGACCGATGCCGACCTTGACCGCGTCGACACCGGCCGCGATGAGATCACGCGTACCCTCGGCGGTGGCCACGTTCCCGGCGATCACGTCCAGCTTGTGGTTCTTCTTGATCGCCTTCACCGTCTCGATGACACCGGTGCTGTGACCGTGTGCGGTGTCGACGACGATGACGTCGACGTCCTTGCTGATGAGTGCGTCGACGCGATCGTGGTCGTTGACGCCGACGGCCGCCCCGACGCGCAGTCTGCCGCGGGCGTCACGACAGGCGTGCGGGAACTGCTGGAGCTTGTCGATATCACGCTTCGTGATGAGACCGTGAAGGTGGAAGTCGGCGTCGACCAGAGGGAGTTTCTCCACCTTGTTGCTGTGCATGACTTTCTTGGCGTCTTCGAGCGTTGTGTCGGCCGACGCCGTCACGAGATGCTCGCTTGTCATGACTTCGGTGATGTTCCCGCCCCCGGACGGGTGAAACGTCAGGTCGCGTTTCGTGAGGATGCCGACCAGTTTGCCGGCGTCGACGATAGGGACCCCCGAGATGTTGAAGTCCTGCATGATCTGCCGGGCACGCTGTACGCTGTCGGCCGGTCCGAGCGTGATCGGGTCGACGATGACCCCGTTCTCCGACCGCTTGACCTTGTCGACCTCACGGACCTGCTCTTCGATGGTGAGGTTCTTGTGGATGACACCGAGTCCTCCTTCCTGCGCCAGGGCGATAGCGAGTGCGGACTCGGTGACGGTGTCCATGGCGGCGGAGATGATCGGAATGTTCAAAGTGATGTTGGCGGTGAGACGAGACTGTGTCGAAACGTCACGCGGGACGACGTCCGAACGGGCGGGCACCAGCAGGACATCGCTGAAGGTGATGCCTTCGCCGATAATGCGGTGGTTCATGAAATCCCCCGTTTTTTGCCGTTTCGGTCCAGATTGCCGTGCCCGTTGCCCCCTGTTGGGGTAAAAGAGTCAGTATACACGTGACAGACGTCACGTCAAGGGACTGGACAAAATAACCTTCGGACGGCTTTGCCCGAAACGCCGAAACACGGGGAATGACGTTTCTTACGGGTCGAAAAAGAGTTACGTCATTCAGGGGCACGGGCGAAAGGTAATTTGCTTGACAGAACGGTGCTTTGCTGGTAATATGAAATGCTCTGGAGAGTCGCGGATTCCTGGCGGTGCAGTGGAGACCTCCAGGGGTCTGAAGAGGCAAATCGGGGTAACAGCCATTGAGTCCCGACTGAGGCAGCGAGGGGACCCCAGGACGGGCAGTGGACAGTCACATCCAGCTCGCCGAAGACGGTGCCAATGAAGAGGAGAACGTAGCGTGAAGGCTGAGGATATTGCCCAATTCAAGAACCTGCTTCTCCTGAAACGCAACCTGCTTTCAGGGAACGTGACGTCCCTCGAGAAACAGGCACTCAAGCGGTCCCGACAGGATGCATCGGGAGATCTCTCGACCATGCCGATTCATATGGCGGACATCGGCAGTGATAATTTCGAGCAGGAATTCACCCTCGGTCTCATCGAGAACGAGGAGGAGATGCTGCGTGAAATCGACGAGGCCCTCGGACGCATCGCCGGCGGCAGCTTCGGCAAGTGTGAGGAGTGCGGCAAGCTCATTCGCAAGACGCGGCTGAAAGCGCTTCCTCACGCCAGACTGTGCGTGGCGTGTCAGCGTAAGGAAGAAGAGAGTCAATGACCCGTCGGCGGGGACATCTGCTGTTCTGGCTGGTGTTGGCCGGAGGTCTGGCAGGTGACCTTCTCTCCAAGCACTTCGTTTTCCGCTATCTCTCCGGTCTCAAAGACACCACCAAAGGGCAGGAGCTGAACGTCTGGCCGGGCGTGTTCAAGCTGACCATGCGCATGAACCCGGGCGGGCCCTTCAGCCTCTTCAGCGGACACACCTGGTGGCTCGCAGGCGTCTCGATCGTCGCACTCGGTGTCATCCTCTATCTCTATCTCAGCATCGTCCGCCGCGGCGAAACACGGGGAGTGCTCTCCCTGGCGCTCATTGCTGCAGGAGCCGTCGGGAACCTCTTCGACAGACTGCGCTTCGAGAAGGTCCGCGACTTCATCGAGGTGACCTTCATGGAATACCCCGTCTTCAACGTCGCGGACGTCCTCATCACCGTCGGTGCGGCGCTGCTGATGATCGAATTGCTTCGACGCGATCCCCACAAGCGCAAGCAGAAAAATGCAGATGCGGCCGAGGTCTGAGTCAGGACGGCCGCCCTGCGGACCCGCCGCCGTGCAATGCTTGCCAGGTACGAACGGGTCACATCACTACTTGCCCGGCGGGTAGGTGCGCATCTCGTAGACCCGTGCGGATGGCGAACCGTTCGTCGCCGTGACGCAAAGCCTGACCGCATCGGCAGTTAAGGGTGCGACCTCGTGCACCCGGCGCCTGCGGTAGTTGCCTTTCTCCTCGTGCACGCGCCGCCACGCGCCTCCTGAGCGCACCTCGAGCGAATAATCCCGGACACACGCCTCCGGCGCCGCGCTGAAGTAGAGCTGGTCGAGGTCCGTGTCGAAGCGGAGGTCGATCTGTGCGATCTCGGCGGGTGCGACAAGCTCCACCGTAAGCTTCTGCGGCAGGCCGGCTGTGGGGTCGCTCGCCCACAGGTTCGAACGCATGTTCTTCTCCGGGCGCGCGATGCCGCTGAGAACGTTGACCGCCGGGAAGTCGTCGTGACAGAAAGCTTTCGCTTCCGACGCGGTCGGTTTCCATTCACTGGTGGCCGACGCCTTCGCGGTTCGCGCAAGGTCATTCTCATCGGCGTTCGCGAGGCCGATGAGATAAGCATCGTCACGCAGGAGCTGCTGCTGCAGCTCGCCGATATGATCGGCGGCCACCTCGCGAGGCAGGCGGTCTTTGGCGATGCACATCGCAGCGGCTGTCCCGGTGCCTTGGCCGATCACCGAAAGCGTGCGCATGACGCGCGTGGAGGAATGCGCGACGTGTGTCGTGCTGATGTGCCGACCGGCGAACATGAGATTGTCGATATTCTTCGAGTAAAGGCTGCGAAGCGGAATGCTGTAAATGCCGTGAAAGGGGGGATGGTCACAGGGGGGCTCGGTGTCATAGACCCCGCCCGGCGGGTGCTGATCGAGCCACCAGCCCCCATAAGCCACGCGGTCGTCGAAGAGCACCTGGTCATCGATGTCGCTCTGTCGCAGGAGGTGGTCGCCCATGAACCGTCGTGATTCCCGCCTGCCCGGGACCTTGCCGATCCACTCCAGCGCAAGTGTTTCCGCGTCGTGTTTGCCGGAATTCTTGATGTGGTTCCACACGCCCATCACGATCGCTTTGAGCTCGCGGTAAATGGCGTCGGCGTCGGCGATGGTGTTCATCTTGCCGCCGTATTCGATCCACCAGAAGGACGTGTGGTTGAGCGGATCCTCGTGGTGACGGAGTGGGAACTTCTCGTCGTCGAAATCGATCGCCCAGGAGGGAGCGACGAACTTGACCGGACGCCCCACGTCCTTTGCGGTGAAGTAGATGCTGTTGCCCAGCGTCCAGTTGTCGGGCTCGTCGGGTGCCAGGCTCTCGCCGAACTCCTGCTTGCCCTCGCGTCCCCGGCGATACTCGGCCCCGGCCTGCGCGGCGATCCACCCGTCCCCCGAGCCGTCGATAAAGAGCGCCGCCTCCAGCTCGATGGGCTGCTCGGTGACCACGGGCTCCGCGCGCACCGCGGCGATGGTGTTCGCGTCGCGCATCACCGGTTCGGTCGCACGGTAGTTCAGGTAGAGGTCGATGCGCTTCTCGGCGTCGACGTGCTCGAGGAGGATGAGGTCACGGACGGAGTGACACCACAGCGGATCGCGGACGCAGCTCTCGATCCAGATGTCGTCGAAGATGCCGGTCTCGCGTGCATGGCGGTTGGTGGGTGGCTTGCCGTCCCAGTTTCCCCAGGTTGCCCCGGTGATGGGGACGCGGATTTCGCTCGAGGCGTTTCCGCCCAGCACGGGGCGATCCTGAATGATCGCAACCGACGCCCCGTGTCTCGCCGCGGCAACGCCCGCGCAGCACGCCGACAACCCGCCGCCGATGACGACGACGTCATACGATTTTCTCAGGTAATCTCTTGCCATGTGTGAACCCCATCGCTTGCGTTCAGTCGGACAGTTTTCGTGCCACCGCGATGAACCCGTTCGCCCGCCAGGACATGAGGCAATGCGAGCGGAGCGCTCCGCTTCGTTTCCGATTCAGGGGCAGCACGCCTTCCAGCTCGAGGCGGACCGCGCGCAACAGACGTTTCACCTCACCCAGGCTGAAGGTGTGAAGGTACATCTCCGGGATGCCCCGATATTCTCCGACGATGTCGCCGATTTCAAGCTTGTGGAACGGGTGCAGAAGATACGTCCCCAGGAGCCAGCGTCGACCGCCGCGTTCGTAGAGCTTATGAAATCGGTTGTGGACGTGGAAGACGAAGAGGCCGCCGACTTCCAGGAGACGCCTCACCTCGTGCAGAAATGCCTCTCGGTTGTCGGCGCCGCGGATGAGTCCCATCGTGCTGAACATACACAGCGCGTAGCGAAATGCCCCGTCGTCAAACCGGGAGAGATCGGTGATGCTTCCGGTGACAAGGTGAGCCTCCAATCCCTCACGGTCGAGCTTTTCGCGTGCGACGTCGAGCATGAAGGGAGAAAGGTCGATCCCGACCACCTCGAACCCCCGGCGTACAAGCGGCACGACGTGACGACCCGTGCCGCAGCCGAGGTCGATGACGCGTCCGGGTGGTGTGAGCACGTCGTCGAGCACCTCGGTGTCGAAACGAAAGAGCGGGAGATCGGCGAAATAATCGTCGTACCCGGTTGCGATGTGCGAGGTGCGTGTGTATTGCCAGGTTGACCGGGTGATCGGGTTCATGCGGTTCATGTCCGTCAGGAGAAGCGCGGATTCAGCAGCGCTTCCGGTCGCGGGAATGCCGCGTATTTCACAAAATGTATGCTGATCGTAAGTTTTGTCAAGGACGGAGTTTGACGGCAGTTCGACGTTGACGGTGCGGCGAGAATTCGCTTGACAAGCGGAAGGCTAACCGGGTAACATTCATAGTTCGAAACAACCCGTTCATGCCGGGGTGACGAGCCAAATGCCCGGCGCAACCATTCCAAGTCTGGGAGGCGTGAGATGGCAGTCAAGATTGCAATTAACGGATTCGGACGCATCGGACGGCTGGTGTTCCGGGCCATGGCCGGGAACGACAAGCTTGAAGTCGTTCACATCAACGACCTGATGGACGCCTCGCAGATGAGGATCCTGCTGCAGTACGACTCGGTGCACGGTCGCTATCCGGGTGTCGTGGGAACCGACGGTGATGCATTGGTCGTCGACGGGAAGAGAATCCCGATAACCGCTGAGAAGGACCCGGCGAATCTGCCGTGGGGGGAGGAGGGCGTCGACGTCGTGCTCGAAAGTACCGGTGTCAACTGTCTGACGCTCAAGGACGAGCACAAGATCGTCTCCAACGCCTCGTGCACGACGAATTGTCTCGCCCCCATGGCGAAGGTGCTCAACGACACCTTCGGCGTCGAGACCGGCCTGATGACGACGATTCACTCCTACACGAACGATCAGCGTATTCTCGATTTTCCGCACAAGGACATGCGTCGCGGCAGATCGGCTGCCGTCAACATTATTCCGACGACCACCGGGGCGGCCAAGGCCATTGGGAAGGTCATCCCCGACCTCGACGGAAAGCTGAACGGCATGGCCATCCGCGTGCCGACGCCCGACGGATCGATCGTCGACCTGGTGGCGACCCTCGCCAAGCCGGCAACGGTTGAGACGGTCAACGCTGCGATGAAAGCCGCCGCCGAGGGTGACCTCAAGGGCATCATGGAATACACGGAGGACCCGATCGTGTCGACCGACATCGTCCACAACCCGCACTCGTGCATCTTCGACGCCGGTTGTACCATGACCATCGGTGAGAAGATGGTCAAGGTCGTCGGCTGGTATGACAACGAGTGGGGATACTCGTGCCGGTGCGTCGAGCTGCTGGAGATGATGGCTGGCTGAGCTGTGAACGAAAGACGGGGCAGGGCGCCGAGCGCGCCTTGCCCCACGTGTTTTCCGGTGAAGGATACGACTGCCGAAAGGAAGCGGGCCATGGCCAAGATGACCATAGAGGACCTCGACGTTGCCGGGAAGCGCGTGCTGATGCGCGTCGACTTCAACGTGCCTGTGAAAGACGGGGTCATTACCGATGACCGACGCATCCGGGGGGCACTCCCGAGCATCCAGTACGTGCTCGAACGCGGCGGGAAGCTCATTCTCATGACCCACCTCGGACGACCCAAGGGGCAGGTGAAAGAAGAACTGCGCCTGGGGCCGGTAGCCGAGAGGCTGAGCAACCTGCTTGGTGAAAAGGTCACCAAGATGCCCGACTGCATCGGGGACGGGGTCCGCAGCACGGTTAAGCGTCTTAAGCGCGGTGAAATTCTCGTGCTCGAAAACGTGCGCTTCCACCCCGAGGAGGAGAAGAACGACCCGGCGTTCGCGAAGGAACTCGCCTCGATCGCCGACGTCTTCGTGAGTGACGCCTTTGGGACCGTGCACCGCGCGCACGCCTCGACGGCCGGGGTCTGTGCCTATCTGCCCAGCGCGGCCGGGTTCCTCATCAAGAAGGAGCTGGAGTTCCTGGGCAAGGTCATCGCGGATCCAGAGCGTCCGTTTGCTGCGGTCATGGGTGGGGTCAAGGTCAGCGACAAGATCCCCGTGCTCACGAACCTCATGAACCTTGCGAACATGATCCTCATCGGCGGCGCCATGAGCTACACCTTCCTCAAGTCGCAGGGAAAACCCGTGGGGAGTTCCCTGGTCGAGGAAGACCAGCTTACGACCGCGACGCACATCCTCGCGAAAGCGGCCGAAAAGGGCGTGGAGATTTTGCTGCCCGTCGATCATGTCGTCGCGGACGACATGACCGAGGACGCGGTCACGCAGGTGGTGACAGACATTCCCGACGGCAAGAAGGGTTTGGACATCGGTCCGGCGACCGTTGCCCTTTACAGCGGGAAGCTGGCCACGGCGAAGACCATCGTCTGGAACGGCCCGATGGGGGTCTTCGAGATGAAGCCGTTCGAGGCCGGGACCAGGGCGATCGCCGAAGCCATCGCAGACTGCAGTGCGCTGACGGTGGTGGGAGGTGGTGACAGTGCTGCGGCGACCGAGCAGTTCGGACTGAACGAGAAGATGTCGCACATCTCGACCGGCGGCGGGGCGTCACTGGAGTTCCTCGAAGGAAAGGAACTCCCGGGTATCGCCGCACTGACGGACAAGTGAGGAGGGGGCGTTGACGAGTGTCGATCGGAGAATCGAGGTCGCTCCCTCGCTGTTGGCGGCGGACTTCGGACGACTGGCCGACGAGATCAAACGCGCCGAAGACGCCGGAGCCGACCGGCTGCACGTCGACGTGATGGACGGACATTTCGTCCCGAACATCACCATCGGTCCCTTCATCGTCGAGGCGATCAAACGCAACGCGTCGGTGCCGCTGGACGTGCACCTGATGATTGCCGATCCGATGGCGTACCTGGGGCCCTTCGCCGATGCGGGAGCCGATTACCTGACGTTTCACCAGGAGGTCGTGGACGACCCGCGCGAGACGGCCGACGCATTCCGGGCCAAGGGCGTTCACCCAGGCATCAGCGCGAATCCGGAGACGTCAGTCGAGATGGTCCTCGAGGTGCTCGACGCGGTGGACCAGGTGCTGATCATGACGGTGCACCCGGGTTTCGGCGGACAGGAGTTCATCACGGAGAACGTCGACAAGGTCCGACGGGTACGGGAGGCGGGTCGGCCGGAATTGCACATCGCGGTCGACGGCGGGATCAACGAGGAAACGGCACGTGTCGTGTGCTCGGCGGGAGCCGACGTGCTCGTGGCGGGGACGTTTCTGTTCAAGAGTGACGACATGGCTGCCACGCTGGCGCGTCTTCGACGGGCGTGTGCGCTGCCCGCGAAGTGAGGTGACCTCGGAGGAACTTCCGTGAAGGTCATCCTGGTCGATCAGGGACGCACGGTGTGGGACGAGGCGTCGAGACTCCAGGGGACGATTGACGTGCCTCTGAGTCCGCGCGGCTGCAAGGAAGTGGCGAGTCTGGCAAGGAAGCTGAAGCCGCTGCGGCCGAAGCGGATTCTCTGCGGGACGGGACAGACACAGCTCGAGACCTCACAGATTCTGGCGAAGGGACTTGGCTGTCGCGTAGTTCAACACCCGGAGTTGAAGGCGCTTGACGTCGGGCTGTGGCAGGGGATGCTTCACGAGGAGTTGCTCAGACGTTACCCGCGCAGCTACAAGCGGTGGTGTCGGGACCCGCAGTCGGTGTCACCGCCCCGAGGTGAATCGGTGGGCGAGATGGTCGCCCGGGTGAGTGAAGTCGTCGAGGAGATTCGCCGGCGACGCAACCGCACCACGCTCGTCATGGTGACACCCGGGATGGTCCGGCTCGGGGCCGAGGCGCTCCTCACCGGTGTGAGACTGGAGACAATCTGGTCCGAACGGGTCTCGACCGAGGCCTGGACCGGCATCGATATTTAGGAGAAGGACATGGCCTGGGACGGTTTCTCGCTCAGACGCAAGAAAGAGATGCCCCAGGGACTGTTCATCAAGTGTCCCGATTGTGAGAACATGGTCTACCGGAAGACCGTGGCCGAGCGACTGCAGGTCTGTCCGGAGTGCAACTACCATTTCACACTGTCGGCCGAAGAACGCATCAACCTGCTGCTGGACGAAGGGAGCTTCGAGGAGCGCTGGGGTGACATGACCTCGGCCGACCCGCTGCACTTCAAGGACCGCAAGACTTACGTCGAGCGTCTGGCGGCCGAGCAGAAGAAGACGGGTCTGCGCGAGGCCGCGGTCGTCGGCACCGGGAAGATGGGCGGACACGACATCGTCTTCGCCCTGACCGACTCACGGTTTATCATGGGCAGCATGGCCAGTGTGGTGGGTGAGAAGATCACGCGTGCGATCGAACTGGCGATCGAGACGAAACGTCCGATCGTCATCGTGAGCGGTTCCGGCGGCGGCGCCCGCATGCACGAGGGTGTGCTGTCGTTGACGCAGATGGCGAAGACGTCGGCGGCGCTGGCCAGACTCGACGACGCCGGCGGACTCTTCATCAGCATCCTCACCAACCCCACGATGGGCGGGGTGGCTGCAAGTTTCGCCTCGCTTGGCGACGTCGTGATCGCCGAACCCAAGGCCCTCATTGGATTTGCGGGCCCCCGGACCATCTGGCACACCCTCAAGATCGAACTACCCGAGGGGTTCCAGTCGAGCGAATTCCTTCTCGAACACGGCTTCATCGACCGTATCGTCAGCCGCGCCGACCTCCGCGACGACGTCATCAGACTCCTCAACTACTTCAATCTGAGCGGAAAACCCCCGAAAGCCGAAGCGGAAGAGGAGACACAGCCGGAGGCGACGGACCCGCGTAAAGGGCCCGTCGAATCGGAGACGTCGTCGACTGTGAGCGAGGAGAATCCTTCCTGAGATTGACCGCGGTTAATGCGAAAGACAAAAGGCCCCGGAACCCCGGGGCCTTTTCTTTGGGTGGCCGATCGCTTTACATGAGGATGAGCGGAACGTTCATCTGCTGCGGGGTCAGACCTCCGTGGACGCCGATGTGCTTGGCCGACCCGCTCACGGGCTGCACCGCGAAGATAATCGGCTGTGGTGCGATGCCGATGAACGTGCCGAGTCGCGAGCGCATGACGTCGCCCAGCGGTCCCGGGCCGAGGAGTTTCAGTGCTTGCGCTTCGTCGGGTGTGAGGAGTGCACAGTGTTGACCGAAGCGCTCGGTGAACCCGGCGCGGAACGCCTCTTCACGACCGTCTTTGACATGAAAGACGGGGACGCTCGCTTCGGCGGTCGGCTGGCACAAGAGATGCTGTGCCAGCGGATCGTCCTCATCGAGGATAAACCGACGCTCGTCGGTCACGTCGGCTGCCCCGTGGTCGGAGCTGATGACAATGCGTGCACGTCCGGCGATCACCCGCACGAAGCTCGAGATCTGCCAGTCTATCTGGAGAAGCAACTGTCCAACGTCCGGACTGCGTGCGCCCCGACGGTGGGTGAGCTCGTCGAGCTCAGGCAGGTAGAGATACGTGAAGGTCGGAGCACGTGCGGTTTCCACCCGCTTGCAGACCAGCGTGAGCGCCTGTCGGAAATCACGGTAGCCCGTGCGCAGCGTCCCGCCGCTCGTGTAACCGGAATACACGCTGTTGCTGATGTGTGCCGGAAGCAGTGTCAGCACCTCATGCGTCATCTGCGACCACACGCTCGGCACGGGGAACAGCTCGTCGGGCGATACCCCGAGTTCCGAAAGCGGCTGCCTGGTCGTTCGCTCTTCAAAGGGGAGCGTGGTGACGCTGATGTTCCTGTTGTCGATGTAGGTCCACCATCCGGGCACGCCGTGGACGGCGGGCCAGTCGGCGGTGGCGAGCGTGGTGAGTGCACACGCGGTGGTCGACAGGAAAACCGACTGGAGCTCCCCCGCGATGTGCTGCGGCATGAACGAATCTTCCGGGAGCATGCGGACCAGCTCGGCGCCGAGCCCGTCGATGAGGAGGAAGATCAGGTGGTCGACCGGGCCGATCTTGTCGACGAGGTCCGCCTCGCCCGGGCCCGTCGGCACGTCCGTCGCTCCCGCGAGACGCACCAGTGCACGCGTCAGGTCGACGAAGTTCGTCATCTGCGCCGACGGACGGACCAGCACCCCGCTGTCAAACCATTCGTTCACCCGCTCGAGATCGGACATGGATGAGCCCCTTCACCGATACCGTTCGATCGTCTTCATCATCGCCTCGACGTTCGCCATCGGCGTCTCGGGAACGATGATGTTGGAGCATCCGACGACGGCCCTGCCGCTTTCCTTGGCCTCTTCGAGACACGCACGCGTCTCGGCGACGACGTCGTCGACGCTGCCGACATGGAGCGTGTAGCTCGAGATGTTTCCGAACATCGCGGTGTGGGGGTACTTCTCGTGGATGCTGCGGATGTCCATCCCCGCGCGGCGGTCCACCTCGTAATGTCCGTCGATGCCGGAGTGGACGTAAAAGTCGTCGGCGAGCGGCCAGAGATTGCCGTCGGTGCCGAAGAGGTGATAGACCCCGAGGTCGTGGCAGAAGTCGGAGATCTTCTTCAGTCGCGGCACCATCAGGTCGTGAAACACCTTCGGTGAATACATGGGGCCCTGGTTCGAGGCGAAATCACCCCCGCCGAAGAAGAACTGGAGACCCTTGGGGGCGAGGAACGCGATGTTCTTGAGTGAGGTGACGACCTGGGTGTCGAGGAGTCTGCCGACGAGGTCGGGACGGAGCAGTGTGGCCTGGAGCCAGCGTGCGTCCCCTTCCGGAATGTTGGTCCACGGTCCTCCCGTCCTGATGGCATAGGCGTCGCCACGACGCTCGAGGACCGTGAGGACCTCCTGGAACTTCGCGTCCGTCGGGGTGTACGCCTCGGCAGCACGCTCGGCGGCTTCCACCTCGGCGTCGAGATCCTCAAAAGTCCGGGTCTCGACGGGACTGCCCTCGATCCGGTTGTAGAGCTCGGTCGGCACGTCCAACTGATTGACGTGGTAGGTGCCGTCGGGGTACTCGTAGCGGAAGGTGTGTTCGTCGATGCGTGCCGACGGTTTGACGGGCATCCGCCAGTAATACGGACGGATCATGTCGTGTCCGAAGGCGAGTGCCACGTCGATCGCGTCCTGGATGGACCTCTCGAGAAATGCCGCGTGTGCGTCGGGA
>Ga0272442_10006025_pt1 | contig 16080 bp, 19 predicted proteins | sample SSMForm2O_FD_200262 | JGI IMG/M metagenome (GOLD analysis project Ga0272442, IMG submission 200262) | Marine sediment archaeal communities from Little Sippewissett salt marsh, Falmouth, MA, United States - SSM-Form-2O | ecosystem: Environmental > Aquatic > Marine > Wetlands > Sediment ...
GCTGTTGAACCGGAAATGACTTCGGTTGGATAACCATATCCTTCCTCTATAATGGTTTGTGCCACCCCATTATGAAATCTGACACTATCCCATCCCGGATCTGCCAGGACAATGGTATTCTTTGCTAATACATTCACAGTAAAGCTTATTAAAACCAAACTAATTAAAAGTATGGAAATTATTATTAATTTATTTTTTGTAAAAATTTTGATTACCTCCCTTTTTTTATTTAAAAAAATATTCTACATTAAAATGATTTAACATCTCTTATAGATTTCCAATGAAATGCTGTGCAGCACAATGTGTTTAATTATAAGAATTTAATCACCTCCTTCTATAGTGTTATTTTAAATAATTATTGGGATTATTTTGATTTGTAGTTTTGATTGGTTTTTGAAATTATAAATTATTACAAATTCAAAGAAAGCAACGCAGCTAAATGTGGCAATGTTGATTCCATATAGATATAGAAAATATGAATAGAATTAGCTATTCGAAGGAATACTGAAGCGATTTAAATATATGTCTTGATTGTTTTTTAATGATATTTGATAGCATATGATATATTATACCTGATTTTTCTTATTAAATCAAACGAAGCATGATAGAGATTTCTCTAATAATTTAAAATGAACCGTTTTACAGGTAATTTATGTTTTAGGCATTGTTCATTTTTTCTATAAGCTAAATTAAAAAGATGCTTCTTTAAGGAGAGCTTCTGAACCAATAAAATCTTTTGGTTATATTTTTTGCTCGTATTTGTATTTTCTGATTGGTAGAAAAGGATGTACTTGTTCTTGATATTTTAGGAATTCATCACCAAATTTTTTATGTAGAAACTTCGTTTCTTTTTGAGCCATTACTACTAAAAAAGTCATATTAATAATTAAAATAATAATCACCATCATAGCTAAATAAAAAGGCCCCTTATCGATGTTTGCAAATAGTGCTCCGAAAATAAATATAAAAATACCGGTATAAATCGGATGTCTGATAAATGCGTAGATTCCCCTGGTTACCACTTTTGTTGAATGAAGTTTATGTCCTGCCCAGGTATGATATCCTCCAATATCTATTTTTGCTTTAGCTACTATCATTGTCCCCACGGTAGTAAAAATTAGGCCAATATAATCATGAAGTGAAAGTTTATTTATGTTCATAAGTACATATACATAAACGAAAATCGGTACACAATAAAATAGTTTTATAAGCACTATCACTTTTTCGTTGACAAGAGGAATCATTCCTTTTTTATATCTGAAGTCAGAAATAAAAAATGCAAAAAAGAGCAGGACCAATAATGCAAATATCTTAAAAAATGTTAGATTCATTTTTTTCCTTTCAAAATAATCTTCATATAAAAATTACAATATTACTATAATAATGGATAATTGGATATTTTAGGACAGATATAGAAATAGTACGGAATGGGTTATGTTGGATCAACAATAAAAAACTAACTCTGTACTCATATAATGGGTTATCAAATAAATTAACGTCATCTATTTCACTGTTCATTTATTCAATCACTATAATTGTAAGCTAAAAATTCAATCATTACACCGTAGACGATACCTGCAAGAAAACTCAACACATCAATAAAGCCGGTAGAAAGATAAAAAGCAAAGGAAACTGTTAAACCAAAAAAGGCACCGCGAAAAAGCGCATGTTGTATTCTCGAAATTCTGCCAGCCAACCCAATAACCAATCCTATAATTAACCTATTATACCATAAAGCTAAAAGAAATATTTCTTCACTTTGAAAACCAGATCTGATCAGAGCCCCAATAATACATATTACGCCTAAAATCGCACCCGAAAACAAGCAGATTTTCATTCTTTTTGTAAACATTTTTTTCTCCTAAGTTGAGTGATATTATTCTTTTTTTATCAGGTTTCTCAATTTTCCAAATTGGTTTGTTAAAACACTTATTCTTAAATATTCTTTGAAGTTATGATACTTATCGCTCTTCAATTTAATTGCTTTCTTATTACTTATGTTTTACCACTCTGACAGATAATATTCCTCTTTTTTTCAAAAATAATTTTTAAAAAAGCCTTTTAGCAAAGAACAAAAATCTTGAGATTGCGTGCCCTCACCATTGTGAAATCTTAATATCTATATTAAAAGTTAGGAGAAAATATTGGTTCATTAAATGGGTCTTCAGGTAATCAGTATTGGTTCGTGATCCGGCCAAATGAGGGTCCAGGGTCTCTGATGGTTGCTCGTCTTAAAATAGATTAGGACGTATCCAGTCCCAGATGGATTGAATGTCACCTCGGAAACATTGATACTTGTGCTTTCAGGGTTCATGATGATGATTCCAGGTACTTCCGAGATAACTTCGGCATCGCTCGCTTGAGTCTGGCTCCCTATCCTTCCAAGTGTGATCTTTACAAAGGATTCTCCTAAATCTTCTGCTTGCATAACCTCAATCCCTACCAGACCATATTCTTTACCGTTAACAATGAAGCGCGTTTGGTTCTTCAGATTAAAACCACATCCTGATAAATACACAGCTAATATCATGGTAAAAATTACTATTAATAATTTTCTTTTCACTTTTTCCTTTCTCAACCGAACAAACGTCTCCTTGTTTTTCTTGTTTTCTTCATGGCAAAGAATATTCTCCTCCATTGCGGAAAAGGATAAAAAATTAATCAAAGCTTTTAAAAAATCTGCATTTTTATGTAATATCTTTTTTTCTTATTTTCCTATTTCTTCTTCTACTTCTTTTGCACCTTCTGCGTAAAATTTTTCTTCATCCGGTGCAAGCTCTTTTAAAAGCCTAAGGAATTCCCCGGCATGAACACGCTCTTCGTCTGCAATATCTTTTAGTACCTCTTGGGCTAATTTATTGTCAGTTGATTCGGCAAGCTGCATATAAAGCTGAATCGCTTCATATTCTGCTGCAATCATGAATCTAATTGATCGAATCAATTCTTCGTTTGTAAGCTTGCGATCTTTTTTGAGTCCGGAAAATGGACTTCCAAATTCAGGCATAGTTGTCTCCTTTCTTTATATTTTTATTGCTCTTTTTTATTATATAAGATAATTGTGTTTATTTCCATTTAAAAAAGTTTGCAATACGTCTTCACACCTATAAAACACATAGATTTTACATATTTCAGAGAAGACATATTTATACTTATACGATGTTAATCATAAAAATCCTTCTTTTTTTTATTAAAACTTACTTAATTATTCCTATCCTGGACCATCCGGAATGACTTCTCTGGAATTCGGTGGAGGTCCGGAGATGATCGTGTTCTCCTCTAGCATGCCTTCCCCTTCGGAGGGAACCTGACTATCACAACCAGCGATGAGGACAAAATACATAAAAACAATGAGTGTAAATAGACAAATATTTTTCACAGATAATCCCCTTTTATCCTATATTATTCTTTTCCTATCACCTCTTATTGCTATATACTATCTTATTTTTTAAATTTTCTTATTCATAAAAGCTATCCTCTTTGTTTTATAGTTAAACCTTTTAAAAACTTTCTGGCGTACTTATCGCCACATTCTTTATAATGCTTATGGCCTTCTTTTCTAAACAAAGCGCTTAATTCTCTTTTGTAACCATAACTCCCGCTGCTTTAAAAATATCAAGCATATCATCACTTGTTAGAAATAGCGCTATTTTCAATTTCTTAAGCAAAACATTGTTGAGGTTTTCACTATTCTTTATAAGTAGTACCGGTCTTTTGGGCTGCCCTGGTTTTGTATCTTTTTTCCCTCTTTTAAAGATAATTAAGCCATTCAAAAATGAATCCAGAGCACTATTCTCACATTTTATATTTTGTTCTCTTTCTTTTTTTTCATCATGATTGACAACTTCATAGTAGTCACTGCTTTTTGATCTTATGAGCATTTTCCGCACTTCTTCTACTGTTACGTTAAGGCCACCGAGTTTAAATATCTCTGTCATTTCTTTATCTTTTATATCCATCGCGTATCTTAATCTAATTAAGATATCATTATTGTCCATTCATAATCCTCCTTTGATAAGCCTAATTTTTTCTGTCCTCTTAGAACTTTAAAGAGACAGGTTTTCATATTTAAAACATTCATTCTTCCTTTTGATCTGTTATTACCTTTTGCATGACATCTTTTATCTTTTGATCTGTTTCGCATTTCTTTCAATTCTCTTAGCATCCTGGTAAATAGCTGAATAATCCATTTTGAATATTTTACCTATTCCAAATAAGGAATATTGTTTGAAGTGTTTAATAAGATAGAGGGCCAAAGAACGATCTAGGTTCTCTCTTGTAGTCATACGATAAAAGGTATTTTCAAAAGATAATTGTAAAGGTCTAACCATATTGGGATATTATCACTTGAAAAAAGTTATGTCAAATGTTGATACCAAATTCTTTTTTTATGTCAATAGGTTATTGTAAAACAAAAATCATCCCCCCATTTTCTGTGTTTTCATGCATACTTGCCGTTTAGAAAACACTCTATTTGGGAAGAACATATCTTATATTCAAAAACATAATGATATGGTATAATGCAACAAGTTTATAATTCGCAAATACGACATCCATTTAAATAGAACGGAGGAAATGATTTATGTTGCATCAGTTATACCAGGCATCGGTAATAATTTTATTGGGAATGGAGGGAAAGATAGAATATTAATGCTATAACCCCTCCAAAACGTATTCTAAATAAAATTATTGGAGGAAAAAATGAATTATATAAATATAAAAAAATATGGATTAGATGAACGATTCGAGCAGGAAGCCACATTATACGAAGGATTATTTCTAGCAAGAGTTTCCGAGCAACATCGTGATTTATATAAAGTAATCGGTGAACAGGGAGAGCTTCTGGCAAGCGTTTCCGGAAAACTGTTTTATGCAGCGGACGGCACAATGGATTTTCCGGCTGTCGGTGATTGGGTGATGGTTGACAGAATAGACGGAAATGCCGGAAAGGCAATGATTCACCATATACTACGGCGCAAAAGCGTTTTTACGCGAAAGGCAGCAGGTACATCCAATACAACACAGATTGTGGCAGCGAATATCGACTTGGTTTTTATCTGTATGTCACTAAACGCTGATTTTAATTTGCGACGCCTGGAACGCTATCTGTCCATTGCCTGGGATAGTATGGCAATCCCTATCATTGTTCTGACAAAAGCGGATTTGTGCGATGATTTGCAACAAAAGCTTGATGAACTTGCCACGGTAAGCGCAGGTACAGGGGTCATCGTATGCTCCTGTAAGGAAGAAAACGGCTACCAAAATGTGGGCAACTATATTGTCGAAGGAAAAACCATTGCCTTTATCGGTTCTTCGGGGGTCGGCAAATCTACCCTTATTAATCATCTTATGGGACAGAATGTCCTTACCACAAAGGAAATTCGCGAAGATGACGCTAAAGGCCGACACGCCACGACACACCGCCAACTCCTTCTCCTGCCGAACGGCGGCATTGTCATTGATACACCTGGCATGCGGGAAATACACCTTTATTCCGGCAATCTTTCAAAGGCATTTGAAGATATAGCAGAACTTGCTTCAAAGTGCAAGTTTAGGGATTGTTCCCATACAACCGAACCGAATTGTGCCGTAAGAAATGCCATAGAAGCAGGAGAACTGTCTGAAAAACGTCTTGAGAGTTATTTAAAGCTGCAAAGAGAAATAGTATACGAAGGATTGAACTCCCGACAATTGGAGCAGGAAAAAATCAACAGAATGTTTGGGGGGAAGAAAAAAATGAAACAAATCATGAAGCAGATAAAGAATAAAAAACATAGGTAAGAACCTTTTATATTCGATGGGTCAGGCTCCACTATCTTTAAAGATAGTTCAACTGTTGGGACCTGACCCTTCTTTTCTTCATTCCACCTTTTCCCAGTGTCTGCAAAGAATAGCTTGGAATTATTTATCATCTTTGTTATCTGAAAATATGTTTTTCCGATTAATCCCTCTTGACATGATGTGATAGATTTTACTATCACTTTTGTTTCGGGCATCTTTTGAAATATATCATTTTCCTTTGATAGCTTGAGATAAGAGCACGAGAAGTTTAAAATAGAACCGCCTGGTTTTATCGGCTGTTTTATGTGTTTTAAACCTTTTTTTAAAGTGATTTAGGCCCGGGGATTTTGGACCCCCCTATCCTTTGGGATAATGTACCTTAAAATAAAGGTTTTTCAGTTATCATGACTCACCTTTACACAATGCTTCCCATTTTCCTGTATGAATTGTTTACATAGTCTACCCTGCATACTAATCAAATAAGTTTACTTACAATATCAATCCTTTATCAATATACCCTATTATTTGTAAAATAATTAAAATTGTCTTATGATAGGTTCAATAATCTTCAAAATACATACCCCGATCTTAAGCTTCGGTTTTCAAAAATCCACCTGGAGTCGGGGCATAAACCAAGCATTGCTTTTATTTTAAATTTCAGGCAAAAACGCAGAAATGATTAAATAGTAAAATATTTAATGGATGCAAAAAGAGGTATTATAATGAAAACAGAGATTTATTACTTTACGGGGACGGGCAATTCACTATTTATAGCCAATAAATTACATAAACTTCTTCCTGATACAGTACTAATCCCTATCGTTAAGCTTTTAAAATCCAACCACCATACTACAAAAGCGAGCAATATTGGTTTTATTTTCCCCTGCCATGGATTAACCATCCCCATTCCCGTAAAAGATTTTTTAAAGAGAGTAGATCCTAAATCTTCCGATTACTTTTTTGCCATAGCTACCCGTGCAGGTTCTGTCTTTCGGGGTTTTCATTTAATCAATCAGCTCCTCAGGAAGAAGAGCAAACATCTCAATGCTGATTTTGTAATCAACATGGGATTGAATGACCCCAAATTAAAAGAATTTTCCGTTCCAACCAAAGAGGAATTAAACGCATTAGAAAAAAATGCACTACACAAACTGAAAGAAATTCAGAAAATCATTAAAGATAAAGCTGAATATCATGAAGATGAAAATGGCGTTACTTTTTCGTGTAGCAGGATTTTAAATTATCCCCTGGAAAGGCTTATTCATTTGCGACCCATTTTTTATCACCCATGGTGAAAAAATATTTTTATGCAGATTCAAAATGTACAGGATGTGGCATATGCGAAAAGGTATGTCCTTCCCAAAAAATCATAATGGAAAACCATCAACCCGTTTGGCAACGAAATATTCATTGTTATCTATGCTATGCATGCCTCAACTATTGTCCTTCGAAAGCAGTTCAGATCTACTCAAAGGTCTGGATGAAATCCTATACCAATGAAAAAGGTCGATATCCGCATCCCCATGCAACCGTTAAAGATATAACACAACAAAAAAGATGATGAGTTCATCTCAATGAGAGCATGCCATATCATAAATTGCTATTACCCATCAGGAAACGTACCTTATCAAAATTCCTGGAGGAATGAAAAAATATGCTTTATCTGAATCCTTATAAATAGTAGTATTTTTCTATGGGAAAGAACACAAAGTGCAAACACTGCTGAAAGTGATACAACTTATTATTATTCTTAATCATAAAGGGGGAAATTATGAGAAAGAGATTCAATCAGGTATATCAATTTAAAATTGCACTTGAAAATATTAAGCCACCCATTTGGCGAAGGATACTGGTTCCCGAAACATATTCATTCTGGGATTTTCATGTAGCAATTCAGGATGAAATGGATTCGTATGATTGTTATCTCCATGAATTTGAGACAACCAATTCTCTAAATGGTATAAAAACTATATTTGGCATCCCCTATAAAGAGAAAGATTTTGAAAGCTATAAGACTCTTTCCGGTTGGAGATATAAAATATCAGACTACTTTTCAATGGAAAACCAATAAGAAAATTATCGCTATGATTTTGCTGATAGCTGGATAAACAAAATAATTCTGGAAAAAATTCTCCCCAAAGTAAATAACCTAACTTACCCCTTATGCATCAAAGGCAAGAGAGCTTGTCCTGCGGAAGATTTTAATCCAAAAGAAGTGTTTTTCGATGATCCTGCTGAACGTTTAAAAAATACCTTAAGTAATATGCAATATTACAATTTACCTGAAAAATTCTTCCTTAAAAATTGGGAAATAAATTATTAGTGTACACTCTGAAGGAATTTTCCTAATATTTAGGAATATCCCATCGGTACTTCTTTTTATAAAGATTCCCGGAGTGTTGTTCGGAAACAGTCATTTTATCTCAAATTTTGGATACTTTTAGTAACTTACTTCTTCGGTTTCTTTTTTTTATTTTGGACCTTCTTTTTTTGAAAAATATGTTTTTATAAACCACTTTCCCTCTGTATTCTTCTATATTTTCTGAGCTTTTGAAGCCAGACCCCAATATCTCTTACATCTTATGTTTTGGTTCAAAGGAAAACTGAACAATATGACAGCTTATCAAAAAAAGTGTTAAAATTTCGAATTGCTGATTTGTTATAAATATGCAAATAAGCTTATCGGTCGTTGGTTATGATAAGGAGAAGAATTTGATTGCTTAATTGGTGTATTGGTTGATTGACCACTAGTTGATGCATAAAATACATGAAATATATATACGTTCTTCACCCATCCGCTAAATCCTAATGAATAAATACTTTTTTGAGAGGAGGAAATGGATGGAAATAGAAACTTTAATGGATGTACTGTCCAATCAGTGATTCCCTATTGCTTTATCGATATTGCTAATCTTTCGGATTGATCGATTTATTCAGGATATTATCTTTACACAAAAAGAGGGATACATGCAAATACTGGAAAACAGCAAAGAAATCCACAATACCATTACCTCGTTGAATCAGCAGAACCAGGAATATTATACGATGCGGTTTTCGGAAACCCAGAAAGAGCTTGCCGGCATAATGAAGGAGTTGGGGAAGATGAAGTGAAAAAATATAAAAACAGGATAAGCAAAAATATTATTGAATGTCAGCTTATCCTGTTTTTTATATCATTCTTGTTTTTTTAAATTTCATTATGCCATTTTATTTTTAAATAAGTTTAAGGTATATAATAAGTGATTTCCAATTTGGGCCTATTTATTTGGATTTTTAGGTATAATGCAATCAAGATGCAAAATTATAAATCCCAAGTTTTGCAGAAATTATCACTACTCTTTTCGTAAGCAGATTATTTATGTCAAAATAAAGATAATGAATAGCCGTTTTATTAAAAAATAATTTATATTCTTTATTCCACTTACCTCCTTTATGTTATTTGTTTGCCTTCTCTTCTTATGCTCCTTGTTAAAATAAACGTCAGATTCGACGCATGCCCACCGTCCAACAACGTTCTTCTCCTGAATTTAAACATGTGGAGCCTTTCTATCGTTAAAGCAAGTATTTCCATAAAAAAAAGTGTAAGCTCACTGCAATTTATGTGGTGTCCTTATCACAAATCGTCAATCAACAACTATAAATGGACTATTTGGATTAGCTATTTTCTTTAATGATCTCATATTTCCATTGAATAATATAAATACTAAAGATTTTTAGCGATTACATACTTTTTCATAAGTATTTTGAAACCAAAATACATTAAGATGAATCCGACTAAAATATTGATTATTTTTATGGCTTGAGGCGAGAGAAATGTCGTGGTATAACTTCCCGTCAGGGCTATGAGAGATAAAAAGCTAAGTGTGGCAAGCACAGCTCCCAGGCCGAAAATATAAACATCTTTCGAGCCCAAATTCCCTTCTGAAATCTTGGCAGAAAAAACGCCTGCCCAAAATATAATTGTCAATGGGTTTGATAGGGTAATAATGGCAGTTTGAATAAAGGCATTATTTGCGCTACTTACGTTTTGCTCAACTAAAGCAGGTAAAAAATGGATATCGAATTGGCTCAATATTGAAATGATTCCGAATATCAATAAAACAAGTGATCCGAAATATTTTATCAGGTTTTGCATCCTTCTTGATTCTAATAGGACGGCAATTCCCTTGATAGCTCCGAGCACAAAGAGTGTATCCAATAAAAAAGCTGACATAACGCCGGTCATAGCAATTAGGAAGCCGTTCATGGTGGCCAGTTTAAAAATATAAAAACAGACCGGCCCTATGGCAATTTGCAGCAACATACCAAATTTGTACCCGTTGAATATAACGGATGCAACACTTTTTACCTGGTTTTTCGCGTTTATCATTTTAGGCCTTTCGTCTGTTTTGTTGACATATATTTTTTTGTTAACCGTATTAAAAAAATGGACTTTACGTCGCCATGACATTATCATCAATATGAGAAGTTCTCAACGTTATTGAAGTTCTTCGTGTTCGAGAAATTTATTAGATGATATAACCCTTTTCAATCATTTCTTCAATAATCTTTTCAATGTATTTCCATAATTCAGGTGCACTTTCACTGGTATGACGGTTCCTTTTTTCTATGTCTTTTTTGGTGATAACATGATTTTTCCAGCCGGCTGCTTCTGTTTTATAGTTGTTTATCAAAGGTTGCAACCGGTCCAAAGATGCGGCAAATTTTGCTTCATCACTTTTCATTGATTCAAATTCATGCCATAGTTCTATCATCTCTTCACCCTGGTCTTTAGGAAGCAACCCGAAAATTCTCTTTGCTGCTTTTTCTTCCCTTTCTCTCTTGTCCGCATTTTTCTTTTTATCAAATGCAAAGGTATCTCCGGCATCAATTTCTACCAAATCATGAATAATCACCATTTTTATGACTTTGAGTATATCCAAATCATCGTTTTTGGCATATTCCCTTAATATCATGGCCATCAAAGCCAAATGCCAGGAATGTTCTGCGTCATTTTCGCGTCTTGAATTATCCATAATATAGTTCTGCCGGAAAATTTGTTTGATTTTATCTACTTCCATGATAAATGCTATTTGTTTTTTTATTCTTCTATCTTCCAAAACATTTTCTCCGGTTCTATTGCTTTTTTGTTATTTTATCTTTTTAAATTTAACAGATGAATTAACGCGAATTAAAAATTTGCTTATTTCATGAAATCTTATTCTTGATTCATCAGTTCTTCCGAGCGGTCAAAGGGAATACGATAGATCTCTAATATTTCTTTCTGTGTGCTTTCTGCCATATCACGGTCAATCACTAATTTTTGGTGATGATCATTTTCCAGGATAATATAATCATCTTGAATCTCTTCAATTTTTGCAATAAAATCTTTTAAATTCCATATTTTTTCACCATTTACCAAATCAATCACCATAGTTTTTATGTTTTGATATCCCTGGTTCACATCAGCCGCCAATACTTTTAAGAGTACAACCACTTGCTGATCTTCCCTTTCGGGAATATTATTCTGTAAATTGCAGATTAATTCTCTGGGGGCAGATTGATACCATTGCGGTCCCCAAATATTTAATAGGTTTTTAGTCAAAGGGCAAAATATCAAACCACCATAGATATAGTACGATGGTAAGGTCTCATATTGTTCCATAGGAACAAGACGGTCCTTTTTCGAGGAACGGAAAAGATTGATATCCAAAGAAACTTCTTCACCACTTCTTAAAATTTTCATTTTAACGCTTTCACCAATTTGTTTCTCCTGGATGACATAATTCAATTGGGTTCTTTCATTTCTTCTAAACTCGATTGTTCCATCATTACCAATTTCATAATCTTCAATGGATAGCAAGACATCATTGACCTGTAACTTACCGTCTGCAGGAGAACCGGGAATGATTTGATTGATTAGAACGCCGCTCATATCTTTTTCCATTTGGTAAAAATCCCGAAATCCCTTGTTTTCCATATCCTGCATGCTTACGCCCAGACTTGGATAGCCATCATAGGAACCATCTTCCAGGTCATCAAAAAAATGACGGATCACCGGGACAGGAACCATGTATCCAATATTTTGAGAAGAAGAAATTCCCTGCATAACCACACCGACTATCTTGTTATCAACGATAACCGGTCCTCCACTGTTTCCGGGATTGATAGCTGCATCGATTTGTCCTGCTAAATAAGCAGAAGAGCTATGGACATAGGGCTGATGCTCAATGCGGGATATGATTCCTTTGGTGATGCTGAGCATGTCTCCACCCATGGGAAATCCATAGACCAGTACTTCCTGTTGGGCTTCAGGCAGTTCACCCAGGGTTAAAAATGGTTCGCCTTCAAAAAACCCATTATCCTCGACCTTAATCAATGCCAAATCAGTTAAATGTGAAACAGCAACTACCTCAGCGCGATGCCGTTGAGTTTCTCCGTATTTTCGAACCTGTAAAAATGTATGGTCACTGACCACATGCGCATTGGTAAGTATTAGATTATTTCCAATAATACATCCCGAACCTGAACCTCCCCGGGGGCCTTGCATGCTCCAGGGATTATAATAATCAGGTGTATTGCTCACTACATACACTTTTACAATAGCTTCCCTGACATCTTCCTGACCGGCAGCAAATGTTGTGATTGTCATTAAAAGGCAAAATATTGCTACAAAAAAGAATACGTGTAGGCCTGATGATTTGATACCGCTATATAAGCGAAAGTTATTTGTTTTAAATACGTTGTTTTTGAACATGATAATACCCTCCTGATTAATTAGAAATGTTCACGGTTTTTATTGTAGCATGAAAATAGTGAATAGTGAAGTTGTGAACAAGGAATTAACCTGTTTACTGGTTAGTTGATTGATTAGTTGATGTGAAATAGTTTTTGGGAATAATAAATAACAAAATAGTATATAGTCTATAGTTATTAGTTAAAAGTGAATAACAAAGAATAAGAAAATAGTGATTGGAAGATTGAAGGATTAGTGAATAGAAAAATAAGTATATAGGTATTAGTTATTTATTAAATAGCAAAGAAAAATGAAAGTGTTAGCTGGTTTGCTGGTTAACTGGCATATCTTCTTAATTCATCATGACTTTCTTTTTCTTTGATTCCCTTTCCACGATATTTTCTAATATTTCTTCTGCTTTAAAAATAACATATTGACATTTTGTTTCTTCTGTCCGGTATTTTTCTTTTAGAGGTCCGCATATAATCTCACCCATTTCATTTTCAAAAGTCTCGAACAATTCTTTAGATAACTCCTTGATTTTCGGATGTTTATGAGCAACATCATTAACAAAGATTTTTCCTAATACCATCAGAGAGCCGGTTAATGCACCACAAACGCTTTCAATCGCCATTCCCCCTCCAAAGGGTGCCGCCATTTTTAATGCACCGGAATCCAAGCCGAGCTGATATGTTTTATTTGAACCATATAAAATCGTTTCTGCACAATTAAGATCTTCTTCCTTTCCATATCCATTGGCAATGAGTTCTTTCAACATCATTTCCCCCATTAGTTTTTATTAAATTATTCTTTGTATATAATTTAAAATGTTATTAGGTTTTCATAATTTTTCATATCATCTTGAATCGATGGAACTATGTTTGAACCAATACAGGTTTTTCAGCGATAAAATCATATTTTTTTGAAATGTATAGACTGATTAATAATGGTATTAATCCCAGGCAAGCTGAAAGTTGAGCCATTTCCATTAATCCATAAATATCTGCAAATTTTCCAAAAATCAACATTAAAAAACTGCCAATCGTCCCGGGTAATCCCATGATTGTACCTGTGCCAAGATTGATATTATCCGGCAAAATATGATGGGTAATGGTTATATTGGCAGTAGCCGTACCGTTAAATATAAAACCTAAAAGTATGATTCCAATAATAATCCATATTCCCCGGGAAAATATCATTAAGGCATAGATGATAAAAGAGAGTAGATTAAAAAGTATCAGTACGTTTTTTTCTCCAAATCTATCGGATAAATATCCACCTGACAATGTTCCAATTGATCTGGCGAACATGTGCGCCGAGAGAACAATACCGGCAGTAATAATGCCTATTCCATTCATCATCATTAATTGAACACCAAAAACGACGATCATTCTTTGGAAAAGCACTTTAATGACACACATAAAAACGATAAATGACAACCATTTTACTTTATGCTTTGAAGTATTTTTTAAATTATTGTTTTCCGCTTTTCTTTTTTCGGAAAAAAGGCATTTTATCTTTTCAATGCCCGTATATTTCAGAAAAAAGGCAACCAAAAATCCGGGAATCATTAAAAATACAAGATATTTTAAACCAAATTGATTAATGACGGGTATGGATATCATGGGTGTAAAAGTAGCAGCAAACGAACCAATGGTCATAAAAATGGAAAGAGATTTTCCCCTTGATCCTTTTGATAAACTGACCGTAATCGATGAACCAAGCGGATGATATACCGACGAAGCAAGAGATCCCAACCCTGAAATGATGATTAAAAGATAATAATTTGAGATGAATCCACTTATGCTCATCAATAAACTGATCCAGACAATGCTGTATATAAGATAACTGCTTTTCCCTATTTTATCCAAAAAATAACCAAAAACGGGCTGTAACAAGCTTCCGCCGGTAATGATAATAAAAGCTATCATCGATTGTTGGGCTAAAGTAAGGCCAAGGGAAGCATTGAAAGCAAATAATGCGGGAGGAATAAGGTTCATATAAAAATCATTGGTAAAATGTCCTGTGCTTACTGCAATCAATTGTAGATTTTTTTTAATCAATTTTTTCATGTTTTCAGCCAATCTATATTTTTACACTGCATAAGATTATATATTAACTTTAAAATATTTTCAATTTTTGTTTTCATTTTCGTAATAATAAAGCAACAAAGGATTATAAATAAAACATCGTGTGAACTTTTTCCCAACATAACATGTTTGTTTTTTCTACTCATTCACAATAAAAAAATAATAGAGAAATCCCATTCAATTGAACGGAATTCTCTATTATAATATTGGCTCAACGTGTCATTTTGTCCTGTTCGGCTTACGGGGCAGTTTAATTAATATGGAACAATAAAAGTGCAATTAACAGGGATTTCGACGTAATTGACACCGGAAGATATTTCCTGAAAGATCATACCTGAACAAAAGAGAGTAAAGGATTCCATTTTTTCCTTTTTTTCAATATCCGGTTTTTTATCCAGCATAGAAGATTCGATGGAAAGTGCAAAGTTACTTGCTTTGAAAGTATGTATCCCAATAGGAATATTTTCCAAAGTAAGTGGAACCAGGTTGAACATCATATCTTGAAAAACATCATCCATATAGATATAATATTCGCTTGTTGAGGGTGGTTTATTTTTCAAAGTAGTGCTTTCATTGACAGTAATGGTAACAGTTCCGGTTTCCGGGATAGTGAGCGGGGTACATGAAACAAATCCAATCAATAAGATAATGGTTATCATGAATTTTAATAACTTCTTTAATGTTTTTGTCTTCATCTTTTTCCTCCTTTCTTTATATGTTTAACAGTATGACATGACGGGACCAAGCTTATTTTATCAAATGAAAAGTGATAAACCTTAATAATCCTCAAGAATCACCATGATCATTTTTTTAGTTATAAAAATATTAATTATTTATTATATTATTTGTATTACTTTCAAGTAGTGTTTACACTATATGTTCTTTCCTATAGAAAAATAATACTATTTACAAGGGTTCAGGTAAAGCATATTTTCTCTTACCATCTAAAAATCTTTGGTAAGGGATTTTGCCCTTTAACCGGTACCCCTGATTGGTTCTTTTAAAATTATAATACGTGATAAATTGATCCAGATCCTCCTGTAACTGAGACAGCGAGACATAGACCTTCTTTATCATGGCAATCTGATAGAACTCTTCTAACAATGTGCGATTGAATCGTTCTACCATGCCATTACTCTGCGGGCTTCTCGGTTTAATCCGGGTATGTCGAATATTATTTTTCTTCAAGAAGGTCTCATACCCATGTTGACCTCCTGTCCAATGCGTGGTGTATTCCTTCCCATTATCGGTTAGGACTCTATCTAAGGGTATATGGCATTGTGCGTATACAGGCAATACTTTCGTTTTCAGGAAATCTATGGCACTTATTGCTGTCTTATCCGTATAGACTTTGGCAAAACCAAAGTTACTGCAAGCATCGATGCCGGTCTGCTGGTAGATTCTCCCTAAGCCTTTAATGGTACCGACATAGAAGGTATCCTGACAGAAGAGATAGCCGGGGTAATGGGCGCTGATATGCATCCTCTGTCGCTTTTT
>Ga0272442_10006026_pt1 | contig 16079 bp, 7 predicted proteins | sample SSMForm2O_FD_200262 | JGI IMG/M metagenome (GOLD analysis project Ga0272442, IMG submission 200262) | Marine sediment archaeal communities from Little Sippewissett salt marsh, Falmouth, MA, United States - SSM-Form-2O | ecosystem: Environmental > Aquatic > Marine > Wetlands > Sediment ...
CGGACATGGTGCCGCCCACGTTTCACTGGGAAGATAGTCATTCCAAATCAAACATGTGGCTGGTCAGCATCACGTTCCCGGACGATGAGGATTGCCTGAGTGTCGTCTGTCAGGAATCCCATTGGACGCCGCAGAACCAACAGTGGGAAACGATTAAGAAGCGGTCGATGGAACGAGAAGCCCGGATGACGATCCTCGGTCTCCGCCGCCGAATCACAACAAGGATTCTCTCAGCCGGGCAAATCACCATCCAAACGTCCAAAGATCCGGTCGGCGCGCCGTTGTTCTACCGGGAGGTGAACCTGCCGTTTATTGATGCGGTCAAAGATCCCTCGCATATCCGATGGCGTTTCGGGAGCATTTCGTCGCCCCGGCAGCCTCCGATTATCCTGGAGAATCTGCCGGTCTGCGGAAATTGTCATTCGTTTCCCAAAGACGGCCAAACCCTGGCAATGGATGTGGATTATGCCAACAGCAAAGCCTCCTATGTTCTTACGCCGGTCGCCGAGCAAATGACTCTTGCGCCGAAGGACATCATCACGTGGAACGATTACAAAAAAGAGGATGGGCAACAAACGTTCGGCTTGCTCTCTCAAATATCTCCGGACGGCCGGTATGTGCTCAGCACCGTCAAAGATGCCTCCGTTTTCGTTCCCAAGCCGGACCTGGCTTTCTCTCAGCTCTTTTTCCCGGTCAAGGGTATTCTGTGCGTTCACGACAGACGCACGGGCACCTTCGCGGCATTGCCGGGTGCGGATGATCCACAGTTTGTGCAGAGCAATCCGAGCTGGAGTCCCGACGGCCAATACATCGTTTTTGCCCGGACCAAAGCCTACAAGCTCAAGAACGTCAGTGGCCCGCGCAAGGTGCTTCTGACGCCGGAAGAATGCGAGGAATTCCTCGAGGATGGCAAGCTGTTTCTGTTCGACTTGTACAGGATCCCATTCAATGGCGGCAAGGGCGGCGAGCCCGAGCCAATCGAAGGGGCATCCAACAACGGTATGAGTAATTTTTTTGCCAAATACTCGCCCGACGGCAAATGGATCATCTTTTGCAAAGCCAAAAGCTATATGCTGCTCCAGCCGGACAGCAAACTCTACATCATCCCGGCCGAAGGGGGAACGGCCCGAAGACTGCGCGCCAATACCCCTCGTATGAATTCCTGGCACAGCTTCTCGCCAAACGGCAGGTGGCTTGTATTTTCTTCCAAGGCGAATACGCCCTACACGCAGCTTTTCCTCACCCATATCGACGCACAGGGGCGAAGCAGCCCCGCCGTTGTGTTGGATCACTTTACGTCTTCCGACCGGGCCGCAAACATACCCGAGTTTATGAACGCCGGGCCAACTGCGATTAAGAGCATCCGCGAACAATTTCTCGATGATTTCTCTTATCTGAGAGCCGCCAGTGAGTTTATCAAAGGCGATGATTTCATCGGCGCCGAACGGCAATGCAGAAAATCGCTGGAGCTTAATCCCAAAAGCGCAAAAGCACACGCCGTCCTCGGCATCGCGCTGGCTCGTCAGGACAAATTAGACGAGGCAAACGGTCATCTGTTGGAGGCGATACGCCTCGATCCAACCGACTACGAAGCGCACTACACGCTGGGACAGACGATGACTCGTCAGAAGAAATTCAATGACGCCATCCGGCAATTCTCGGTGGTTCTCAAACTCAGACCGGACTATACCCAGGCGCACGGCTATATGGGATCGCTGCTGTTGGCCAAAGGAACGCTCGATCAGGCGGGGATTCATTTAACGCAGGCGCTGAAGCTTGACCCGAACTATGTTGACGCCCACTACAATATGGGTCAGTTGATGCTTCGCCTAAAGAAACTCGATGAAGCCATCAGGCATTTGTCGCAGGCTGTTGCGCTGGAGCCGGACGATGCCCAGGCCCACTATAAACTTGCCATAGCGCTGGCTCAACAGCAGCAGCCGGGCCGAGCCGTCGCGCATTACAATAAAGCCGTATCTCTTGAACCGCAGGTCGATACCTCACCTGGGTTGAACCACCTGTTGGCAACGCACTACGCTGAGACTCGCCGGTTCCGTGAAGCGGCCTCGCATGAAGAAAAGGCGCTCCAGCTCGCTCGCGGCGCCGGCCGCGAAAAGCTTACACAGGAATTCGAAAAAAGACTCAAAGTCTATAAACAGCTTAGCAATTCTCTAGAATAGAACAACAAGATACAATCAATCGGGGAACATCTCAGAATTCGTATCTCGTATCTCATATCTCATATTTCGTTAAACAGATTTTCGCGGATCTCTTTCGACATTGCTCAGAACTGCGTTCGTGGTATGATGATAATGTTTACTTATCCTGATCCCTTTGTGGGTTGGTGAAAATATGGGGGCCGGGTTTTCTTTATCCGGGCGGGCAAGCCGATTTTCCGCCCGGGATAAAGTTCAAACCCCGGCCCATGCTCATCCTTCGGAGTCTACCCCTTGCTGACGGGGGACTGGCTCTTTTTACGGTTGTGCATATTGAACGGAGAAGTCCGTCTCCTCGAAGTCCGGCGGCACACCCTGACCGTCGGAGAGGCCGACGATATTGCTTCGCGAGCCGATCTCGAGCCAGGACAGCCGGATGCGCCCGTCATAAAACAACTCGATCTGGAACGTATTCGGAGCGCTGCTGTTATATTCCGGGACGCCCTGCCAGGTGAACGCCACGCGGTTGAACAATTGCTTTCCGGTGACGCTGCCGGTATGGGCCGCGGTCAGGTCGGTATATAAGCCGGAGAGGCGCAACGTCTCGAAATGCTCGGCAATCGATTCCGAGAAATCCGTGTCGCCCTGGGTAAAGGTGATGTAGCCATTGCTACCGACAAAGACGCTCGCGTAGCTCTGGCCGAATATCCGGACGCGCGCCTGGTTGCTAAATCCGACCCGCACCCAAATATCGTCCCCCAAACCGAGGTTGGTCCCCCCGGAGGGGTTCGTCGGCAAGCTGGTAATATTTTGCAGCGAACCGGTATAGGATGATCCGTCCGCGGTCGGGGTGAACAAGACCGACGTGAATTCCAGATCGAACGGATCCGCATTGGAGGCGAATTGCTCGGTCAGGAAATCATCGACGGGTGGGGGGGGTGGGGGCGGAGGCGGTGTGCCCGACAATTCCGAAAGGTCCGTCTCCACAAAATCAGGGGGTATGCCCGCCCCGTCGGAAAAACCAACAATACCGCTGTCGGTGGCTACGGCCAGCCAGGACAGCCGGATGCGGCCGTCAAAGAACATCTCGATCTGGAACGTATTGGAGTTGTTCGTGCCGTATTGGGGCACGTTCTCCCAGGTCACCGCCACGCGGTCGGCCCGCTGTTTCGAGGTGACTTTTCCACCGGCGGAAGGATTCAAATCCCGGAACAGCCCGGAGACGCGCAACAACTCAAAATGAGCCGCTAGGGTATCCGTGAAACCCTGATCGCCTTCGACAAAGGTAATGTAGCCGTTACTGCCGACAAAGAAGCCGGCGAAACTATTGCCGTAGATCCGGACCATGGCCGGGCTGACTAATTTGACGAAAGCGAAATTATCATCGCCCAATCCGAGATTCGTTCCGCCGGACGGATTGGTGGGTAATTGAGAAATCGCCTTGATCTCGGCGGCATAAGCCGTACCGGCAGCGGTCGGACTGAACGTGATGGACGTGTTTTCCAGATCGAAATTATCGGCGCCGCCGGTAAATTGCTCGACCGGAAAGTCCGAGACCGGCGGCGGCCCACCACCGGATAACTCGGAAAAATCGGTTTCCTCGAAGTCCGCCGGCACGCCCGCGCCGTCCGACAAACCGACGATCCCCTGCCGGGCATCGATGTGGGTCCAGGCCAGTTGGATGCGGCCGTCGTAATACAGCGCGATCTGGAAGGTGTTGGAATTGCTGGTGCCGTACTGAGGCACATTCTCCCAGGTCACGACGATGCGGTCATTCCGCTGCTTCCAGGTGATGCTTCCGCCGGCCGTTGGATTGAGATCGCGGAACAAACTCGATACGCGCAACGTGTCGAAATGATCCGCCAAGCTCTCGGCATAATCCTGATCGCCTTCGGTAAAGGTCACGTAGCCGTTACTGCCGACGTAAAAGCCGGAGAAACTGCTTCCGTAAATCGAGACAGCCGCCGGGCCGGCTAATTTGACGAAGGCGAAGTCATCATCGCCTAATCCCAGATTCGTGCCGCCGGAGGGATTCGTGGGCAGTTGGGAAATCTGCTCCAGCTCGACGCTGTAAGACGATCCGCCCGCGAGCGGAGTGAACGTCAGAGACGTGTTCGCCAGATCAAACTCATCGGCGCCCCCGGTAAAGTGCTCGACCGGGGATGCTGATACCGGCGGGGGTCCACCGGAGGATAACTCGGAAAAATCGGTCTCCTGGAAATCGGGCGACAAGCCAAGACCGTCTGAGAGCCCGACAATTCCAAATGGAGAGTCGATTTGTTCCCAGGCAATTTGAATGGTTCCATTAAAAAACAGCGCGATCTGAAACGTATTGGAATTATTTTCGTCGTATTCCGGCACATTCTCCCAACTCACGACCACGCGATTGGTGAATTGTCTCCACGTAACGCGTCCTCCGGCGGGCGGGCTGAGGTCGCGGAACAATCCGGAAACTCGCAACGTGTCGAAGTGATCACTCAGGCGTTCGGTAAAATCCCGGTCGCCCTCGGTAAACGTAATGTATCCGTTGCTGCCGACGTAAAAGCCGGAGAAGCGATGGCCGTAGATCGACACCCTGGCCGAGCCGGCTAACTTCACGAAGGCGAAATCCTCATCGCCTAAACCCAGATTCGTGCCGGCGGAGGGATGGGTGGGTAACTGGGCAATGTCCTGCACCTCGGCACGGTAAAACAGTCCGGCTCCGATCGGATCGAAGGTCACGGCCTTGTACGACAGATCGAAGGCGTCATTGAGGTTTGAAAAATGCTCCGCTAAAAAATCATTGGCCGGCGTCTCGCTGGAATCCGAACGTGTATCGCCGGAACTCAAGGAGACCTCGGAATCGACCCCGAATGTAGCCCCACAAAAAACGAACACCAAAAAAAATCTCAATATTCCCTTATCCATTCTACTTTCTCCTTAATGTTTATAAATTCACAAAGTGTTTCCAACCTGAGCTTACATCTTCGACCTTTACGTCGTGAGGGGAATTCAAGACAAGCAGAGGTCTAACTCATACGTCATCATATGCATCTCCTTATTTTGGTTAACAATCCTTCATTTCTATGATTCATACGAGTGTTTATTCACCGGGTTCTGGCTCTGAAGTCTGATATCCCGGCGTCTGGGGGCATGGCGATAAGGATTTCCTTTAATCTCAAAGGGCGGGTTGAATACGTCGTACACCATATCGAATCCGTTCATCTGTTTCTGTTTCGACTCACTTGTGAGTGCCACCTGGTTTCAATCATGTAACGGCTTTTTTTGATCCTCCTTCGGATCGTGTTTATACGTAGAACTACGTATTTTTGAAATATTTTTAAAAAAATGAAAAAGACCCGCCAAACTTACCCGGTTCACAGGACTATATTATATAGATAGAGCAATAATAACCCTATTTTTAAAGAGATAAGGAGAGAACCATGAAACGCTGGATCATTCTAATCATGTGTCTGGTGCTCCGGTCTTCTGCGTTATCTGCAGAATTTGCCGGAGGCACAGGTGAGCCGAACGATCCGTATCAGATCGCCACGGCCGAACAATTGATCGCGATTGGCTCGGATAGCGACCTTTTAGACAAAAGCTTCGTCCTGGTGGCGGATATCGACCTGGATCCCGACCTACCCGGCGGCCGGGTCTTTGAAGATGCCCTGATCGCACCGGATAGCTCGGGCGGCGTGGGCGGGCACAGCGGCGCCTCATTTCGAGGTGTGCTCGATGGCCGGGGTCATACAATTGCCAATCTTTATATCATGGGCCGGTATGGCTATGACGCCGGTTTGATCGGCAAGCTCGACGGCCTCGTCGTGGACCTGAATCTCCTCGACGTGGTGGTTAGTGGATCGCCCTGTGGATCGATGGCCGGATTGAATCACGGCGGGATGATTCTGCGCTGTCACGTAACCGGATTGGTTTCAGGCATCAAAGAAGTCGGCGGTTTGGTTGGTACCCATTGGGATGCCAGCATTATCGATTGCCGGGCGGAAGTGCGGGTTGTCGGTAAAGACAGTATCGGGGGTATGGTCGGCGGCGGGCCGGGCGGAACGCTGATAGGCTGTAACGTTCAGGCGGAGGTCAGCGGCGACAGACGTGTCGGAGGGCTCGTCGGCCAGAGCCACGATGGGGAGATTCTCGAATGTAGCGCTTCGGGCACTGTCATCGGTAAGGACGAGGTGGGCGGCCTGATTGGTGATTCCGACGAAACCATGCTCTGTATGTCGTCGGCGGATTGTGACGTGACCGCCGAGCGAATCGCCGGAGGATTGGCCGGACGCGCGATTTGGGGTATCACCGGCGCATTGATTGCGGATTGCTATGCCCGGGGATCGGTTACCGGCTCCGTCATTGGAGGCTTAGCCGGAGAAGCCCGCAACAATCAGTTTTTAAACTGCTATGCCGCCTGCGAAATGTTTCCCGTAGAAATCGAGGGTGAAGAGTTACACGTCGGTGGATTGTTCGGAGACGCACGGATTCCGGTCTGGGCCCCCATGACCATCTCCTGTTTCTGGGATGTGGAGTTGTCGCAGATTCCCTTCGGCGCCAGTACACACATGCAGGATTTGGAGCTCGGCATGGGCCTAACGACGGGGCAGATGCAGGACCGGGAAGTTTATGAAAACGCCGGCTGGGACTTTAAGACCGTCTGGATGATCTCCGAGGGCAACTACCCCAGACACCAGTGGCAAGCGGAAGAAGGCGAAGAACCTCAGCCGTGACATGGACGTGTAATAGCTTAGTGCAGCGGCTTACAGTTGGACGCGGTTGACACACCGCTTATGCTCTCGTTTCTTGACAACCGCACAGGAGAATATACTCTTCATATCAACGTAAAAGGGCCGGCAATATCTCAGGTTGCCGGCCCTACAACGCTATTGGGTGTTTTATTTTATGTCGCGGGCATCTCCCAATGGGACGCCTTAGGTGCTGCCCGCGATTCGAGGGCGAGACGCCCTCGACACGTGACCTATTGAGCCAATGGAATTTCCTCGAACAGGTGCTCGGCAAGGACGATCAAATCCTGGACATCCACGACGCCATCGCCCCAGGGCATCGGGCCGATATCACACAACGAGTCATCTGTACCCCAATTATCAACAACAATGCACATATCGGCAGAATCGACAATTCCATCACTGTTTAGGTCGACAATAGGTATGATAGGCGCTTGCCATAGGTCCCAAGCACCATAGTTACCAATTCTGGCATAGGAACTAAAGTATAGCGTACGTCCATCATACGAGACGACTGGACTAATATCTGATATTATAGAGACATTCACTGGCGGTCCAATATTAACCGGTTCGGTCCAGTCGTCGTTTATCGTTGCCCGGGTGGTCATATATATATCGACAGCCCCGGAGCCTTTCGGCCGGTCGGACTGGAACAAAAGCATCAAACCGTCCGATGAAATCCACATCCTGCGTTCGTTAGAAGAAGTGTTTAGAGTCGGCCCAAGATTAACCGGCTCTCCCCATTGGTCGTCTGTCGTTGCCCGTGTCGATACCCATAGGTCGCGTTGACCTAAACCACCAGCTCGGTCAGAACTAAAATAGAGCGACAAGCCATCGGCTGAAATGTGCGACATATAATCCCCACCTGAAGAGTTGACGACGGGTCCAAGATTTGATGGTGCTCCCCAATCATCGGCTGTCGTTTCTCGTGTGGTAACAAATAGGTCTACGCCTCCGTAACCGCCCCTATTGGAACTGAAATATAGCGATAGGCCGTCTGCCGAAATGCACGGACTGCCATCTCGACTCGAACTGTTCACAACTGAACCAAGATTGACTGACTGTTCCCATTCGTCGTCTGTCGTCGCCCGTGTTGCAACCCATAGGTCGGAACTTCCATAACCACCGGACATGTCGGAGTCAAAGTAGATTGACAGTTCGTCTGTCGAAATACTCAAACCGCCCCATCCACCCTCACCTGAAGCGGTGTTGACAGTCGGTCCCAGATTCGTCGGTTCGCCGAAGATGAAATCCGCCTGTACCACTTCCGCTATAAGGAACAACGTCAAAATCAATACAAGAACCCCCGCTTTGCGGGAATCCAGTGAAATGGTCTTTTTCATCTTACTGCCCTTTCAAAGCTTATTCGTATTCAGGCCGCACACGATGTGCAGCTTCGTTCGTGACCATTTTTTTTGTTGAAAAGCCGGCTTTTCGAATGCGTCGGCCTACTTTTATAAATGCCAAAAATCCGGCGACCGGACGCAATAAATTGAATTTTTCTTAAAAATTGGTATAATATGTGTAAAGGCTTTCTTTTGTGGAGTTTAGAAGAGGTTGATGGGTACGTGCAGCCAAAAAACGCAGGAATTAGTCGCTCAGGCAAAAGAGGGTAACCCATCGGCCCTCAACCATCTCTATAGAGTTTACGCCGAGCGTGTCCGGTGGATGGTGCGTTTTCGCATGAATAAAGAGCTTCGCTCGAAGCTCGAATCGATGGACATCGTCCAGGATACGCTGGTCCATGCCCTGGGCGGATTAGAGGGTTTCACATACAAAAATGAAGGAGATTTCGTACGGTGGCTCTCGAAAATCGCGGAAAACGAGTTGCGGGGTAGTCTCAGGAAGCTACACGCCGACAAACGTGACATTCGTAAAGACGTTCGGCTTGACGATAACAGGCCAACAACCGGAGGCGGATACGCCGGAATGCACGCACCCGTGGACGCCGCCACGCCGAGTGTCATCATGTCGAAAAGGGATGAGTTGGCCCGGCTTGAGAAGGCGATCGATGAATTGAAACCCGAATACAGGGAAGTTATTATCCTGACGAAGATCGACGGGCTTTCTTACAATGAAATGGGCCAACGGCTGGGTAAAAGCGACGAGGCGGTCCGAAAGCTCGTGTCGCGCGCGATGGCGGAGCTGACGGTGGCCTTCAAGAGGATTTGATGGAAAACTCGAAGGATAACAACCCTGAAAGCATCATGAAAGAGGCGGTGGAGCAGTTTGTCGATGCGCAGTTGCGAGGTGAAACACCCAACATCGATGCATTCGCGAAACAATACCCCGACCTGGAGCATCAGATTCGAGAGAGCATACAGGAGATGCAAAAGATCGACGCCCTGTTCGATACGCTGGCCCAGGCCGATGAAAGCGATTTCGAAGTCGCATCAACGGAACATGATCTTGTTGGCCGGGCCATTGGGAATTTCGAGATTGAGAAGATGATTGGCAAAGGCGGCATGGGCGTTGTCTATCTGGCCCAAGATACCAAGCTTAAACGCTCCGTGGCCATCAAGAGCATCCCGCCTGATCTGGCGGACAATAAAACCGCCCAGGCACGGTTCAGACGGGAGGCTCAGCTCTTGGCGTCTTTGAATCATCCGAATATCGGCGTCATCCACGATATCATTGAGCTGGATGATAGTTCCGGCTATCTGGTGCTCGAACATATCCCGGGCGAAACGCTTTCCGAACGCATCGCTCGCGAGCCATTGACTCTGGAGGAGACTCTCGCGATTGGACGGCAAATTGCCGAGGCCGTTTCAGCCGCTCACAAGAAGGGTGTCGTCCATCGAGACCTCAAGCCCGGCAATATCAAGATCACACCGGATGGCCAGATCAAGGTGCTCGATTTCGGCTTAGCCAAGCCATCTTCAAGTGAAGATATGAAAAGCGATGTCACCGCAACCGAGCCCGGCCGCATTGTCGGCACACCCGCTTACATGTCTCCCGAACAAGCCCGCGGCCAACCTATCGATAAGCGCAGCGACATCTGGTCGTTCGGCTGTGTGTTATACGAAATGTTGACCAATAAGGTCCTATTCAAAGGCGAGACGGCTTCCGACACGGTGGCCAACATCCTACAAACAGAGCCCGATTGGCAGACGTTACCCTTGAACACACCTTCAAACATCCGTGTATTATTGCGTCGCTGCCTTGAGAAGGATCCCACACATCGTCTTCACGACATTGCTGATGCACGCATCGAGATTAGCGAAACCCTGGCAGGTACCCTGGACAAATTCGTACTTCCGACTGAGAGCAAGTCGTCACCTCAATGGTTTCAACATAAGGCCCTGGTTGTCACCCTGATGGTGTTGGTGGTCGGCTTATTTCTGACCAGTACGATTATGACAGTTCTCATCCAATCTCGTACCTCCGAATCGCCGGGGATATCACAGTTTCTGATCGATCTGCCGGCAGACCAACGAATTAGGTTTAAGTACACAAATAGGTGCTATCTGGCCATCTCACCAGACGGATCTCAACTTGTCTATGCCGGAAGACAGGATGAGAGTGACGATGACCAGCTCTACCTGCGATCCATGGCCGACCTGGAGATTACGCCCATTCCCGGCACCAAAAATGCCTGGAATCCCTTCTTTTCTCCGGATGGTCAGTGGGTGGGATTTTATGACTATGAAGCAAAGGCCTTAAAGAAGGTTCCCCTTACTGGTGGAGAACCTATACCCTTAGTCAAAGACATACCACCGAGTGGTGTCGCGTTCGCACATTGGGCTGAAGATGGCACGATTTTCATCAGCAGCCTCAGTTGCAAACACGGTCTGTACCGGTTATCAGAGAGTGACGGTACACTGGAATACCTGATACCGCCGGATGATTCTGTCAAATTGATCCGCTACCTGCAGGTCTTACCCGGCGCCAAGGCGATCCTGTGTCGTCGGAGTGGCTATCCTACTGGCCGCGCACTCGATGTGTTTTTTCCGGACACAGGTGAGTACGAAACGGTGCTTGAGGACGCCTCTTACGGGACGTATGTGAGGTCGGGTCACCTGCTCTTTGTAAGGGACAACATCATCATGGGAGTCCCTTTTGATGTCAAACGATGCAAGAAAACAGGGCCCGTCGCCTCGCTTCTAAGCGATGTGGAATTTGATTGGGACTACAGTATACCACAGATCACAGTATCCGAGAACGGTACGGTGGTCTACATCCTGGATACGCCACCAGACAAATACGAAGTGACCTGGGTGGACCGACAGGGCCGGCCGGATTCACTGGCCGTTCCCGCCTTGCCATTGTGGGGGACAGTCCGTCTGTCTCCGGATGAGCGGCGCATCGCGCTGACCCTCAATACCCCTAAGGGATTTTGCCCCCAGATACATCTATTCGATTTGGCACGTGGTACACAAACCCCTTTAACCACAGAAGGTATCAACTATTATCCTCGGTGGTCTCCGGATGGATCGAAAATTGTCTTCTGGTCAGGAAGGTCTGAAGGCAGAGGCGTCTATTGCAGGTCGGTGGACAGCAGCGGCCCCCCGGATCTGCTGGCCACCGAGCGGTTTCCCAGCGCCTTTCTGTGGCCCGGATCCTTCTCCCCCGACGGAAAGAACCTGGTCTGTCTATCAAAGACAACTCCGTATACGGGGATGGATATCTGGATTCTGCCCGTAGAGGGGGAGCGTACACCATGGCCTCTATGTCAAACAGAGTCCAATGAATCCAATCCGAGGTTCTCGCCCGACGGACGCTGGCTGGCCTATGTGTCCGATGAATCCGGTGAGAACGAGGTGTACCTGATGCCCTGTCTGCCCCGTTTCGATTTCGAACGTCGCTTCCCGGTCTCCAGTGGGGGCGGCAGGCTACCCATCTGGTCACGGGATGCATCCGAATTGTATTACAACGACGGTAAGGGAATGATGGCCGTCAAGATTGGTTCGGATCCAAATAAACCTGTGGGACCGCCGGAACGGCTGTTTCTGTTTGCAGATCTAAATGCAGACGCCGGCAGCTATGGGCACGTCTCTGATGTATCTAATGACGGCCGATTTCTCGTGAGTAAAAAGGTGACTGACGAAACTCCTGGACGTCAATTGATCTGCATCCAAAACTGGTTCGAGGAATTGAAACAACTCGCACCGTCAGAAAAAGGAGGGTAACACAGAGGAATCTTGGTTGCTGAATTTGAACGGTGTCAATCAGAGTTGATCCGGGGTGCTTTTGAGCAGTAGATGTAACTGGCCGATGAGTTGCGGGAGGGAATCGTACCGGTTCAAGCGCCATCCCAGAGCGCCGCCGCCGGGATGAAGCTCCACGAAGTCGGCAGCCGGTGACAGGACGAATCGGCGATAAAAAGCCATACGGATAAACTGCTTCACCTCGTCCGCATTCGCCTTATGCAAATCGATATGCAGTTGGAAGTAGTCGCCCTGGCCGGCAGCGTTGATACGCACGGCTACCGCGTCGCCGCCGAACGCCCGCTTGAGCATCGCTTCGGCCAGGTCGATCAGGGCCAGGCCGCGGAAGAAGTTCGAGCCTTTCAGACGATGGAATTCCGGCGGATTGTCCGGCGAAAGCGATACGTCGTCCAGCCCGCGGTTGTAGTCGAACGGCGTTGCCCCGTATCGCTGGAGCCAGAGATTCAATCGCTCCGGCCCGGCGGTTCCTTGCTCCCACTCGATCTCGCTTTCCATCTGCTCGCGGGAGGGCAATGTTTCGTATGCGATGTCCACGCATCGGTCGCCCCGCTGGGAGTGGGTGACCTGCTCGATCCACCGCTCGGGATCGTGAATCAGCCGGAAGTTCTTGGCCACTTCGCCGAAGAGATACGCCATAATCGCCCGCAGGGGGACGCCTGTTTCCTCGACGATGTCACCCGAGGCGGTGGTGCGCCGCAAAAGCGGATCGCGCCATCCGGCCAGAAGCGATGAGAAGGCCAGATCGGCCCGCTCGGAGGCGCCGCGCCGGTCGAGCTGATGGACCTCCACAAGCTGATCGATATACCAGTCGCGGTTTGCGTGCATTTGCTGTTCTAATTCGTCCCGGGTAATCAGAAGCGGCAGCCGGCGCAGAATGTTGCGGATCCACGAGCGATTCTTCTCCGTCAGCAACCCATCGGAGAGCAGGTCCGGCTCGATCCGCTTGAAGAAATCGGTATCGAGCGGCAAGCGTGCGAGGATGGCGGCGATCTCGGCGGCCTTGCCCGTCATCTTCCGCATCTCGCCGGTGGTCAAAGGCCCGCCGAAAGTGACCGCTTCGGCGAACGTCCCCCACGACCACCGCCACGCCTGGCGGTCGCGCTCGACGCTGTACGGAAAGATCACATGAAACCGGTTCGTCGGGACCGGATAGGTCGCCAGAACCTGATAGTTGTCCTTCGGATTCGAGGAGATCAACGTCCCCTGCCCGGCCCGGCCTTTCTGCTCGGTCGCCTGATCGAGCGAGCCGGCGCGCACGCCCGTGCCGTATTCGGCCTGACACGCCAGGTGCACGAGCAGGTCCGGCGGAATGCCGATGTCAAACAGGGCATTGATGGCGTTCTTCACGGCGACCGTCACCGCGGACGAACTCGAAAAGCCCCCCTGGGGAATGTTCCCCGTCGAGGCCAGGCGCAGGCCCCTAAAATACTCGCGGCCGAGGTGCTCCTGCACGCGTGCGCCCAGGTTCCCGCTGTGCAGCGTTCGCATGGAGGCAATGGCGTTGCTCACGAGGGCGAAGGGCCGCCGCATGTTGTTGATCACCCACAGCGACGGCGGCGGTAGCGGCAGGTTCTTCCGGCTTCGCTCCTGAAGCTCCTCATCGCTGAAGTACCCGAACGACAACAACACCGTCTCGCTCATGTGCGTACCGAATTCCTCGTAGGCGTGCAGATCCAGGATATCTTCGCCGGGGTACATGATCTCGTCGTCCGCCGAGATGAAATCGATGTTCTCGCGATACGCCGGGTTCGTCGGGTACAAATGAATCCGGCGGTCGTTCGCGGGCTGCACGAGCACGACGATTTGCTCCTCGCCGCCCGCGTGGCCGGCCCCGATCGGCATCTGCCAGGCCGGGCCGAAGAACCGGCCCATATCGGGGTGCATGAAGGCGATCCGCAGACGGCCGCCGGATATGCCGATCCCCACAGGCCGGTCCGGCTTGAACGATAGTTTCTTCTGCTCGATCACCGAGGCCAACTCGCCCAACTGGCGCGCGATGGACGCGACCTGGCCGGGCGGACGGTCGGCGGCAATCGCCCTGGCGGCTTCCAGTACCTCCGACTCCTCCGGGAACAGCGAACCGCCGGTGGACTCCAATAGCCCCTCCAAGAGCGCCAGGTCCATCGGCCGGGTCACATCGGCGCACAGTAAATCGTACTCGGGATCGGTCACCATGGTGGTCATCGTGCGGATGTCACCGCCCTCCCGGCTGATCGACTCGATGATATCCGTCAGATAGTACTGTCCTTGGGCGTTATCGTTGGTCAGGTCCCGCAGATGTCGCATTAGCGTGGCGGCGCGAATCACATAGAGCGGGCAATTGCCCTCGATCTGCCCGGGATGCCCTACGGCGGTGCCTTGCATCAGTTGTTGCGCTACGCTCTCGGCTTCGGCGGAGATGTCCCGCTGCTCGACGATCCGCACAACCTGCTCGCTATCGTCGCGCAGCACCCGACCCTTGCCGCGATCTTTCGGCGGCTCGTACATCGCCGTCAGAAACGTCAGGTCGGCCTCCTTCGCCCCGGCCCGGTGCACCTCCCATATCCGGCGGAAAATCGACGACGGCACGATCCGATCGCCCATGCTGATAACGAGCGCGGGATTCCTCTCCATCAACGCCGGGACGCTAAACGCCTCGAACGCGGCAAAGGCGGTCCCGCCCGCCGGATCGTCCGACCGAACGTAGATATTGTCGCTGCCCAGCTTGCCCGAGACCTCTTCATAGCGGTAGCCCACGATGCAGATCACCGGCGACGGGCTAAAGCGTCGAAACGCATCGATAGAATGGCGGGCCAGCGGGATCCCGTGCACGGGCTGGATGCATTTCGGATCGTGGCCGAACCGCGTCCCCTTGCCCGCGGCTAAGATCACCAGCACCGGCGTCTCGGCGCCGATGCCGCTGTAAAACGTTTGACTTTCGGGATTGAGAATCTTCCCGTAGTCAATCGCCCCGGCCACCCTGAGCTTGCCCCTTAGGGGCGGCCGAACCGCCTCGGATTCTGCACCGTTTGTCGTCTCCATACATATAAGCATACCCCCCTCTACCCCAATCCGTCCAGCTATTTCATAAGAACACCGACGGACATTAAAATTCTCAAAACGAGATACAATAACATAAAATAAGCTTGGATAAGGCGGTAAAAACAGCAAACTGAAAATTCGATAAATTTTTGAAAAAAAATGTGAAATTTCTTTGATTTATGTTGCAATATAGTGCATATAGTGATATATTATGACATATTAATGAGGATGTTATGCTATGCAGCTACTCACGATAGAAGATTTGGCGGCTTATTTGGGCGACTCGAAGCGGACGATCTATAAGTACATCGCCAGCGGGGATTGCCCGCCGTATATCAAGATCAGCGCCAAGAATATTAAGTTCGACCGGGCCGATGTGGATGCCTGGCTGGAATCGAAAAAGGTCTATCCCGTTTCGGGCGGTAAGATAATGAGCCATCTCAGTGAAATTACTAACGCCAAAGACATGATTGATAATGCCGTCAGAACGGGTAAGCTGCCCTGGACGCCGCGGGCGAAGGCCGTCCTGAAGCATGCGGAAAAGCAGGCTCGCAAGGATGGATTCGACCTCGTGGGCACCGAACATCTTATCTTTGGGATTTTCTTAGTCAAGGAATGCCTCGGCGCCAAGATTCTCAAGAATCTAGGGCTGATGGAATCGGAGTATGTACGGCACTACGAGCCGTTGCGCCCGGTCTCACCGGGAGAGACGAGATTCTCAGAGGATATCGACAAAGTGATTCAATTTGCCTACGAGCAATCCACCCGGTGGAACCATACCTACATCGGCGCCGAGCACCTGCTCGTTGGAACCCTCATGGCCCGTGCCGGCCAGGGCTTCCAAATCCTGACCAACCTCGGCATGACGCTCGATAAGGTGCGTGATGAGACGACTAGGCCGAAAACAAGCGAGGTTTTATGCGGTCCGGAAAGGCCGTTGCAGTGACTTTTCCGGGACGCACTTTTCTCGCAGCGGCCGGCTGGTCGCTTGAGTGTGCTGTCCG
>Ga0272442_10006027_pt1 | contig 16078 bp, 16 predicted proteins | sample SSMForm2O_FD_200262 | JGI IMG/M metagenome (GOLD analysis project Ga0272442, IMG submission 200262) | Marine sediment archaeal communities from Little Sippewissett salt marsh, Falmouth, MA, United States - SSM-Form-2O | ecosystem: Environmental > Aquatic > Marine > Wetlands > Sediment ...
ATTTCTTAAAACGATTACATTCCTGCCCGCCAAGATTGGCAGGCGGGGATTTAAAGATTTAATTTGTCTATCATTAATCTGTGTAATCTGATATTCAATCCGTGTAATCATTTTAGTTCTTTTGTTTCATGCTTTTACTCTTCTTATTTTTGCACCTAAAGAAGCCAACTTTTTGTCTATTTTGGGATAACCTCTATCTATATGATAAACCCTGTTCACTTCTGTTTTCCCTTTTGCCGCGATACCCGCCAAGACCAAGGCGGCTGAAGCTCGCAGATCGGAAGCCATCACAGGTGCGCCTATTAATTGTCCTCCTTGAATCATTGTCGTTGCGCCTTCCCTCATTATTTTTGCGCCCATACGCAAAAGTTCTGCCGCGTGCATGAATCTGTCGGGGTATATTTTCTCATGAATGAAAGATATCCCCGGAATAGTCGCAAGGAAAGCCGTCATCTGCGCTTGTAAATCCGTGGGAAACCCGGGATAAGGAAGAGTAGTGATTTCCAGTGGTTTAAGGTTAGGTCCTGCTTTTACTTTGATGCTTTTGGCTGTTTGTTCGACTTTGACTCCGCACTCGATAAGTTTATCTATAAAAACCGTAAGGAATTTGGGATTGATATCTTCTACTTCAACTTCGCCGCGGGATATAATTCCGCTGATTAAATATGTACCTGCTTCTATCCTGTCGCTTATAATCGTGTGTTCGGCGCCGTGCAGTTCTTTTACTCCTTTTATGGTTATCGTCGGACTTCCCAATCCTTTTATTTTCGCGCCCATTTTTATTAGGAAATTTCCCAGGTCAACAACTTCGGGCTCGCAAGCGGCGCCTTCTATTGTTGTTTCTCCTTTTGCCAGTGTTGCCGCCATCAATACGTTTGCTGTTCCGAGTACGGTGGAACCGTAAACGCCTGCAAGATATATTGATTTACCGTTTAATTCTTCAGCGCGTGCTATTACGTAGCCATCTTTTAATTCGATATTTGCGCCTAATTTTTCAAGTCCTTTTAGATGCAAATCGATAGGCCGTGTTCCTATTACGCATCCCCCGGGATATGAAACTTCGGCTTTCTTAAACCTCGCCAGCAGGGGACCTAAAACGCAGACGGACGCTCTCATCTTACTTACTATTTGATACGGGGCTTTCCACATCTTCACATTTGTGGAATCAATCGATACCGTAGTTTCATTTAACCATTTTACTTTTGCTCCGAGGGATGAAAGCAGTTTTGTCATCGTATAAGCGTCAAGCACCGGAGGGATATTTTTTAGTATAAATTTGGAAGGGGAAAGAAGGCATGCCGCCATTATAGGAAGAGTTGAATTTTTTGCTCCGGAGACTTTTACTTTCCCTTTTAAGGGATATGAACCGTTAATTATAATTTTATCCATATTCTTCTGTTTATTTTACAATTATATATTTAAAACAACACGATGTGCAAGGTATTGAAGACAAGATTTATTGAAAACCCCTGCAACGTAAGCCATCCCGAAATTTTTTACCTAAAATCTTCGGGATACTCTGCGGGGTAATCGAAACTACGTTCCGATTAAATATATTGTTTTGCCGTTTCAAAGACTTCTTCAACGCTCACGCTTTCCATGCATTTGTGGATTTTTAGGGGGCAGATTCTGTGCTTACATGGTGCGCAGTTAACTTTCTTTTGAATTATAACCGAAGGCCCTAATGGTGAAGTTCTATCGGGATTGGTTGGCCCGAAAATAGCGATTACCGGCACATTCAAAGCGGAAGCGATATGCATCGGACCCGTATCATTTGTTATAAAAACAGCGCATCTTTTTATCAAAGCCATCATTTCTCGTATCGTAGTTTTACCGCATAGATTAATTATGTCGTTTCCCGTATTTTGTATTGTTTTGCCTAATTCCTTTTCTTTCTTGCCTCCGAATATTAAGACTTTTGCATTTCCATTTTTGACAATTTCTTTCGCAAGCAATTTGAATTTTTCTGCCCCCCACATTTTTGCCGGGCCGTAACTTGCGCCTGGGAAGATACCGATTATCGGGGTACGGGGTACGGGGTACGGGATTTCGTCAATCCCTAAATTTTTTAAAATGTTATCCGCATTTTCAGTCTCTTTGTTGCTGAGGTAAAGAACGGGATTTTTGGGAGTTTCATTTCCCGGGACAAATTTCTTGGCGATTTCAAAGTAATAATCTCTCTGATGAAGTTTTTCAAGATTTTTTGGCAGCGTCAGCCTATCCGTCAAGAAAACGCTTCTTAAATCGGTTTTATATCCGACACGTTTTTTAATGCCGGCAAGAAAAAATAAAAAAGCCGAAGAAAATGAGTTAGTAAAGAGAATGCCCGTATTGAAATTTTGTTTTTTTATTTCCTTGATGAGAGCGGTTTTTGGTTTATCGAGCGAAATAATTTTATCAATCGCAGGATGATTTAAGAAAACATCTTTTACCCAGTTTTTGGCAAGGATTGCGATATGTGCTTGCGGGATTTCTTCTTTAATATATTCTATGCTTGATAGACAAAGAACAGCATCTCCTATCCAGTTCGGACTGCGGATGATAATTTTCATGTTTTTGCTTTAATGTTTAATGTAGTAAAATGCATCTACATTATACGGAAATTCGTTCGTATAGTCACCTGCAAGCGCAATGGATGATTTAACGCTTGATAAAAAAATAAGATGGCAATCTTTGTTCTTATTTTATGCTTTGTGGGGGCTTGTCGTAATTTTGGGGTTTGTTATATTTTTTGTGGCAAGAGCGGCTTTTAGAATATTACTTTTAGATCTTGTATTAAGAGAGTGGATTAATTGGGCTTGGGCAAATTTGGCGGAAAAAGTTCTCGTTGTAATTGTCGGTGTCATAATATTGGGTTTTATCGTTTTTGTTCAGGATTATTTATACAAAGCGCTTGATAAAAACTTGCTGCTTAATAGATTTGCGCGCGTTTTGGGCATAGGGCTACTTGTCCTTTTTATCTTCAATTCTATTCTGATGTTTTTTCATACGGAAAAAATAAATATCATTTTATTGCTTGGGCTTGAATTTATCACAGGTTTTGTTTTTACCTTCTATTCCTTTCGGCTTTGCAAAAAATAATTTTTAGAATTAAAATGCGGGAAACTAAAAATAAGGAGGGTAGAGTATGAACGGTTGGACAATTTTTATAGGTATAGTTATTTTTATATTTTTTATCGGTATCCGCATAGTCCGTCCCACACACAGGGGCTTGATTGAAAGGCTGGGAAGATATAACCGCTTTGCAAAGCCGGGTTTTAACTGGGTTATGCCTGTAATCGAAAAGATTTATCTGGTAAATGTAACAGAACAAATGGTTGATGCGGAGCCGCAGGAAATTATTACCAACGATAATTTAAATGCCAGAGTGGATGCGCAGGTTTATTTTAAAGTTAAATCTGATGAGGAGCAGGTTAAAAATTCTCAATACAATGTTAATGTTTATACATATCAGATAGTTAACCTCGCGCGCACTACATTAAGAAACATTATCGGAACGCTTACTCTAAAATCCGCCAACAGTGAAAGAGGGAAAATAAATTCCGAACTGCACAAAACGCTTCTTGAAGAAACTCAAAACTGGGGTATTACCATTGTCCGCACGGAATTAAAAGAAATAGACCCGCCCAAAGATGTGCAGGAAACGATGAATAAAGTGGTAAAAGCCGAGAATGAAAAAATCTCCGCCATTGATTATGCAACTGCAACAGAGACGGTTGCTGACGGCCAAAAGAGAGCAGAGATTAAGAAAGCAGAGGGCGTAAAACAGGCGCGCATTTTACAGGCGCAGGGCGAAGCCGAGGCAATAAGATTGGTAAACGAAGCCGCAAATAAATATTTTGTCGGCAACGCCCAACTTTTAAGAAAACTCCAAGCAGTCGAAACTGCCTTGGAAGACAACGCAAAAGTAGTCGTTCCCGTAAATTCGGAACTCGTAAACGTAATAGGAGAATTGGCGGGAGTGTTGCCGCTTAAGGAAAGAAAAGAGAAATAATTGTTGAAATATGGGTATTCAAACTAACAAAATTGAGGTGCATTGGAATTATCTTCTTGCTCTAGAGCGTGATCTTAATGAGATATCAAGGTATGTTGAGTTTGATGAGAAGAACTTTAAATGTTTCTCAATCGAGATCGCCAGAATTCTTCTTGCGTCTGGTGCTGAGGTGGATGTTGTGTGTAAGCAGATATGTAAGAAAATTAACGAGAAATCATCTGCAGATAACATCAACAAATACAGGAACGAGATAGTGCCTGTATTTTCAGAAATTCCAAAGTTCCAAATCTTATTACCAAGATTTGGACTGACGTTGATGCCTTGGGATGAGTGGAACAACCCAAGTGGTGTTCCGTTTTGGTGGACTGCTTACAATAAGACAAAGCATAAGAGAGACTCTGAGTACGATAAAGCCAACTTGAAGAATGCCCTTAATTCAGTGGCAGGTCTTTTTGTTATGGTTTTATACCTATATAAGGACAAAGCTGAAGCAGCAAAACTACTTCCATTGCCTCAGTTATTGAGAGTTACTGAAAATAATGGCGCTACTTATTTAGGGCGTCACGGGCTTAAAATCGAATATAAACTGTAGCAATATATTTTAATATTTAATTTTTAACTTTTAATTTTTCTTTTAGCAGTTCCCCATATAATTCTTCTGTTTCTTTTGCATTTTTTCTATAGAGAATTGTTTCGGATATTTTCTTTTGTAAAACAACCTTACTTATAATAATCTTCTGAATTCCTCGACAGTCAAATCTGCCTCTTTGATGATTTTTCCTAAGGTGCCTCTGGCTATTTCTTTATGATTTGGTATGGTGAGAGGTTTTCGGAAGGGGTGTCTCAAGTGGATATGGCTTCCTTCTTGGTCACGGACATAGTAACCGAACTTGATGAGCGCTTTTACTGTTTTGCTCCCTGATATTACAGGAAGCTTGCTCATACTTTTACCTCAATAAGGGTTTCTTTAGCTTTTTTACTCTCGAAGAGCGGAATACCGTCTTCTGCTAAACATTTAAGATGAAGCCTTATTGCTTCCCTAATGTTTTTCGATGCTTCTTTCTCTGTTTTTCCTTGCGAAATACAACCCGGCAAAGAAGGGCATGTTGCCACATACATTCCGTCTCCATCCTTTTCTAATCTTATTTTTACATCCATCTGCTAAAACCTCCCTATTTGGAAATCTATCACAGTCGTTTGTAATCTGTCAATTTGTCTTCTTAATATTTGTCCGACGATTCTGTCGGACTACTTCGTAAATTTTGCTTTTAACAGTTCCTGATACAACTCTTCCGTTTCTTCTGCCATTTTTTCGATAGATAATTTTCTACTAGTATTTAGCATCGAGCTTGTCTCGCCAGTCTTTCCTGTCCGCCAATTAGTAGTGGTGGAAATGGCGAAAGTGGCGGGTATCCAGCATCCTATTTGCTCTTCTCTCTCCATTTCTTCATTTCTTCTACTATCTGATAAGGGACTTTTACTTTTCCCAAAAAAGTTTTTCCTCCCGCCTGCTTCGAAGCGGGCAGGTTTCCAAGTCCGTGACAGTCCGAGCCGCCGGATATTAAGAGGTTATATTTTTTTGCTATTTCGATATATTTGGATGAAGGATTTTTACCGTGATTGACATAATAAACTTCTATTCCTTCAATCCCTTCTTCTACCAGTTGCGGAATGATATCCTGATTTTTTAAAAGGTGAGGATGGGCGATTATTGGAATGCCGCCGATTTGTTTTATCGAAGAAATCGCCTTTTTTGAGGAAAGGCGTTTTCTGTTTGCATAAGCTGGTTTGTCATCACCTATGAATTTGTCAAATGCTTCGTTTGTGGTTTTCACATAACCTTTTTCGACCATTGCCTGGGCGAGATGGAGCCGTCCGATTACATCCTTGGTTTTGAATTTTTCTATTTCTTTCATCGTGACAGGCATACCCATTTCACCCAATTTTTTTAGCATATCATTCATTCTGTCTTTTCTTCCTGATGATAATCCTTTTAGAATTTTTAAAAATTCCGGATTTTCATAATCTATAAATAATCCTACAATGTGCAGCTCTTCAGTTGCAGAAGTTTCTGCGGAAAGTTCTATGCCGGGAATTATTTCTATGTCTTTTTTTGCGCTCTTTGTGACAGGTGCAATGCCTTCGACGGTGTCGTGGTCTGTTATTGCAATTGCGCGAAAATTTTCCGACAGAGCTTTTTTTATAATGCTATCCGGCGTATATTCGCCGTCGGAATATACGGTATGCAGATGCAGGTCTGCATATCCTTCCGTATATTTATTATCTAATATTTGTTCTAAGTTCAAAATCATCTCCTCTTTTAAAAGGGGTTACGGTTATGGTTACGCTGCCCGCCACAGTGGGATACCCCACGTGGTGTCCCATTTCGTAATCGGGTTAAGGTTAGGTATTTTTTTAGACGATGAACGTAACCGAACAACGATACGGGTTTCGTTACCGTTACCAATTAACTTTTTTAATATTTATACTCCCTTTTGGTTTTTTTCCCCACCATGCAAACTATTTCGTAGGGGATTGTTCCCGCCAGTTCTGCAACCTCTTCAACCGTTATCTCTTGCCCCGCACCGAACTTGTTCTGGTGCGGGGTTTGTCCTCCTATTAGAATAACTTCGTCTCCTGTTTTAACATTTGGGATTTTAGTAACGTCTATGACTAACTGGTCCATGCATACTCTTCCGACTACGGGGACTCTTTTGCCTTGGACAAGGACCTCTCCTTTATTGGATAGGGCTCTGCTGTATCCTTCGCCATATCCTATCGGGAGTGTGGCGATAAGCGAGGGACGTTTGGTAGTGAATGTCCTGCCGTAACTTATGGTTGTGCCTTTTGGAAGTTTTCTCAAGCACACTATTTTGGTCATTAAAGAAAAAGCCGGCTTTAGTTTAACGGTCTTTTTCACATTGGTTGACGGATAATATCCGTAGAGCATGAGACCAGGACGAACCATATTAAAGTAACTTTTGGGAAAATTCATAATTGCAGCACTATTTGCTGTATGTTTAATTGGGATATCTATGCCGATTGCCTTTATCTTTTTTAGAACTTGCCCAAAGATTTTAATTTGTTTATGCGTGAAATTCCCATTATCGTCTGCGGACGGGAAATGGGTATATATGCCTTCTATAATAAGGTTGTTTAATTTGCTGACCTTTCTGATGAAATCCATCGTATCCGGTTGACTTATTCCGATTCTTCCCATCCCTGTGTCTATATCTATATGAACTTTTACTTTCTTGTTTTTCTTTGAAGCCTCTTTGTCCAACGCATAGGCGATGTCAAGAGAACATAATGTCTGTGAGAGATTGTGGTTAACAACTTCTTTTGCATCTTCCGGCAGGATACAATTTAAAACGAGAATGGGAAGTTTGATGCCGATTTTTCTTAAAATTGCTCCTTCATCTATGGACGCGATGCCGAAATAATCCACTTTTTTCTGTATCGCTTTGGAGACTTTTTCGATTCCATGTCCGTAAGCGTCGGTTTTGACGCACGCAAGGATTTTTACGCCTTTGCCGATTTTTCTTCTGATTGTATCGACATTATTTTTTATCGCTTTTAAAGATATTGTAACTTTTGTCGGTTGCATATTTGTATTGCATTATAAGTTAACGGAAAGTGGCATACAAGTTTGGCTAAAATGATATAATTGACACGATTTAAAATGTATGTTGATATACGTAGAAATACGGTAGATATAAATACCTGCCCGCTTCTTGCGGAAGCAAGCAGGCGGGGAAATACATAGTATACAGGCAATATATATCCCTGCCCGCCCCGACGTTACATCGGGACAAGCAGGCGGGGATATATTTCAATGTATTTCCACTTATATCAGTTTTAATCTTTGATAAAAATTACAAAAATATGATTATAGGAATAGGAACGGATATTATAAGCGTGGAAAGGATAAAAAAGATAATAGAGACAAGAGGCGAACGTTTCTTGAATCTTATATTTACCGATAACGAAAAAAAATATTGCCAGAGCAAAGAATCTCCGTGGATAAATTATGCGGGAAGATTTGCCGCAAAAGAATCTGTATTTAAGGTTTTAAGGACAGGTTGGGGTTTGGGTGTTAGATGGAAAGACGTAGAAATACTCAAGAACAAAAACGGCGACCCTAAAGTATTTCTCAAAGGAAAGACAAAAATAATCGCCGGAAACAAGGGAATAAAAAACATTATCTTGAGTATTTCCCATGATAAAAAATATGCTATGGCAACGGCGATAGGAGAAAGCATTGAATAAATTTGCAAAAAATATCGAGAAATTAAAAGAAAAGATTGAAGAAGAAAAAAGCAAAGGCAGAAAAATCGTATTCACGAATGGATGCTTTGACCTTATTCATAAAGGGCATATAGTTTTGCTGAAAAAAGCGAAAAGCCAAGGCGATTTGTTGGTAGTGGCAATCAACTCGGATGATTCGATTAGAAAAATAAAAGGCAAAAATCGTCCTATATTTTCCGAAAATGAAAGAGCAGAAATTCTTGCCGCTTTTGAGTTTGTCGACTTTGTGACTATTTTTAATGAGGAAAACCCGTATAAAATCATATCCGAATTAAATCCTGACATTCTGGTAAAAGGCGGCGATTGGACAGTTGAAACCGTTATAGGCAGAGATATTGTAGAAGCAAAAGGCGGCAGAGTCCTTATCGTCCCGCAAGTGAAAGGACATTCAACTTCCGAGATAATTGGGAGAATAAAAAAGGTTAATAAAGGTTGCAAAAATTGAACTTTTTAAAAGTAACCTCTTTTAACCTATGTTAACCCTTGTTAACTACTATTAACCATTTAGAAATATGGATAGAAAAATATATCGCATAATAGACGCAAATATAAACAGAGCAAGAGAAGGAATAAGAGTTATTGAAGATAGTTTTCGTTTTATTTGCGAAAAAAAAGAGACAGCGGACAAATTGCGAGTTTTACGGCATGAAATCTCGCGTATCCCGTTGTTTTTAGATTTGCCATCTGTAAAACTTCTTTCTTCAAGAGAAAGCCGGAAAGATATAGGAAGTACGAGAAAAGAAACAAAGAGGAAAGGATTACATGGAATAATCGCGTCCAATTTTTCAAGGGTTGAAGAAAGCATCAGGGTCTTGGAGGAATATTCAAGAATTCTCAAACCCCAGCACACCAGCAAGATAAAAAAAATCAGGTTCGATTTGTATTCGCTTCAAAAAGAAATGCAACTTTCGCTTTACAGGAAAACGCTTGTTTCTCAATTAGGACTTTACATTATCACTGATAAAAAAATTGCAGGAAAATCAAACGAGAAAATCGTAAAAGAAGCGCTAAAAGGCGGGGCTGACACTATACAATTACGCGATAAGTACTTATCACATAAAAAACTTCTTGATGAAGCAAAAAAAATAAGAAAAATTATTCCTAAAAATCCTGCCTGCCCCGACGTAACATCGGGACAAGCAGGCGGGAAAGCTATATTTATTATGAATGATAATGTTGATATTGCTTTATGTTCTGAAGCTGACGGCGTTCACTTAGGTAAAGACGATTTATCTGTTAAAGAAGCAAGGGAAATTCTCGGCGAAGATAAAATTATCGGTGTATCATGCGACAATGTAAAAGAAGCGTTGAAAGCCGAAAAAGATGGCGCAGATTATATTTCCTTAGGACCTATATTTAAAACAACTACAAAGAAAGATATTCCGTCTCCTTTGGGAATAAAGATAATAAAAGAAGCAAGAAAAAAATTATCCATACCGATAGTGGCAATAGGTGGTATAGATAGGGAAAATATGAGTAAAGTGTTAAAAGCAGGTACAGATAGTATTGCTATGATTTCTGCGGTTTTAAAATATGATAATATTAGCGCAAGAGTTAAAAAGTTGAAGAAATTTCTCAATTTGTAGAAGAAGTAAAAAAAAGAGTAAATTGCATAAAAAAGGAGGTAGTTTTATGAAGAATATTTATGTTCAAAGTATATTAGTCCTTGTTTTAATATTTCTGGCAGGGATAAGTAATTTCTGTTTCTCTGAAGGTGTAGACATTTGGGACAATGATACATCGGACTGGATAACAACTTTTGCTGATGGCGATCCCATTGATGCGGCTACAGGTAATCCTGCCTACGCCCCCCAACTATCAGTTGATTGCAACGGGAGACTATATGTCACTTATTACCAGTATGCCGATGCGTATCGTATCTATTTAAGCCGTTATGACGGCACGGATGTAGAAATCTGGGATACCGGCACCTTGGACTGGACAGATACCTTCAGTAACGGCGATCCTATCGATGCACCTACAGGTTTTAATACCTATGCCCCTCAGATAGCCGTTGATTCCAGCGGTAGGGTGTATGTTACCTATTACAATACTGAGGGACATCTCTATCTAAGCCGTTATGATGGTACAAGCGTGAAAATCTGGGGCAATGGTGGATGGACGACTACCTTTAGTCAAGGTATCCCTATTGATGTAGCTACAGGCTATGCTGTCTATGCCCCCCAGATAGCCGTTGATTCCAGCGGTAGGGTATATATTACCTACTACCAGTCTGATGGGGGAGCTAATGGTATTTATTTGAACTGTTATGATGATGCCAATGGCGTACAAATTTGGGGCAATAGTGGATGGACGACCACCTTTGCTCAAGGTATCCCTATTGATGCTACGGTTAATAGTGCCTATGCCCCCCAGCTAGCCGTTGATTCCAGTGGTAGTGTATATGTTGTATACCGGCAGGTTTTGGGGGAAGTCAATCGTATCTATCTAAGCCGGTATGATGACACAAATGGCGTGCAAATCTGGGGCAATAGTGGATGGACGGCTACCTTTAGTGAAGGTACCCCCATTGACCCTGGCACACAGAACTGTGGGGCTCCTCAACTTGCTATTGATTTAAATGGTAATGTTTATATTACTTATGCTCATGAAGAACCAGATAGCGTTTATCTCAACCGCTATGACGGCACAGATGTGCGTATTTGGGATAATGGTACTTCAAGTTGGATAACCAACTTTGCTAATGGAGATTCTATTGATACAGGTAGTAGTTATGCCAACAATCCTCAGGTAGCCGTTGATTCCAGTGGTATGGTCTATGTTGTCTACCAGCAGGAGCATGACCAGTTATTTGGCATCTATCTAAGCCGCTACGACGGTAATGATGTGCAAATCTGGGGCAGTGGCGGATGGACTGATACCTTTTCTAATGGTATCCCTATAGATCCGAGTACACAAACTTGTGGGGAACCGCAACTTGCTGTTGATTTAAATGATAATGTTTATATTACCTATGCTCATGGAGGAATAGGTAGCGTTTATCTCAACCGCTGTGATGGCACGGATGTTTATATATGGGATAATGATACTTTAAGTTGGATAACCAACTTCGCTAATGGAAGTTCAATAGACCCGGGCGATGGTTATGCCGTTTCCCCCCAGATAGCTGTTGATTTAAACGATGTGGTGTATGTTACCTATATGTATGGGCAGGGTGGTGTGCAAAACTCTCGTAACGGATTAGCCTATCGTATATATCTAAATCGGTATGTTCCTGAGGCGTCTTCCTATTTAGATCATAATCATGGAACTGGTCCCCACTGTTTCATGCAGCCTATATTCTCCGGAATAACAGCTTCGGCGGATAATAATGAAATCATAGCCCTAAGACATTTTAGGGATAAGAATTTACTGACTAATCCTTTGGGAGAAATTTTTGTGGGGACTTATTATAAAGTAGCGCCTCCGATAGCAAAACTTATAATGAAGTATCCTTCCTGCAAAGGTATTTTAAGAGGGATGTTGAAACCCGTAATTTGGTTTTGCGAAAAAACGCTAGAGAAATAGAAACCACTTGAAAATATAGCGGCATATATGGGGCTTGTTTTGCTGAACATCGGGACTTGATTTTAAGGATAGTTGAGGTATAATATATATCCTATGACTCGATTAAAGGTGGATAAGTCTAAAATCGTATCCGGTAGCGGAATATCGGCCCTTATCAATAAAGGTTGGCATCAGGCGGATTTGCATGTCCATACCTATTATTCCGGCGATGTTTTGCCTTCCACATATCTAGACCCGCTCGTTCTTTACGAAAAGGCGCGCCAAAAAGGCATGAAATATGTGTCTTTTACCGACCATGACACTATGGAAGCCTATGAGCGTGTAGGTTGGAAAAAAGAAGGGCTTGTGCCGGGCGTTGAGATAAAAATAAAAGATATGGACAATGTCGGGCATTCTGTCCATATAAATATATATGAACTAAATAAATCCCAATTTAATGAATTGATGGAAATAGCAAAAGTAAAAAAGGATATTTTCGCTTTTGTGGCTTATTTAAAAGATAAGAATTTGCCTTTTGTTTATAACCATCCTTATTGGTATGACCACGGAGAAAAACCTAATTTCAAAATTGTCCATAAATTGCTTCAACTATTTCCTGTCACAGAATATAATATGCACAGGGTTTGGCAGAAAAATATACTTGCAATGAAACTTGCGCATAAGTACGGCAAGGGAATTATAGCCGCAACCGATACGCATGTAGGTGATATTGGGAGGGCTTCAACTTTTGCCAAAGGCGAAACTTTTAGGGAATTCTTCGATAATATTGCCAAAGGCGATGCCTATTTGAATGCGCAGGATTTAACGGTTTATATACTTAAAGAGGAAATTTCCAAGTGGATAGAACTCATTTTTAGTTTGGATATGGATAGGCTGGAAAAAGTAGTCCATACGCAAATACGTACATTGAATTATTTTATAAACCTGTTTGAAAGGGGAGCATTGGAAAATTGTCCGCTTGTGCGTAAATCCGTGGAAAAGTTATTATCTGCGATCGCAAAATCCGGAGCTCCGGCTTTGTGTTACTTGAAACTTCAAAGTTTCCTCGCTTACAAAATGAACCGCCAGTTACGGATGGTGGAAATAAGTTAACCTTCTATAAATGGCTCGCATTTTCGTTTCTCCTCTTTCCTGGGGATTGGGTCATGCAACAAGAGATGTCCCCATAATCAGAGAACTGCTGAAACATAACCATAAAATAACGATCGCTTCAAGCGGTTCTTCTCTCGTGTTTTTACAAAAAGAATTCCCCGGCTGCGAATTCCTTAATTTTCCGGATTATCCGACTCCGTATACCGGAAGCGCGTTCTTCGTTTTAAAATTTACCGCTTATATACCGCTTATGATTCATGCTATTCGCAAGGAGGAGCAGAAAGCGCGCCGGATTTTTGAAGAAAATAAATATGATTTGATAATTGCCGATAATAGGTTCGGAGTATATTCGCCCCAAATTCCGTCCTTTTTCATTTCCCACCAGTTGCGTTTCAGCGCTCCCAAAATAATTCCCATTGCCGAGGAGTGGGCGCAGAGTTTCAACAGCCGATTCCATAAAAATTTTACGAGAGTTATAATCCCAGACAATAACCCCGATACGGTTTCTTTGAGCGGAAAACTTTCCGTCAATACGAGAAAACCCACTCTGGAACGAATGTATTACGCAGGAATCCTTTCCAGCATAAGAAAAATCGACATAGAAGAGGATATCGATTTTCTGTTCAGTGTTTCAGGTCCCGAACCGCAAAGGACTATGCTGGAAAATATAATTCTTAAACAAACAGGTAAGCTTCCGGGCAAAAAAGTGGTGCTTTTGGGTAATCCCTCTAAAAATATTGAATATAAGCTCGACGAACTTACTACTGTTAAATCCCATGCGGGGCGTGAGGAAATGAGTGTGTTGATGAACAGGGCAAAGTTTATAATAAGCCGTTCGGGTTATACCACGGTAATGGAAATTGCGGAGTTGGGAAAGAAAAAATGTCTTTTTATACCCACACCCGGTCAAACTGAACAAGTTTATCTATCGCAGTATTATCAACAAAAAGGATGGTTTTATTCGAAAAGCCAATATTCTCTTGATATCGTGAGGGATATTGAGGAAGCAAAAAAATATTCGGGTTTTCCGCCGATGCCCGATTCGCAGTCCAATGCCAAGAAGTTGTACGAAGAATTAATTGTCCCTTATTTAAAAGTTTGATATACTTTAATAAATGAATGAAATGAATAAGAAATCTTTAATTGTCTTTATTTTTCTAATTAGTGCCGGGATTGTTGGCTTAACAAGCCAAGCTAACGCTGCCAACTGTGGCGATACCGACTATAACGGGACAACTGATACCGTTTGTTCTTGCGGGGATACGGTTGTAGGAGCACCGGGTTATACATATCAACTCACAGGAGATTTAGGTCCCTGTTCTAGCCACGGTTTAATGGTCGGAGCCGACGGCATTACTATTGACGGTAATAGTCATACGATTACCGGAGACGGCGGAGCCGGTGATTATGGCGTTTGTAATCTTGGCAAATATAGTGACGTAACAATTGAAAATTTTGCGAATATAACTAACTTTGGAAGTGGAATTCATCTTATTACGCCGTCCAACAATGCAATAGACAACAATACAGTATCTTCTAATACAACATACGGAATTTATGCGATTGATACTCTTTGGGATGAAACCCGACCTGCCGGAGATGCAAATAAGAATTGGTATGGCGTTGCTTCTAATTCTGACGGCTCACGTTTAATTGCAGTCGTTAGCGGCGGCCTTTTGTATGATTCTGCCGACGGCGGTGAAACCTGGCAGCAAAGCTGTGGCGGCGATGTTACTTGCGATGTAAATAGAGCTTGGGCTGCTGTCGCCTCAAGTTCGGACGGTTCCCATCTAATCGCAGGCGCTAGTAGCGGCAGATTATACATTTCCGGTGATTACGGTGCAACCTGGACGGAAAAACAGCCTGCCGGCGCTGCAGATAAGGCTTGGAGGGCCGTTGCCGTAAGCCCCGACGATTCTTATATGATAGCGGCTGTTTACAACGGTCTTATTTATTATTCTGATGATAGTGGTGCAACCTGGCAGCAAGCTTGTGGCGGTGATGTTACTTGTGATGTAAATAGAGCTTGGAAGGCTGTTGCTTCAAGTTCAGGCGGTTCCTATATGATAGCGGCTGTTTTTAACGGTCTCATGTATGATTCTACTGACGGCGGTGCAACCTGGCAGCAAAGCTGTGGCGGCGAAGTTACTTGCGATGTAAATAAAGCTTGGTGGTCTATTGCCTGCGACTCTGACGGTTCCCACCTGATCGCAGGCGTTACCAACGGCAGATTATACGTTTCCAGTGATTACGGGGCGAGCTGGACCGAAACCCAGCCTGCCGGCGATGCAAATAGAAATTGGAGAAGCGTTGCCTGCGACTCTGACGGTTCCCACCTGGTCGCAGGTGCTAGCGGCGGCGGATTGTACATTTCCGATGATTACGGGGCAAACTGGACCGAAACCCGGCCTGTCGGCGATGCAGATGAATCTTGGAATGCTGTTGCCTCCGATTCTGACGGTTCCAACCTGATCGCAGGCGTTAATAACGGCAGGTTGTATACTTATGATAATAATAGTGTTTTTAGCCCGGCAACTATAGAGAATAATACTGTTACTTCAAACACGTACGGCATCTACCTCTCTTCTTTTTATTCAAATACCTTGAGCGGTAATGTCATGTCGGGTAATACACATAATTTTTACATTACAGGCACTACCGATGCTCAATATAACAACACCATAGACATTACCAACACTGTTGAAGGAAAACCGATTATTTATAACTATAATCTTAACGGTACTGCCGATGTCCATAAAATTTACAGCGGCGACCCCGCAGATGCTGGCAAGGGTTATGATTATGTCGGCGACATCGGAATGTTTTGGTGTATTTCCTGTTCTTATATTGATTTTTTAAATACCGATTTGCCTGATAATAATTATTACAGCGTCTATTTTAGAAATACCGACAACTCCACAATTCAAAATATCACTATAAATTCAGGTTATTATGGTATATATCTTTATTCTTCCGGTCTGTCCGGCCCCAATACAGTGACAGGAAATACCATTATCTCGGATACTGCCTACGGCATTACCCTTTCTGACTCTGATTCCAATACCATAAGCAATAACACTGTTAACTTGGATAAAAATACCTATGCCGCTACCTACGGCATCACCCTTTCTTATTCTGATTCCAATACTCTAAGCA
>Ga0272442_10006028_pt1 | contig 16078 bp, 8 predicted proteins | sample SSMForm2O_FD_200262 | JGI IMG/M metagenome (GOLD analysis project Ga0272442, IMG submission 200262) | Marine sediment archaeal communities from Little Sippewissett salt marsh, Falmouth, MA, United States - SSM-Form-2O | ecosystem: Environmental > Aquatic > Marine > Wetlands > Sediment ...
AGGGGGTGTTCTATACGTTTCCCGAGGGGGCGGTGTTGCGGGCGGGGGCGTATGCGATCGTGGCTCAGGATCTGTTGCACGTTCATGCGAAGTGGGGTTCGGGTCGTCACGCGCTTGCCGAGGGGGCGGTGTTTGGGCCGTATGGGGGGAAGCTGGCGAACGAGGGGGAGCGGATCGTGCTGCGCGACGCGGCGGGTGCGATTGTGGATGAGGTGACGTATCAGCTTGGGTTTCCGTGGCCGACGGTGGGTGATGCGGTCTCGGCGCGGGAGCCTGGTTCGGGATCGTCGATGCAGTTGGTCAACACGGGGCTCGATAATGACCTGGCGGGAAGCTGGCGTTCGGCGCGGCCGACGCCGGCGTCGGCGAACGCGAACGTGATGGCCGAGAACGTTGGGCCTCATATTCGGCAGGTGCGGCATGGGCCGAAGCAGCCGGGGTCGGGTGAGGTGGTGGTTATCACGGCGAAGGTGACGGACCCGGATGGGGTGGGGTCGGTTGCTCTGGAATACCAGCTTGTCGATCCGGGGCACTACATTCGCTATCAGCGCTCGGACGGCAACAATCTGCGTTACGTGGATGGCGAGTATCATAAGAACTGGGTCAGCGTGGCGATGGTTGACGACGGGACGGGGGGTGATGAACGGGCGGGGGACGATGTGTATACGGTGCAGATGCCTGGATCGCTGCAGGTGCATCGTCGTTTGGTGCGGTATTGCATTACGGCGGAGGACGGGGCGGGGGCGTTGGTGAAGGTGCCTTATGGTGACGATCCGCAGCCGAACTTTGCGTATTTCGTTTACGATGGCGTTCCGGTTTGGCGCGGTGCGATTCGGCCGGGCAGTTCAGACGCGGGCGAGGGTCGGGTGGTGACGTACGGGACGGAGGTGATGCGGTCTTTGCCGGTGTATCATTTGCTGGCGAAGAAGGAGGACATCGAGGATTGCCAGTTCAACGCGATACCGGATGCGCGGTGCAACGAGGAGGCGGCGTGGTATCAGTGGACGGGGACGCTGGTGTATGACGGGGTGGTGTACGATCATATCTGGTATCGGCCGCGTGGTGGGTGGGCGACGTATGCGTTCGGGAAGAACCGGTGGAAGTTCGATTTCAATCGGGGGCACTATTTTCAGGGGCATGATGACGAGGGGCGTGCGTATGAGAGCACGTGGGACAAGCTGAATTTTTCGGCGTGCTTCCAGTTCAATAATACGGAGAACCGGGGCGAGCACGGGATGTACGAGGCGGTGACGACGAAGCTGATGAATCTGGCGGGGGTGCCTTCGTGTTATATGAACTGGCTGCACTTTCGCGTGATCGATGAGGAGGCGGAGTCGGGGTCGAGCCAGTATGACGGTGATTTCTGGGGGCTTTATCTGGCGATCGAGCAGCCGGATGGGCGGTTTCTCAAGGCGCGGGATCTGCCTGACGGGAATCTGTATAAGATGTATTTCGCGTGTACGGGCAGCACGGGGAATAAGAACAACCAGGGGCCGCTGCAGGTGACCGATCACAGTGACGTGATTGCGTTCTGCGGCGACTACCGGAGCTATCCGTCGGACCGGCAATGGTGGGAAGCGAACACGAATCTGGATGTGTACTACAGCTATCGCACGATCTGCGACGCGGTGCACCATTACGATCTGACGGATCGGTGGAACTGTTTGTACTATGCGCATCCGGAGACGGGGCAGTGGTGGATGATTCCGTGGGATTTCGATCACTCGTGGGATACGGATATCTATACGGACGACGACGAGTATTGGAAGCAGGTGCTCGATCCGCGGTTCTTTCAGGGGCACAGTGTGGGGCATCCGAGTACGTATCACCGGTTTGCGGACTGCATCGTTGCGTTTCAGAACCGGGTGCGGGAGCTTTCGGATTTGCTGGTGAATGGCGACCAGTGCGGGCAGATTATCGACGAGTGTGCGGGGGTGATTTCCGATCCGGCGGGGGGGCGGTCGTTCGTGGAGGCGGACCGGGCGATGTGGGACCGTCATCCGCGTAATACGAACCCGGGCACGTACTATCAGAGTTCGCCGACGGGGGATTTTTGGGGGATGGTTGAGCGGATGCGGGAGTTTGTCAGCCCCGGTGGTTGGGGTGCGGGTAATCTGGCGCGGATTGATGATGATGCGGCGATACCGAATACGCCGGTTGTGGTGTCGCGGAGTCCGGCGGGGTTTCCTGCCGATGGGCTGGCGTTCGGCGTGGGAGCGTTTGGCGATCCGCAGGGGGGCGGCACGTTTGGTGGGATGAAGTGGCGCCTTGCGGAGGTGTCGCCTGGGGCGCGGGTGGAGGAGCCGGCGTCGGCGGTGGTTATTGTGGCCGACGGGGCTGAGTGGAGGTACCTGAAGGGTCGGCAAGCGCCTTCGGTTCCCTCTAATGCGTGGCGTCGAATTGGGTTCGATGATTCGGCGTGGTCTGTGGGGCGTACGGCGATCGGTTATGGTGAGGACTTCGTTGCGACCGAGCTTAGTGACATGCGGGGTGGGTACACCACGTTATATCTGCGCAAGACGTTTGAGGTGATGAATACGGGCGGGCTGGGGGAGCTGATGCTCGATGTCAAATACGATGATGGCGTCAACTTGTGGATCAATGAGCAGTTGGTGTATCAGGACAATGTCTCTTCGGCGGAATTGGGTCATGACGCTACGGCCGAGAGTGCGATTGAGAACGTGAGTTTTGTGCGTCAGGATTTGGGCGATCCTGGTTCGCTGCTGGTCGAAGGGACGAATGTCATTGCGGTGCAGGTGCTGAACCAGTCGGTCAGTGGGAGCTCGGATTGTTTCATTGACGTGCGTTTGACGGCGAAGCCGGTGCAGGAGGGTTCGGATGAGACGCCTGCGGACTCCGGTGAGGGGCGGGGGAAGTATGAGATCGATGCGGTTTGGGAAAGCGAGGAGTCGCGCGCGTTCAGCGACCATGTCGCGATTCCGGCTTCGGTGGTGCGGCCGGGGGGGACATACCGCGTTCGCTGTCGGATGAAGGATACGACGGGGCGGTGGAGTCACTGGTCTGTGCCGATTCAGTTCACGGCGGGCGAACCGGTCGGTGGCACTCTGCGGGATTTGCGGATTACCGAGCTGATGTACAATCCGGCGGAGGGGCCTGGCGGCGAGGGGGTGGACAACAATGAATATGAGTTCATTGAGCTGAAGAATGTCGGTGAGGAGACTCTCGACTTGAGCGGGGTTTCTTTGACTGAGGGCGTTACGTTCGATTTTGCGGGCAGCGCGATCACGACTCTTGGGCCGGGGGAGTTTGTGCTGGTGGTCCGGAACGAAGCGGCTTTTCTGGCGCGTTACGGTGCGGATCTGGCGGGTCTAATCGCGGGTGAATATGACGGCAAGCTGGCCAATGGTGGCGAGAGGATCAGGCTTATCGATCTTTGGGGCGGGACGATCGTGGCGTTTGAGTACGGTGACGGCGGAGGCTGGCCGGTGGAAGCGGATGGGGCGGGTTATTCGCTGGTTCTGGTTGATCCGGCGAACTTGATGGGGCCGGGTGGGTCGTTGAGTGATCCCGGCCGTTGGCGGGCGAGTACGCATGTTGGGGGATCGCCTGGGGCTGATGATCCGTAGGGCGAGGTGGCTTTGGTCGATTAGGTGGATGGGACCAATAGGACCCCCGCCCCCGATCGGGGTCGAGGGCAGGCTCTTCGCGGGGGCAGGCTACATAGGACCACTTTGGGTGTGGGGCGGGGCGGGCTTTTCTTCTGCGGCTGGGCTGGGTACAATGAGACTATGGCGACGGAAACGACCTCAGGCAAACAGATGAAGAAGCGCGGCGGGGCGGTCGATGCGGTGCAGGCGGCGGCGGAGTACGGTATCGACGTTGGCCAGTTGCGGGACAACCTGGTTCTGAGTGTGGCCGAGCGGCTGCGGCGGCACCAGATTGCGCTCAACGCGGTCGAGAAGCTGCGGAAGGCCAAGCGACTATGAGTGACTTGCTGGGTCTCTTGCGTCGGGTTTCGGAGGCGGGTATTGAGTTCGTCGTGGCAGGGGGGTATGCCGGCATCGTCCATGGCTGTAGTTATGTGACGCAGGATATCGATATCTGCTGCGTCTTCTCTTCGGATAGCAAGAAGGAGTTGGGGAAATGATCGACTGCCCTTCACGAACCATATCTGCTTTTGCGGGGATGGTCTTGATCCTGGCTTGTTCCTCCGTTGGATCCGTTGCGGCACAGGATGACGGTGGCATTGAGCTGGGTATCGGTGGTGTTGGCGGTGTGTATTTTCTGGCCGAGCCGGGGCAACTGACCGTGGACATAGAGAAGCGTGACCTCAACCGACGAGGGCGACGGACTGAACTTCAGGCCATTCTGGTCGGACCCGACCGTCAGGTGTTGAAGCAGGTGACGATTCCTGACGACGGGAAGCCCCGTGGTAGTGGCACAGGTCCTCGCCAGAGTGCGCAGCTATCGGTACCTGTAGAGCGAAAGGGCGTGTATGGGCTGAATGTCACCGTCTCGCAAGACCGCTACGGCGAAGCAATCATCTGGGGGTTTCAGACAAACTGCCCGCACTATCTGATCGAAACGGCGCGGGGCCATCGGGACCAACGCCGGGAGGAACCCATTGTTCTGCTCAACCCGGATCGGCCCGGAGACGTCTGCTTTCTGCCGCGGAAGGGGCAGTTCACCGCGGAGATCACGAGCGTCCCGGATGACGTGGAGGCACTACGTGTGTACGATGAGCGTGGCACGCTCCTACAGACGCTGCCAGTCGATGCGTCCGGTAGAGCATTTCACACGTTTCCGGCTGATGAGCAGCGTCAGATTTCACCGTGGCGGCTTCACCTGCCGTCACACCAAGGAACCATCCAGATTGATGGAGTGACCCGCTGGGACAAGGAAGACCTGTATCCCAACCTGCCCTACTGGACACCTGACCCGGCATCGTGGTTCCCCTTCCAGGAATACCGGTGGATCCTGACCCCGTACAGCAGGACGGTATACGCCCAACCAGGAGAGCAGCGAGAGGTTGCTTTCCAGGTCCACAACAACTCCGGTGAAAGGCGGACGATTGAGCTGAACCTGGAGTTTCCCGACGACCCATGGCCTGCCCGGCTGTCGACCAAACGCGTTGTGCTTAGTGCAAAACAGGGCACAGAAGTGAGAGTCCATTGCACGGCCCCCGTCGAAGGTCAGACGCGTGTCTGTCACGTACGGGTAACGCCCAGGGAGGATCCCAGCTTCTCCACCTATTCGACGCTGACCGTGAAGGCAGGCGTGTCGGCAGCGGCACAACCATTAGAGATGCCGATTGTGCTTCGGCCCTATCAAGACGAGAACGAGCAGTTCGGATATGTCCCAGACTATCCGGTCGAGAACGAGATGTATTTCGACCTGAACAACCGTCCGTTCGTGAGGACCAGCGATGGCATCGGAACACTGCGCGGCGAGGGGTGGACCAAATCAGCGTTACGGACAGCGGTACGCTCGCCGAATGCGATCCCGGAGGGCAAGTCATTCGCGATGGTCTCGACGAAGCTCGCCTTTGACCGGGACAACGACCTGTATGCCGTGGCGATGAGAGGCCGGCGGGCGACCCTGCTTCACTCCACCGACGAAGGAAGGACGTTCTCGGCCTATCCGATTCCGGGCCGCGAAGATCGGCCTCGCGTTTTTGACATCGAGCAATTCTCCGGCCACAATGTCGGCGATGGTCCGCCGCCGGTGCTGCGTTACACGCTGACCGCTGCGGATCCCCGGCTGATATGGCGGCGGATCAATGACCTGGAATTGATTCTCTATGAAAAGACACACGGAGGGCTTGCGCCAAAGGAACCGATCCCGATATCGCAGACGTGCATCGGCCTGTCGGCGCATTCCGGTATTCCTGCGACCGTTGTCTCCCGAGGCTCGAAGATCCATATAGCTTGGGCCGAGGCGACGGATCCCAAGGAGAAGGTGCCCGGCGTGCCGACGTACGTGGCTACTTATGACCGGGAGAAGGCAGAATTGGGACCTCCAGCCCTAATCGGCTATGGCGCGCCAGCCAACGACGTGCACAACACCCCCAGCATCACGATCGACAGCCAGGGATACCTACATGCCATGATAGGGACTCATGGCCGCCTCTTCCAGTATGCCCGGTCGCTAAGGCCCAACGACGCGGACTCCGGCTGGACCGAAGCGGTCGCCATTGGAGAGGACTTGCGACAGACCTACGTCGGACTTGTATGTGGTCCGGACGACACACTTCATTGTGTTTTTCGCCTCTATCGGTACTCGACTGCGCCTTTTCCTGCCAGCTACCACGCCGTTCTGGCTTACCAGCGCAAGCGCCCTGGCAAGGCCTGGGAACCGCCACGACCTCTCATCGTGCCGCCGTTCTCGGAGTACAGTATCTTCTATCATCGCCTTACGATTGACCGGGCCGGTCACCTCTTCTTGTCCTATGATTACTGGTCCACCTATTGGTTCTATCGCACTGACCATCGGGGTACGCGCCGTGCACTGCTGATGTCCTCGGATAACGGCGAGACATGGGGGCTGGGAGAAACGCCGGACCTCCGGTAGCAAGCTTTATTCCACAGAACGATGGCGGGCGGGGCAAGGAAGATGCGGACTTTAGGTCCCCATTCGGCTACGCTCAGGGCAGGCTACTCGACTGCGCTCAGGACGGCTACGCCGATTTGGGATTGCGGATTAGGGTTCGTGGGGGAAGTTCAGGTAGGCGTAGGGGCCTTGGAGTTGTTTGGCTTGGGCGTCGCGGGCTTTGGCGGCTTCGACCTGGTCGGTGAAGAGGCCGAGGTAGTAGGTGCGGCCGTTGTGTTTGATCTGGGCTTTGAATTTGTCGCCGACGCGGCAGACGCCGAGGAAGCGGGAGGTCTTGCGGCGGGGGCGGGTGTTGCGGCGGTTTTGCTTAGGGGTGCAGATGCGGAGGTTGGCGCGGCGGTTGTTGAGTCCGTTGCCATCGATGTGGTCGACGACCATTCCGGGCGGTGGTGACATGAGCAGTTGGTGCATGGCGACGGACTTGCCTTTGATGACGGTGGCGGCGTAGAATCGGCCGCGGGTTTCCTTGGCGTGCCAGCGGAATTGGCTGAGGTATGCGAAGTCGGCGGCGTCGACGATGGCGAACTTGCCTTTGGTCAGGGCGATGTAGCGGACGTCGTCGTTGGGCGGGGCGGGGGGTTCTTTGCGCTCGGGAGGGCGGCGTTTGGGCCGGAAGTTGCGGCAGGGGCCTCGGTCGTGGATTTCGCGGATCTGGCCGGGGGTGTCGGGGTGGTTGGCACAGGAGGGGCCTACGGGCCAGCCTGAGGACAGGGTACGCATGCACAGGCCGGGGTCCCAGATGACGTGGACGCAATCTCTGCATGTGGGCATCACAATACCTCCGATTGTCTCGCTGCGTGTCTCGCGGTGCTCTTGAGCCGTTCGGCGGCGTGCGCCGGCCTTGCGGCTTGAAGTAGTTAGAAAATAACCGAATACACGGGGCGTGTCAAGGAAAAACAGACGGATTCCGGGGGGGGTTCGGCAAAGGAGCGGGGGGAGCGGTGGCGGTATCGTGGTGGGGGGCCGAGATGGGCCACACGGTCATCGAACGCGTTTGTGGCTGGGGCGTACAAGAATGGCCACAACATGACGATGGAGGCCAAGAAACAGCATATACAAGGCAATATAAGGTGGGGCGCAGACGTCCTAACAACGAAGTATGGCAAGGGTCGGGTATGAGTCGGCGGGTACGCAGGGTGCGTCTCTGCCCGCATTCAGGATTTTCTGGGAAAGGAGTGGGCCATGAAGATCAGAATCGCGTTGGCAGCCGTCGTTGTGATGGTGGTGGCTTGTAGCAGTCTGGCTGCTGATTGGCCTCAGTATCTGGGCCCGGATCGAAACGCCACGTCGCCGGAGAAGGGGCTGTTGAGATCCTGGCCTGAGGGCGGGCCGGAGGTGCTGTGGACCGTCGATGTGGGCAGAGGTTATGGCGGACCCGTTGTCAAAGAGGGCAAAGCCTATTTGCTCGACCGGGCTGATGAGGTGAACGAGAGCCTTCGGTGCTTCAATCTCTCCAATGGCAAAGAACTCTGGAGTTTTGCCTATGAAGCTCCCGCCGGATCTGTCATGTTTCCTGGTTCGCGAAGCGTGCCGACTGTTGACGGCAACCATGTTTATTCGTGCGGCCAGAACGGGGACCTATATTGCATCGATACGAACACGCACAAACCCGTCTGGAAGGCCAACGTGTGGACGGATTTTGGCGGTAAACCCGCAAGCGACTCGTCGGGGGGATTTGGATCACGCGGACCTGGTAGTTTTCCGATATGGGCCATTACACAATGTCCCTTGGTTTACGGCGACTTGGTGATCTTGGCTTCACAGGCACCGCAGGCTGGTGTTGTGGCATATGAGAAACTTACCGGCAACGTCAAATGGAAGACGCCCAATCTTGGCAATGAATCGTATGCCAGCGTTTCGGTTGTGAAGATAGACGGCAAGGACCATGTTGTGATGGTCATTTCGTCTACCAATCCCATTGGAAATCGCGGATTGCCTCAGACTCTGGGTAAGGCTGTCGGCATAGAGCCGCTGACGGGGAAGATCCTCTGGGAATATGACAAGTGGGAATGTCACATTTCGGTGCCGAGTGCTGTGGATGCCGGTGAGAATCGAGTGCTGATTGTCGGCGGCTATGAACTGGGCGCGACGATGATCAAGGTGGAGAAGCAGGGCGATGGGCGCTACGGCACCACCGAACTGTTTACGACCGAAGAATTCGGCGATCAGACCAAACCGCCGATACTGCACAAGGGCTATTTCTACGCTCAGTACGGCACGAACCGGCGACGTGACGGCCTGGTTTGTATGGGTATGGACGGCAAGATCATGTGGAAAACAGGGCGTTCGCCCAGTTTCAACAAGGGCAGCATGATACTGGCCGACGGTTTGATTCTGGCGACTGACGGCGCCAATTCACTGTATCTTGTTGAGCCTGATCCGTCGGAGTTCAAGCCACTGGCGTCCGCAGAGCTTCTTTCCGAAGCAGGAACAGACACTGAGGGGATCGCTGCACGAGTCGGGGGCTCCACTCAGAACTGGGCACCGATAGCACTTTCTGACGGCAAGCTACTGATCCGAGACCACAGCCAGTTGAAGTGTGTGAAAGTCGCTGAATGAGAGACCATTCATGATGACTATTTCTCGGAAGGTCCGGGCCAGAGGATGGATTCCTGCCTGGGGCATAGGATTGGTGTTGCTATCACTTGTCCTGCGCGCTCCGGCTGAGACCCAAAGGGGTCCACTGACCGATCCGAACGTGGCAAGCGACTCCGCTTCTTCTGAACGCATTCTGAAAACCTGGCCCAGTTTCCGGGGTCCGGGCGCCAACGGACATGCCGCCGATGCGAAGCCACCACTGAAGTGGAGTGCGGAAGCGGGTAGGAATATTCTCTGGAAGACCCAGATACCCAAGCACGGTATGAGTTCGCCCGTGATTTGGGAGGATCGGTTATTCCTGACCGGTGCTGACGATTCAAGCCGTCAGATCTATTGTTACGACACCGACACGGGTAAGCTGCTCTGGCAGCATGATGTGGAGGGCCTTCCCGGCTCTCCTGCCGATGGCAAGCTGCCCGATGTGCTGGATGAAACCGGATTCGCAGCGCCCACGGCGACAACGAACGGTCGGTATGTCGCGGCCGTCTTTGGAACCGGTGAGCTGGTATGTGTGAATATGAAGGGGCAGCGCGTCTGGGCTAAGCATCTGGGGATTCCGAAGAACCACTACGGTCATGCTTCGTCTCTGATGCATCATGGGGATATGCTGTTCGTTCAATACGATCAGACGGAGGAGTCGCGGCTTCTGGCATTTGACCTGGTGTCGGGCCATTCTGCGTGGCAGGTCAAACGTGGCGAGATTTCGTGGTCGTCTCCCATCCTCGTTGACAACAAGGGGAGGATGGAACTGATCGTGAACAACTGCAAAGCCGTTGATGGCTATGATCCAAAGAGCGGACGACTTCTCTGGCATGTGGACTGTCTCGAGGGGGAAGTGGCTCCTTCAGCCGCCTATGCTGATGGCGTGGTGTTTGTCGCTAGTGAGGGTGCAACGGCTTCGGCTATTGATGTGGGTCATCACGGTGCAGAACCGAAGATTCTCTGGCAATGGGACGAGACTCTGCCTGATGCCGCCAGCCCTCTGGCCAATGACGATTATCTGATTCTACCGACAGCGTTTGGCGTCATCACTTGTCTCGATGGGAAGACGGGAAAGGTCTTCTGGGAACATGAATTCGATGACGGCTTCTATAGCTCTCCGATTCTGGTGGACGATCGCGTCTATATCATCGATCTTTCCGGGGCCATGCAGATCTTCAGGATGGCTGATGTGTTTGAACTGCTTGGGGTCTCTGAGATAGGGGAAGATGCCTACGCGACACCGGCTTTTGTTGGTGACAGGATCTATGTAAGAGGTTTGATGCATCTGTTTTGCGTTGGGGAGCCAAAGTGACACAGTGTTTGGTGTGTTTGCGAGCAGGTGACTTTGGCCTCTTGTTATCCGTCACATGATCGCGTGATTTGCGTTGTTTTTACACGGGCGATGATTCTTGAAAGGAGTGGCACATGAGGATTCACATAGCGTTGACGGCGTTGGTTTTGATGATACTCGGCGGCAGCAGTGGGGCAGCGGACTGGCCGCAATGGCAGGGTCCGGACCGGAACGCCATCTCCCAGGAGCGTGGCTTGCTTCAGGAATGGCCGGAGAGTGGGCCACCGCTGGCGTGGAAGGCCGAGAATCTCGGCGGGGGCGACAGCGCTGCTTCGGTAGCCAAGGGGCGGATCTACGGTATGGGCAATCGGGGCGGGGAGGAAGTCGTTTGGGCCCTGTCCGAGAAGGACGGCAGCGAGGTTTGGGCGACGCCTCTTGGGCCGGCTTTCGCACAGCGCGCGTCGCAGGGAAAAGAAGGGCCTGGTTGCACACCTACGGTCGACGGCGCACGGCTCTATGTTGAAGGCCTTGGCGGCAACGTGGCCTGCTTGCAGGTCGAGGACGGCAAGATTCTCTGGCAAATCAGCATGACGGAGGCGTTCGGCGGGCGCGTCCCGCGGTGGAGCTACCGGGAATCGCCCCTGGTTGACGGCGACAAGGTCATCTTCACTCCAGGTGGCGAAGACGCGATCATGGTGGCGCTGAACAAGCTTAGCGGCGAGACGATCTGGAAGAGCAAGCTACCGGAGAGTCCGGCGGGTGAATCTGAAACGCCGGACGCCTCTGGGGGACGTCGTGGCGGTCGCGGGGGTCGTCGCGGTGGTCGCGGGGGGGGCGCTGGAGGTGGCGCGGCCTACGCCTCGGTCATCGCGATCGATTTCGAAGGGCAACGCCAGTATGTGCAGCTCACGGCCAACACACTCGTCGGCATCGCGGCATCCGACGGTGCGTTCCTCTGGCGTTATGACAAGCCCGCCAACGGCTGGGGCATTAACTGCACGACGGCGATCTACCACGATGGCATGGTGCTCGCCTCGTCGGCTTATGGTGCAGGCGCTGGCTTGGTGAAGCTGAGCAAAGATTCGGACGGTGCTGTTAAGGCCGAGGAAGTCTACTCCACGACCGACATGCAGAACCACCACGGTGGCATGATCCTTTTGGATGGCTGTGTGTACGGCGCCAGCGGTGGCAATGAAGGTGGCGCCCTCGTGTGTCTGGAGTTCAAGACCGGGAAGGTTCTGTGGGACCAGCGTGAGAGCGCCGGTCGTCGGGCGAAAGGTTCGCTGGCGCTGGCGGACGGGCGACTCTACTATCGCATGGAGGATGGTACCGTTTGCCTGATCGAGCCGAACCGGGAGGAATACGTCGAGCGCGGGCGATTCGAACAGCCGGACCGCAGAAGGCCGCCGGCGTGGGCGCACCCGGTCATCGCCAACGGCAAACTGTACATCCGGGATCAGGATATCCTGTTCTGTTACGACATCAAGGCGAAGTGAAGACTAGTCCAGGTCGAATGGGGGGGAGGCGCCTCCGGTTTCGGGGTCGCCGTCTTTGCGCAGGATGAGGCGATAGCGCCGACCCGTGTAGGGTGAGAGGTCCAGGACGACGGGCGAGGCGGCATAGGGGATTGCCTGGGCCAGGGTGGCGACGTTCTTTGCCTTTTCTTTGTTGGGGGAGAACTGCTGCAAGTGGATGGAGATGGTGGCTTGTGGGTCTCTGGCCCATTGTCCCTTCGGTTTCCAGGCGACTGTCGTGGCGCTCCTGGGGCCGGCCAACTCTATGTCCTCGATGAAGCAGACGTTCTCGAGGGCGATGCGGTGGCGGGGTAGCTTCCAGGGTTCGAGTTTCTCGGTGCGGCCCTGGAGGTTGTAGCGCTGATCGCCGCCGCAGTTGTTGTCGACGGCGAGGGCTTCGTCGTATTCGAAGTCTCTGTAGAGGGGCATGAACAGCTTGGACCCGACGTTGAAGACGATGCGCCTGTCGGTGCGGTGTCCTCTGGCGGCCCTGTTCATGTAGCGCCATTGGGAGCGGATGGGGGGAGCGGGGTCGTAGTCCAGCGCGTCGGGGCGGGTCGGGGTTCCGTCGAAACAGATCCAGCCATAGTGGCTACCGAGCCAGACCTGGGTGTATCGGTGTCCGTTGGAACAGGGGGCTGATTCGCCCTCGTCGAGGAGCCCGTTGTGGTTGTTGTCCCAGAGGGCGGGGCTTTTGGGCGTTCCTGTGCCGAGCCAGCGTGCGGGGATGCCGAGATAGCGCATGGCGCCGGCGAGCATTACGCTGGTGCCAGAGCAGGCGATGATCTGGGTCTTGTCGTAGTGGCGGTCCGAGAGGGCGATCTTGAGGTTGCCTGGATTGGCGTCGAAGTGGTTGCGGTCGTAGTCAACGGTGGCGGGTCTGCCCTGGGCGCGGCTTGGGTAGTAATAGTGATCCTGAATGTACTCGAGGGCGTTGCGCGGTGCCCAGTAGGGGTGGTCCATGTCTGCGGGGACGCCGTATTTGTTCTTGATGTGGGCGGTGACCCGTTGGACGAAGGCGTCGTATGTTCCTGTATCATCCAGGTTGTACAGATTCGGGTCGTCTTCGAGGTAGTTCGCTGCCGCCAGTGCTTCGACGTTCTTATCAACGCGGTGAGGATAGATGTACTTCCTGTATGGATTCGTCCAGATGTCGATTTCGTACTTCGAGGTGTAGGTCGTGGCGGGGGCGTTGGGATATTCGACACGGCTCATGTACTGACGGCTGGCGGTGTCACCGGCGGGGTCGTGGGTGAAGGATTTGGTCGTTGCGTGGGGGGCGTCGGAGGTGTCTGTGACGGTTTCCGTGTCGGGCCAGACGCCTTGATTGTGCAACTGGTCGTAGGCGTAGGGGCGCGAATAGTAGTGGTAGACGGCGCCGGGGTCCGGGCAGGGCTGCTCGGGCTGGGAGCGAATGGTCATTACCAGATGGCGGAGGACGCGTGGGCCTTCGTAGAAGGCGTCGGGGTTTTGGGTGACGTTTACGCGGTGGACGCGGTCGGGTCCGGCGAGGCGCTCGGGGACCCATATGGCCCCATCACCAAAGGCGAGTCCGCGCCCGGCGCGGCTGTCTTTGGCGGAAGTCGGTCGTTCAAAGTAGAAGAGGCCTCGCCCGGTTTGGGCTTCGGCGGCGTAGATGTAATCGTCACCGGCGGTGGCCCACAGGTAGCGTGCGCCTTCGAATGTCATGTAGGTCAGGCCGTAGGAGGTAAACTCTCCGGAGTCGGGCAGGTGTTTCGTGAATTCGGGTTCTCGGCTGTCGGCGGGAGGCCAGTGAAGTTGTATGATTCCGCGCTGGACTCTTAGATTGCGGTCTTCGTAGGCGGAGGCATCGAAGCAGACGCTTATGGCGCCGTCGTCGTAGGCCAGGTCGAAGACCTCTCTTTGTCCGATGCGATACGGGTATCGTGTCAGGTTGATGTTCGTATGGGCATCGTCTTCGAAGTTGCAGCGCCAGAGCTGCGATTTGGTTTCCGCATTGGAATTGTCCCAGTTGAGAATGTAGAAGATCTCACGGTCGCGGTGGAAGGTGAACGCGAGGCCACGGGGGTTGGCGAGGAGGGGCCGGCCGGCTTCTTGGGGCAGGGCGTGTCGGTCGAGAAGGGTCAGGTCGCCGCGATGCTCGTCTGTATCCTGATTGATTCTATATGCGAATATCCAGCCGAAACGGTCGAGGACGAAGAGGCGTGGTGCTTGCGGGGAGACGTCGTCAAAGGCCAGGCCCCTTATCTCTGTGTTCTTGGGGGCCAGTGTGTAGACGTGCTCGCTCTGACCGATGAGCGGTTGCTCACGATCCGCCAGTGCCGCTGGGGAAACGAGCAGGGATACCATCGTGACAAGGCAGTATGGATACGGGGTTCTCAGCATAGGAAACTCCTATCTACCGGGTCTGGCACCAGGGTCTACGATCCGGGCGTGCGATGCCGGCTGCGCGATAGTGGGGGCATTGTCTTGTCTTGCGTCTTCCTGCTGCTGCTTCTTGATGGTCTCGATTTGCTGATCGACGAGTTCGGCGAAGGGGAGCTTGCGCAGCGAGAGGACGTCGGCGGAGAGGTTGTAGCGGAGGCGGCCTGTTTCGGGGTGGAAGGACTGGGGGTTGGAGCCGACACAGACGAGCCGCAGCGTGTGCGGGCCGGGTTCGAAATTGAATAGCCCGATCTTCCGTTCACGGCGCTGGCCGTAGATGTAGTCCTCGTGCTCGTTCTTGCGGTAGACGTTGAAGAAATCGAGTGTTTTGTTGATCTCTTCGGGGGGCAGTTGGTTGACCAGACTGACCCGGTATCCCCCGGCGATCTGGGATTCGCCCGCTTTGTGGACTTCCTTTCCGTCGATATAGACCTTCCATATGCCATTGTCTTGGCGAAGGTGTTGGAAGAGGGACATGGAGTATCGGCCTGCTTGCTCGATTTGAAAGGGGATCTCGATCCATCCGCCGACGGCGTCGTTCTTGGCGCGAAACCAGGGCTTGGTGTAGGTGGCGCGGTTGTAGGGGTTGACCTGCAATTCGACTGCGTCTGAGTGCTTGATTCGGTCCACGATCTGCGGCAGATGCAGAACGATCTCTGGATTGACGCGGTCGCGATAGGGGGGGAACTTGCACCAGGGTCGGGCGATTGAATCCTGGTACCAGAAGGAGACGGATGACCAGTAGTCGGGGCGTGGGCTGGAACTGGAGATGACCACGCCGTTGGCGTCCATGACGAAGCCGCGTCGTTCGATCTCGAACCTCAGGGATTTGTCGAAGAGGACGGGGTCGGGTATGTGCCAGCGATAGGCGGTGACGCGTGCGTCGGGGGCGCGGGGCTCGAAGATGGTGCAGCCCGTATACAGGCTTGAATGGACGCGCATGTTCCAGGCTTCGTTGAAATAGTCTTCCGTTCCCGTGCCCACGATGGAGGGCTCGTCTTCTCCGTCGATGAAGAAGTAGTCGTCGCCTTCTCCGAACCAATGACCGATGGCGTTCTGGGAGGAGAGGACGGTTCCTACGTAGTGTCCTTTGCCCTGTCCGACGAAGACGGTGTAGGGTTTGCCCAATTCTGGTGGATACTCCTGGTGGTATCGGGCGTGGAAGTACATTGTGGTTTCCGGCTTCTTGTCGCACTTGATCCAGTCGATTTGATAGTAGCAGGAGGCGGGCTGCCTGTGGGACTCATTGGTGAGCGTGACCTTTGCCTGCTTGTTGAACGGCATTTTCCAGTAGCAGTTGTAGCCCCTTCCATAGGAGCTGACCTTGACGGGAAGCGAATTGACGGTGGCTCTCATGCCATTGCCGACGGCGAAGAAGTCGCCGATCGGTGTCTCGACGGAGGGGATATCGGAGCCATCCCAGTAGATGCGCAGGACGAGGGCGCGCGGATAGCGGATGTCCAGCGAGGAGGGGACGAGCCAGATGTGTGCGATTTTCCCGGGGCCTTTTAGAAGGGCTATGGTTCTGGTCTGTCCGATGGCGAACTTTGCGGAGTCGGCGTTGTCCTGGAGATTTCCGCTTGACGCTCTCATGGAGCGGCCGTGTTGGGGTGTGGTGATGGCGTCGAGGGACTGGGTGTAGGCGGGTGCCGATAGCATGGCCATCAGCCATAGCGTCGCTTTGCAGAGGGTTCTCTTGCTCATGACCGATCGGTCC
>Ga0272442_10006029_pt1 | contig 16078 bp, 9 predicted proteins | sample SSMForm2O_FD_200262 | JGI IMG/M metagenome (GOLD analysis project Ga0272442, IMG submission 200262) | Marine sediment archaeal communities from Little Sippewissett salt marsh, Falmouth, MA, United States - SSM-Form-2O | ecosystem: Environmental > Aquatic > Marine > Wetlands > Sediment ...
TGTATTGTTCTAATTAAGCAAGTTCCTGATACGAAAAAGATTACAGGCGAGGCAATGAATGAGGACGGCACGGTCAACCGCTCCGCTCTGCCTGCTATTTTCAATCCGGAGGACCTTAACGCGCTGGAATTAGCCCTGCAGATCAAGGAAAAATTCGGCGGTAAGGTAACGGTTATGACGATGGGCCTGCCGGCTGCCGCTGCGGTTCTTCGCGACTCTTTTTTCCGCGGAGCCGACGAGGCCGTCTTAATCACCGACCGAAAATGTGCCGCAAGCGATACGCTGGCAACCAGTTATATTATAAGCTGTGCGGTAAAAAAGTTAGATTACGATATTGTTCTCTGCGGCAGACAGGCAATCGACGGCGATACAGCACAGGTCGGCCCGCAACTGGCAGAAAAGCTGGGCATCCCGCAGATAACCTATGTCGAAGAGCTTATAGCACTTAACGGTGAATCCATAGCAGTTCAGCGAAATATCGGCACCGGCTGGCAACGGGTCAAAGCCAGACTACCCGTTTTGCTTACCGTTACCGGTGATGCGAATGAGCCCAGAGTCCCCGCTGCCAAAAAAATGATGAAATATAAAAAAGCTCGCACCGCCTTTGAAATTGAACAGCGTCTCAAAGCGGAAAACCCCGATGCCGACCAGCAGACAATCCAGGACCTTCTTGACCACAAGTGCAGTTTACTCGAAGAAAATGGTTTATTGATTAAGCAATGGGATCTGGATTTTATCGGCGCGGATTTGAACTGGTGCGGCCGAGACGGCTCGCCGACCAAAGTCCATCGCATCCAGAGCGTTGTCCTTACCGCCAAAGAAAGCAGGGATATCCAGCCGACCGAGAAGGGAATCTCGGATATGATAGGAGAGTTGATTAAAGATAAAACAATTTCGTGAGTCCCGAGCAACTAGCGACGAGTCCCAAGAAACGAGAGACGAATTATGATAGAAGTAAATAGGCAAGGCGAGGTTTGGGTTTTTGCTGAGCAGCATAACAGCCGGTTAGAAGATACGCCGATTGAACTGATGAGTAAAGGCCGACATCTAGCTGATACATTAGGCGTAAAGCTGGGTGCTGTTGCTTTAGGCAGCAATGTTAAAACGCTGGCGACAAAGTTAATACAATACGGCGCTGACAAGGTGTATTTAGCTGAGCATCCATTACTTGAGCACTACCAGACCAACAGCTTCGCAAAGGTAATCTGCGATTTGATTCATAAGCACAGCCCGCAAATTGTGCTTTACGGAGCGACTTTTGTCGGCAGAGACCTGGCACCTCGGATTGCAAGCGCAGCCAAAGCCGGTCTTACCGCCGACTGCACTGACCTGCAAATCGGCGACCACAGGATTTCAAAGAACGGCCAAATCTACAAAAATCTGCTCTTTCAGGTAAGGCCGGCCTTCGGCGGAAATATCATCGCTACCATCATAAATTATGACCGCTGGCCGCAGATGGCTACCGTACGTGAAGGCGTGATGCCGATGCCCGAGCCGGACGTTGGCCGCAAAGGAGAAATCATTGCAGAGAAAGTGCAGTTGAACCAGCAGGATTTATCTCTGGAGATTCTCGCTGAACATAAACGGCCGAAAAAGGTCAATCTTAAAGCTGCACGGGTAATCGTGGCAGGCGGGGCAGGCGTGGGCAGCAGGGACAACTTCAGGCTGATATGGGATTTGGCAAATTCGCTGGGCGCAGCACCGGCTGGCACCAGAGCAGCTGTAGATTTGGGATTCATAGACCATGACCATCAGGTCGGTCAAACCGGTACAACGGTCAGGCCCAGCCTTTATATAGCAATCGGGGTAAGTGGGGCGATACAGCACCAGGCTGGTATGAACCAGAGCCAAAGAATCATCGCTGTCAATAATGACCCCGATGCCCCTATTTTTCAGATTGCACATTACAAAATAGTTGGCGACCTGAATGAAGTGGTGCCCAAAATGATAAAGGCAGTTAAGACTGTATCTCGTGAATCGTGAATCATCGATCGAGATACGATATACGAGGAACTTATGGCGAATTTTTATAAGGATAATGACGATATTCGGTTTTTACTTCAGCATATAGACACGTCTAAGTTGACCGAGATGACAGAGGAGGGTTTCAGGTTTGCTGGCGAATTCGATTATGCACCGGCCAGTCACGGCGAAGCGATGCAGAACTATGATATGGTACTGGATTCACTTGGACAGTTAAGCGGTGATTTCATTGCGCCACGTGCTGAAGACGTTGACCGCCAGGGTAATACCCTTAATGAAGATGGTTCGGTAACCTACGCAAAGGGTATCGCCGAATCTCTCGAAAAACTTGCCCAGGCCGAGGTGATGGGTTTTACTTTGCCGTACAGATTTGGCGGCCTGAACTTTCCGAATCTTATTTACTCGATGGCTATCGAGATTGTCTCGCGAGCCGACGCCTCGCTTATGAACATATTCGGCCTCCAAGGTATCGCAGAGACAATAAACGCCTTTGCCTCAGAAGAGATCAAGCAGAAATACCTGCACGATTTTTCAGCCGGAAGGGTAACAGGAGCAATGGTGCTGACTGAGCCGGACGCAGGCTCAGATTTACAGGCAGTCAAGCTTGGTGCGTTTCAGGATGACAGGGGCAACTGGTTTCTGCACGGAGTAAAACGATTCATCACTAACGGCTGCGGAGAGGTGCTTTTGGTTTTGGCCAAGAGCGAACCGGACAGAAGTGGAGGGCTCGGACTGAGTTTGTTTGTCTGCGACAGGGGCCCGACAATCCACATTCGTCGACTGGAGGATAAGCTCGGCATTCACGGTTCGCCGACCTGCGAAATATTCTTCGATAACACCCCCTGTCAAATAATCGGTGAACGCCAGCGAGGCCTGGTAACATATGTTATGAGCCTGATGAACGGCGCCCGCATAGGTATCGCAGCCCAATCGATAGGCATTGCTGAAGCAACCTGCCGAATTGCCCGCGATTATGCAGCCGGCAGAAAGCAGTTCGGCGTAGCCATTGAGAAACTGCCCGCCGTGCGGGATATGATAATCGATATGAAAATTGCTGTCGAAGCCGGCCGGGCACTGCTGTACGAGACAAGCAGGGTAGTCGATATAGAAATCGGCCTGAACAGGATAATCGAAAATGCCGGCGACGATGAAGCAAAGACCAAAGACGCCAAAAATCAGCTTCGCAAGATAAAACGCCTCGCTACAATGCTTACGCCGATGAGCAAATATTACTGCTCGGAAATGTGTAATACCGTTGCCTATGATTCTGTCCAGGTCCTGGGCGGCAGCGGTTTCATGCGGGACTATGCCTGTGAGCGACATGCCCGTGATGCCAGAATCACAACCATTTACGAAGGTACCAGCCAGCTCCAGGTAGTCGCCGCCGTCCGTGGCGTTTGCAGTGGAACAGCCGAAAAATATCTCACTGAATTGGCCGAAATGGAATATTGCGACGAGGTAAAAGACCTGCTGGAAATCCTGGGCCGGGGTGTTGAGACTTTAGTGAGCTGTGCCGCGTTTGCCAAAGAAGCAGGTATTGACTATATGGACCTTTACGGCAGAGCCCTGGTAGATATTACAATAGCTCTGATTAACGGCTATTACTTTTGCGGACAGGCCGGGACTAAAGTTGAAATGGACGTAGCTATCGCCAGCGAAGACAAGGCCGGCAATAACAACGGCACGGTCGCTATGAAAGAGCGCAAAGCTGTGATCGCCCGCAGATATATCACCAGAAACGCTCCTAAGATTGCAAACTTAGCAACGCTTATTCAAGCCGGCGACAAATCAACGTTTACCGATTACCAAAGCCTCATCGGCCCTGTAGCCGCCGACTAAAAGGAGAGGTATGCTTCGAGCGGTTATATTTGATTTTGACGGGGTAATAACCGATTCTGAGATACTGCACTTTCGCAGTTTCAACCAGGTATTGGCCAAACACAACTTCGAGATAACACTAAAAGATTATTACCGGGACTATCTCGGCTTAACGGATTTGGATTTATTCGATTTGCTGGTCGAAAAAAAGCTGCTCAATATCGATCCCGGTGAAATCGCAGATCTTGCAGAACAAAAAACACGGGTTTTCGAAAAGCTCGCTCAAACCAACGGAAAAATAATCGAAGGCGTCCGCCAGTTTCTCGGGTTGCTGAGCAAAAACAATATACCAATGGCCATATGTTCAGGGGCGCTGCTGGCAGAAATCGAGCTGACATTGGAACAGGCTCAGCTGCGGTCTTTTTTTGAGCTGATAGTCTCCGCCGAACATGTCCACAGAGGAAAACCCCACCCGGAAGGCTTCCTTCTGACTCTGGAAAAACTCAACAAAAAAAATAATTCTGACATCAAAGCAAACCAATGTATTGTGATTGAAGATTCGCACTGGGGTCTTCAAGCCGCCCAGTCTGCGAAAATGCACACCATTGCAGTAACAAACAGCTATGATGCCGACCAACTGGCTATGGCCCAGATGACAGTTGCCGGGCTGGGGCAATTGACTATAGACGACCTGCAAAAGCTCTGTGACTGAGACGCAAACTATTTTCTAATGCGGAACATACCCGGCCCTACAACCCTGGCTTTGACCTTACCGGTTATTAAATTAAATTCAATCCCCTCAACGAAAGCTCCGTTAAACCGGCATGGCTGAACATAGTCTCCGCCGGCTGTTATCATAAAACATTTCACTGCCCTGGAATTGGTAATCCTGGTCCTCATAGGTAATCCCTTCCGTAGCGGCAAGCTCGGAAAGCTCCAACCGACCATCGGCAGTTTCATAAAGGTTCGCTTCTATATGACCGGCAGAGGCGTTGGTTTGTCCGTATCGGCCGTCAACAACAGGAAAATAGTCGATAAGAACCCTGCGATCCCGGGCATCTGCGATAAATTGCCCGGAATCTAAGTAATACTCCAGCGTGTCAAAATCTTCTACAACCGCATAACATGGCCTGCTGAAGCTGAATCTGCCGGCTGATTTGTCCACCTCTGAGACATGGGAATTATCGACAGCAATCAGACCCGGCCCTGTTGCCAGAAAGAACCGCCTGGCAGTATCATAATCGAACCTGGCACATTTCAGCTTAACACCGCCAAGTGATTTTTCGCCCGCTGTCTTAACAGTTTCCAGTTTAACGCCTCCGCCGTCAGCGGTTAGATATTTTATATTAATATCCGAGGCCGATGGACGCTTATCTTTATCCCCGAATAAATCTGCCGTAATTTTTGGAGCAGAAATCATATACTTTTGCTCAATAGCCCCATCAACTCGATCTATTGTGCACAAACTGTCACCGGCAAAAACAACCTGATTCAACTCAGGTGCAAACTTAGCCTCCTTAGCGGTTATTGTTACAGGCATTACGGTTTGACTGCTCCGACCGGCTATCAAATCCTTTGCATAAAATATAATATTTGCCGAGACGGCAGTGGTATTACCGAAAGAGATGTCATAATCAATTCGTTTGGCCCCAAGCCTGGTTCGCCTGTCCGCAACGTTAATATCAGGTGTTTTACTATCAATTGCATCTGCCTGAGTTTTAACTTTAACGTATTCGCTGTCTGTCCTTCCTAAATCTATCGGTGTAACAAGAATACCATTATCACAGACAACAACTATGTTAACAGGCTCTTCAGCCGGCACATCTTCTGCGCCGCGGTTATCTTTTTCGCCGACGCTCTCAATTCGTTCGTGCCTGACCTTCTCGGGTGAGGTTTTTGAGAAGAGAATATTATTTATGAAAATTTCATCTGCAGCAATCAGTTGTTCGGGCGTATCAATCACAACATTTTTGCTGAATATACACCTGTAGTTTCGGCCTTCGGATTTCGCAGGCTGCCGGGCTTCGAGAGCAGCAGCAGGGCTGACTGAACCGCTAACCTTATTCCGCTGTGATGAAAACAAAGAAACTTTGGACGACTGCCTCAAAGTCAAACTGTCCAGCTGGAGTATCCTGAGCGATTCAAGGCGGTCTAACCGATCATTATAGACGAGCCTCAACCCCTTGGCCGACATCTGCGCATCTTCGTTAACGAACCTGACCGGCCCAGCGGTAGAAAACATCGACCTTTCACTGATATAAACAATATCATCAAGATAGATGAAGCTTTCTTTAACACCGCTGCCCTTTTGGGGCTCAATACGTATGACCACATTTCCGGTAAGTGTCGCATCTTTCGGATTTGGCTTTCCCGCGACGTTTTCAACCTGAACCCTGCCGTTATCGGCTGTTATATAACAGGTAAGATCAGAACGAAAAATATTCATGAACGGCTTTTCAAGTATCCATTCGTCTTCTTCCTCATGCAGAAGTTTTTTAAAGCCGAATTCCCTCTCAAGCTCCTTAGTTTCTTTGTTAAGGTCTGTGAATCGAGCTATCTCGGCGCCGCCGACCTGGACTTCTCCGATTTTGGCAACCTTATCGCCGAGGCCGCTAAGATTGCTGTCGACTGCGGTGTTGCCGGATTCTGCCGGTATCTCAAGCCTTTCGGCCCGCTGGATAAAGAAAAGGTAAAAACAGATTAGAATCCCCAACGAGATAAACCATATAAAAAATTTCCGCGATAAAAAGCTCATAAAAAATCCATTCGGGCTTTATGACAAATATCTTTCCATAAACGATTGCCATCTGCCGGTCTCTTTCAAAATGTACTCTATTACTTCCCGCACCGCACCGCTTCCCCCGGGTAGAGTGGTTATAAAATCCGCACTTTGCTTGACCTCATCGGCCGCATTGACAACCGCTACTCCAAACCCTGCATATTTTATTACCGGCAAATCAGGCAAATCATCGCCGACATAAGCAATTTTTCCCGGCGTAAGACCAGCCTGCTCTGCAAGCTTTTTAATTTCGGGCAGTTTATCATGACAGCCCTGCAAACAATAATCCACCTCGAGCTGCTCAGCTCTGCATCTGGTCGGCTCAGACTGCCGACCGCTCAAAAAAGCAACTTTCAGCCCCGCCCTTCGCCACATCCGAATCCCATGACCATCCAACACATTGAAAGGTTTACTTTCGCTGCCGTCGCCATTAATTATCAGTGTTCCATCGGTCAAAACACCATCTACATCCAGCACAAGCATCTCTATCTCAGCAAGGTTCACTTTCTTCATATCCAATTTCCGTTTTGCTTACCCGACAACCTTTATCGTTACAATATCCTGTACGTCAATTAATCCGACCGGCTTATCCTCTCCGTCAACTACCGGCAACTCATCGATTCGGTATTTATGGAACAAAGCAGTGGCCTCAGCGGCAAGGGCATCAGCCCTGATTTTTTTACAGCCCGCCGTCATAACATCCTCGGCCCTGAATTCAAATGCAGACGGCCCTTCTTTGGTTATTAAACGCCTGATGTCCGCATCAGTAACTATCCCAGCCAATTTACCGCTTTTGTCAACGACCATTACCGCACCGTGGCGTTTTACATCGTCGGTTTTTTCGAGAAGCTCTCTTATCGTATCGCCGGTTTTCACTACAGGTAATTTTTCGCCCGGCCGAAACATCATTGACTGCTCAACAGTCATCAATTTTGCGCCCAGCGAACCACCCGGATGAAACCTTACATAATCCTCAACACTGAATTTGCGAGCCTTCATAACGGTAAGCGCGACAGCATCTCCGATAGCCAACATGCAGGCGGTGGAAACACTCGGCGCAATACCGAGCGGGCCGGCCTCGGTCTGTTTTCCCATACACAATACTACATCGCTGTGTCTGCTCAAAGTTGAATCGCCGTCACCGGTAATTGATATCAGTTTAATGTCAAGCTGCTTTACCAGATTTATCAGCCGAGTAACCTCATCGGTTTCGCCGCCATAGCTCAGGATAATAACAATGTCGTCTTTGCGCAATCTGCCCAGATCACCGTGAACCGCTTCAGCAGGATGAAGGAAATGGCTCGGCGTACCCGTCGACGCCAGAGTAGAACTTATTTTACGCCCTATTATCCCGGCTTTACCGATACCGCTTAATATCACCGAGCCGCTGCATTTATAAATCATCTCGCAGGCCCCGGCAAAAGAGGCATCAACAACCGACTTAACAGAGATTATTGCATCAGCTTCAGCTTCTATTACCTTCTGCGCGTAATCAAGGTCAAATTCCACTTTTTTTATTAACTCCTGAAAAAGTCAACAATCAGCGGTTTTAACTTTCAGCTTATAATTTTACCACACTGCCCCGCTCATTGTAACAGAGAAGATTGTGCTTTTCTCCGGTGTAATTCGGATCGGCATGAATAATCAGGCGTTTGCCGCTAAGCTGCTCTATCTGTATAATAGTGTCTCTCTTGTCATTGTGAAGGTAGTCGGCAACTTCCGTCGATACGGAAAGCTCAATACGTTTTATCTCACTCTTTGAAGCCGACAGATTTAATAATCTGATAATCTCAATAGCCAATGTTTCATGGCTCTTAATAAAACCCGTACCGCCGCAGTGCGGACACGCTAAATAGGTAGCCGACTGAAGCGAAGGACGGATCCTTTGGCGGGTCATTTCCACAATGCCGAATCTGCTCATCCTCAATATCTTTGAACTGGCACGGTCAGGTTTAACAGCCGTACGAAAAGCCTTCTCTACATCCCTGCGATGCTTCGGGCTTACCATGTCTATAAAATCACAGATTATCAATCCGCCAAGGTCACGCAGTCTAAGCTGCCTGGCAATTTCCTCAGCAGCGGCCAGATTGATTTTATAAGCGGTCTGCTCGGCACTCTTCTGCCTGCGATACCGCCCGCTGTTGACATCTATCGCTACCAATGCCTCGGTTTGTTCGACTACAATTGAACCGCCTCCCTTGAGATCCACCATCCTGGACTGAACTTTAGCTATTTCGTCTTCGATTTTGTATTTATGAAACAGCGGAATGTTACTATCATAATGGACTACCCTTGCTCTCAAACGCGGCACAATTATCCTCAAAAACTCTTTGATTCTTCCAACCACCGCTTTCGAATCACATACCACCCTGCTTATTTTACTGTCAAAAACGTCCCTTAGAGTCCTGATAATCAAATCCGATTCCCGGTAAAGCTCTCGAGGCACTTTTTCAGTCTTTATTCGTTTTTCAGTAGCTCTCCACAACCGCTGAAGATACCTTAAATCGTTTTGGATATCCCTTTTTGAGCACCCCTGGCCTGCTGTTCTGATAATAAAGCCAAGACCTTTGGGCGGATTGCCCTCTTCAAGAATCTGCCTCAGTCTTATACGCTCATCCTCATCTTCGATCTTGTGTGAAATCCCCTGCCTCTGCATCCAGGGCATCATAACCAGGAACTTGCCCGGCAGGGCAAGATATGTGGTCAGGGTCGGCCCTTTGGTCTTGAGACCTTCTTTGATTACCTGCACAACAAGCTCCTGGCCCTTATGAAGGCATTTTTGAATAGGCTTGCGATCCTTCAGGGATTTCCTGCGGCCGATGCTCTCAATCTGGCTGCCGTCAGAACCGGAAAAATACCGGGGGTGCAGATCACTGATATGCAGAAAGCCGTTTTTCTCAGCCCCGAAATCTATAAAGGCCGCCTGTATCCCGGATTCAATATTCACCACCTTGCCCTTATAAATATTGCCGACCTTGCTATTTAGGCTTGCCCTTTCTACATACAGCTCTTCAAGACTGCCGCCCTCAACTACCGCCACGCGGCACTCCTCGCTTTCAGCTACATTTATAAGCATTTCTCTTGCCATTAATTTATCCTCACTGCCATTCTACCCTCGTGCGTCTTATCGGCTCTGCTAATTTATCCACACTCAATTTCAATAATCCTAAAATCTCATCAACACGTACCGAACCCGATGAGCTGATTTCACATTCAACTACAATACCTTTTTTATTCAATTCAATCGACTCTATAAATCCCCTGACATCCACGTTGCGACTATTACCCTTGGCGTCAATCCGCCGCCGTATATCAAGTGTCTCACTTGCCAGCAGGTCTTCGACGCCTGCCTTCAACTTATCGTCCAGATACTCATCTTTGACCGCCAATACATATGTAGCCCGCCTTGCCTGAAACGAGGGCCTTGTCTCTGCTATATTGACTGTAAGCAACTGACAACCTTCGGGCAACTGTTCGCTAAGCCTTTCTTTAAGCACCTCTGTATCCAAACCCATCTCAGATTCACAATCCCGCAGCCGCAGACAAAGAAGCTCGTCTTCAGCTTCAATGCCCACACTCCTCGGCAAAGGCAAAGACAGCCTCGGCCGGGGATTAAAACCCTGGCTATATTGCATCTTTATACCAGCTCGACTGCAAGCCCGTTGAAAAACGCTAAGGGTCTCGGCATGCGACAGAAACCTCAGATTACCGGCAATCTTAAATCTAATCAGCACTAAGACCGTCTCATTCGAAGCCGTTACTCGCATATATCCCTACTTCCAGGCTGATCCCTTGGTTAAAAAAAACACAACTTACCATTATAATATTATCCCCACTTTTGCTTTGAAAACAAGCGTTTTTTCCAAAACGCTGTTTTTGGCAGGCAAAGCCGGTTTCGCCAGGTCAATCAAAAAACAAAACCACAGCACTGCTGCGAGGAAAAATGGACGATTTCAAAGTCTTTAGTCCCATAAATAACAGGTCTCTATCGGTAATCTTAAATCTTCTAATCAGGGCCGATAAAATCCATAAAATCATTTCAACATTGTTCCATTTAAAATGGGTTTCGATTATCTATTTTACTATAAAAGTGCAATTTCATATAATCCGACATCCTTACTGAAGGGCGTAATTACATTCTTTAAGAAGGACTGAGACGATTATGAATGTTAATGATTTTTTAAAGAAACTATATAAACGTCAGGCAGCCAAGACCGGCACAGAACTGCAAAATGCTCCATTATTGAATTTGGCCAATAGTCACTTTCTGGCTAATATAAGTCATGAAATTCGAACCCCGATGAACGCCATTATAGGTTTCACCGAGGTGCTGGCTGAGGAAACACTGACTGATGAGCAGCACCACCACGTTAATATCATTCGCGAAAGCGCTGAAAACCTGCTAAAACTGATAAATAACATGCTGGACCTATTCAAAATCGATACCGGCAGACTTGATACTAATTTTGTTGATTACTCGCTGAAGCAGGTTTTTGCCGTTATCGACTCGTTAATGCGTCCACAGGTAATGGAAAAAAACCTGAAGTTCGCAATTTTGCAGTGCGGCCAATTGCCTGCACAGATACACACCGATCCAGCTCGTCTGCGTCAATGCCTGGTTAATCTTATAGATAATGCTGTTAAATTCACTAAAGAAGGACACATATATATAACTGTTTCTCTGCAGGATGTTAATGATGAACCATACGTCTGTTTTGACATCGAAGATACGGGAATCGGCATCCCCCCCGACAGGCAGGAATTACTATTTGAGACACTTACTCAAACAACCTCCGGTACTACCTGCAAACCTGGCGGCCTGGGTTTGGGATTGGCTGTAACAAAACATTTAGCTCATCTTCTCGGCGGAGAGCTTTCTTTAACCACCAGCAGGGTTAACAAAGGCTCGGTATTCGCACTTACTATTCCGGTAGGTCTTGATATGAGGTCACAAGCCTTGTTTAATAAATATGACCTCGTAGATAATTTAGATCAATATCAGGACGGCGATGCAGACAATCAAGAGAGATTCTCCGGCCGCGTTCTGGCCGCTGAAGACAACCCGAGTAACCAGGCCCTTATTAATCTGCTGCTGAGAAAACTGGATCTGGATGTAACAATAGTTGACGATGGTGAAAAGGCCGTCAATAAAGCTCTCTGTGAAACATTTGATTTGATCTTTATGGATATACAGATGCCCAATATGGACGGCTATGATGCCACGAGATTGCTTCGGAGTAAGGGTGTGAAAACGCCGATAATTGCCCTAACTGCTTATGCGATGAAAGGTGATGACAAAAAATGTATCTCGGCCGGCTGCAACGATTATCTATCTAAACCCATCTCCCGCGAAAAACTGTTGCCGAGCCTCCGCAAATACCTGCCTACAAAGAGAAAATTAGCCACGGCCTCCGGCAGCGGGGCTTACCCGCCCACAACGTAAGACCAGAGAGGAATTCGGCCCCCAAAAAACAGGCACGCTCGACCCCCTCATTTTACACGAGGGGCTTATCCGCTTGTTGTTGTAAACTGGTGCGAACTTTGACAGCAGGATAAGAGATAAGAGTTCTCTCTTTTTGTCGGTAAAAATCCGCGATTAAAGATAATTCACATAATCTTGATACTGTTACATATTATTGTTATACTAATATATAAATAACTATTAGTAGTAATATGCACTGTGAGATTGTTATATGTGTAGACATGCAGTGGGATAAAACCTTGATAAAACACCGGTTAAACAGGAAAAGCGATTATTTTTTTCTGCTAAAATGGGTTAAAGTTTATGTTAGTTTTACTAAAAAGAAGTACGAAAGAGAGGCGTGTCCATACAAAACATGTTGAATCTCCGGCGTTTTCAACAGGCGTCTTAACAGCTTATCCACAGACAAAACAGAGCGTAATGTGCCTGTTGGCAGGTATCGTTATGGGGTGACAAAATCAGCACAGGAGATAAAAATGACCGAGGCCAGGTCAGAGGCGCGGGGGGTACGCAGAAGTAAACGAGATCTGCTGCCGGAACCACTTCACAGACCGTACAAGCTCTGCTTAGGCATTGATATTGGCTCAACCAGCAGCGATTTAGTTGTACTTGATGATAGCGGCAAGGTGTTGTTCTCAGACTATAAGCGTACCAGGGGCAACCCCATAAAAACAGCGAGATCACAAATTGATCAGGTTTTCCACCAAATAACTCCCTCCAATATCACTCTTGTCGCGGCAACAGGGTCCACAGGCCGTTTTCTAGCCCAACTGCTTGGAGTTGCTTTTATAAACGAGGTCCCTGCTCAGGCAGCAGCGATACACCAGCTTTATCCGCAACTTCACCAGGCAACGATAATTGAGATGGGCGGCCAGGATAGCAAGCTGATATTCCTGTCAAGCCGACAGGGCCAAAACACCGTCCGGGATTTTGCCTTGAATACCGTCTGTGCCGCAGGGACCGGCTCATTTCTTGATCAGCAGGCCCAGAGACTCGGCATAAACATTGAGGGGGAATTTGGCAGGATGGCGGTTCAGAGCAGAAACATTCCGCGAATGGCTGGGCGATGTTCGGTCTTTGCAAAGAGCGATATGATCCACCTTCAGCAGCAGGCAACTCCAACCTGCGATATCATAGCGGGGCTATGTCTGGCATTGGCCAGGAATCTCAAAAGCAACCTCGGCTCGGGCAGAAAGTTTGTCAGACCAATCGTATTTACAGGCGGCGTGGCGGCCAATATTGGTGTCGTCAGGGCCTTAGAAGAGGTTTTTGAACTGGCAGCCGGAGAGCTTATCATTCCCGAGAAGCACTTTTTTACCGGCGCTATTGGCGCGGTCGCGGTTGCTAAAGAAAGGGCCGTCCGTAACAACAGCAGCGGCGAATATCTAAAGAAGATCGATAGCTATCTGGCAAAAAGCCAAATCGCTTTGGAAAAGGCCCCTCGGCGACAGGCTCTCAGCGAGCAGAACTTGGTGTTGCCGGAAAGCAGGGTTTATGAAAATATACTCAACGAGACAGCCAGGCCAATAAACGCCTATCTTGGCGTGGATGTCGGCTCGATAAGCACTAACGTAGCGGTCATCGACGAGCAAAATCGCGTACTTGCCAAGGCATATTTGATGACCGCGGGCCAGCCTTTGGAGGCGGTCAGGCAGGGGCTTTCGATGGTCGGCGGGAGAGTAAAGGGCAAGGTAAAAATCTTGGGTGCTGCGACCACCGGCTCGGGCAGGTATCTTACAGGCGATTTTATCGGAGCTGATGTGGTGATAAATGAAATCACCGCCCAGGCCGCCGGTGCTGCGATAGTTAATCCTAAAGTCGATACGATATTCGAGATTGGCGGCCAGGACAGTAAATACATATCGCTGGAAAACGGTGTGGTCGTGGATTTTGAGATGAATCATGCCTGTGCCGCCGGGACAGGATCGTTTCTCGAGGAGCAGGCACAACGGCTCGGCATCAATATCGACGGAGAGTTTGCCCGGCTGGCCTTTAAGAGTAAGGCCCCGATAAAACTTGGCGAAAGATGCACTGTGTTTATGGAGTCCGATTTATTGAGTTATCAGCAGCAGGGGGCCAAGACCGAAGAGCTTGTGGCGGGCCTGAGCTATTCGATAGTTGCCAATTATCTTAACCGTGTCGTTGGCAGGCGCAAAATCGGGGACAATATCTGTTTTCAGGGCGGAACCGCCTTCAATAAGGCGGTTTGGGCAGCCTTTGAGAAGGTAACCGGAAAACCCGTTATGGTTCCCGACCATCACGAGGTGACAGGAGCCCTGGGCGCAGCATCTATCGCAGCCGAGCATAGGAAAAAAACGGCAGCAGAGCAGGGGCGATTGATTGAGAGCAGCTTCAGGGGTTTCGAGAACCTGGCGCACATTAAATACAGTGTCGAATCTTTTGGCTGCAAGCATTGCCCGAACAGCTGTGAGATTAAAAAGGTGCAGCTGCCTGGATCAGAGCCGCTGTATTACGGCTCACGATGCGACAGATACAATCTCAAAAAAAACAACAAGCCGAAAAAAAGCCTGGACGCATTTGAATATCGCAGGGAAAAACTAATGGCCTTTGCCGGCCTGGTCGGCAGTGCGAAAAACCAAACGGAAGCAAAAAACACGATAGGGCTGCCGATGGCCTTGATTAACTGGCAGCTTCTGCCTTTGTTTAGCCGATTCTTCAAGTCTTTGGGGTTTGAAGTGGTTCTTTCCGGCGAGACCAGCAAGAGAACGATTCGCATGGGTACCGAATCTGTTACCGCCCAGCCATGTTTTCCGGTAAAGGTGGCGTACGGCCATATAGCTGAATTGATAGACAAGCAGGTCGATTATATCTTTCTGCCCGGCATTGTATCGGTGAAAGCCGATTTTCCAGAAAACAAGCAGAATCATTTATGCCCCTATATACAATCGCTGCCCTATCAGGCGAAGGCGGCTTTTGGTGATAGGCTGGGGAGAACCCAAATCCTTACCGTACCAATTCGAATGGGTGAAGGGAAAAAGCTTTTGTTAAACAGCTTTGTAAAGCTTGGCAGAAAGCTGGGGGTTTCAAATTCTGTTGTTAGAAGGGCGGTTGCGAAAGGTCTTTTGGCCCAGGCTGATTTCGAGAGGGCATTGAAGGAAAAAGGCATAGAAATTCTTGCCCGCACGGGAGCCGGTCAAAGACTTTTCGTCCTGATATCTCGTCCTTATAACGGCTGCGATGATGGTTTGAATTTACAGGTACCTAAGAAACTTGCTGAGTTAGGCGTAGAGATAATTCCTATGGATATGCTCGATCTTCAGGGGGCCAGGCTTGGCGACGAGTCGCTGCATCGGCAGATTTACTGGTCGTATGGCCAAAAAATCTTAAGGGCTGCTGAGATAATCAAAAACGACACTCGTCTTTTTGCGGTATATCTTTCCAATTTCAGTTGCGGCCCGGACTCCTTTCTAATGACGTTCTTCAAGGATATCATGGCACAAAAGCCTTGTCTGCAGCTGGAGATCGATGAACATTCCGCCGACGCAGGAGTGATTACCCGTCTCGAAGCCTTTCTTGAGAGCCTCAAGAACTATCGCTGCGACCCCGGGCAAATGCCATCTATCAAACAGGCATCGCCGCAAAAAGGTTACGATCCCGCCCGTACACTTTTTATCCCGTATATGAGTGACTGTGCCTATGGCATAGCAGCGTGCTTCCGGGCTTATGGACAGCCGGCGATGGTTATGCCGATAGCCGACGAGAAAGCACTTTTGCAGGGCAGGCAGTTTACTACCGGCAAGGAATGCCTGCCGTGCGCTATTACCGCCGGCGACATGCTCAAGACCATACGAGCCGAGGGCCCCGACAGGGTGGCTTTCTTTATGCCCGCAAGTTCCGGGCCCTGCAGATTCGGGATGTATAACTGTCTGCACAAACTTATCCTCAGATACGCCGGCGCAGCGGATGTCCCCGTGATATCTCCCAATCAGGACGGCAGCTTATATAAGGAATTTGCACAAAATATCAATGACTGTTCCACAACAGGTTTTATGAAA
>Ga0272442_10006031_pt1 | contig 16073 bp, 14 predicted proteins | sample SSMForm2O_FD_200262 | JGI IMG/M metagenome (GOLD analysis project Ga0272442, IMG submission 200262) | Marine sediment archaeal communities from Little Sippewissett salt marsh, Falmouth, MA, United States - SSM-Form-2O | ecosystem: Environmental > Aquatic > Marine > Wetlands > Sediment ...
AGGCCCTTGAGGTTGACGTCGATCATGGCGTCCCAGTCGTCGATGCGGCACTTGGCCATGGGGGCCAGGGGCATGATCCCGGCGTTGTTGACCAGCACGTCGATCCGGCCGAAGGCCTCCATCGCCTTGTCCATCATCCCCTGGACCTCGCGGCGGTCGACCACGTCGCAGGGCGCCACGAGGGCCTGCCCCACCGCGTCGGTGATGCGGTCGGCGAGGGCGTGCAGCCGATCGGCTCGTCGAGCGGCGAGCACCACGTTCGCGCCGTGATTGGCCAGGGCGAGGGCCGTGGCCTCGCCGATGCCGCTGCTGGCTCCGGTAATCACCGCGACCTTCCTGTTGAGTGACGTCATAACCCGCTCCTCGGCCGAGCCCTCGTGATCGACGCGCAGGCGGATATTCTAACCGGCCGGTTCGGTCCGCGTTGAACCCGGGTTGAGGGAATTGGATGTCCGTCGATCGCCACCGGCGGGTCCAGTTGACGGATTCGCCGTCGTGAGGATCGGAGGCGGGGGGCTACGCCGCCGCGTGGAGGACCTTCTGCACAAGATGCACGTCGGCGGGGAAGAGATCCGCCGGAACGTCTTTCGGCCCCAGCTTCTCACCCACTTGGTATCGCGCGCACGTCGATGGGTCGCCCTGGCAGTACCGCTGCTTGTACACTTCATCGAGGAGAAGCGAACCGCTCACCCGGTTCTGAAAGAAGTCACAATCATCGATCCATTTGCAGTTGGCCATCGGTTACCCTTCGGTTCGCCGCGTCGGGCGCGATTCCGTCGCCGTGGTGAGTATCGACCGGGTCTCAAGCGGGTTTGAGATCGTGTTCGAACGAGCCGTCCGTCAGGCGGCCGGTGAGGACGAGTGGGAGGGTGGTGTTCGCCGCGCGGCCTCACACCGCGGACCGGAGAATCTCCTCGACGCGCTCGGTCTGGTGGGGATAGAGGTCGTATGGGACCTGTTCGCGTCCGAGGCGCTGCGAGATCATGCGCCGGGCGCACTGGTGGCTGTCGCCGAGGCAGAATATGCGTTTGAAGATCGCTGCCCGGCCGGTGTCATCGGGCATGCGATCGTTGAAAAACGGGCATCTCGGCAGGCATTCGCAGTCGGGCATGGCGGAGACTCCTTCCGGGGGAAGACGCGTCGTGGCGCATGCGGGTTGTGATGTCGGGCTGTTATCGTCAGACTTCATTCCGGCGGATCAGGCCGAGCCGCAGGCCGATCGAACGAACTCCATCGGTCGGCGGTACGGGCCCTTCATTTTCTCTGGCGGCGGGTTTTCGGACCTTCGATTTCTCTCGCCGCGCCCGCCGGATGCACGCCGGCGACCGCGAGGCTACCATCGTGGCCGATTCAGACTCCCCGCCGATCTCGATCTCCGCCATGACTGACCCCCGCACAACCCGCTCGCTTTCCGATGTCTCCGATGCGAACGCCCCGCTCATCGCCGCCCGGCGGGAGAAGCTGCGCCGCTGGCGCGAGGCCTACGGCATCACGGGGTACGGCGGACGGGTGGACGGGCTCGTCTCACTGCGCTGCGCACGCGAGATGCTCGACCGGGAGGCGCACGAGTCCTACGCAGCCTCCGTGGCCGCCGCAAGGGAGCACCCGGGGGCGTCCGTCGACGATCGCCGGCCGAGGGCGCGGGTCGCCGGGCGGTGCGTGCAACACCGCGTGATGGGCAAGCTCGTGTTCATCGTGCTCCGAGACGACACCGGCGACCTCCAGATCAGCGTGTCGCGGGCCGCGGTAGACCAGCAGGGCTTCAAGCTTGCCCAGAAGCTGGACTACGGCGACATCGTGGTCGCGGAGGGACCCGTCGGCATGACGCAGAAGGGCGAAATCTGCATATGGGCCGATCGTTTCGAGGTGCACTGCAAGAGCCTGGTCCCGCCGCCGGAGAAATGGCACGGGCTGTCCGATCCGGAGCTGCGCTATCGGCATCGCTACATCGACATGTACGCCAACCCGGAGACGATCGGGAGGTTTCAGCTCCGGTCGCACCTCGTTTCGCGCATCCGGCGGTTCATGGACGAACGTCGCTACCTGGAGGTGGAGACGCCGATGATGCAGCCGATCGCCGGCGGCGCCGCGGCCAAGCCCTTTGCCACCCATCACAATGCGCTGAATATCCAGCTCTATCTGCGTGTCGCGACCGAACTGTACCTCAAGCGGTTGCTCGTCGGCGGCATGCCCCGCGTGTACGAGATCAACCGGAGCTTCCGGAATGAAGGCGTCGATCGGAGCCACAACCCCGAGTTCACGTCGATGGAGGCCTACGAGGCGTTCGGGGACTGCTGGACGATGCTGGAGTTGACGGAGGCGCTGCTGCACGAGCTTGCGGTGTCTGTCTCGGAAGCGGCGCCTGACGAGGGGAGCCGGGAAGGGGCGGATGGAAGGCATGCAGGCACGGAGGCACGAAGGGACGAAGGGGGGCCGGTGCTGGCGTTTGGCGAGCTTCGCGTGGACTGGTCCCGGCCCTTTGCACGGGTGGCGTACGGCGAGCTGTTCGAGCGGATGCTCGGTTTTCCGATGACCGACGAGGGGCAGGTCCGCGAGAAGGGGCGTGAGTTGGGAATCGAGAGCGCCGCCACGTTGGATCACTGGCTGCTCGTGAACAAGGTTTATGAGGAGCTGTGCGAGCCGAAGATCGATCCGGCCCGGCCGACGTTCGTGACCGACTATCCCGCGGCGATATCGCCGCTCACCCGGCCGCAGGGAGAGAACCCCGATCTGTGCGATCGATGGGAGTTGCTCGTCGCGGGCATGGAGTTGGGCACCGCCTACACCGAGCTGAACGATCCGGAGGTTCAGTTGGCGAAGTTCAGCGAGCAGCTTGCCGGCGCCGACGAGGAGGAGGCGACCTTCCGCAGCCTCGATCAGGACTTCATCCACGCCCTTCGGGTGGGGATGCCGCCGGCAGGCGGCCTGGGTCTCGGGATCGACCGGATCGTGATGCTTCTCACGAACTGCCCGTCCATCCGCGATGTCATCCTCTTCCCGCTGCTGAAGCCGGAGGGTCGGGAGGGCGCGGGCGGGCCGTGACCGCTGGAGTGCCGCTTGTCGCCGCGCCTTCCTGCCGCTTTGCGCTGACAAGGCCGACGTGCCGCACCAATCGGTCGGCGCAAAATGAACGTCACCTGCGGTGGGGTATGCAGGTGACGTCCCGAGGGGGATAGGACGGACACTATTGGGGTCACTTGACTTATTCGGCTGCGCCTTGCCGTCCTTTCACACACGCAGCCGTGGAGCTGAAAGGCGAGGGGCCTTTCAGGTGGTGCCTCGTTCGGGTCAGATTTCTCCGGCGTGCTGTTTCTCGTACTCAGCCTTCTTCTGCCGGGCCTGCATCTCCTTGAGGACCTTCTTGATCTCCTCTTCGGACATACCCGCGGCCTTCATCTGCTTGTACAGCAGCTTCTCCTTCTTCGTTGCATCCTCGGCTGATTTCGGGGGCGGGTAGCCCTTCTTCTTGCGAAGCTCCATGATCGCCTTCTTGATCTGTTCCTTGCTGGCGCCGTCTGCCTGCATCTTGGCGATGAGCTTCTGCTCGTAGGAGATCAGCTCCTGCTCGCGCTTCGCGCGGAGCTTGGCGATCGCGTCCTTGATCTGTTCCTTGCTCGCGCCGTCGGCTTTCATCTTGGCGATGAGCTTCTGCTCGTCGTAGGAGGCGACTTTCATCTCACCGCCGGGATTGCCTCCGGCCATCTTGTACTTCGCGTGGAGCTTGGCGATCGCGTCCTTGATCTCCGCCTTGCTCGCGCCGTCGGCGGACATCTTCTCGATGAGCGCCTTCTCCTTGCCGGCGAGTTCATCCTGCTTCTTCGCCTGTTCGGCCTTGAACTTCATGTGGAGCTTTTTGACGGCGCGTTTGATTTCCTTGTCGGACTTGCCCGCGGCCTTCAGCTTCTTGACGAGCTCTGCCTCGTAGACGTCGAGCTGGGTCTTCTTGGCGGTTTTCTGCTGGAGGTAGTATTCGATCTTCTTGATCTTGTCTTTGTCGGGCTCGATCTGCCGGAGCACGAGGAGCAGGGTGTCGTTGTCAAGGCCGGCCTTGCGCAGCGAGTGGAGGACATCGGCCCGTTCGATGCCGAGCTTCTTCGCCAGCGCCGCGATGTCGGGTTTCTGCTCAATCTTCTTCACGGGCGGGGGGGTTTGTGATTTTTCTCCGGCGTTGGCCGGGGGCGTCAGGACCAGGGCCAGCGTCGCGGCCGTGATCGAGGCGGCGATGATCACCGGCGCCAGCCAGCCGCCGATGCGGCGCGAGGCCGGTGGGCGTACGCCGAGCAGTCGGACTATACGATTCATCAGGGATCCTCCTGTGGTTGCCAATACGGTTTGGAGTTGGTCACCCCGCAATTCGTCCAGGGCGCTCAGGGCCCGCGCATAGCAGAGCGCGTCGCCGCACACGCCGACCGCGAGGTCGTCGCAGCAGTATTCGCGTTCGAGGCGCAGGCGGCGCGAGAGCCACCACACGGCGGGGTGATAGAAGAGCAGCGATTCGAACACTGCCTGGATGAAGTTTATGACGTAATCGTGTCGGCGGACGTGCGCAAGCTCATGCGCAATTATCGTACGGAGTTGCGGGGGCGTGAGCCCCGTCAACACGCCCGCCGGTACGAGAATGACCGGGCGGAGCCAGCCCATCACCATCGGCCCCGTGGCCAGCGCCGACTCGAAGATGCCGACGCATCTCGTCACGCCGAGCCGGCGGCTCAAATCCGCGACGATACGCTGCCACTCCGGGGGTCCAGGCCGGGTGCCGTAGTGTTTGAGATGCTGTGCCCGCGACCAGTGGAGCACGAGGCGGGTCTGGAACACGAACACGCCGGTCAGCCACAGCAGGGTGAGCCACGGCAGCACCGGCGTGAGCCGATGCCAGACCGGCGGTGTTCCCGCTTCGAGCAGGGGAAAGAGCTCCGGTGGCAGCACCGCCACGTCGGCGCGCGACCGGATCACGATGATCAGCGTCACCACCGGCGCGGCGAGCATCGCCGCCATCCCGACGCAGCATGTCAGATAGCGCGCATTGGCGCTGCGCTGGCGCAGCAGCGCCAAGGCTGCGGCGAGAACGGCGGCGATGAGCCCGCCTTGCCAGATGAAGTGGACCAACGTCCACCCCAGAGCCTGTGCAGTCGAGAGCGAACTGAACTGATCAAGCAGGTTCATCTCCCGTCCCTTCCCGTTCGAGTTGGTCCAGCAGTTCTCGGATCTTCCGCCGCTCCGCCGGCGTCGTGTCCTTCTCCGAGAGGGCCTGAAGCACCAGTTTGCCCGGGGAGCCGCTGAAGACCCGATCCAACAGATCGCCCAGAAGCTGACGCTGCGTCTGCCCGCGACTGTGCACGGGCCGATACACCTGCGGTCTGACGGTCGTGTCGCGCACGAGCAGTCCTTTGTCCGTCATGATCTGCATCAGCTTGAGCACGGTCGTGTACCCGGTGCCGCGAGAGGTGATCAGGCACCGGTGAACCTCGCGCACCGTGCTCGGGCCTTTCTCCCACAACACGCGGAGAATCTCGAGTTCTCCATCAGTCGGTTTCTTGCGATCGCGTTTGGGCATGGCTGCCTCCTGGGGGTACCGCCAATGTCATACGCGTAATCCGACGAAGAGTTTCGTCATAAAGACGAGGTTTTTCGTCAAAATGACGAAATCGTTCGTAAGTCGTGGCGCCTGCGGTGGATAGCGTCTCCCGCCATTCGAGCGCTTTCATCGAGCATTTCGGGCCGCCGGGGCGTTGTTCGGGGTGGAAGACGTGGTGCGGGTGGACGCCGGACCGGCTCGCGTGTGTCACAGCACTGCCGGCCGATCGGGCCGATACCATTGGCCGACGCCGCAATTCACAGGAGAGTTCCATGATTCGCAAGACGACCGCCCGCTTGGACCGCCCCGCTCTCGTGCTCGCCGTCGCCGGGCTCCTGGCGCTTGCCGCAGGTGCGGCCGCGGCAGAGAAGGCTGGCGAGGCGTCCTGGGAGCAGATGTGGGAGCACTGGTATGTCCTGGAGCTCGCCGGGGCCCCGGCGGGATGGTCCCGGGAGATCGTCTCGAGCGACGGCCGGCGGTACCGGACCGAGACGAAGATGAAGATGAAGGTCGGGCGCGGCGCGATCCCGGTCGAGATCAACCTGCTCAGCGCCTGGGTGGAGACGCATGACGGCGAGCCCGTGGAGATGCATTACGTGCAGGACATGGCGCTGCAATCGGTCGAAACACGGTGGCGCTTCGCCGCGGATCACGTCGAGTCGATCACGCGGCACGGCGACCGGGAGATCAAGCGCAAGCTCGAGTTGCCGGAGCCGGGATGGCTGCCGCCTCTGGCTGCACACGAGTATTGGAAGCAGCGGCGCCAGGCGGGGGCGACGACCGTCACGACGCGGACCCTCAGCGGCGAGAGCGGGCTGAAGCCGGTGGAGATCACGTACGAGTTGACGGGCGAGGAGCAGATGGAATTCAAGGGCCGCAAGATGCCCGTCACCGTGTGGAAGACGACCAACGACCAGATGCCGGAGGTTGCCTTGACGAGCAAGTTCTCATCCGACGGGCACCTGGTTTACCAGCAGGTGTCGATGGGGGTGGCGACGCTCGTGATGAAGATCGCGACGAAAGAGCAAGCGCTGGGCGTTGAGCGGGAGCCGGCGCCGGAGTTGATGCTGCAGACGTTCATCGAGGTGGAGAAGCCGATTGCGCGGCCGCGGGAGGCGAGGGCGGCGACGTACCGCCTGCGGGTGAAGGACGGCGCGTTCCCGGAGTTGCCTTCGGCCGGTGCGCAGCGCTTCGCGCCGGCGCGTCCGGAAAACACGGCGATCGTCCGGCTCGACATGACCGACAACCTCCCGGCGACGGAGGCGGAGCGAGCGGACGCGGCGTACCTCGATGCCTCGGCGCTGGTGGACACGGATGACGTGCTGATCGCGGCGCTGGTGAAGCGGGCGTGCAAGGATGCGGGCGAGGTTCCGATGCGGCGGGCGGACGCGATGCGCGCCTTCGTGCACAAACACATCTCCGCCAAGGATCTGGACACCGCCTTCGCCACCGCGTCGGAGACGGCGCGCATGCGAACGGGAGACTGCTCGGAGCACGGGGTGCTGCTGTGCGCGATGCTGCGCAGCGACGGCATTCCGGCCCGGGCGGCCAGCGGGTTGGTCTACGCCGATTCCTTTGCCGGCGAATCCGACATTTTCGGCTGGCACATGTGGACGCAGGGGTTGATCGACGGCAAGTGGGTTGACTTCGACGCCACGCTTGACCGACGGTTCGATGCGGCACACGTGTTGATCGGCACTTCCAGCCTGGCCGAAGGGACGCTGAGCACGGATCTGGCCTCGGCGATCAACCTGCTTGGCAACCTCGAGATCGACGTGCTTGAGGTCGTGTATCCGCAGGAGACGGACGCGGTGCTGCGGTAGCGCCCCGGGGCTGTCGCTGCGTCCGGTGGGTCACTCGTGGCGGGCCGGGCCGTGAACCGGCCCGGTCAGGGTGTTATCATCGCTGCCTTCTCGTCGGGGCGCGGCGAGGCCGCGGTTGCGATGCCGCGTCGCCGACGCGTCGTCCGGCAAAGGGGATTGTGTTCATGGCTGAGCCATTGCCAACGCTGCCGGCGCGGGATCCGGCCGGTCACAAGGGAACGTTCGGCACTGTGTGCGTGCTTGGCGGTCAAGCGGCGCGCCCGCGGGTGATGATCGGGGGGCCGGCGTTCAGCGCCACGGCGGCGCTGCGCACGGGGGCGGGGCTTGCCGTGCTGGCGGTGCCGGGTCCGATCATGGGCGCGGCGCTGGTCATCTCACCGGGCGCCACGGGCCTCGCCCTGCCGGTGGATCGCTCCAAGGCCCTCAAGCCGAGCGAGGTCGCCTCGCTGTTGGATGAGTACCTGCCGCAGTTCGGCTGCCTGGCGGTCGGCCCGGGGATGGGCGATGCCCAGCCGCAGCAGCAGGTGGTGGTCCGGCTGGTGGGGCAGAGCGAGGTTCCGCTGGTGATTGACGCCGATGCGTTGAATGCGCTGGCGGCGTTGCCCGATTTCCAGGGTGATTTCAGGGCGATGGCGGTGCTGACGCCGCACCCGGGGGAGTTTCGGCGGCTGGCCCGCAATCTCGGCCTGGTGGCCAATCCCGTCGATCCGGACCGTCGGCAAGAGGCGGCGGCGGAAATGGCGCGGCGGCTGGGGTGCGTGGTCGTGTTGAAGGGAGCCGGCACCGTCGTCAGCGATGGGATCAGCACCGCCGTGAACGACACGGGCAATGTCGCCCTGGCGACGGCGGGGACCGGGGACGTGCTGACGGGCGTCATCGCCTCGCTCATCGCCCAGTTTTTCAAGCCGAACCTCGGCGCCGGATCGCGCCAGGTCTCCGCCGAGCAGCAGGGGGGTCTGAGCCTGCTGGACTGCGCGCGCCTGGGGGTGTGGATTCACGGTCGTGCCGCCGACCTGTGGGCCCGGCAGCGGGGGGATTGCGGGCTGCTCGCCTCGGAACTGATCGATCTGATTCCCGAGGCGCTTGCCGAGGCGCCGCGGGGGGACGGTTGATTCGGGCGTTCATGCGGCCCGGGCGATCGGAGAGCCGGTTCCGGCGGCGGTGAAGAGCTGGTGGCACAGCCGTCTCGGCTGTGCGAAGAGCGCTTGTGCCGGTTCCGGCGGCGGTGAAGAGTTGGTGGCACAGCCGTCTCGGCTGTGCGAAGAGCGCTTGTGCCGGCTTGGGTGTCCGCGCCGCCGGGACTCGGCGATTGGCCGGCTTTTCCTCTTCCCGATCTCGGACACTCGCCCCGGGCGGCGGTACACTGTTCGCCTTTCCGTCGCGAGACTCCCCAGATCCCGTAAGGTCGTCATCCATGACCGAGACCCCGCATACCGACCTGAACACCCTTGCCGCCAACGCCTACGTGGACGGGATTTACTCGATCTACAACCCGCAGATCGGGACGACGCGGCAGAACAAGCCCTACCTCAAGTGCCTCCTCCGCGACGCCACCGGCGAGATCTCCGCCCGCCAATGGTCGTTCGACGAGAAGGGCTTCCCCGAGCTGGAGACGACCGGCTTCGTCTGGGTTGCCGGGCACACCCAGCTCTACAACGGGCAGGTCCAGCTCATCATCGAGCAGATCCGGGCCATTGCGGTGAGCGAGCAGGAGATGGCGGCCCTGATGCCCACCACCAGCCGCGACATCGGCGAGATGTTCGCGGAGATGCAGGGGCTGCTCGACTCGATCGAGCACCCGGCCATGAAGGCGCTGGCGGCGGAATACCTCGCCGATCACGACCTCATGAAGTCACTCCGACGCGCCCCCGCCGCCGCCTCCATCCACCACGCATGGATCGGCGGGCTGCTCGAGCACACCGTGCAGGTCATGAAGCTCGCCGACCTCATGCTGCCACTGTATCCGCAGCTCAACCGCGACATCGTCCTCGTTGGGCTGTTCCTGCACGACCTGGCCAAGACGACGGAACTCTCCTGGGACCAGGGGTTCAACTACACCACCGAGGGCAACCTCATCGGCCACGTCGTCCGCGGCGCCATCTGGCTCCAGGTCAAGGCCGCCATGGCGGGCAAGAAGAGCGGGCATCGCCTCCCCGCCGACGCCCTCCGCGTCCTCCAGCACATCCTTATCTCCCACCACGGCGAACCCGAATTCGGCGCCGCCAAGATCCCCGCCACCCCCGAGGCCGTCTTCATCTCCCTGCTGGACAACCTCGACGCCAAGACCCAGCTCGCCCTCACCAGCGCCCAGCGCGACGACGCCCCCGACCACCTCCACGCCGCCCCCTTCACCGACAAAATCTGGGCCCTCAACACCCGCATCTACCGCAAAGACCCCCTGGCCGAGTGAGTCGGGGAGGCAGGCCATGCCTGCAACAACAATATCAACCCATGCAATAGAAGCGGAATCCCGCAACCCTGCCCGTCACGCAACGCTCGCGTTATCGCTTGCCCTGCTGCTGCTCGCCTTCGGCTGCGCCGAACCCGGCCGCTCATCCGCGCCGCCCGCGCGCGAGCCTGCCCGCTTCGCCGTGCACATCGCCTCCACCGAGCCCGACAATCAACTCACCCTGGAAACGCCCGGCCGCGACGGCCACCCCCTTTTCCTCGACCCCACGCCCCTGATCACCGGCCGCGATCTCCTGCGGGCAACCCCCGACACCGCCACCGACGGCCGCCCCGCCCTCACCCTCGAACTGACCGATGACGGGGCCGCCCGTCTCCGGGACGCCGCCGACAGCTACATCGACCGTATCCTCGCCTTCGTCTGGGACGACCGGATCATCTACGCCCCGCGTGCCCGCGCACCCCTCTCACACCGCCTCATGATCGTCACCGGCCCCGACACCCTCCACGCCCTCGCCGACTGGATCAACGCGCGCGGCGAATAGCCGGCCATCCCCGTCCGCGCAGAATTGCCCCCATACTTCTGTGCCTCCCGTATCGCCTCCGCCGTCACGCTTGACGCGTCGAACATCAATCCACCATCCGTAACAGGTCGAACGATGATCCACCGCATCATCTCCCCCACGGCCTCCCGACTGACCCTTATGCACAACTCGTCGCCCGGCCGACGTCAACGAGCATTCCCGCGATGAGACCGGCGAGCCGGCGTGTCCTCACGCCCGGCTTCGTCCATCGCTTCCCCGGCGCTCGCCGCGCTACTCTCCCAATCACGCCCCAACACACCCGAGGTCCAGGACGACACAACTCGCCGGGCGCCACACGTCCTCCCGCACGGCAACATGCGCTGCCTCGCCGGACATCGGGCAGCCACCCGCCCCCGCTCCCGTTCCGACCGCACTCGCAGCGCCATCTTCCAGCAGTTGTGTATAAGGCCCAGCCGTCCCCGACCCCGGCCTCCCCCAGATATCCCCGCCCCCATCGCGCTCCACCTCCATCCCGACGCCCGAGAACCACCCCCGCCCACCTCCACTCCCCCCCTTCACCGCCAAAACCCGCCCCCTCAACACCCCCATCCACCGCAAAGACCCCCTCGCCGAGTGAGGGCGGCGGGATTGTCAGATCGCTACTGAATTGACTGCTCACTTCCCGATCGGAATAGCTTGAGCAGGCCTCATTGGGCGGCATAGCTTGCCTGATTGTCTGTTCCCATCCCGAGCGGTATCCTGACACGCATGGCCAAAGGTGCAGCACTCGAGTTTTCGTAAGCTGGTGCGGTTGGGTCGGAGTATTCGAATCGAGAATGTGATCTGCTTGCTCAAGTGCGGCCGAGTCCAGCTGGCGTTCCGCCTCCAGTGCGCAGCTGGCCGCAATCCGCACACCCGCCGTGAGGAATCCTGATATGACGCGAGGTCCGAAGAAGAGAGGTGATGATACTGACTTGCGTCCTGCCGCGCGCATTGAGAATCTCCGAGTCCAGAACTATCGAGCGTTGCAGGATGTCGAGTTCAAGAGCATCACACCGCTGATGGTGCTGCTGGGCCCCAATGGAAGTGGCAAATCAACCGTCTTTGACGTTTTCAACTTCCTGTCGGAGTGCTTTCAGCATGGTCTGCGTCATGCTTGGGATCGGCGGGGTCGCGCCCGGGAACTGAAGACCCGGGGGCAGGATGGCCATGTCGTTATCGAGATCAAATACCGGGAACGATCCGCGCTTCCTGTCATCACATACCATCTAGCCATCGATGAAGGTGCCAAAGGCCCCTATGTGGCCGAGGAGTGGCTCCAGTGGAGACGTAAAAGGTATGGTCGCCCGTTCCGTTTCCTGGAATACAAACACGGTCAGGGTCGGGCCGTGAGCGGTGAGATGCCGGATGAGAAAGACAACCGGGAAGAGGTGCCGCTGCGATCACCGGATCTGATCGCAGTGAACACGCTGGGGCAGTTCGCGGAGCATCCTCGTGTGGCCGCGCTGCGTGAGTTCATCACTGATTGGTACGTCTCGTATTTGAGTATCGAAGACACGCGGGGACAACCTGAAGCGGGGCCGCAGGAGCGACTGAGCAAAACGGGAAACAACTTGCCAAATGTTGTCCAGTACCTCAAGGAACAGCATCTTGATACGCTGGATCGGATATTCGAAACCTTGCGCCGTCGCGTCCCTCGTCTGGAGCGGGTCGAAGCCGAACCGATGCAGGATGGCAGATTGTTGCTCCAGGTGAAGGACGCCCCGTTCGACCGACCTGTCCTGTCACGGTTCGTGTCTGATGGTACATTGAAGATGCTCTCCTATCTCGTCGTCTTGATGGACCCGGATCCCCCGCGGTTCATCGGTATTGAGGAGCCGGAGAACTTCCTCCACCCGCGGCTGCTGCCTGAACTGGCTGAGGAATGCAGGGCTGCATCGGAGGGGTCGCAGTTACTGGTGACAACTCATTCGCCGTTCTTCCTGAACGGGCTCAAGCCCGAGGAAGTGCGTGTGATCTATCGTGATCAGCAGGGCTACAGCCGCGTCACGCGAGCTTCGGATGTCAAAGGAGTGTCGGAGTTCGTCAAAGTGGGGGCGTCAATGGGACACCTCTGGATCGAGGGCCACCTTGGCGTGGGCGATCCTCTGGTGAATGCTGGTGCTCCCACGAAGAAGGGGAAGCGGTGATGCCGGCGTCGCACGTGGAACTGCTGGTGGAGGAGCTGTCGATGGAGGCGGCACTGCGGGTGCTGCTCCCGCAGCTACTCGGGGGTCTGACCTTCGAAATCTATCCGTATCAATGCAAAGATGATCTCCTGAAGCGCCTGCCTGACCGCCTCAGGGGTTATTCAGCTTGGTTGCCGCGCGATTGGAGAATTGTCGTCGTTCTGGATCGGGATGACGATGATTGTGTTGGGCTCAAAGACCGGTTGCAGCGAGTGGCTGCGAATGCTGGGCTGCGCAGTCGAAGCAGCACGCGCGGCTTTGACTACCAGTTGGTCAATCGGATCGCGATCGAGGAACTGGAGGCATGGTACTTCGGGGATTGGCATGCGGTCAGGGCTGCCTATCCTCGGGTGCCAACGGGGATTGAAAGGCAGGCGAAATATCGGGATCCGGACGCCATCACGGGCGGAACGTGGGAAGCATTTGAACGGATCCTGCAACGGGCAGGGTATTTCGCCGGTGGATTGAGGAAGATCGAGGCCGCGCGTGGTGTGGCGCAGCATTGGCGCCCCGACATCAACCGATCACGGAGCTTCCGTGTGTTCCGGGATGTGCTTCGAGAGATGACAGTTGCGTGATCGTTCGTTCGTGTGGCCAATATCTCAGTTTTATCGCACGTATCACCTGATCTGCCTTACCCGAAGTCCGCCGACCGCTTGCGCCCCCCTTCCTTATATGCAACCACCAACTAATCGTACTCAGCAAGAAGACTAAACAGATCGGTTGCAACGACGCCGCCGCCAGAGGAGACGGGGGTCGGGAGTCTTCTCTGTGGCCATCCCGCGGTGCGCGCGCAAGCGTGGCCGGGCGGGTTTGGCGAGGGGGCGCAGAACGCGGCGAAACGGGTGCGAACCGGTGCATTTCGCGCGCATTGCATGCAAAAGCATGCTTTTGGCGCGCGATTTTGTGGCCGTTTTGAACGGATTTTGACCGCGCGGAAGCGATTGCGCGCGCAAGGTGGCCCGGTTGGCCGGTGGTGACGACGCATCCAACCCGGCTTCAACCTCGCGGTTGGCGTCACCCCAACTGCGTCAGGCGCTGGCGGGCGCCTTCCTTGCACACGACCAGCAGGGTGTCATCGGCGCGCAACACACGGTCCGCACTCGGGCTGAACTCCTGCTTGCCCGTGCCGTCGATCACCGTGATCACGATCGTCTGCGCACGGTTCGGCAGGTTCAGTTCGCGCAGGCTCTTGTTGTGGAGGGCCGGGTGCTCGGCGAGCTCGATTTCGGCGAAGTCGTACTCGCCCTCGTCAAGGCTCGCGCGCAAAAACTCGCTGAACCGCGGCTTCAGAATGAGTTGCGACAACTGGTGCCCCGCGCTCTCGCCCGGCACGATCACCCGGTCGGCGCCGGCTCGGCGGAGGGTGCGGCGGGATTCCTCGCGCTCGCCGCGGGTGACGATGCGCAGGTCGGGGCGGAGCTCGCGGGCGATGAGGATGAGGTAGACGTTTGAGGCGTCGGAATCGAGGGTGACGATGAGTCCGGCGGCGCCGCCGATCCCCGCCTCGCGCAGGGTGTCCTCGTTGGTGCAGTCGGCGCGGATGACGAAGCAGCCGTCGGCGTCGGCGGCCACGGCGGCGGCCTCGTCGCGGTCGATGACGAGGAGCTGGCGGCCGGCGCGTCGGATTCGCCGGGCTACCTCCCGGCCGACGTGCCCGTAGCCACAGAGAATGATGTGGTGGCTCATGTCGTGAAGCTGGCGCTGCATTTTTCTTCTCGCGAATTGACGGCGAACGGCGCCGCCGAGCAGCAGTCCCTGGAGGGTGCTGAAGGCGGTGAGGACCGTGCCGAGGCCGAAGACGATGATGAGGATCGCCCAGGCGCGCTGCCCGGTGGTGAGGTTCTGGTCGATGTCGCCGACGGTGGTGATGAGGTTGAGGGTGTCCCAGAAGGCGTAGTAGATCCGCCGGGCGAGGGTATGGTCGGGATCCCGACCGAAGAGAACGAGCCCGATGGTGGAGACGAGGACGATGGCGAGAAGCGTGGCCAGCGAGTAGAAGAATCGCCGGAACAGGCTGCGGACGAATTCCTCCGCCTCGCGATCGCTCTGGACGGTGTAGATCGCCACCGGGCGGTGAGTCTCGGCAAAGTTGAGGCGGGGGTCAAGTGAGGGGCGGGTGATGACGGGGTTCGTGAGGGAAGGGGGTTCGGCGGGAATAAGGGGATGATCCGGTCGGTTGAGGCGGAGCGACGCGGTGGGATTGTCTTGCCGCCGCAAGGGCGCTTCTGCCTTGCCTAAACTCGTTCGTCGCGTTTGTTGTCCGGACCGGGCAGGCCGCGGAGATTCACGCCATGATCTGTCAGTCGCCAAACATCCTGATCGGGATCCCGGTCTACAACGAGGCGAAGCACGTGGAGCGAGTGATCGGGGAGGTCCGCCGGTATGCCGACGCGATTCTCGTGGTGGATGACGGCTCGACGGACGAGACGCCGTCGCTGCTGGCCCAGCTCCCGGTGGAGGTGGTGCGTCACCGGCACAATCGGGGATACGGGCGGGCGATGCAGTGCATGTTCTGCCAGGCGGTGAAGGACGGCTACGACTGGCTGATCACGATGGACTGCGACGAGCAGCACGAGCCGCAGTCGATCCCGGACTTCATGGAGGCGATCCGGCGAGACGAGGCGGATGTGATCTCCGGCAGCCGGTACCTGGCGCCGATGCCCCTGGATGATGCCCCGCCGGGCGATCGGAGGCGGATCAACCGGGCGATCACGGACGAGCTGAACGCGCGGCTGGGGCTGTCGCTGACGGACGCGTTCTGCGGGTTCAAGGCGTATCGCGTGGGGGCGTGCGATCGCCTGAAGCTGGATGTGGACGGGTACGAGTTCCCGATGCAGTTTTGGGTGCAGGCGGTGGCGCACGGGCTGCGGATCGAGGAACTTCCGGTGCGGCTGATCTACCAGGACCTGACGCGGTGCTTCGGGGGGAGCCTGGACGATCCGACGGTTCGGCTGGGGCACTATCGGGATACGATGCACCGGGAGTCGAGGCGTTGGCGGTCCGGTCTCGGGCGGAAAGGTGTGGCGGGAGGTGACGGGTTGGCGAGTCCCGCCGGTGTGTCCTGCCGGGAGGCGTGAGCGAAGATGGATCGATGGGTATTGACCTGATCATCGAGCCGGCGTGTCGCCAGTGGGCCGCGTGCCTGGCTGAGCCGCCGACGGGCCGGCTGCTGGGGCGGCGGTTGGGCTACTGGCGCGAGCGCACGCGCAGCGAGCTGGGGCTGCCGGCGGATCGGCCGATCATCGCGACGGGGCACCAGACGCTGCTGTGGCACCCGGGGATCCTGGTGAAGTACATGCTGGCGGACATCGTGGCGGAGGCGGTGTGCGCGGGGGTGGCGAACCTGATCGTGGATCAGCACGTGGGCGGTTTCGGGGAGTACGAGGTTCCGGTGCGGCGGAGCGACGGGAGCCTGGCGGTGCGGCGGGTGGAGTTGGCGGTGGAGCGGGGGGAGGTGCCAATGGGGCTGCACGAGCCGTTCACGCCTCCTGCGGCCCCGACGCAATTTCGCGCG
>Ga0272442_10006033_pt1 | contig 16072 bp, 8 predicted proteins | sample SSMForm2O_FD_200262 | JGI IMG/M metagenome (GOLD analysis project Ga0272442, IMG submission 200262) | Marine sediment archaeal communities from Little Sippewissett salt marsh, Falmouth, MA, United States - SSM-Form-2O | ecosystem: Environmental > Aquatic > Marine > Wetlands > Sediment ...
ATCTCAATGCAACTGATGGTGGCGGTCTCGCGTCTCCAACTAGCGTTGTTAACCTAACAAATTGCACTTTCTCAGCTAATACAATTCTAAGAGTTTATAATGGCGGGCAGTTTAATTTCTCCGGTGGAACTGGTGGTAAACGCCGCTTGAGAGTTTATAACGGAGGAGCATTCAATCTAACAAATGGAGCTTCATGGAGCACTTATGAATATGTGTATTTGTATTCGGGATGTCGATTCCATGCCGACAATACAACGACATATACCCACAACACATGGAACCACAGTTCATACGGTCCAAATGGATATTTTTATGTTCAATCCAACGATGCATATTTCGGCGATCTTGTAATCGATAATGCAAGTCCGACATATCCAACATTCATAAGTACAGGCAGCTCTCAGCCGATTGTCGTTAATGGCAATTTCAGGATAAACGATGCTAATGCAAAACTGGTCTCGAATAGCGAGCCAATCTCCGTAAAAGGGAATTGGACAAACAACGGCGTTTTCGATCCCGGAACGGGAACCGTTACTTTCGATGGCAGCGGTAGTAGCCTTTTAACCGGACCTTCAGGCGGTGAGACTTTTTATAATCTTACTGTCGATAAAACCGGAACCGGCCTGGTTAATCTTGGAAGCAACATCAGTGTTGATGGAGAATTGGATCTTTCAGGAACTGGAGCTTCGGGAAACTCCGGAGGTGTAGAAGGAGGTTTGGATTCAGATACTTATGAAATCGATCTTGCTCCATAAATCTAAATCACAAATGGCGGGTATTACCCGCCATTTGTTAATAAAGACTAATAAAAAGTTCAAGAAGACTGGTTTTATCAGTAGAATTAATCCTGCTAGAAATTTTCTTGATTTAATTATTTTAATAAGATAATCCCAATTCGATAAATTCCCAGCAATCTTTAGAAATCCTAGTAGGGATTACTGAATAACTATTTAATAATTCTGAAGTGGAAATCCTACTTGATAGTAATATTGCGTTTTATTCCCCATGTTATCTGTAATATTGGTTATTTAACCCATAAATCACCATCAATATCTCTTAAATCTTGTAAATAGCTTTGGTATCTATATTGCACTGAATTGAAAATTGGTAAGTTGTTTTTCTTTATGTTCAGAGGAGAGGATATGAGAAAGTTGTTAATTATTTTCTCAGTTTTATTTGTGATAACATTATTTTCTGCTGATACACAATCGATGATAGTTCCGCAAATGGACGAATCAGTTGATTCAATTACAATCAATATCTATGAAGATGAAAATGCGGATGAGCCTATTTATATATCAGAACCGATTGTTATTCCGGATTCCCGCGAAATCGATTTCGATATTCCCGAAGACCTGGATATCCCGCCAGAGGATATCTACATCGAAGTGGTCGCCGGCGATGAAGTTATCGTCGATCGCTCGCCGCTGGACAGACCCTCCGAGCCGATGGCCACAAGCGTGGATATCGGCAACGGAACCGACGATATATTCATGGACGGCCAAGTCGGCATCGGCACCAGCAGCCCGACTTCCGCTCTGGAAATCGTGGAAGGCGGAAACGACGTGGCAATCGAATTCGACGGCGGCTCCGATTTCATCACCATTCACGACGGATACGGTAATTTCAATATCCTCTCCGGCCTGGATTATAATAATAATATCGTTGGTTCTTCCGGTGGAGGAACCAGACTCGAAATGAGCGAGGGTGGATACTTCGATTTCGAGATCTACAACTCGACTCCCGCTATAACCAACCACCTGTTTATTGGCCAGAGTGAATCCTATTTCGACGGCGCTAACGTCGGCATTGGAACATCGAGCCCCGGGAATCTCCTCGAAGTAGACGGCCAGGCAAGCTATTCATCAACGAGCGATATGGGCTCGAACGACGCCGATTTCGCGCATAAACAATATGTAGATAACGCCGTCGGCGGATTAACCGATAATTACTTGCCCGACGACCCCGCAACGAGCAATGTGGATATGAATTCCTATTATCTCCTGGACGTGGGTCGAGTCGATCTTAACAGCGGTGAAAATATCGACGACGATAGGGCCATTCTCGATTGCGGTTACGTCGAGTTCGTTAACAAGGAGAACGACGATATCCTGGCTCAGGACGGCGTTATGTATTGGGATGCGTCCGAAGGCTGGCAGGGCTACGATGGAGGAGGATATAGGACCTTTATTACCGACTATCAGGGTGAGACAGAGGACCTCACTGTTCGACTGGAAAATTTCTACGCGGATAACAGAATCGGCATCGGAACCACCAGCCCCGATCAGCAATTGACAATCCAGGGCACGAGCGATCAGGGCGAACTCTTCATGGACAGCGGCGACGAGTTCCACATCCGAAACGACCAGCAGGGTAACGAAATACTCCTCTCCGACGGCAGCGGCGGAATCCGATTCGAATACGCCGACAATGAGATTATGCGTATCGACGGCAACGTCGGCATCGGAACGACAACCCCAGGCTACAAACTCGATGTTAACGCTGATATGCGTGGCAGGGATAATATTTACTTCGGCACTTCGGGCGCTTATCTGGCGGGGGATAATCAGGGCGGTAGCATCGAACTGGGACCATCATCTTCCTCATCCGCAACCCCCTTCATAGATTTCCATTACGGAACCGGTTCGTCGGAAGATAATAATATGCGCATTATAAACGACGGCGATGGGAGACTTACTATTAGCGGGGCATCAAGTTCTTCTTCCGGGAACTATAACTATACCTTTTCGGAAAGATGTACGAATGGGGCAGGAGCTGCCGAAACTTTCGTTTTCCCCTCCACTCCTACTGGAGCAACCTCGAACGCTACTTTAACGGTATGGGTCAGGGGAGATATTGATAATGCTTCGGAGTACTGGACGATCCGTGGTGAGGGCGGGACGCTTCTCGGGAATATCCCAAATGTAACTCTCGATTTCTCTTACCAATGCGGACCAACCTATTCGGCGAACTTCACCATTTCGCAGGCAAATATTAACTCCTGGGCCGGCAGCGGATCGATTTCCATAACAGGGACTTCGTCCTCTTCGACCGGCTATTGCGACCCAAACGAATGTATATACATGAGATTAACTTACAGCTATGCAATTTCGGATCTGCCCGAATTACGCGTACTCGGCGACCTAAACGTCAGCGGCTCCGTCTCTAAAGGCTCGGGTAGCTTCGTTATCGACCATCCGCTGGACCCCGAAAATAAAGACCTTTACCACTCCTTCGTCGAATCTCCCGACATGCTCAATGTATATAACGGCAACGTAATTCTCGACAAAAACGGCGAAGCCACCGTAGAGCTTCCCGAATACTTCGAAGCGCTCAATATCGACTACCGCTACCAGTTGACCGCTATCGGCAAACCGGGACCGGAGCTGTATATCAAGGAAGAAATCGTCGATAATCGATTCGTCATAGCTGGTGGAAAACCTCAAATGAAGGTTTCCTGGCAGGTCACCGGTGTCCGCAATGACCCATACGCCCGTGACAATCGCATTATCCCCGAGGTGGAAAAGGAAAATCCCGGCCAATTCAGATATCCCGGAGGATATGAGGAGTAACTTTTTATCAAATCTTAGCGTAAAAAAAGCCCGGCTTCGGTCGGGCTTTTTGATTTTCGGCGAAAAATCGGATTATTCCTCGTAAGTCCTTGAGCCTCATAACTTTGTCATGAGCAAAGTAGTTTTTGTCATGAGTAAAGTAATTTATGTCACGGGCAAAGTAGTTTTTGTCATGAGCAAAGTAATTTATGTCACGGGCAAAGTAGTTTTTGTCATGAGCAAAGTAGTTTATGTCACGGGCAAAGTAGTTTTTGTCATGAGTAAAGTAGTTTTTGTCATGGGCAAAGTAGTTATTGTCATGGGCAAAGTAGATTTTGTCATGAGCAAAGTAGTTTTTGCAGCCGGAAAAATCCATTTGTCATGCTAAATCTGATCAAGTTTTACTTATGGAATTCAATCAAATAACAGATTGAAAACATATTACCAATCGATGAAACATGAAATAAATAGGGTAGTTGTCCCCAAAACTAAATTGAAATTAGCAATATTTCCCATGAGAGTTGCAAAATCGCCCGTAAATTCCTATAATTCTTCTGGCATATAAATTGCGCCTAAGACCAAATTTGTTAAAGTTTTCATAAGCTGAGAATTAATTGGCGAACTAACACACGAAAGAGGATATACAATGAAAACGAGTTCATTAATAGCAATATTTGCATTATGCTCTAGTTTATTATTTGCGGTATCGGTTGAAAACATTGACTTACCTGAAGAATTTACAAATAGCGAAATTGAGATAAGGATTTTCGAAAATGAGGATTCCGATGATCCCATATATTCTTTTTCACATACTCCCGATATAGATTCTCGCGAAATCGAGTTCGAATTGCCCGACTCTATCGATCCCGGGCGCGAAGAACTATTCTATGAAATAGTCTCCGGCGAGGATGTAATTGTCGAACGCGAGCCGCTGGAAAGACCATCCGAACCGATGGCCACAAGCGTGGAAATTGGAAACGGTACGGATGATATATATATGAATGGCAATGTAGGCGTGGGAGTATCCGCTCCGGCATCCAATCTTAGTGTAGGTGGCGCAGGTGATGCAATGTGGGGTATTTATGGATATAAATCTGCATCCGGTTCTGGCGGATTTGCCGGTGTATATGGCGAAGGATTAATAAGCGGTTCATACGCATCAACCTATGGTGTTTATGGCAAATCGACGACTTCGGCAGCTTATACCAGTTCTTATGGTGTTTATGCGAATGGAACGGCAACCGTAGCTTCGAGCAATTCAGCTTATGGTATTTATGCCACTGCTTCCGGAGGTAATGTTAACTGGGCAGGATATTTCGCAGGCGATGTGAATATTACCGGTGATCTTACTGTAAGTGGCAGTATTGGTGGTCTTACCGATAACTGGGTCAATGAAACCGGCGATAATATGACCGGCGATTTGATCATGAACGATAACGACGTCCTCGATGTTAACATTTTGGAGGCTAATCAGCTTCGTGATGGCGACGGTGGCTCGGAAATCCAACTCCTCGACGGACTGGATGTCTATAACAACTACCTCAGAAACACTGGTTCTTCCTACGGCGGAGCAATCCCTGTTAATGACGATCTCGTTCCCTTAACCGATGGAACCTATGATCTGGGCGGCACAAGCTATGAATGGCAAGACCTCTATATCGACGGCACTGCAAATATCGATTATCTTCGTATGGATGGTAATATAAATATGGATGGTGGCTATATTTTTAATAGCTCCACAAGTTCTTATGTGGATGCTGTTGCCATTCGTGAGGATCTTGTCCCTCAAAGTGAAGACCTTTACGATTTGGGTCAACCCACTCTGGAATGGCAGAATCTATACCTCGATGGATATGCCTATATCGACCACCTGAATATGGACGGAAGTATCGATATGGACGGATATTACATCTACGATGCGGATTACATCAAGTTTCAGGCCGAGGATAACTATGTAGTCCGGGTTAATAACGAAAACGACTATGGAATTTATTATGATGCAACAGCCAACACCTGGGGATGGCACGAAGAAGGAATAGAGCGCGCATTCATCGACCTGGACAACGGCAACTTCGATACCGACGGCGACGTGGACGCAGGAGACGATGTATTCGTTCGTGACGACCTTTATCTCTATAGCAATATTTATGACGGTTCGAGCTGGGGTACCGACGGTCAGGTGCTCAAAACCACAGGTTCCAGCGTTTACTGGGGCGACGAGAGTGGCTCCGCATGGATAGACGGAGGAACTAGTGTTTATTTATCAACCTATTCCGATAATGTCGGAATTGGAACACCGACACCAGATACCAGGCTCCATATTCTCGAAAATACTACAATGCCTCAGATGATTATTCAAAACTCCGATTATGACAGAGCCGCCTTGTGTCTCAAAAACGCAGCCGGCACCTATGAAGTTGGGGTTTCAGGAACGGGAGATTTTCACATATATGAAAACGATGTAGATATCGGCACGAGGCTGGTTATCGAGGACGGTTCGGGCGATGTAGGTATAGGAACACTATTTCCTGATGCTCAGCTACATACTACCGGTGGGGTTAGATTCGCAGGTCTCCCTGGTTCCGGTAACTATTTGTATATAGATTCAGACGGAGATTTATCGAAAACAAGCAGTACCGGCGGCTCGAGCGTCTGGACAGAATCCGGCTCTGATATCTACTATAATTCCGGCAACGTCGGTATCGGAAATACCCCAGATGCCGGCGCGGTGCTATACATTGACCATGGTAGCGATGATATAGCTGTTAAAGCCGTAGGTGAATATGACCCCTCCAACGGATACCTTGGCGTTCAAGGGGCCAACGATTTCGACGGGATTACCACTTTAGATATATCAGGGAATGAAATTGGTGTTCTCGGTGTTTCGACAGGAAGCTCAACGGGTGATAACTATGGCGTTTATGGCCATTCGAACGGTTGGGGCGGAAGATTCGAATATGAAGACGGTTCGAATTATGTCGAATTAGGCGGTAGCAGTTATCCTATAAGAATCGTCGATGGGAACGAGGCGGACGGTAGAGTATTGACCTCCGATGCAAGCGGTAATGCCACTTGGGAAGTTGCTTCCGGCGGCGGCTCATCCGAATGGTATGACGGAACCTCATACCTTAGGCCAATGGACTCTGGTAGAGACATTAGGCCCTATAGCGACGCGAACTCAAGCCTTGGAACAAGCACCTACGAATGGAACAACCTTTACATTGATGGCACCGCTACTATCGACGCCCTCAATATGGACGGCGACATCGATATGGACGGATATGATATTATCGATCTGGACAATATCGACGGAACCTATACATATATCAATGTTGGAGCTGATTTCGATATGGACGGGAATTCCATATACGACATTGATAACATCAAGTTCCAATCTGAAAGCCAATATATCCTTCGCATGGAAAACGACGACGATACAGGGATTTATTATGATTATTCGAATAACTACTGGGAATGGCGAATGAACGCCAACCAGGTGGCCTATATCGATCTGGACAACGGCAACTTCGACACCGATGGCGATGTGGACGTAGGCGACGATCTGTATCTTACATCTTCGATTTATATAGACGGTGACAACGGAGATGCGGATCAGGTCTTGAAAACGGATGGAACGTACGTCTACTGGGGCGACGACGAAACCGGCGGGGGAAGCGGTAGTGGAACCTATGACACAAGTATTCCAGAACAATGCACAGATGGAGCAGGAGCAAGCGCTACATTCAACTTTACTTCAGCATCGACGGGCGCTACTGGTTCTCCAACTCTATATGTTTGGACAAGAGGAGATATCAATTCTTCAAGCGAATACTGGACAATAAGGGGGGAAGGATCTTATACAATAGGAACAACTAGTTATACTGGAGAACAATGCGGAGCTGAAACGGCAGATAATTTCTCTATTTCAACCAGTAATATCGATTCCTGGGCCTCGAGTGGTACAATCACTATAACTGCAACATCATCAAGCGGAACCGGATTTTGTGCACCAGAAGAATGTGTTCGCATGAGGCTTGTTTACGATTATGGTGCGCGCAGGCGGCCATTACCGCCCGAATTTGCAGATTCTGAACCGTCAGAGATCGAAAACGGTGAATTCGAATGCTCATCTGAAGTCGCTAAAGGCGATATCCTCGCTTACGATTCTGAAGGTTTGGGCATTCTCGTGCAGGCTACTCCCTCTATTGATAATTTAGCCGGTGTGGCTATTTCCTCAATAGACATGGATATTCACGATTCAGCATTTGAAACAAGGCGTTTCGCAGAATTAGATCATCGTCTCGATCTTCTTGTCGATGAAATGGCATCCAATGAAGTGATTGCTGAAGCTGAAAATGAGCTTAATGAATATCTTGCGGATTATTCCAATGCGACAGTGAAAGCTGATTTCAACGGCTATATAAATGTCAACGCCGACGCCTCCCACGGCGAGATTAGAAGGGGAGATATGCTAACTCTGAGCGATACCCCCGGCCACGCGCGAGTCCTCGGCGAAGACGAAAGCGGCCAGCTGGTCGGAATCGCCATGGAGAACCTCGAATCGGGAACAGACAGAATCGTGGTTTTGGTTAGAAATGGCTACTACAGCGCACCGGAGCGAACCGATACCGCGGACGAAATCGACGAACTGCGCGAGGAAATCGAAGCCCTCAAGAAAACGATTTCCGAGATGAAGAACTAATCGAAATAGTATTTCGAACTCTCAAAGAGCCCGGCTTCGGTCGGGCTTTTTTTATTACACTTTCTGGAAACACTTCCCGATAAATACTCTAATCCTCGAGAATTAACTAAAATTATTTTTCCCCTTGACAAACTCCAATCTATGTATTTTCTTATATAGCGGTAACATGATTATTAAAAAATCAACATACCGCAAAATTAAACAGACCTCTTTTGTTTCACGTGGCCCGCGCTATAATACGCCCCAATTCAACAATTTTTTACTCCCATTCGAAAATCAGCGAGAAAGAACCGGCAAAAACTCTTTGTGCTTATACTCGGAAGGCGATAAGATAATATGCACATAACCATCGAAAATAAGTCGGCGCGGGCCGACGGCCGATTGGCCTCGACGCTACGCGACTCGGGGGGGAGGCTACCATGCACATAACAATCGAAAATAACAAATGCGTTGTCAACCTCGACGAAGCCGAGTTTCCGCTGTTCGAGGCCATGTTCGCAAACCTTCACGAAGATAAGTCGGTCTCGGTCGAGTTCCGGAAATTCCCGAATATCGGCGGGCACTTCGACTGGTCGCTCGCTCCGATGCACCTCTGCCGCACGATCGGAGAAGCGAACCTCTCATCCGACCCGTTCGCAACCGTCTCGCTATATCCGTTCTGGAAATACGGCTTCGCGTTCGCCAACCCAAAACCGCTCGCCCTCGCACTCGAAATCGACGACCCGCACAAGAAAGGCGTCGCCGCGGACGAGTTCGGCATGGGCTTCGCCGCGTGGGCCATGGAGGAAATCTTCCACTGCGAAACATGGGCCGACACCACCGCGATGATCGAGGCCGGCATGGTCGTGCCAACCGGCTCCAAATGCCCCGACTTTGTCTGCACCTTCCCCGACGGCTCGCTGGGAATCTTCGAAGCCAAAGGCACCACCGGCAAGGTCTCCGCTCTCACGCAGGCTCTCAAGAACGGCAAATATCAGGCCTTCGCCCTCGAAGCCCAATCTCCCATACGCTATCGCGTGGTGGTGGGCACGGCATTGGGCGAACCGACCACCAAGGTTATCCTCATGGACCCGCCCGGCCCGAACGACGACGAATCCGTAGGGGACGGGTCTCCCGTCCCGCCGTCGAATGCGCGAAATGCGATTTCCGCGGGAACAACGACGGGCGCGGAAACCGCGCCCCTACAAACGAACCTCACCGCCGAAATCGTCCGCGACGCCGCGAGGCGGATGCGCCAACATTCCGTAGGGGAGGCCCTTGTGGCCTCCCGCAAGACCAACGAACACGGCACGGATTCTAACGAAAACAGAAATTCCGTAGGGGAGGCCCTTGTGGCCTCCCGCGGTGTCGCCAACCGCGATTTACCCGGGGCCGGAAAACGGGAGGGGACAAGCCCCTCACCTACAAAAGCGACCGAAACCACAACTACAATCTTCCGCGGCCCACGCGGCAAAACATTCGCCCTGACAAACGAATACAAACCGGAAAAACGCCACTCATGGCTCGACATAACAAAAAAGGACGGCAAATAAAATGAACACAAACACAACAACCGCCCGATAGGGCAAGGAGGGAAAGATGAATGAAGTCTATAATTAAATGTATAACAAAAAAGAACTGTAATAGAAAGGAGGTGAAATATGGCATATAGAAAAAAGAATGGTAGCGATACCTGGCACTGGTGCACTAATTGTTCCAGATGGCCAACATCCGACTACGAAACATCTTATTCAAAACCGACAAGTGGCGAATTATGTAACGAATGCAAATCAAAAGAAAGAGACGGAACCTGTAGAAAGTAAAAACAAACCGCGGCGGCGCGGTAATAATGAAAGGAAAAAATGAAATTAAGAAACAACAACGATATCAAGAATATAATCGACAAACCCTTTGCTATTAAATGTCCGTATTGTAATACTCAAACGGGTATTTCTGTTGTTTCGGTTCCAAGATATGAATTAACCATCCGCTACAAGCCAGAGAGGATTGGAATTGTCTATAAATGCGACATTTGCAATAGACCAATTCCGATATTTTTTGGCCCGTTAGACTACGAAACGGAGAAAAACGTCATAATTATCCCCGACGAATTCGAATTACCGCTAAAATCGGTTGAGAAGTTCGAATATGAATATCTCCCTGAAAACGTTACAAGTAATTTTAGAGAAGCGGCAAAGGTATTTTCCGCCGATTGCTACAATGCATTTGCCGCGATGTGCAGAAGGACATTGCAAGTAGTTGCAAGTGAATTGGGTGTTAAAGGTAATGACAAAGTAAAAAAACAACTGGATTCATTGCGTGATATAATTGAAATGGATGAAGATACTAAAAACGCTTTGGAGATAATAATGGTTTCCGGCCATGATGGGTCGCATCCGCACCTTCCAGAAGTAGATGAATGTAGAGCGACTATCATAATGACTATCATGAAAGATATTTTAACACAATTGTTCGTTCGAAAAGCAAAAATAGAAGAAGCAAAACAATTAAGAAATAAAAAAATAGAAGAAAAGAAAAATGAAAATGAAACTGATTGATTCCTAAGGGACGGAGGTTTCCGCGCCCGCGGGGTAACAGAATTTTTCAAGGAGGTGACATGAAAATCTTTGATGGGCATTCGCCGTAGAGATGGGGGGAGGCGGTTTTTCGGCGGTGTTGGGCTGAAAAGCCGTGGTTGTGGGTGCTGGAGGTGTGGTTTCGCTCTTTCAAGCATTGGTTTTAGGCGTTCAAGGGGTGGTCGCTCCCAAAATAGCGGTGGTTTATATCAGAAAGTTGCTCGGAAGGCAAGAACCACCGCTCGGATGACCGTGACCACCACTCGGATAAGTCCGACCACCGGTCGATTGACCGTGACCACCGCTCGGATAAGTCCGACCACCGGTCGATTGACCGTGACCACCGCTCGGATAAGTCCGACCACCGGTCGATTGGGTTCGACCAATGGTTCGATGGACAAGACCACCGGGAAAACGAGCGTGATCGACGGGACGAACGCCGCCCCCACGCTATATGGATACGGATCGTAGGGGACGGGGCTCCCGTCCCGCCGTCGACCGCACGAAAAACGATTTCCTTGGAAACCACGACGGGCGAGGAAACCTCGCCCCTACGAAGAGAAAACAAATCGGAGATAAATTTGGGATGAACAAGCAATTGCCAATAAGAAGACCGACGCGCATCGAGGGGTTCGATTATTCGTCGCCCGGGGCGTATTTCGTGACGATATGTTGCCAAAACCGAAATCGGTTTTTCGATTTCCCGCCGGCAAAGGCAATGGTGGAAAATGTATGGCGCGATATTTCGAAAAAATTTATAAATGCGGAAATCGATATTTTCGTCGTGATGCCCGATCATTTTCATGGAATATTAATATTGAAACCGAACATTACGTATCCCGTAGGGGAGGCCCTTGTGGCCTCCCGCAAGACCAACGAACACGGCACGTATTCTAACGAAAACAGAAATTCCGTAGGGGAGGCCCTTGTGGCCTCCCGCGGTGTCGCCAACCGCGATTTACCCGAGACAGGAAAACGGGAGGGGACAAGCCCCTCCCCTACGGGAAACCGGAAAATCGCCGGTTTGACGGAGATTATCGGGGCGTTCAAATCTATAACGACCTGGAAATACTCTCTGGGTGTAAATAACGATGGGTGGCCGAAATATTATAAAAAAATCTGGCAAAGGTCGTTTTACGACCACATCATCCGCAACGAAACCGATCTCGCGGTTTTGCGCGATTATATTTTGAACAACCCGATGGAATTATCGATAGAGGAGGGAAAATGATATGCCTAAATGAACATCCACCGTAGGGGACGGGTCCCCCGTCCCGTCGCCGGACGCGCGAAATGCGATTTCCGCGGTAACAACGACGGGCGAGGCGACCTCGCCCCTACAAATTCAAATCAACAAAACAAAAATGCCCGGAAGGGCAAGGAAGGATAGGAACTATGGAAATCATCTTAGCTAACGATTTTACCAACGACACTTATGCACGCAGGACGGTGCGGCTTCAGGAGATTCAGGAAAATATCGACACACTTCAACCCGAGCTTGGGGTTGACCCATCGCTTCTGTCGTGGGGGCAGAACTGCCACACGAATTTCATGAACAAATGGACGGCGGCGGATATCGAGATGGGGCAAAAGGAGGGCGCTTTCCTCGGACTTGCGCAACTCGCGCAGGAGATGGAGTTCACATATCAGGACATAAAAGAGGTGATAATCTCGCGCTATGCCGACGCGCCGCAAAAGCTCGAAGAGTTCAAGTTCGAGGGGCGTTTCCCCGACGGCACGAAGGCACAGATCGAGAAAATCCGCAAGGTCTATGATAACTGCGAGCTTCATCGAAGTCTCGGCTACGAGGAGGCTATTCCGGTTGCGATGTCCGACCGTCTTAAGAACGCCGCTGATGCGGTCGAGGAGCAATATAGTGACGCTGACCGCGAGCGTTTCGAGTCGGAGCATGCAACGCACGATCTCAATGTCCTTTTCGACGAAGACGCAAAGCGGCTTTCGGAGCTTCATGCTTGGGCAAAGGCGATCTGGGGGCGTTACGATTTGCGTTTCGAGCTTATCGGGATGGTGCCCGCAAAGCAGCAGTCCGGTGGTGGTGGCGGGGAGGTGCCGGATGCGCCGATCAATTTCGAGTTCAACTGGCTGGATCCGGTTTTACAGTTCCGTTGGGATCCGGTGGAAAGCGCCACGAGTTATCAGCTGGCGTTCTCCGAGGATGGCGGCGAGGTTTGGGAGGAGCTTTACACCGGCGCGGACACGAGTTGCGAGTATGAACCGCCTGCGGGATTGCGGCAATATCGAATCCGCGCGCGAAATGCCGGCGGTTACGGCGAGTGGTCGGCGGTTATCGAGTTCGAGGTCGAGGGCGAGGCGCCGGTGGGCGATTGGCCGAATGCGCCGTCGGAGGTCGGCGCGGAGCTTATCACCGATCCGAGCACCTTTATGCGGGTCTATTACACGATCCCCGGCGGCTCGGACAGCGTGAGCATCTACCGCGCGGTGGTGCCTCATGGCAATGCCGCGCCGGAACGTCCGGCGTCGCCATACACCACGGATATACTCGAGGAGCAATACGCCGACACGGATGTCGAACCGGGCAACGACTATTATTACTGGGTCTGCGGCGTGCAAGGCGGCGAGGAGGGCGATTTCGCCGGGCCGGCGGTGGGTGAAGTGTAGGGTGGCTTCGATACGGGCATGGGAATGCCCTACTCAGCCACCGGGATTTCCCCCGGTCGTTGAGTAGGCGAAGCCGTATCGAAACGAAAGAAACACCCCGGCGCTTCGCGCCACCCCTCTTTAAAAAGAGGGGAATGTTACGGTAGGATTCCCCTTCATGAATGAAGGGGTGGATTCGCGAAGCGAAGACGGGGTAGTTGAAAAGGCGGAAGCGTGTCGAAACGCGGTGTGGTGTGGCGGGGGCGCGGGGCGGGGGCGCTGGCGCGCAATTTGCCGTTTGCAAATTTCGTGACAGCGCGGAGGGGAAGGGCGGGTGGTGCGGGGTCTGGCGGACGAAGGAAGATCGATATATAAGGGAAATCGAAGGGCTGGCGCGGGGGTGGATTGGTGCGGGGAAGGGATTTTTGCGCCGAAGGCGTAGCAAAAATCGTGACAGTCCGCGGAGAGATGGTAATTAGCCACTGCTGAGCAAAGCGCTGGTATTGAATAACTTAACAAAGGAGTTAGCATGAAAAAAAGACTAGTTATATGGACTTCTATTTTTGCGGTTGTATTAGCTATGATTTCAGGTTGCAAGAGCAGTTCCAACCAGCTAGTTGGACATAGGTTTATGGGCGTTTCGAAGGATTCTAAAATTTCGGAGGCGAAATTAGTCGTTAAAAAGCTTTGGGTAGCTGAACAGATTTATTACGAGGAAAATGGCTCTTTCACCGGGGCGACAGACGATATCTTCGGGAAGGGTAGCGTCCCGCCCGGTTTGATTGTGGACGAACCGTTGGGGATCGAGTTTTTCAATTTCTATATCACAGATGTTCTGGGCTGTTCCGATAATGAAGCGGTATTGATTTATGCCACTCCAAATGCTGAGGACGAATCTTTACTCGACGTGACCAATATCGAGATAACGATAGATGGGGTGATCACCGGTGGAACATATTAGATAATTCGATGAATTTGTTTTTTAAACCCGCAAGAGCGTGTCGAAATTTGGGCGGCGGGCGGTGCGGGGTCTGGCAAATGCAAACGAAAACGTGGATATACGAAGGGCTGGCGCGGGGGTGGATTGGTGCGGGGAAGGGATTTTTGCGCCGAAGGCGTAGCAAAAATCGTGACAGCCCGGCGGAGGCGGAAAAAAACAAATTTAATCCCTTAATGAAGACCGAAAAAACAGTTATTGTGAGAGATTTGATGGACACATGAGAGGGGAAAAATATGATTAAAAAACCAAAAAACGTTCTCAACGAAGTTTTCGGATTCGAGGAATTCAGGCCGTTGCAGGAGGAGATTATCGAGGCGGTGCTCGCGAAGCGCGATTCGCTGGTCGTTATGCCCACCGGCGGCGGGAAATCGTTGTGCTATCAGATCCCGGCGATAATATTCGACGGCCTAACCATCGTGGTTTCGCCGCTGATATCCCTGATGAAGGATCAGGTCGATCAGCTTCGCGAGTTCGGTGTCGAGGCGGTTTTCCTCAACAGCTCGCTGATGCCGGAGGAATATAATCGCAATGTCGAAATGGTGCGATCCGGGGCGGCGAAGATGCTCTATGTCGCGCCGGAAACGCTTTTGATGGAAAGAACGCTCGATCTTCTATCCATGCGAAAAATCGACTGCATCGCAATCGACGAGGCGCACTGTATCTCGGAGTGGGGGCACGATTTCCGCCCGGAATACCGTCAGCTGGTCGATGTGCGCGAAAGGTTTCCGCAGGCGGCGTGTATCGCCTTGACCGCCACGGCTAACGGGCGCGTGCGGAGCGATATAAAGGAGAGCCTTCGATTTAAAAACCCGAAGGATTTTATCGCGAGTTTCAACCGGGAAAATCTTTATCTGGAGGTTATCCCAAAGCGAAACCCGACAGAGCAAACGGTCAAATTTTTAGAGGCTTTTCCGAATCAATCGGGCATCGTCTATTGCTTCTCGCGAAGGCAGGTCGATGAGCTTGCCGAAGACCTCGCCGAAGAGGGATTTTCGGTAAAGCCTTACCACGCGGGGCTCGAGGACGATATCCGCAAAGAAAATCAGGAGCTTTTCGTCCGCGATGATGTCCAGATAATAGTTGCGACTATCGCTTTCGGTATGGGGATCGATAAGCCGAATGTCCGTTTCATCGTGCATTACGATCTCCCGAAGAACATCGAATCGTATTACCAGCAGATCGGCAGGGCGGGCAGGGATGGCCTTCGCGCACATTGCCTTCTGCTTTTCTCATACGGCGATGCTGCAAAAATCCGTTTTTTCATCGATGAGAAGGAGGGCGTCGAGCGGCAGGTCGCCGAGATGCATCTCGAGAAGATTATCGATTTCTGCGAGGAGGAGGAATGTCGCCGTGTGCCTTTGTTAAAATATTTCGGCGAGGAATTCGATGAACAAAACTGTGGAAGCTGCGATAATTGTCTTGATGACAAACGCGAGAAGGTCGATGTGACGGTCGCGGCGCAGAAACTACTATCGTGTGTTTTTCGGACCGATGAGATATTCTGCGAAAAGCACATTATCGATGTCCTTCGCGGATCGAGGGCGAAGAAGGTGCTTAAGCAAGGGCACGACAAGCTTTCGACTTATGGAATCGGCATGGAGTATTCCAAAGATCAATGGTCGCATCTCGCGAGGCAGTTCGCGCG
>Ga0272442_10006034_pt1 | contig 16070 bp, 14 predicted proteins | sample SSMForm2O_FD_200262 | JGI IMG/M metagenome (GOLD analysis project Ga0272442, IMG submission 200262) | Marine sediment archaeal communities from Little Sippewissett salt marsh, Falmouth, MA, United States - SSM-Form-2O | ecosystem: Environmental > Aquatic > Marine > Wetlands > Sediment ...
CCCCGGTCCACAACGTGAAAAAGGCCGTCTACCCCCCGACGCTGATAACCACCGCCGACACCGACGACCGGGTGGTCCCGATGCACGGCAAGAAGTTCGCCGCCGCCCTCCAGGCCTCAGACCAGGGTGACAACCCCCTCCTGATCCGCGTCGAAACCAAGGCCGGCCACGGTGGCGGCAAGCCCACCGCCAAGCGCATCGAGGAATCCGCGGATGTCTACTCGTTCTTGTTCAAGACGTTCAAAATGACGGTGGCGGAATAGGATCTACCAGAGGATCTCGCCGACCAGTTCGTCGATTTTTTCGATCAGCTTGTCGAAGCCCTGCTGCTTGGAGACGAAGCCGTCGGCGCCGGCGCGTTCGGCCAGTTCGGACAGCTCTTCGGTGTCCTTGGAGGAGAAGAGCAGGATGGGGATGTCGGCGGTGGCGTACTTGGTCTTGAGGACCTTGCAGATCTCGTCGCCGCGGATGTCGGGCATGTTGACGTCGGTGAGGATGATGTCGGGGTTGAACTTCGCCAGACGCTGGTCGAAGTTCAGCAGGTTTTCGGCCACCTCGACCACGTGACCGGCGTCGACCAGGGCGGCCCGGATCATCTCGCGGGTGATCTCGCTGTCGTCGATGAAGATGATCCGCCTGGCCAGGTGGGCCTCCCGGTCGCCGGATTTCTGATTGGCCTCCGCTTCGGCCACCTTGTCGATGTGCGCGCGGAGCGCGGCGACGATGCCCTCGGTCATGCCCTCGGTAGAGCCGCCCTCGGTCCAGCGATCGAGAAGCGGCCCGACGGCGTTGAGGCCGCGGCGCAGCGAGCCGGCCTTCTTGGGCGAGGGGGGCGAGCGCAGGGTTTCGATCAGCACGGTGAAGAGGCCGGCCAGGTCCTGGAAGTCCAGGAGCTGGGTTTCGCCCTCCATGGCGGTCAGCTCGTCCTCCAGGCCGGCGACGGCCCTGGTGACCTCGGGGCCGGAGGGTTGCGTGAGCTTCTCCACCAGTTCCAGGCATTTTTCCACCCGGAGGTTGCAGGTCTTCTTGAACTTCTCGCGGTACTCTTTCAGCTCTTTTTGGCTTTTAGTCATTGAAGAGCGTTCCTTAGCGTTGCTTGAGATCCATAACCAACTCCAGGGACTTCAACATCTGGTTGAGCAGGACGGGTTTCTTTACAAACAGGTCCGCGCCGGCCGAGTATACCTCTTCGCAGACCTCCTCGCTGCCCTGGCTGACCACTATGACCGCCAGGGATTTGTGGCGTTTTTCCTTGCGGATCAGCCGGATCAGCTCCGCGCCGTCCATCACCGGCATGTAGTAGTCGATGATGGCCATGTCGAAGGCGCCTTCCTGCAATCGCTCCCAGGCGGCGTTTCCGTCCTCGGCTTCAACCAGGTCCAGCATTCGTTGACCCTTCAACCGGCCGCGGTGGAACTTTTGCACCGCGTATCGGAACATCTCACGCACCGTGGGGCTGTCGTCGGCCAGGAGAACCCGGAAGGGCGGCAGTTCTGCGGCATCGGCTTTAGGCGGCTGGGGGTTCCTGATCTGATCCAGCAGGCGTTTCCACTCCGCCGCCTCCTCGTCGGAGGAGAAGATGAAGGTGACCCCGATGCCGGCCGGTTCCTCGTCGGTTTCCTCCTGGACGGTCCGGATCCAGCGGACCTCGCCGCGGGCGTGGATGGGCGCTAGCAGGCCGGGGAAGGAGATATCGAAGGTGAGTTGCTCTCCGATGGTAAAGGATTTGGAGGTGGCCACGAAGACGCCGCTGTCGCTCATGTCGTGGGTGTAGTCCGCCAGGAAGTCCTCGGCGGTGGGATAGTCGATTTTAAGGATCAGCTCGGTCCGCGAGAAGGTTCTGCGGTCTTTTTTAGAGGCGTCGTCCGGCATACGTCCTTCCCTCCCCATGGCCCGGCCTTGCCAGAAGAGTATGACGCCTGAAGCGCCCAGTCAAATCCGTCACGGCTTCGCGCCGGCGCTCTTCTCGATGCACTTGCCGATCAGTTTCCAGAAGGCTGCGATGAAATTCCGGGCGCGCTGGTCCTTTTTGAACCATTCGGCCACGTAGTTGGGCACCTGGGCGTTTTCTTCTTCGAGATAGATCGAGTCGGGTTCCCACATGAGGTCCTTTTCGGCGTGGAACTGGACGCCCAGGACGCCGGGGAACTTCTTGTGGCCGACCGCCTCGATTATCTTGCCGTCCAGCGAGGTGGCCAGCACCACCAGGTCCCGGCCCAACTTCTCGATCCCCTGGTGGTGAAGGCTTACGACCATCACCGGTTTTTTACCGGGGACCAGGGCCAGCTTTGAGCCGATCTTGAACCGCACCGGATGGATGGCCGCATTGCCTACTCCCAGGGCCGGGTTCAGCGGCCGGGAGTAGCTGCGGTGCACCTTGGCGGCGGGAAGCTTCAGGCCGTCTTCGAAGGTCTTGACGCCGTAGACCTCGGAGGGGATGTCCTGGATCAATGTACCCCCGGAGGCCACGTTGATGGACTGCAGGCCCAGGCACAGTCCCAGGACCACGTAGTCGGGACGTTCCCGGAGAAAGGGCTTGAATTTATGGTTCCGGCTGCCGCCCAGCAGATGAAACAAGAACGAGATCTCGAACAGGTGCCGGGGGGGATCCTCGATCACGGTGGTGAGCAGGGTCTTCTCGCCGTAGAGGACCGGCGGAATGTCCGGCCCGCCGGTGAAGATAACCGCCTGAGACTGGTCGAACAGTTCCCGGAAACGCTGGGTGCATTCGTTCTTCTTGAATACGGACTTGGTGTCCAGTTCGCAGGAGATCTCCTTGAGCTCGGCCCAGTCGCCGGCATGCTCGGCGATGAACTGGCGGGCGTCTTCGTAGTCTTCCCATTCGTCGGCGTGGTAGATGCCCACCAGGCGCAGATCGGGCACCTTCAAGAGACCGCGGTCGACCAGGTTCTTTATGTTGCGCAGCTCGTCGGCCCGCGGGTGGGTGATCAGAACTGTGGCTGGCTCGCCTGCCGTGGCAGGCAGCGTAATCAACAACAAGAAAAAGAGGCCTATTCTGCTGCCAATCGCCGGTTTCATTCCTGACCCCCCTACTTGAGGCTTTTGTTTATCAATTCGTCGTCGGCCAGGTTGGGCAGGGTGATCTTGAGCCGGGGTTCCTTTTCCATGGCGGCCTCGGCGGCCCAGAGCGCACCTGCGTTCCGGGCCCAGGCCCGCCGGGCGATGCCGTTGTTGACGTCCCAGTGGAGCATGCGCTGGATGTTGACGTCGGTCCGTTCGCTGCCGTCTAAGACCATCCCGAACCCGCCGTTGATCACCTCGCCCCAGCCGACACCGCCCCCGTTGTGCAGACTGACCCAGGTGGCCCCGCGGAAGGAGTCGCCCACCATATTGTGCACCGCCATGTCCGCGCACAGACTGCTGCCGTCCTGGATATTGGCGGTCTCCCGGTAGGGGGAGTCGGTGCCGCCGGTGTCGTGGTGGTCCCGGCCCAGCACCACCGGGGCGCCGATGCGGCCGTCGCGGACCGCCTGGTTGAAGGCCCGGGCTATGGCGATGCGGCCGGGCTCGTTGGAGTAGAGGATCCGCGCCTGGGAGCCCACCACCATCTGGTGCTCTCCGGCCGAGCGGATCCAGCGCAGGTTGTCCAGCATCTGCTGGCGGATCTGCCCGGGCGCCTGTTGGGCCATCTCCTCGATCACCTCCGCGGCGATGTCGTCGGTGGTTTTGAGATCGTCGGGATTGCCGCTGGTGCAAACCCAGCGGAAGGGGCCGAAGCCGTAGTCGAAGCAGACCGGCCCCATGATGTCCTCGACGTAGGAGGGATACCGGAATGTGCCGTCGGGCCGGGTGACCTCTGCGCCCGCCCGGGAGGCCTCGAGCAGAAAGGCGTTGCCGTAGTCCCAGAACGCCATGCCCTGCTGGTGCATGGCGTTGATGGCCTCGACCTGCCGGCGCAGCGAGGCCTGCACCCGCTCCTTGAAGCCGGCCGGATCGGTTTTGATCATCTCCAGGGACTGCTCCAGGGTGAGGCCCGCGGGGTAATAGCCGCCGCTGTATGGAATGTGCAGGGATGTCTGGTCGGAGCCCAGCTCGATTTCCACCCCGGCCTTCACCAGCTTGTCCCACAGGTCCACGATGTTTCCCTGATAGGCCAGCGACAGGGGCTTCTTTTCCTTCCGGGCCCGGTCGATTCGTGAAAGCAGCTTGTCCAGGTCGGTTTCCACTTCCATCACCCAGCCCTGCTCATGGCGTTTCTTGACCGCGCGCGGATCGATCTCGGCGATCACTCCGATGGCTCCGGCGATCACCGCGGCCTTGGCCTGGGCCCCGCTCATTCCGCCCAGCCCCGAGGAGAGGAACACCTTGCCGGCCAGATCGGAGTCGCGCAGGTAGCGGCGCCCGGCGTTGAGCAGGGTGATGGCGGTGCCGTGGACGATTCCCTGGGGGCCGATGTACATGAACGAGCCCGCGGTCATTTGCCCGTAGGAGGTCACTCCCAGAGCGGCCAGGCGGTTGTAGTCATCGGGCGAGGAATGATTGGGCACTACCATCCCGCAGGTCAGCACCAGCCGCGGGGCGTCCGGGTGCGAGGGAAACAGGCCCAGCGGGTGGCCGGAGTAAAGCACCAGGGTTTGCTCCTCGGTCATCTCGGACAAATACCGCATGCACAGCAGGTACTGGGCCCAGTTCTGGAACACCGTCCCGTTGCCGCCGTAGGTGATCAGCTCGTAGGGGTGCTGGGCCACGGCGGGATTGAGATTGTTCTGGATCATGACCATGATGGCGGCCGCCTGCCGGCAGCGGGCGGGATACTCGTCGATGGGCCGGGCATGCATGGGGTAGCCGGGCCGGAAGCGGTACATGTAGATGCGTCCGCGGGTCTCCAGCTCGCGGGCGAACTCGGGCGCCAGGGTCGTATGGTGTTTTTCGGGGAAGTAGCGCAAGGCGTTCTTCAGCGCCAGCACCCGGTCGGTTTCCGAGAGCCCTGCGCCCCGGTGCGGCGCGCGGCTGATGCCCGGATCCTCCGCGGGCGCGGTTGGCAGCTCGTCGGGAATACCCGCCCGGATCTGTTCCTTGAATGACGTTGCCATTTTGAGCTCCTTGTAGCGAAGAGGAAATCTCCGCGCGCAGCGGATGTCAAGCCCCCTGGCGGGGCTTGACTTCAAACCCGCTTTCTCCAATGATGAGGGCATGGTGGACCAGCAGGAAAAACCGGGGGCGGGCAGAAGGGTGGAGACGCTGTCGGTGGACTTCCTGGCGGAGCAGCTGGAAAAGCGGGGCGAGGAAGGGTTCAGGTACAAGTACCCGCATTCCTTCCTGGTGCTGCGCTTCAGTCCCCCGGACGACACCGAAGAGGTCGATCTTCAGACGGTTGAGACCAAGCTTTCGGATTTCGATCACGAAGAGAACCGGAAACCCATCGTCAGGATCGTCGCGCTGGAGAAGTCGGATCGCAATGCCTTCAAGTCCAAGATCACGGTAGGCCGGGCCAAGAACAACGACGTAATCGTCCGGGCCGCCAAGATTTCCAAGATCCATGCGGCCTTCGTCATCGGCAAGGACGAATGGCAGATCGTGGACATGGGCTCGGTCAACGGCACCATGGTCAACGGAAAGCGGCTGGAGAAGAACCAGCCGGTCAAGCTGGGCAGCGGGGACATGATCTCGTTCTGGCGCTATGTCTTCGAGTACCACGATCTGGATTCGTTCATCGCCATCCTGAAAAAGTTACCCAAGAAAAAGGTCTCCGATCCACCGCCAACCTAGTTTAGTTGCCCCTCTTGACATACCCGGATGAAAGAGGTTGGATTGGCAGGCTTGTTACCCCTAGCCCCGGGAGGAAATCATGGCCGCATCTCCTTTTGAAGGTTTGAAACCGGAACTCATGTGGAAGTACTTCGAGGCTCTGACCAAGATCCCGCGCTGCTCGGGGAACGAGGCCGCGGCGGCCAGGTACGTCCTGGAGCAGGCCAAGGCCAAGGGCTGCGAGGCCGAGCAGGACCAGACTGGCAACGTGGTGGTGCGGGTTCCGGCCAGCCAGGGCAAGGAAGGCAGTCCCGTCGTGGTGCTGCAGGGGCACCTGGACATGGTGGGGGAGAAGGACTCCAGCTCCTCGCACGACTTCGACAAGGATGCCATCCCGGTCATCCGCGAGGGCGAGTGGCTCACCGCCGACGGCACCACCCTGGGCGCGGACAACGGCGTGGGCCTGGCGGCCTCGTTGGCCTTGATGGAGGATCCCGACGCGGTTCACGGCCCCCTGGAGTTGTTGTTCACCGTGGACGAGGAGACCGGCCTGACCGGCGCGATGGAAGTTCCCAAGGGGTTCGTCAAGGGCAAGACATTACTGAACCTGGACTCGGAAGAGGAAGGGGCGGTCTACGTGGGCTGCGCCGGCGGCAACGACACAATAGCGCGCCTGCCCATCACCCGGGAAGCGGGCGGCGGCGATGCTTTCGAGATCAAGGTTTCCGGATTGAAAGGCGGCCACTCGGGTCTGGACATCAACCTGGGGCGCGGCAACGCCATCAAGGTTCTGGGCTGGTACCTGGACCGGCTGCGCCGGGAGGTCAAGGACGACCTGAAGCTGGTAGCTTTTTCCGGCGGCGACAAGCACAACGCCATTCCCCGGGAAGCCGGCGCAACCATCCTGCTGCCGGCAGGCAAAAAAGCCGCGGCCGAAGGGGTACTGGCCAAATTCCAGGAAGATCTCAAGACCACCTACTCCAGCACCGACGAGGGCGTGAAGATCGAGATGGCCGGCGTTTCGGCTTCGGGTCAGCCGGTCGGCAAGGACTCGCGTGACAAGTTCCTCTGCGTGGTCATGGCCATGCCCCACGGCGTGATCACCATGAGCCAGGACGTAGCCGGCCTGGTGGAGACTTCCACCAACCTGGCGGTGGCCCGGCTGGAGGATAAGCAGGCCTTCCTGCATGAAAGCAGCCGCAGCTCGGTGGCGCCGCTTCTGGCCCAGGCCCAGGACGAAATTTTCGCCCTGGTCCGGTTGGCGGGCGCGGAGCCCGAGTCCGGCGGGGGTTACCCCGGCTGGCAGCCCAACATGGATTCCCAGGTCCTGACCCGGGCCAAGGCGGTGCACGAGAAGGTCACCGGCAAGGTTCCCGAGGTCAAGGCCATCCACGCCGGCCTGGAGTGCGGAATCATCGGCGAGAAGATGGGCGGGATGGACATGCTCTCCTTCGGTCCCCAGATAGAGTGGCCCCATTCGCCTAGTGAGCGGGTAAAGATCGATTCGGTTGAACGTTTCTACACTTTCCTGAAGGCATTGCTGGCTGACCTGGCGGGATGATGGAGCCCAAGCGGTCCAAACTGGTTATCCTGGTTTTAGCGGTGCTGGCGGCGTCGACGGCCCTGGCCTACATTCCCCCGGCGTCCTTTCTGCTCGACCGGCTGGCCTACAAACGCACCCAGACCGGCGTGCGGCGCCTGAAAGTCAAGATGCAGTGTCAGGGGGTCGAGCACAACCTCTACCTGAAGCACTTCGGCAAGGTGCGGCGCGAGCGCGGTTCGCAGGTGGAGATCTGCAAGTCGGGCAAGTGCTGGCTCAAGGGCGATGCCGCCAAGCCCCGGCAACTCCCCAAGTGGGCCTACCTGCCCTACCTGTACTTCGTCGAAGGGGAGGTCAAGGGATCCCGCTGGCTGGCGCTGCTGGAGTCTTTGAAGGTGAACACCAAGGTGGATGCCCTGACCCGCTTTCACTCGCGAGTGGCCTTCGTGCTGGGGGCCAAGAGCTGGGAGCGCGACCGGCCCCAGTTCTGGCTGGACAAGGATCGCTACGTTCCGTTGCGGCTCATGCTGCTGGACGGCAAGTCGCTGGTGGACATCCAGTGGCTCGACTGGGGAACCAAGACCGGCGGCGACTGGTTTCCCTCGGTGATGGAGATTCACCGGGACGGCAAGGTCGTGGAGCGCTGCGAGGTGGACGAAGTGACCACCGGCGTGTCCATACCGGACGATCTGTTCAAGCTGTAATCAATAGACTATCGAGGCGTAGCCCACCCACATGCCAGGGGCCCCGCGCGGTTCCACATCATGGCTGGTGGTGTGCTCGATAAGCTGGCCGGCGGTTGCACCTTTCTGCTTGGCGAAGGTCGCGGCAGCCGCGGCGGCGCCGGCGCAGCAGGCGCTGTGGTTTTTCAAGGCGTGATCAATTGCGCCTTTGATGTCCAGCTTCAGGAGGAGGTCGATGAAGGGACGGTCATTTTCCTCCTTGGACCAGCGCAGAGCCTCGTCACCGCTTCCCCGTGGTGAGAATCCATAGTTGGCGCCGTAATGGGTCAAGTCGGTCGAGCCGATGGCGACGGCGCGGTGCTCTTTGGATTTCTCCGCGGCCCACAGGCCGACGGCCTCGGCGGTGTCGTCGGGGGGCACCTGGAGGGCCACCACCTTGGCTTCGGGCCAGACTTCGCGGATGAAGGGCATCTGCAGCTCGATGGTGTTGTCGGGCTGGAAACGCTCGGGGGTCTCCTCCTGGCAGCCGAAACGGGAAACCAGCTCGGCGGCGACCGGTTCATTAACCGGCACGTCGCCCAGCGGGGTGCCGAAGGATCCCGTCGGCATGCAGACGCAGCGCTGGCCGGGATGCATGTGGCCGCCGAAGACGAATACCAGCTCGGGGGCGGTTTTCGCCAGGGAGGCGAAGGTGAGACCGGCGGTGCGGCCGGAGAACACCCAACCGGCGTGCGGGACGACCCCGGCGAAGCTTCCCAGGGGTGATCCCGGAAAGCTGTCCAGATACTCCCGGATCGTTTGCCGGCAGGATTCCGGATTGGCCGGGTACCAACCCTGAAATGCGAAAAACGGTTCGCGTGTACTCATGAGTCGCCTCCCTTGCTGCCCCGGTCACCGGGCAGTGCCAGGAAAGGTCCGGGATCATTCGGGCTGATGACCAGCACCCGGCCCTGCTTCTGCGAAATCTTCAAGGCCCGGGAAGGGTCGGAGCAGAAAAGCGAGCCCGGATGCAGCAGGGCCCGGAAAGTTCCGATGGGTTTCACCGCCGTGATGTTTTGAAGCGGAATTCTTTTCTTGTAGAAAAAACCCACCACGGTCAAGTGCCGGTCGTCGATTGTATAGCTTCTGGGCAGCGCGAGCAGCACCATCGGGATGGGAAGGCCCAAAAGAATTACCCACAGGGTCTGGTGGGGAAGCCCGCCCATGGCGTTGCCGATGAAAGCCACTGCGCAGGGTGGGACCAGAAAGCCCAGGAGCATAAGCCACAAGACCGGGCCTGTTTTCGGAACATCCCGGAATATAGAGGTTTCGCCGCCCGGGGAGGGTTTCAGATCTGGAAGAGGTGGTGTTCCCATTTGGAACACTCCGAAAAAGCAGGCTCTCGCCGCCGGCCTGCTTCGTGGTTGGGCCCGGACCTATCGTAGATGGAATCGCTGGAAAGTCAAGCCGTTGAAGTGGTTTTTCCGGTCGGAATTCCGACCGGGGGACTGGCTGGCACGGGATGTGCAGATTAGGGGGGGCATATGCCGATGAAAACCCGGATTTTCGATCTGCCTAGGAGGAACCAAAAATGAAGACGCTGATGAAATCGTGCATGCTGACGGGGCTGGTCGTTCTGGCCTTCGCCCTGACGGGATGCCCCATGTGCCTGGATGACGAATGTTACGATGACTGTATTGGAGACTGCTGGGAGGACGATTGCTACGACGAGTACTGCGACAGCACCGGATGCTACTGGTGCGACTGCTACGGTTGCTACCCCGAGTATCCTTCCTGCTGGGACGACTGGGACTGCTACTACGGCGAGATGTGTGAACAGGGGGAGTGCGTGCCCGGATGCCACAGCGACGTGGATTGTTACCCCGGGGACATCTGCCTGGACGGTCAGTGTGTCGACGACATCCGTACCTGTCTTGCCGACAGCGACTGTCTCTCCGGGCAGGTTTGCCGGGGAGGCCTGTGCGTTCCCGGGCCGGTGGACACGCCCGACTGCCAAACCGACGCCGACTGCGAAGGCATGGCCATCTGCGTGGAGGGGTGCTGCGTGGAGGTCGACTGCCTGACGGACCTGGATTGCCCGTCCGGCCAGACCTGCCGCGGCGGGGCCTGCGTGCCCGACGCCTGCGCCAGCCACGCCGACTGCGCCGACGGCGAGGTGTGCGATCACGGCACCTGCCGCCCGGGCGATCTGCCGCCGACGACCTGCCAGTCCTCCGCGGACTGCCCGGCCACCCAGGTGTGCCTGGACGGAGAGTGCGTGTTGCTGTGCTCGCTCAACTCGGACTGCCCGGAGGATATGCTCTGCGAGAATCACGTCTGCGTGCCCGCTCCGGAGAACACCTGCGAGACATCCGACGACTGTCCGCAGCCCGAGGTGTGCATCGACGGCGAGTGCGCGCTGCTGTGCAGCGCGGACGCCGATTGCCCGCCCGACCAGGTCTGCGACAACTTCGTCTGCGTGGACCGCCCCAAGCCCGATCCCCAGTGCCTGCGCGACGACGAGTGCCCCGCGGGCCAGATCTGCGTGGACGCCCTCTGCCGGTCGCTGTGCGACACCGACGAGGACTGCCTCGAGGGCCAGTTCTGTGACTGCGGCGTCTGCCGCGACATCAGCGAGATCCCGCCCGAGTGCCGCTTCAACAGCGATTGCCCCACGGGCGAGGAATGCGTGGACGGCCAGTGCAAGCTGCCCTGCTGCGAGGACGCCGAGTGCCCCGAGGGTCAGGTTTGCGAGGACGGCTACTGCCGGGATCCACTGGAGTGTGCCTGCGACTCCGACTGCCCGGACGGGATGAATTGCGGAGACGATCACTGCAAATAGTACGATGAGATAAGACTGGATGAGATGTCCGGGGGCGTGCGATCAAGCGCGCCCCCGCTTTCTTGTGATCCCCCCGATACCCGTGTAGAATCTGCAGCGATAATCGAGCAATCGGAGGCATCATGAGTCTTCGGGCCCTGACGCTGCTTGTGGTGGTATTTACGGCTGCTCCCGCGTTCGCCGAAGAGCCGGTTTCAATCGCGGTGATGGAATTCACCTCCAAGGGCGGCGTGACCCAGGACCAGATGGACGCCCTGTCGGACATGCTCTCCAACCAGATCCGCTCCATGGGCAACTACAAGGTGATCGGCAAATCGGACATCCGCTCCATGCTCACCATGGAGGAACAGCGCCAGCGCCTGAGCACCTGCAACGACCAGTCCTGCCTGGCCGAGATCGGCGGCGCCCTGGGCGCCCGCTGGGTGGTGGTAGGCAACGTCAGCCTGTTCGGCAAGACCTACCTGCTGAACCTGAAACTGATCGACGTGGCCGGCGCCTCGGTAGCCAGCGGCGTCTCCCGCAGCATTGAGGGCGGCGAAGACAAACTCCTGGCCGAACTCCCCAGCGCCTCCAAAGAACTTCTCGACGCCGTAGCCGGACAGCTGATACCGGCTGATGAAACCACGCCCCCGGAGGAAAAGAAGGATGCCGGTGGGGGCAAGGAAGGGCCGAGAATCGGGGAAGTAAAGAAAGAGGAAGGGCCGCCCGCCGCGAAACTCCCGAAGGGCGGTTGGGGTCTTTGGATAACCGCCTCGGGATTGGGGCTGTCGGTGATCAGCGATCAAAGGGACGGCGACTTCCCTTGCGCTACCGAAGATCTCAAGGGGGGCAGAATTGGTTTCGCCGTCGATCTCTCGGGAGGATACTACTTAACCCGCTGGTTGGCGCTGATCGGCCGGGTTGGCGGCTATTACGCGCTGGGGACCAGGGATGGCACCGAGCGCGACCGGTTCTCCATCGACATCGGTCTGGGGTTGAAGATTTCCATACCGCTGGACTCCTGGATCGAACCGGTGGCCGAAGGAACCATCGGGGTGGATTTCCTGCGCGATGACAACCGTGAAGCGGGAGCAGATCTGGTGCCCGTTGAAGGGATAGGCATGGTGTTGAATGTCAGCATCGGAGCCGATTTCTATTTCACCACCTCCTGGTTCATGGGCCTGCGCGGGGGGATTGCTCTCCGACACTACTTCCAGCTTGAGGACGACGGCCAGAGCACCAACGCGCAGTCGACCAACCTTGGTCTGTTCGGCGCGGTGACTTCCGGCTGGAGGTTCTGAGGAGGATCAATGCGTCTTTTTGCCGGGTTCTTTTTGCTGTTGCTGCTGGCTCCCGCCCTGGCCGGTGCGGAGCCGGTTTCGGTGGCGGTGATGGAATTCACCTCCAAGGGCGGGGTCACCCAGGACCAGATGGACGCGCTGTCGGACATGCTGGCCAATGAGATTGAGGGCCTGGGGGATTTCCGGGTTATCGGCAAGTCGGACATCTCTTCCATGCTGAGCCTGGAGGAGCAGAAGCAGCGCCTGAGCGCCTGCGACGACCAGGCCTGCCTGGCGGAGATCGGCGGGGCGCTGGGGGTGCGCTGGGTGGTGGTGGGCAACGTGAGCCTGTTCGGGGACACCTACCTGCTCAACATGAAGCTGATCGACGTGGAGAAGGTCCAGGTGGCCGGGCGGGTGTCGAAGAGCATCAAGGGCGGGGAGAGCAAGCTGATCGCCGAGCTGCCCTCCGGCGCCCGCGAGCTGTTCAAGGCAGTGGCGGACCACCTGGGGATAAAGACGCCGCTTGACAAAGTGAAGCCTGAGCCCGCGAAGGAAGGCCTGCCGGCCGAAGCGGCCTCTGCGAAGGAAGGCCTGCCGGCCGAAGCGGCCTCTGCGAAGGAAGGCCTGCCGGCCGAAGCGGCCTCTGCGAAGGCCGGAGAATGGTTCTCGAAGTCGGTGAGCCGCAAGGGCAGATTCTACGTGTCGGCATACAGCGGCGGCGGAATGTCTCCGGAGGTCAGCATCTCGTCCGGAGACGAGATAGAAGAAGATCTGGACGGAGCGCTGTGGGTGATGGACTCCGATCGCCAGGTGTTCAAGGGCGCGGTTTCCGGGGGGTACTACTTTTTCGACTGGCTTTCCGTCGGCGTCATGCTGGGGTACTTGAAGGGTTCGGGTGACGGGTGGTACGAGGGCTACGATTGCTCTGACAGCCCGTGCACATTCGAGTGGGAAGGCGACCTGAGGAGAACCCGGTGGGCCGTCGAGTTGGGCGTGGACGCCCGCTTGTCATGGCCATTCGATTTCTGGATTGAGCCGGTTGTCGACGTAGTACTGGGTTTCAACTGGATGTACGAAGACACCCCCGACAGCTACCTGCCGGATGCTCTTGCATCCGGGGCTATCGAGCTGGGCTGCTCGGGGTTCTTCCTGGACGCGGGCCTGGGGGCGGACATCTATCTGTATTCCCACTGGAGAGTGGGGATCATGTTCTATTACATGCTCAGAAGCTACGGAAACATCGAGGGTGACGGCTACCGCATGCAAGGCGGCCGGATGCTTTCCCACGGGGGAGTCCTGGTTTTCAACACCGGCTGGGTTTTCTGACCATCAGAAGGGTACGTCGTCGTCGCCGATGGGCGGAGGGCTCGAGTCGCCGCCGCCGCTGCCGCCGTAGTAGTCGTCTTCCGTGGCCGGCGGCGGGGAACTGGGGACGTCGCCGCGGTCGCTGCGGGAGCCGAGGAAGCGGACGGTCTGGGCCACGATCTCGGTGGTCCAGCGCTTGTTGCCGTCGCGGTCCTCCCACTGGCGGGTCTGGATGCGCCCCTCCACGTACACCTGACGGCCCTTGGACAGGTAGTCCCGGCAGGTCTCGGCGAGGCGGCCGAAGGTGACGATGCGGTGCCACTCGGTGCGTTCCTGGGGTTGGCCGTCCTTCCCGGTCCACTTTTCCGAGGTGGCAATGCGGAAGTTCGTCACCGCCGCGCCGCCCTGGGTGTAGCGGGCCTCCGGGTCGGCTCCCAGGTTTCCAATCAAGATCGCCTTGTTCACGCCAGCCATGACATTTCCTCCCTTGAGTAACAGGCAGTACGCCACGCCGGCCGCCGCAAGTCAAGTGTCCGTTGTTGCGGTTGCATCGGCCAGCACGAAGATGCTAGCATCGCCCCCTGACACCCTGACCGGTTGCCGGATATCATGAAGGTACTCAAGGCACTACGCAGCTTTTTCTTCGGCGCCTTTGCCATTGTGTGGACATTTATCTGCTTTTGGCTGGTGACCGTCGCGCTGTTGTTCGCGCCCAAGGGCCGGGCCTCGCACTGGGTGGTCCGGCATATCTGGGTGGCGACCATGCTGGCGGTCTTCCGGGTCAAGGTCATCATATCCGGCCTGGAGAACTTCGAGCGCGACCGCCCCTGCGTATTCGTCTCCAACCACCAGAGCCACTTCGATATCATTACCATCTTCCACGCCACCCCCACCAACCTGCGCTTCATCGCCAAGAAGTCCCTGTTCTACATACCCTTTTTCGGCTGGTACCTGGCGCTGGCCGGGTACATTCCCCTGGATCGTTCCAACCGCGACCGGGCCATCCGCTCCCACGACAAGGCGGCGGAGAAGATCCGCAAGGGCGTGCCGATCGTCAGCTTCCCCAGCGGCACCCGCTCGCTGGACGGAAACGTCCAGCCGTTCAAGAAAGGGGCCTTCATGCTGGCGTTGAAGGCCGGCGTCCCCATCGTGCCCATCAGCATCACCGGATCCATCCAGGTCCTGCCCAAGACCTCGGCGGCCATTCAGCCGGGGACCATCCGCATTCACTACGCCCCCCCCATTGACGTAAGCGATTACACTATAGATGATCGCGACCGCCTGATGGCCGATGTCCGCGAGGTCATCATCGGCAACAAGGCGGAACTGGACAGACCAGAACAGCAAGGAGCCGCGACGTGAGAAGATATCTTTCAGTTTTTCTTCTGGTTGCCTGCATGTCACCGGATGCCGGCGCTTTGCCTGGTGACGTGCTGAAAGACTTCCCCGCCCCGGGTAGGAACTGTACCGGACTGGCTTACGACGGAAAAAACCTGTGGGTTGCCGACCACGCGCTGGACCAGTTGCTGGCCGTAGACCCCGAAACCGGCAAGGTGCAGAAGCGCCTGAAGAGCCCCGGCTACCGCCCGGGAGGTCTGGCCTTCGACGGCCAGCAACTCTGGAACGTCGACGTCAAGGAGGTCGAGATCTACCGGATCCGGCCGGGGGACGGCGTGGTGACCCGCACGATTCCCTCGCCGGTCGGGGAGCCCCGGGCCCTGGCCTTCGACGGCGAGGCCCTGTGGGTCAGCGACGACAAGACTAAAAGTATCCACCGGGTCGATCCGCTGGATGGCACCACCATCCGCGAGGTTTCCTTTCCGTCGAAAAGCGTAGACGGTCTGGCTTTCGACGGGCGCTATCTCTGGGTGGCCGATCGGCTGGCCGACAAGCTCTTCGCGGTGCATCCCCCCTCGGGCGAAGTGGTGGTGACGCTCAAGTCCCCGGGGAAGCATCCCACCGGCCTGGGTTACAACGGCAGGGATCTGGTTTGCGTAGACTACCAGTCTGACAAGATCTACCTGATCCGCAGGGACGACGAGAAGTTTTTGCTCAAAGAAGATCCCCGCGACGCCTGGGTGGCGTTCATGCATCAGGTGCGTAACTTCGGTCCCGATCCCCTGCCGGACCTGGATGTCTACCTGGCGGTGCCCCGCGATCTGAACAGCCAGCAACTGCTGGCGCAGCCGGAGTTCGATCCCGCCCCGGCGGAATTCCTGGCCGATCAATGGGGCCAGAAGGTGGCCCGGTTCACCTTCAAGAACCTGGCGGCTGTCGGCGCGGCTACAGTACGGATGAAGGTCCACCTGATTTCCAGGACGCTGCACTGGGTGATCTACCCCGGGAAGGTGCAGAGTCTGTGGAAGATTCCCACCGACGTCCGCAGACGCTATCTGGCCGATTCGCCCAAGTACGACATCAAGAACCCGATCATCAAGCGGGCGGTCAAGGAGTCCGTCGGATCGGAACGCAATCCCTACTGGATCGCCCGGAAGATCTACCGCCACATCCACCGGAATATGCACTACGAGATGGTGGGCGGCTGGGACGTGGCTCCCAAGGTGCTCAAGCGGGGTTCGGGGTCCTGCTCCGAGTACTCGTTTGTCTTCATCTCGATGTGCCGCGCGGCGGGCTTGCCGGCGCGTTATGTCGGCTCCCTGGTGGTGCGCCGGGACGACTCTTCCTACGACGACGTCTACCACCGCTGGGTGGAGGTATACCTGCCGCCCTATGGCTGGGTGCCGGTGGAT
>Ga0272442_10006038_pt1 | contig 16066 bp, 13 predicted proteins | sample SSMForm2O_FD_200262 | JGI IMG/M metagenome (GOLD analysis project Ga0272442, IMG submission 200262) | Marine sediment archaeal communities from Little Sippewissett salt marsh, Falmouth, MA, United States - SSM-Form-2O | ecosystem: Environmental > Aquatic > Marine > Wetlands > Sediment ...
GCTGCCAGCCGCGCTGGGTGAACAGGTGGAGGCCCGTCCACCACGCGGTGCGGCACGGCATGGTCGGCAGGTTCTCGGCGTAGGCCTGGTCGAAAGCCATTGCCTCGGTGGCGAATCGGTCCAGGCTCGGTGTCCTGGCCCGTCCGCCGTAGCACCCCACGTGGTCTGCGCGCAGGCTGTCCGCCACAAGCACAATGACGTTCAAGTCCTGATCTCCACAGTGTTCATGTTGCGAGGAGCTCCGGTGGTTTCCTGGCCTCTATGGATCCTCCAGAGCGTCGAAAAGCTCTGGCTCAGGCGCTGGCCCCACCACCAGGCGCTCGCATGAGAACCGCGTCAAGACATCCAGTAGCGATTTGTGACCGTCGTGGTCATCGATCGTCACATGCCAACCCGCCTGCGGTTCGTATGTCGTTGTGCCGGGTACAGCCCTATCCACCTCGCTCGCCAGGGCTTTCATGAAATCCCTCCACAGGCGCCGCATGTGCGTCCTCGCGTCCCGGTGTTCCCAGTGCCCGTACATGCCGAACATGGCGTCGTTCAGCATGCCATCTGCCTCGAGGAGTAAGTCACACGGTGGCTTGGCGCGTCCTGCAACACAGACTGCGGATGCCAACAGGCGCTCGAACAGCATACGCTTCGAGTACTGCGCCTCAACCGATGACTGCCCGTGGTCCGGATCGTACGGAATGAAGTACAGGGGGCGAGGGCAGGTGTTCTCCTCAATTGGCAGGAACTGGGTCGGCTCCTGCTCCAACCCAAAGAAGTGCGCCCCTTTGGCATCCGCCGCCAGGGATATCGCGACCGCTGAGGTCAGCAAGCCCAGGATGCAGGGTGTGCCGGGGAAGAGCTGGGCATCGCTCAGAGCCCCTGCCAGGGACTCGAGAGTGGGAGCGAAGTCGGTCTTCTGATCTTCCGGCAACACAAAGGCAACCAGCGTTCCTGATACGTCATTGGGCGTTATGGCAAGCACCTCAGAGCATCGAGGCCCGCCGACCACCAGCAGGCTCCTGGCCTGCGCCGCGTTGGATGACTCTTCCCCGAATGAGGATGCCTTACACTCGGTCACGGCGAACAACCCGCGCTCGGAGTTCGCGATGACGACATCGGGCCTAGTCGAAGCCTGGAGTGCAACTCCGCGGTCCTTCGCGCGGAGTTGGAGATCCGGAGGGGGCGCGAGCGCCGGGGCGATGGCCCACACACCGAATCCGGACTCGTGCAATAGCGGCCTGATCTCGGCACCTTGCGGCAAAGGCTGCGTGAGCCACAGGACAGCATTGAGCTGGAAGAGCGGGTCGCGGACCAGATCGTCAGGCTTGCATGTCATAGGGGACTCCCTCCGCAGATTCCTCGACTACCTCACGATACGACCTGTCACCGATGTACGCCTCCAGGCCAGGGTCCACGTACCGTTGGATGTTCGTCACCAGGCGGTGCACAGTGTTCCCACAGGTGTTCTTCGGGACGATTGCGGTGCAGCCGCGCGCAGTGAGTTCCAGGAAAAGCGGCTGCCACAGATGACGGTCGACCCCGTAGACGTGGACCTTTGTTGGCCCCAGGCGTATTGGGTGCCCCCACAGCCTGAACCTGTTGCCGGTCGTGCTGAACGTGGAGTCCACCCAACGTTCAAACACGTCGGGCGCCAAGCCGTTGCCCTGGAACCGGATGGTTACGGGCGCTCCCACGATGCGGTGGAACTGCCCTGGTGTCCCAACACGTTCGGTGATCGAGTACCAGGTGCTCCTCTCCGTTGACTCGAGGAGGTGCTGGTAAATCCGTACGACGAACAGCAGATGGGCTCGATGATCGCGGAAGCTCTCACCTCGATTGGTCACGCGCCCATTGTCGTAGAAGTCATGGCCTCCCCGCCCCACAGGCGACGGAAACCGCAACTGGCTTATCGCGTGAAAGGGCGCATAGAGTTCCTGGAGGCTCCGCAGTCTTTGGTCAATGATCCCGACGCGATCGACAACCCCCAGGCGCGTCTCGCGCTGCTCGCGGACCTCCCTGGCCTTCTCGTCCTCTTCGTTGCCCTCCTTGTGCTCCTCGTCAGTCTCCTCATCCGACTCGACCGATGGTGTATCTATGTCGTAGAGGCGCTCGTGCACAAACACAAGCTTCGTGAAGCGATGGCTCTCGGTGAGTCGCACCATCAGCCGCCACAGCACACCAAAGGTCTGGCCACTCAACCACACGTGGTCCAGCTCAGGGCTGTGCCTGACCAGCCTGTTGACGAGGGGACACAACTCTCTTGTATCTAGGACGCTGTAGAGAGCGAGGATCCGCGAGGTCAGGCGTTCCAGAAAGCCGACTTCCGCCCCGTCTGCCCCCCGCGCCAGGAAGAGGCCCTCTTCTCTCTTGGCGAGCGTCATCCCCCTGCGGGAGAAGAGAGCAGACAGCTCCGCGTCGGTGCACTGTCGGCTGCCGTTGAGCACCTCAATCAGATGGCTCTTGACCAGGGCCCTGCGGAGCCTCCGCTTGCCGATCTCCTCCAGGCGGTCGGCGGCGTAGCCATCGAAGAACCGCGTCAACCCCTGGCGGCTCGTGATGCCACCAAGCATGTGTGTGCTCATCGGTCCAGACCTCCTCGCGTGCTACACGACGCAGAGGCGCTACACGCGACCATCGTGGCACGAGCGGAGCTACAGTCTCAGTCCTTCGGCTCCACCTTCACGCCGCGGATCACGATGTCGTCGTAGTTCCCGATGTCGTCGAACGAGCCGACGCCGATGCGGCCCCAGGTGAACGTCTTGTCCTTGGCGCGCATGATCGGCTTGGTCATGTCGTCGAAGTAGACCTCGATCGTGCCATCGGCCACCTTGCGCACGATGCGTACCTTGTGCCACCCATCTCCCCACACCAGGCCCTTCGTGCGGTAGACCTCACCCCCGATGTCCTTCCCGATGTCCGGGATCAGAGTCGTCCTGGGCTTGCCGTTCACGATGAACGCGGAGTGGGCGTGAGCGTCGGCCTTCAGGGCCATGTGCACGTAGTAGAAATGGCTCGGGTCCTGGTGGCCGAAGAACAGGCACAGGTCGCGGTGGCCGTAGTCCTTGGTCTTCGACTGCATCTTGAGGTCGAGCACAAAGTCGCCCACCACGACGTCGCGGATCAGACCGTAGTTGTGTGGCGAGCGGACCTTCGGGCGGTACTTCGAGCCCTTGAACATCGCGAGCACGTGGTTCTCGCCGTCCTTATCGATCTTCCACGCCGCCGGGTCCATGGGCTCCCACTTCGCCAGGGCACCCTCCTTCTCGAAGTCGTCCTGGAACACGATGGGCATCTCGTTCTCGGCCGCCAGCCCGACCGCGCCGGCCAGGAGGCAGAGCCCCGCCAGACACGCCACACACAGAGCCAATCCACGTCTCATCGCTATGGCCTCCATCTCGCAGGAGTGGGACAACGCTCGACCCCGAGGATTCTCGCGCACCTCGCCAGGCAAGTCAAGCAGCGCGGGATTTTCCAGGGCCATGTGCCACCACCGCACAGGTGCTGGCCATCCCCCAACGACGTTGATCCGTGGCCATGGCGCGTTGCCGAATGTCAACACAGCTCTAAGTCCTTCAATTGCGAGCACTTCGGTAGACGCACCACGTTTTGCCACGCATCGCGCGTTGCCAAAGCTCAACATCTACCCACAGCAGGCCGCGCGCCCTTGTAGACGCCTGCCTTGGATGCTGCTGCAACTCCTTGGCAGACAAAGAGTAACGAACCGTTTCGCGAGCCACCAAAGGCCGCGTCCACCGGCATGAGAATTGCACGTTATCTCGCGCTTAGTTCTTACAAGCGGAGAATCGAACAATGAACAGAACGGCTTCACGCTCGATAGCGTGTGCGCTTGCCCTCTGCCTCCTTGCACTGGGCGTCTCGGCCCACGCAGGCCTCTACGACGCAACTGTCCTCGCCGACAACCCGCGCATCTACCTTCGCGTGGGCGAGACCAGCGGCCTCACCGCATACGACTCCGGCCCCTACGGCGGTGCCCAGGACGGCACCTACCTCGCCGGCCCCGCCCTCGGGGTGGCGGGCATCCTCGCCGACGACACCGCGGTCGGCCTCACCCCCAATCAGGCCATCCAGGTCCTTGATCCCTTCCAGCCCATCGCCTACACGCTCGAGGCCTGGCTCCGCGCCGACGCGGGGGTCACCACGGGCCGCGGCATCCTCGTGCGAACCGCGGGCGACCCGAACGGGACCTGGTCGCACCAGCTCAGGATCACCAACACCGGCCTGCTCCAGCACTACACCTTCGACGGCTCCGTGAAGCACATCGTCGGCACCACCACGGTCGAGGCCGACACCTGGTACCACGTGGTCGGCACGGCGACGAACGGCGACCGCATGCGCCTCTACGTCAACGGCGCGCTCGAAGCTGAGTCGTCGTTCACGCTCGGAGATCTCTGGACGGGCGGCAACCAGTGGCTTCTCGGAACGCATTCGGGCGACGCCGCTGGAACCGGCCCCATCCAGTACTTCGATGGCACGCTCGACGAGATTGCCGTCTACGACTATGCGCTCACGGCCGACCAGATCCAGGCCCATTACGCCGCAGGCGTCGTGCCCGAGCCGGCCACCACCGCCCTCATGGGAGCCGGCCTGCTCGCGCTGCTCGCCCGGCGGCGTCGCCGCCGCGCCTGACAGGCCGCTCACTCCACCTCCGCCAGAGCCGCCGCCAGCTCCATCCCGGGCAATGCATCCTCCACACTCGGGCCGGGCAGCGGAGCGCCTGCCACCACGGCCCCGAGAAACGCCACCGTCTCGTTCCAACTCCCGTTCCGCACGAACATCGGCTCGTCGGCTTTGGCCATCTCGCTGAGCACCGGCCTGTCCCCTTCCCAGACCTCCACCCGCCACGGGTGCATGTAGCCCGTCCACACGTCCACGCACCAGCCGTCGCCCACGATGCGGAGCCGCTCTTCCCTGCGGCCACCGCACGGGAGCACGTGAACCGACGCCGCCACGCCCCCCTCCCCCACCAGCAGAGCCACGCGGCTGCTCCCGCCCTGGCTGGGCACGCGCGCCGCAGTTCCCCGCAGGCGCAACGGCCCCGCCATGAAGCACATCAGGTCGAGCAGGTGCACGGCCGTGCCCCACAGGAAGGCCTCCTCCGTCCGCCTGTGGCGCACCATCGAGCCGTGCAGCGCGCGCATTGGGCCACGCCCCTCCAGCCACCTTCGGGCGCGCGCCACGGCCGGATCGAACCGCCGGTTCAGCGAGACCATCACTTCCGCCCCTGCCGCGGCCTCCGCCAGCTCCCGTGCCTCGGCAAGGCTCTGCCCCGGCGGCTTCTCGACCACCACGGGGATGCGGCGTGCAAGGAACGGCCTCGCCACGTCGAGGATTGCGGCGATGGGCACCACCGCCACCGCCGCCTCGATCGTCTCCGCGCCGAGCATCGCCTCGACGCTGGTGTAGCTGCGGGCGAACCCGTAGTCGTCGCGGGCCTTCTCCGCTTTCGCCTCATCGAGGTCACACACGGCGGCGAGCCGCACGGTCTCGGGATGCTCCCGCGCGTACCGACGCAGCGCCGGCGCGTGGTTCTCGATGCTGTGGTTGCCCACCCCCACCAGTGCCACGTTCACCATCAGCGTCTCCCGTTACCCTTCCGTCCATCACGCATCGGGCGGCAGAAGCCGATACGGCTCGTACGGCTCTTCCTCGTCCCCGAGGTCGCTGTGCAGGACCTCCTTCGCCAGTGCGATCCATCGCTGCGTGCGGCGGATGTCCTCGGCGTAGTCGTCGTGCATCTTCATCAGCGCGCTGCCGATCACGTTGTACGAGCGCCCCTGGCACAGCCTGCGGATCGTCCTGAGCTGCGCGGCCTGCTCCGCCTCCGGCTGGATCAGCACGTCCGCGTTCAGCAGAGCGATCGTGAGGAACTTCGTGGGCGGCACGTTGCGGCACGTGGCGTCGAGCGGCGTCCAATGGTTCACCTCGTAGCAGTCCAGTGTCTCGATCTTCCTGATCAGGTGCTGGAGCGGCGCCTTGTTGCCGCACGAGTGCAGGTGCGTGACGCGGCCGTGGAAGGCCTCGAGCTCGAGGTAGCGCGGCAGGCAGAAGTCCTCGAAGAACGCGGGGCTGATGAACGGCACGTTCAGCCAGTCGTCGGCGATCCCTGCGGCACGGTCGCTCACGCCGAACTCCTGGCAGTAGGCATCCCACCAGCGCATCCGCTCCTCGCACAGGTAGCGCATCAGGTCGTGGACGAACTGGGGGCGCTCGGCCACGTCGGCCATGAGCTGCTCGTAGCCTCGGAGTTGCACCGCCAGGTCCAGCGGCCCCCGTTCCCAAATGGGGAAATGCACCTTGAACCGCCCCTTCGTGTGCTCCTGGAGTTTCTCGTAGAGGGTGAACACCTGGGGCATGTCGCCGGTCACGTAGAAGTCGTGGCGGCCGAGGAGCGCCAGGTCGGGGCTCTTGCGCAGCGGATGGTCCTCGCGGATGTGCGGCACGCCGTTCGGCTCGTGCGTCACCGCGAGACCCACGCAGGGCATATCAAAGTACCAGCCGATGGCCGCGCTCAGCGTCGCCGCGATCGGGGTATCGTCGTCGAACTGCTCGAAGGCGTAGAGCTTCTGGCGGAGCTGAAGCTCGCAGTTCAGCAGCGGGTTCTCGTAGTAGTCGTTCACGTCGTACTCGAAGAGCTGCGTCCAGCCGATGTTCTCGAGGTAGACGGTTACGCGAGGCTCGGGCGCGTCCAGGCGCGCCTGGTTGCGGGGGCTCTCGATGGCCTCGAACACGCGGTCCATCAGCCGCTCGATGCTTGCCGTGGTCGCTTGCGGCGTCATTTCGGCTCCGTCGCGGGAGGCACGTCGGCCAGCGGGGCCAGGCCGTGGGGGGTGAAGTGGAGCACCTGGCCGAGCGACTTGCCGAAGCTGGGCGTGCCCATCTTCGCCACGGCGGCGGCGATGCCCTCGCGCAGCACGCGCCGATGCTCGGCATTCCCCGTGAGCGCCACTTCGTAGGCCATCGCCTCCGCCGAAAGGAAAAAGAGCCCGTAGGGAGCCTTCGAGGAGAGCGGGCACGCCGTGTAGCGGAACGTCTTGACGTCCTCCTGCCAGCACTCGCGGATCATCTGGTCGATGCCCGCGCTGATGGCCCGCAGCACCTCGGGGTCCTTCGTGATGCGGTGGTAGCGGGCCAGGGCGCAGCACGTCTGCCCCTCCATGAACGGCACGTTGCCGTAGCACTGCCGCTCGGGGTGCAGGCAGTGGCCCTTCGCCAAGCGTATGACCCACCCCTTCTCCCAGTCGATGTTCTTCTTGAGCACCTGCCAGTTCTTCGTCGCCGCGTCGAGGTACTTCCTGTCGCCGGTGGCCTCGTAGGCGTGGAGGACGAGGATCATGGGCCAGCCGAGCGCGCGGATGTGGGTGCCGTAGCGGTTAGGCATGTGCGAGACCATGGCGTCGGCGATCTCGATGGCCACCTCGCGCGCCCGGCGGTCGCCGGTCAGGTGGTAGTAGTCGAAGTCCCCGCCCACCCACACGTGGCCGAAGTTCGTGCTGTGGCCCATGTGATAGGTGCGGCTCACGGGCAGCTTCGAGTTCTTCTCGTCGTAGTAGCCGCCTGTGTGGTTGAGGCAGTGGAGCCAGATGTCGCCCACGCGCGGCGCGTCGCCCCACGGATTCTTCAGGAGCGGGTTCGTCGCGTGCACCACGTCCACGTCGATATGATGTCTGGCCGCCTGCTCGGCCCGGTCGAAGAAGCGCCGCTCACCCGTCCGCAGGTATTGGAGGAAGAGGCCGTGAGCGAGGTCGTATTCGAGGTTCCCCCAATTGACCCGCCGCTCCCCGAACCAGTCGCCGTAGTTGAGCATGCCGTATTCGCGCGCCTTCTCGCGACGCTTCAGATGCGCGTCGAACGCCTTGCCCACCCAGGCATCATAGCCGGCATACTTCTCGGGGTTGGCGGGCGGCAGATCGCCAAGGGCCTTCGTGGAGGCCGCGTGGGCCGGCTCGCAGGTTGCCAGCAGCGGCTCCTCTGCGGCCCGGAAAAACCGCGAGAGCCCCTGCACGTCGGGCGGCCCGCCGAAGTAGGTTGCCCACAACTCGTGCGTCTTCGCCACCCCCACCTTGAACGTGTGCAGGCCGTCGCGGAGGTGGTAGGAGAGCTTGTTCTCCTCGGCCAGCGGCTTGCCGGAGTAGAGGCTCTTCGGCACTTCGGGGCAGAGCTCGACGTCCACCGAACCCACGTCGAGCCTCAGGCCCTTCGGCCAGTTCTGCCAGAACTCCCGCAGGCCCACGGCGAAGCCTGCATGCTCGGCGCCCGCCGCCGCCCAGCCCGGCGCGTGCTTCCCTGCCGCCCGGCCGTCCACCTCGTAGTGGCTCTCGTCCGCCTGAAACACGCGCCGCGTCTCGCCGTGCCACTTCTCGTCGAGCATGCCGTTGTGGATGTTGTACGCCCGCGTTCCACAGGCCGGCCCCTGAGTGAACCGCAGGTCCAGCAGGCGGAGCCTCGCCATCAGGGAGGCCTGGTGGTCGTTGATGAACGTGTAGAAGAGCCGCACGAAGGGCTGGCCGCGGAAGGCATGGATGCGCACGATGTAGCGGAACATCCGGTCGTCCCGCGAGCCGTGCCAGCCCGCCAGCCGCACACACGCCCGCATCGGCCCCGACTGCTCGACCGCCGCCTCGCTCGGCGCCGCCACGTGTTCGGGGCCAGGCCCGGCATACGGCACGATGTACGGCTTGCCATCCTCGCGCACCAGCACGATGCTCGGCAAGTGGCCCTGAGTCAGGCAGTCGCCTTCCTTGGCGAACGCCGGCCCGCCGCCTACGCCCTCCAGCCACACCTTCCCTGGCAGACTCGACTGCCCCGGATGGAGCAGGAGCCGCATCGGCCCCGTGTCGATGAACAGCGCCGGCCCCTCGCGCCACACGCGCACGCCCCGCTCGACCGCGCTCCGCTTCACCCCGCCGCCGTAGCGCAGCGTCAGGAGCTTCCGCTCCTTCGCCGCCAGGTCCACCTGGAAGTCCACCAGCAGCCAGCGCACCGACCCGTCGGGCCACGCCGCCAGCGCCTCCGTCTGAAGGGGCACTTCCCGCCCGTCGGCATCGAAGAGCGCGGCCGCGTCTGCATCCGTCAACGCTCCCCGGCCGAAGGGCACGCCCGACGTGACGGGCCAGCCCTTCCTCGCAACCCCCGATGGCTCGGCCACCGTCAGCCTCATCATCGCCCCCTCCACCTCGCGGACCAAAAGCACCGCAACACACAGCCCAAGGGCACGCAGCATGGTCGTTCTCCCACACAAGGCCATCGCGCAGCGGGATTATACGCTGGCCCTCCTGCCCTCGCAAGCCGCTCGACACCGCAAGCCCAACCGCGGGTTGGCGCCCCGTAATCGCTGGCTGACACCGGCGAGGGAGCCTGTCCGATTCCCCTGACAACAGGACGGCCCATTCCCCGCGCCGCCAGATGCCTCTTCAACGTAGCTCTTTGCAGCACAACAGGCTATGGCGACCCTGCGCCTACGGCGGCCCGCCAGCACGCGAGTTGCTCCATGTATCCGAGTTACGCTCTCTCTCTTCAGGAGCACTCCCATGCTGCGCCGCGCTCTGCTCGTCGCCATCCTTGTCCTCCCTCTCGTCGCCGCCTCCGCCAAGGCGGGACTCATCGAGGTCGACATCAACTTCCAGCCTGCCGGCTCGCCCGTGCCCGCAGGCTACCTGCCCGACTCGGGAGCGGCTTTCGGCGACCGCGGCAACGGCTTCTCCTACGGCTGGAACGTCACGACGGGCGACACGCGTGACCGCGGCGCGCACCCCGACCAACGCTACGACACGCTGAACCACATGCAGAGGAGCGGCGATAGGACGTGGGAGATCGCGCTCCCTGCCTCCGAGTACCGCGTCCATCTCGTAATGGGCGACCCTTCCTACACCGACTCGCTCAACAGCGCGGCCCTCGAGGGCCTCAGCCTCACCGACCCCGACGGGCAGGACAACTTCGACGAGTACCTCGCCGACGTGTTCGTGACCGACGGGCGGCTCACGCTCGCGCCCGCCGCGGGCAGCAGCAACGCGAAGGTGGCGTTCATCGAGGTCACGCAAATCCCCGAGCCCGCAACGCTGTCGCTGCTCGGGCTCGGCCTCCTCGCCCTCGCGCGCCGTCGGCGCCGGTAGCCCCTGTCTCATCTCCTCTCGCCCGGCGCACCCACGCGGCCGCGCCCGCGGCTCATGCCTTCTTCTTCTCGTACTTGTTCAGCACCACCAGTTCGCTCTCGAAGGTGAGCGGGTCGATCCACTTCGCACACAGCGACACCTTGTTATCCTCGTCCAGAGCGTTCCAGATGGTGTTTGCGATGCACCCGAGGCCGCCGACGATCGGCACCGCATACGGCTCGCCGCCGAACGGCGGCAGCGGATTCCCGTCGCCCATATACGTCGTGATGCAGTAGCCGGCCCCTGCCGGCAGCGTCTCATACTGCCAGTACAGGCGGTCCGTCGCGTCGCTGTGCGCCGAGCGTCGCAGCACGTTGAGCTTCGCCAGCCGCCTGCCCAGCCGCACGTCGAACACCCCAGTGATCCGCGGCGTGTAGTTCGGAGCGTCCGGCTCGTAGGCGCGCGTCGCCAGAGCCTGCTCGAACGTCCCGCCGTGAAGCAGCGTCTGATACACCGTGTCCGTCTGATCGCCGTTCGAGACGATGAACACGCCCTTGAGCTCGCGCACGGCGTTGTAGATGATCAGCCTCGGATCCTTGACCAGCGCCGGATCCGCCGCCTCCGTCCACACGCTCGTCCCATCCGTCTCGAACACGCGGTTCCGGCTGTTCTGGCTGCGGCCCATGATCCAGTAGACCTGCACGAGCCGCTCGCCCGTCTCGTCCACCCCGAGCACCACGCCACGCCCGGGATACGGATTCTCTCCCAGGCGAACCTTCAGGTTCTCGCCGGCGATCTGCCGAATGTTCATCGCACGCACTCCCTCATCAGAGAACGGAAGAAAACAGCAGGGCCTTCCCGCGACCCTGCTATTGGAGTCGTTCCATCGCCCGCGTCAGCACGCCGTCCGGGTAGGTCAGCGAGATGCGGAAGAAGCCCTCGCCGTGCTCCCCGTAGACGGCCCCAGGCGTCACCACAACGCCCGTACGCTCGAACAGGTCCGAGGCGAAGCCCGCGCTGTCGCCCCCGAACGGCTCGGGCACCGGCGCCCAGATGTAAATCGTGCCCTTCGGCTTCTCGAGCTCCCAGCCCAGCTCGTTGAGCGTCTTCACCACCAGGTTCCGACGCCGCCGATACACCGCGTTGATGCGCGGCGTCAGCTCCTCGGCCAGCCCCAGTGCCGTCGCCGCCGCCGACTGCACGGCCCGAAGCGTCCCGTTATCGATATTGTCCTTCACCGTGCGGAACGCCCTGAGCGCACCCGCGTGGCCCACCGCACAGCCCACCCGCCAGCCCGTCATGCAGAAGGCCTTGCTCAGCGAGAAAAACTCCACCGCCACGTCCGCCGCACCCTTCACCTCCAGGATGCTCGGCGCCACGTAGCCATCATACGTGTTCTCGCTGTACGCCAGGTCGCTCGCGATCAGGATATCGTTGTCCCGAGCAAACTTCACCACGCGGCGGTAGAAGTTCAGGTCGCACACCGCCGTGGTCGGGTTGTTCGGGTAGTTGAGCCACAGGATTTTCGCCAGCCGGCGCGCCTCGGCGGGGATCGCGTCCAGATCGGGCAGAAAGCCGTTTTCGGCCACCAGCGGCAGGTACAGCGTCACCGCGCTCGCAAACGTGTGGCCGATGTTGTACGTCGGATACCCCGGCTCCGGCGCCAGCGCCAGGTCGCCAGGATTGAGCAGCGCCAGGGCGAACTTCACAATCGCGTCCTTGCTGCCCATCGTGAGCGCCACGTTCTCATGCTTGAGCCGCACGCCGAACCGCCGCTTGTAGAACGCGCGCACGGCCTCAGGGAACCCCTCCACCGGCACGTCGCATCCATACCGGTGGCGGTTGAGGTCCGCCTTGTCCCGAACGGCGCGCACCAGCTCGCGCACCACGGGGCCGGGCGTCGGGCAGTCGGGATCCCCGATCCCCAGGTTCAGCACTTCCTTGTGCGCAAGCCGAGCGGCCCGGATCTTCTCGCGAAGTGTGGCAAAGGGATACGGACGAAGCTTCTCCAGCCGCGCAGCAGGCGTTACGTCAACGGGCTTCTTCTTCCTTTTCATCACTCAGAGTGCTTCCTAAGAAAGAACTGGTACACGGGGTCCGGCACGAAACGCCGAACCACCTCCTGCCAGCCCTCCGGCCCCACCAGGCCACGAACGAAGCTCGAGCTCACCTCCGCGATCTCCCGCGGAGGGATCAGAAACACCGTCAGAATGTCCGGCTCGAAATCGCTGTTGATGTAGCGCATCTCCCGCTCGCGCGAGTAGTCGCTCTCGTTGCGGATCCCCCGAACGATATACCGCGCACCCACCGACCGCGCGTAGCGCACGAGGAACTGGTTCTCGAACGAGGTCACCGTCACCGTCTCGAGGTCCTGCGTGCACGCGCGCAGCAGCTCCAGGCGGTCGGCCAGCTCGTAGGCATACGTCTTGTCCGGGTTCACCCCGATGGCCACTTCCACCTCGCGGAACAGCTCCGCGGCCGCCCGCACCATCCAGAGGTGACCGCTCGTCGGCGGATCGAAGCTGCCCGCGTAGATTGCTTTCGGCATAGCCCATCCTGCCTTGAATTCCCGGCTGGCGGCTCTCGGCAAACGCCTCCAAGCCGAAGACAATACCGGTTCGTCGCCCCCTTGTCAAATCTCACGGCAAGGTGCCAGCGAAACAAATCGAGACCTTATTCAGGCCCTTCTCATGTTTTCGACATCCCCCTGGCACCACCAGAACCCACCATCCCGTAGGCCATCAGCAGCGCCAGTCATAACGTAACCATTGATTACTTATGGCCTTACGGACAGCAGCGTCCGATAACGTATAACTGTGACCTTCCCATGAGATCTTTCGCCCGATTAAACCCTACAGCATGCGACATCCCTACAGCCGAGCACTCTGAGCCCCCTGGAGGCACTGATGCAAGTGGCTGTAGGCCAACACGTTACGCCGTGCAGGCACCGGCCATCTCCGTCGGTCCTCATACCTGTCGACCCTACAGCCATGCTACAGCACCCTACAGCCGCCCGTGCACTCCAGACCATCCCCGGCCCAGACAGCATAGTGCCGCACCCCGTCGCCCGAGGCGACGACTTCGGGGCGCACCCACCAAGCCACGCTTCCCGAGCGCACACATAGGCACTCAAGCGTGCCCAGAGTCCCTCTGTCCCTCCGCGCGCATACATCCTAACACATTAGACGGAGATGTCAAGAGACAATTCAAATGAATTCCATCTTTTTTATGTGGCCCGCGTTGCAGCCATACGGCCAACCATCTCCGCCAACAGAGCGATGAGGCCCAGGCGCGATGGCGCCGCATCCCGCTTCGGATGCACCCGGTTCGTCAACACCACGGCCACTGCGCGGACGCTGGGCAGAAGGAACGCCGATGTGCCCGTAAACCCCAGGTGCCCCACCGCCCCATACCGCGCCAGCCCCGCGAAATACCCCTCGTGGCACAGATGCCAGCCGAGGCCGAAATCATCGGAATGCGGCCTGAATGCCTCCTCCCTGAGCCGTGGAGAAAGCCAGCCTTCGACACCTTCGTGCATCCCGAGCCACGCCTCGCAGAAGCGCCCCACATCCGCCGCCGTGCCAAACACGCCCGCATGGCCCGCGGCGCCGCCGAGGGTGGCCGACATCTCGTCGTGCACCTCCCCCTGCACCAGCCTGTGCCGCCATCGCCCGTCCACCTCCGTCGGCACGCACCGCGAGGGGTCGGGGGGGCAGAACATCGTGTCGGCGAGGCCGAGCGGCTCGGCCACCTCGTCCCTGAGCAGCTCGCCCAGGCCGCGCCCCGCCGCGCGCTCGCAGAGGGCCTGGACGAGTAGGAAATCCACATCGCTGTAGTGGCTCTCGCCCGCTGCCAGCGGGCGCTCGGCCTGGCACCCGAAGATCGCCGCCCACAGGGCTTCCCCCTGTCCTGACACGCATGGCTCGATACCCCTCGCCACGGCGTGGCCGAGCAGATTCGCCGTGGTCCCCGTGCGATGGCTGACCAGATCCGTCAGCGTCCAGTCCGCGCCCACCTCGGGCACGAGCCGCCGCACCGGCTCCTCGAGGGCCAGGAGCCCCCGCTCGACCAACCTGAGCGCAACCGCCGTCGTGTAGAGCTTCGTCAGCGACGCCAGGTCCCACAGGTCGTCGCGGCGGATGGGGCGAGCCGTGGCTTCCTCATAGGTGGTCCTCCCGAACGCCGCATGGACCACGCGCTCCCCGCCCACGGAGGCATAGACCACGGCGCCGGGGAACATCCGCTCGACGATGCCGCCCTCGATCAGCTCGCCCAGCCGTTCAGCAACTTCGGGGGAATCCGCCATAGAGCCGCCCGCTATGCCAGCCCACGAATCAGCCCCGCCGCGGCATCCGTCACCGCCTTCTCCACCGCTGCGGTCAACTGGTAGACGCCGTAGTAGAACTTGTGGGCAGCCTCGACCTCGTAGCCCCCCTCCACAAAGGCAGCGGCGGTCTGGATGTAGCCCACGTTCCCGTTCGTGCACTCGGCCACGAGCGTCCTGGGAAACGGCGACGCGGCTTTCGCCGCCAGGCCGATCTCCACGAACACCTCGCCGGGAATGCCCAGCACGACGGCATCGCCCAGCCGCACGGCCTGAAGCTCCAACTCCCTGGCCCGCAGGCGGTCGACCTTGCCATACTCGCTCATCACGTCGCGCGCCCAGCCGCGCTGCCAGTCGCAGTCGTAGCGTTCCCGCGTGATCTCGCCGCGTTCGAGCTGCTCGTCGAGCAGGCGGGTCTGTTTCTCGATGGTATCCCGGGCTTCCTCCGCCGACGGGAGGGACGCCACGGGCGCCTCCGCAACGGCCCCCGCCACGGCCACGGCAGCCTCCGCCGCGGGCCGCACCGTCTCCACCACCTTGACCGCCTCCGAGCCCAGGAAGGTCCCCAAACGCCGCACATCCTCCTCCGTGCCTCCCACCACGATGGGATTCACGTCCCCACACGCCCCCGTGAGGCACAGGCACGTGCAGCCCGGGTAGACCGATTCCACCATCCTCGCCGCCTGCCCGGGATAGTCGGCGGAGACCAGGTAGTTCCCGCCCCCGAACACCACGGGATGGCAGGCGTGGTTGAGCACGATGGCCATCGGCCGCCCGTCCGGCCCGTCCACGCGGATCACCCCCACGTCGGGGTCGATTGGCCCTTCGGGGTTCTTGCCGATGGCCACGTTGCCCTCGGGCTTGCGCTCGCGGCGGTTGACGCCGATGCGTGCCCTCCCCTTCCCCGAGCCCAGGCTGGCTTCGCCCATCGAGCGCCACGCGATCTCCACGGCACCCGCGATCTTCCTCTCCGTCACGTGCACCAGCTCGGCATCCAGCCCCGGATGGCGCAGCACGCCCGTCGTCGGCCCCGAGTGGGTATGCGTGCACGCCACCATCACGTGACCGCCCGGGATGCCCGTGGCCTTCTCCACCCGCTCGCGCACGGCCGCGATGGAGTCCGCGGTGAGCCCGATCAGGTCGCACGCCACGATGGCCGCCGCCGTCTCGCCGCTGGCCACCACCAGTGCCTTCGCGTGCAGCTCGTCGTGCACGCCCTCGCACCCGTGGTCGCGGCCCCCGAACCCGGCCAGGAACGCGCCCACGTAGGGTGTGATGTTCGCCCGCCCCACGCCCGCCCGCAGTTCAGACATGGCAGCCTCACTCCAAGTGTGCCCCGGGACGCCTCACGCCGGGCCATACCATAGCACCGGAAAGCGGCACGCGCAATGGCAGCCGAGGAGCCGCCACCCGCCTCAGGGCCGGTGGACGCGGAGGGTGCACACGACCCGTGGCGGCAGCACCAGCTCCACCCGCGTGCGCGGCCCGCGGACCTCGATGGCCTCGCCGAGCACCGTCTTGCCTTCGCGCGTCACTTCGAGCTGATAGCGGCCGGGCTTGAGCAGGTAGACCTCGGCGCCCAGCTTTCGCGGCTCGGAGCCGAAATGGAAGAGCTGGGCCGTCAGGTGAGTCGTGCTGTTCT
>Ga0272442_10006039_pt1 | contig 16064 bp, 9 predicted proteins | sample SSMForm2O_FD_200262 | JGI IMG/M metagenome (GOLD analysis project Ga0272442, IMG submission 200262) | Marine sediment archaeal communities from Little Sippewissett salt marsh, Falmouth, MA, United States - SSM-Form-2O | ecosystem: Environmental > Aquatic > Marine > Wetlands > Sediment ...
CGAGCACCAGGCAGGCATGGCAGGCATGGCCCACGCCGATCACGACGAGCCGGCGCCGGCCGCCGATCACACGATGCACGACATGGCCGAGCACAGTATGCCCGGCATGCTGACCCAGGCGCAGCTCGAGGAACTCGCGGCCGCGTTCGGAGCCGAGTTCGACCGACTGTTCCTGACCTACATGATCGGCCACCACACCGGAGCCGTCACCATGGTCGACGACCTGTTCGCCGTGGACGGCACGGGACAGGACGAGGCCGTGTTCAAGCTCGCCTCGGACGTACAGGTGGATCAGATCACCGAAATCAACCGCATGCAGATGATGCTGGACGACATGGCCAGTCAGGCCCACGAAAAGGAAACCTCATGAGTGCTGAAGCCCCCTTCTCTTCCAGCGCCGGATCCAGGCGGATCACGGCGCACCTCAAGTCCGCGTGGCTCGTCCTCGGGACGGTCGGACTCCTCGGCATGACCGCGTGCGCCTCGTCGGGCGGCACGTCGGGCGCCGCCGACCCGGCCCTGAACACACCTTCGTCGGCCACCGAGCCGCTGAAGCATGTGCCCACGGACGAGAACACGGTCCAGATGCCCGACCCCCGCGTGGGGCTCGGAGCCGGACTGCTGGACGCGGAGGAGGCGATCTGGAACCTCGGATTGCTGTCGGCCACTCCGCCTCCCGAGGCGTTCGTCGGAGTCAGCAACTCGGACCTCGCCTTCAAGGACAACTACGCCATCCAGGGCAACTACAACGGCTTCCAGGTGTGGGACATCTCGAATCCGAAGAAGCCCGTCCTCGTGAAGGGGTACGTCTGCCCCGCTTCGCAGAGCGACGTCTCGGTGTACCGGAACCTGCTGTTCGTGTCGGGCGAGGGCATGGGCGGCCGGCTCGACTGCGGCACCGAGGGTGTGCAGGAGCGGATCAGCGAGGATCGGCTGCGCGGCATTCGCATCTTCGACATCACCGACATCGAGAACCCGGTGTACATCGCCAACGTGCAGACGTGCCGCGGCTCGCACACCCACTCGCTGCTGGTGGATCCGAACGACAGAGAGAACGTTTACGTCTACGTCTCCGGCTCCGCGCCGGTGCGTCCGGAGGAGGAGCTTCCGGGCTGCTCCGGCCTGTCGCCGGACGAGGATCCGAACTCGGCCCTGTTCCGCATCGAGGTCATCCGGGTGCCGCTGGCGAATCCCGAGGCGGCGGCGATCGTCAGCTCGCCCCGCATCTTCCAGGGCCTGGTCGAGGCCCCGCAGCACGGCCTGGCACCCGGTGATATCCGGGCCATGGAAGAAGCCAGGGCCCGTGGCGCCTTCGTCGCTGAGGTGCAGGGCCAGGCGTTCGTTCTTTCCGATGGATTCGTTAACCAGCTTCTCGCCCGGCAGGTGGCGGAGCGCGGGGGTGAAGGCGCGCCGACGGCCGCCGACAGTGCGGCCCTGCGCGAAGCGCTTCCGGCAATGGCCGCACAGATGTTCGGCGGCGGCGACGGCGACGAGGGAGACGGCCCGCGTCCCGGACCCACCCAGTGTCACGACATCACCCTGTACCCGGAGATCGGCCTCGCTGGAGGCGCCTGCGAGGGCTACGGCCTCCTGATCGACATCAGCGACCCGGTGAACCCGGTTCGGATTGCCGCGGTATCCGACTCCAACTTCAGCTACTGGCACTCGGCCACCTTCAACAACGACGGAAGCTCGATCCTGTTCAGCGACGAGTGGGGCGGCGGCGGCGGGCCGAAGTGCCGTCACGACGACCCGTACGAGTGGGGCGCCAATGCGCTGTTCGTGATCGCCGAGGGTCAGATGAGCTTCCAGAGCTACTACAAGATGCCGGCGCCGCAGACCACGGAGGAGAACTGCGTCGCCCACAACGGCTCTCTGATTCCGATCCCGGGACGCGACGTGATGGTGCAGTCGTGGTACCAGGGCGGGATTTCGGTGTTCGACTGGACGGATCCCGCGAACCCGATCGAGATCGCGTTCTTCGATCGCGGTCCCGTGGACGCAGACCAGATGGCCAGCGGCGGCACCTGGTCCGTGTACTGGTACAATGGACTGATCGTGAGCTCCGAGATCGCTCGCGGCCTGGACATCCTGGAGCTCGTGCCGAGTGAATTCATCTCGGAGAACGAGATCCAGGCGGCGCGCAGCGTCCAGTTCGATCACTTCAACGTGCAGGGCCAGCAGATGTTCTACTGGCCGGCGACGTTCGCGCTCGCACGAGCGTACGTGGACCAGCTGGAGCGGTCCGGTGGCCTGAACCAGGCCGGAGTGGCCTCGGTAACCCGCCTGCTTTCAGACGCGGAGAGCGCCGGTGGCTCGCAGCAGGCCCAGTATCTCACGGAGCTTTCGACGTGGCTGGCCGAGGAGGCGAAGAGATCCGCTGACGCCGAGCGCATGTGGAAGCTGGCGGAGACGGTGAGGCGTCTGTCGGACGGATAGTCCGTTGACGCGCCGTTGAGGCGCGGTGACAGAGTGACATGGCGAGAGCGCCCGGCTGAGAGGCCGGGCGCTTCTCGCAAGCACTCCCTCCGTAGACTCCAGCCCTTTCCCATCTATATTCGAACAGTCCGTGTCCCGAATAGGGCCCGTCCGCGCACAGGAGTGTCCATACAGTGATCCAGAAACTTCTCGATCGCCGGGTGCCGCAACTCACCGGCCTCTACATCGTCGCCGCGTGGGGCTTCCTGCAGTTCGTGGACTGGGCCGTGGAGCAGTACTCCCTATCTCCCGTTCTGATCAACCTGGTCGTCACGGCGCTCCTGCTTCTGGTCCCCATGATCGTGGTGCTCGCATGGAGACACGGATCTCCTGGCGAGGATGCGTGGACCAAGGTCGATGCCGCGGTGATCGGCCTCAGCCTGATCGCAACCGGGGGAATCCTCAACCTGGCCTTTAGCGGCCAGGAGCTGGGCGCGGCCACGGAAGTTCGGCTCATCGAGGACGACGACGGCAACACGGTCGAGCGAGTCATCCCCAAGGCCGCGTTCCGCCGCGACGTGCTGCTCTGGAACTTCGACAACGAGTCCGGTGACCCGGATCTGGATTGGCTACAGGCCGGCATGATGATGGGGATCGGTGTAGACCTGGCGCAGGATCCGTTCGTGAGAGCCGTGGACGCGACCTATTCGACCGTGATGGAGCCCTTGCGAGAGGCGGGGTTCGAAGAGCCGGTGGGCCTCCCGCTGGCTCTGAAGCGGAAGGGGGCCGAGCGATTGAGTCTTGGCCATTTCCTGGGTGGAGAGGTGGACCGCGACGGAGACACCCTGGTGGTCAGGACCCACCTGTACGAGACCCACAGCGCGCGACAGGTGGCGGCCCACACGTACCGGGGAACGGACCCGCTCGAGATCTCTGACCGGGCTTCCGTGGACCTGCGGCGAGACATGGGTATCCCGGAGTGGCAGATCGCGGAGGCACTGGACCTTCCGGCAGCCGAGATCGTCACCGAGTCGCCGGAGGCCTTTCGCGCGATCGCCGAGGGCGTACAGCTGATGATCGCCAACGACATGACGGCGGGGCGTGAGAGGATGCGGGAGGCCGCCTCTCTCGATTCGACCAGCGCCATGGCACTCCTCGGCGTGGGGCAGTTGTCGTTTCTGATGGGCGACCAGCAGACGGCCCGTGAGTCCTTCGCCGGCGCGATGCGATACTCCTATCGGCTGCCGGAGAGGATGCAGCTCAGCATCCAGACCTTCGACCAGATGCTGGTCCAGGGCGATCCCGATGGCGCCCTGCGTACCGGCAAGTACTGGATGGAGCTCTATCCGCAGGACATCGAGGGCAGGCGCCTGCTGGCACAGATCTACGGCATGCGTGGTGACACGGAGGGACGGATCGTCCAGTACCAGGCCATCCTGGCCATCGACTCCATGGACGTGGAGGCGATGGGTGGCATGGCGGCCGCTTTCCGGACCCGGGCGGAGTACGACAGTGCCCTCGTGTACTACGCTCGTCTCGGCGAAGTGCAGCCGGGCGACGTGGACACGCACCTCAACATCGCGGCCACCCTGGTCAGCCTGGTGAAGTTCGACGAGGCCCGAGATGAGCTCGAGAAGGCCCGGATAGCGGCGCCCGACGACCCCGAGGTATTGAACCAGATGGCCCGGCTTGATCTGCGGGAGGGCCGCTACGAAGACGCCACGCGGCGAGCGCAGGAGATGAACTCGCTCGCCCGCACGCCGCAACAGCGGTATGCGGCCGCCGGACTCGAAGAGAGTCTGTACTACGATCGGGGACAGTTCGACCGGCTCACGGATGCGTATCGGCGCCGCCTCGCAGCGGCGGCCGAGCACCTGCCCCAGGTCCCTCTGGTGAATGAAATGGTCAGTTCCGAGATCCTCATCTACCCGGTGGACGCCGGTCGGGAGGTCTTTGCCCTGGCACAGCTGGACAGCCTGCGGCGCACCGTGCAGGAGCCCTGGAATTCGTTGACGGATCTCACGGCCACACGCATCCACCTGGATCTGGGTGACGTGGAGGCAGCTCGCGAGTCTGTGGCTCGCGGCCAGGCCGTAATTGAGGCCTTCGGCGCTTCCCCCGGCCGAACAGCCCGCGCCATGTGGGTCGAGGGCAGGATTGCAGCTCTCGAGGACGGCAACTGCGAGCGCGCCCTCGCCAGCTACGACGCGGCACACGAACTCGTGCCGGAGGCGTCGCTGTATCGGGCCTGGCGCCTCCGCTGCCTGACCGAGCTCGAGCGGTGGGACGAGGCGGAGACGGAAGTCTCCTGGCTACTGGAGCGCATTCCCGGAACAGCCAAGATCCGGCTCTATGCGGGCCGGCTCTATGCGGCCCGGGGCCGGACGGCCGAAGCGGTCGAGCACCTGGACATCGCGCTCGAGATCTGGGCCGAAGCGGACCCGGACTTCAGGCCAGCACAGGAAGCCCGGGCGCTGCGAGAGAGCTTGGAAGGCTAGCTGGCCGCACTCCCCGCGGCCCGTGCAACCGGGGCTCATCAGCCGCGCCCCGTCTTACTCCTCCAGCATGGCCGCACACTCCGGCTCCGCCTCGGCCCACTCCGCCTCCACGCGCGAGCGCTCAGCGGCTGCTTCCTCCTCCCGTCCCAGCCGCTCCAGCGACCGGGCCCGGTAGAGCCGGCCGAGACGCGTCAGTCCCCAGCCTACGTCGAGCAGTCCGATGCGCTGCGGGCACGTCTGAATTCTCCCGAACAGGTCCGCGGCCGTTTGGTGATCCCCGACCTCCTGGGCGAGGAGGCCCGTGATGAAGTACTCGGTGGCGTACGGCCGCCGCATCGCTTCCAGGCGCTCGACGGCGGGAGCGAGCCAGACGGCCGCGCTGTCGGGTCCATGGTCGAGCGCGAGCAGGCCGCGCCACACGTCCGGTATGTTCTCCTCGAGGTCTCCCCACTCCGAGAACCACAGCTTCCGGGCCTCGGGGTCGAGCGCGAGCGCCGGCCGGATATCCGCGGCCCGTGATCGCTCGATCAGCGAGCTCGATTGACGCAGCACCGCTCGGCGGCGCTCGGGATCGGGGTAACTCGGCGCGGACCAGGCCCAGTTCACTTCGGCTACCGCCGCATCCAGGCGAGGCCCGGTCGCACCGGTGGCACCGAGTACCCGAATCTCTCCCATGTGCTGGAAGACATCACCGTGTTCGTGGCGAATCTCGGGATCTGAAGGATCCTCAGCCGAGCGGCCCTCGTTGGCCCAGATCGCCCGCATGTGGTCGATTGCCCTGGACGGCTGACCGGCCGCCAGGTACGCATTTGCGGCTGCCCACGACGGTGTCGCGAATGGCTCGCCCGCAGGCTGCTCCACCCCCAGGAGCGCTCCGTCGACCAGGCGGGCGGTTTCCACCGCATCGGCCAGCCCCGCGGCCATGCGCAGTACCGCGTGGTCGATCTTCAGCTTCGGGGCCGTGTCGGCGCTGAGGGCCAATGCCGCGTCCAGGTGGCTGAGCGCCTCCCGGGTGAGTTCGTTGGCCACGGAGGTGTCCGAGTCACAGGGGAGGCGTGACCGCCACCACAGCACCAGGTCGGCCCACTCTTCTTGCGGCCGCGCTTGATCGGGAGCGAACCGGGCCCAGCGCTCGATGTCGGCGATGCTCTCTTCGTACAGCTTCTCCGCGGACGAGACGAACTCCCGGCGCGCTGCGACTTTGTCCTCCCAGTCGAACGCATCCTCACATCGCACCCAGTCTATCGAGTCACCCTCGAGGATCGGATACAGCGCCACCCAGTCCGAGTCGAACGGATCCTCGTATGGTGCAACAACCATTGGAGCGTTGCTCTGCGACAGGAACATGGGACACATGGGACCTCGCCAATAGTCGCTGAGATCGCCCGTGATCTCGAACTGCATCCCGCGGCTGAGCTGGAATTCAGGCCACAAACGACTGCTCGTCTCGAAAGCCTGGCGGGCCAGGTTGATGTCCCCCCTCGGTTGCGGCGGCTCGCTCCCCTCGGCCAGCCACGGGTCCGTCCACTCGACCACCCCGAGGAACAGCAGGGCCTCGGTGTCGGTCGGGTCGGTTTCGAGTTGCTCGCCGAAGAGCGTTCGGGCGGATTCGTAGTCACCGGTCACGAACGAGTGGAGCCCTCCGATGTGGCGCTCGAGGGCCGGGTTGAGCTCGGCCGTGCTGGCCAGCCGCTGGGCTTCGGTCGAGATCCGCTGGATGGACGGAAGGAGCTCGGTGCGCCGCGCGATGTCCCGGCTGGTTTCCCAGAACAGGGTCACGGCCAGGTAGTGCTGGGCGCGCGCGAAGCCCGGATCAGAGTCTATCGCCGCCCGAAACCCCAGCTCGGCCTCCTCCAGGCGCCAGTCATACAGCGCGGAACGCGCGGCAAGGAACTGCTGCCACGCCTGCTGGCTTCCGGATTCCTGCTTGAGGGCGTCCGGGTTCTCGCCGCGCAGCTCGAGGATCTCGGCTGCGACGGGCATCACGAGTGCCTGCAGGTCGCGGGACGCGGCCCGCACCTGCGTCGAGGGGCCGAGTGGTTCTCCTGTCTCGACATCGTACTGTCTCGCGTCGAAGTGCACCCCGTCGTCCAGCACTCGCGTCCGCACTCCGATCAGCGTTCCAACCCTGGTACTTCGCGTGAGGCGAAGGGCGTCCTCGAGGGTGGGGAGAGCCGGGCCTTGAAGGCCCAGCTCGAGCTTGGTCCCGGCGAGCTCGTGCTCCAGCGTCGCATCGACCCGGTCCCACCCATCGAGATAGAAGGCCAGCAGGTCCGCAGCCCTGGCCGACAGCTCCACCTCCTCCTCGGTCTGTCCACTCCGATCGAATGCCACGACCGCATACGAGCCGCGCGGGTCCTCCCTGGCGAAGGCCGGCTCGGCGGGTTTGATGAACGTCCTCAGGATGGCCGGGATGCCAATGGCCAGGAGAATCAGGGCGGCGATGGCCCCTAACCGCCTCCAGTGCCCGAGGCGGCTGCCACGTCGCTTCAGGCTGCGGCGAAGGCGTGCCCCGTTGGTGATGTCAATATCCGAGCGCACGGTTGAGAGCGCGGTACTCAAAGCCGCCGCGGACTCGAATCGCTTCTGGGGCTCCTTCTGGAGCGCCACCCGGACTATGCCAGCCAATTCGCGTGGGACATCGGGTGTCTCGGAGCGAACATCGGGCGGTGAGTCCACCATGTGATGAACGAGCACCGCCCGCCGGCTGGCGTCCGTAAACGGCGGATGACCGGTCAGCATCTCGTACAGCACGCAGCCCAGCGAATACACGTCAGACCGGCCGTCCAGGGGCTCGTCTCCGGATATCTGCTCGGGACTCATATAGGCGGGCGTACCCACCGTGATTCCGGTTCCGGTGAGGGTCTCGTCGGCCCCTTCCACGAGGCGCGCGATCCCGAAATCCGCCAGCAGGGCGTGACCGGACGAGAGCATGATGTTCGCGGGCTTGACGTCCCGGTGGACGACACCATGCAGGTGAGCGTACTCGAGCGCGTCGGCCATCTCGCGAGCGATTCGCGTCGCCTCCGGGACGGACAGGTGCTTGTCGCGCTGCAGCTGCTCCCGCACTGACTCGCCCTCGACGTACGGCATCACGAAGTAAAGGAGTCCCGCCGCCTCGCCCGAGTCGTGAAGGGACAGGATGTGAGGGTGGGTCAAACGTGCGACGACTTCGATTTCCCGGTGGAAGCGGTCGGCCCCGATCGCGGTCGCAATGTCAGGCTTGAGCACTTTGATCGCGACCCAGCGGTCGTGCTTCAGATCATGAGCGAGGAACACGAGGGCCATCGCACCGGATCCGAGCTCGTGCTCGATCGCGTAGCGGTCAGCGAGTGCGGCGTCGATGCTCACACGTACGCTGTCCACGGGAGTGACTCCTCTCCCGGGGCCGCAGGTGATGTTGGCAATGAAGGAGGGGCTATCTCTAGAATACGGTCTTTTAGAATGAATGCAATCAGCTGGGCGCATGGAACGAACCTCCCGGGGACTGTAAAAGCGGTAGGCTAGCACTCGCCTGCCACGCCCCGATCCATTCGACTATCTTGGCAACAGCCCCTGACGCGACTGGCCGGTACGCCAGGCTCAATGCGTCCAGTCTCTGACCCGAGCCGAGGTAACGAGTGTCGAACGGAGCCGGCCTCCCGGGGACCACCCTCGCCGATCGATATCGCATCGAGAAGGAGATCGGGCGGGGGGGCATGTCCGTCGTCTACCTGGCTCACGACCTGCGCCACGACCGTCCGGTGGCGGTCAAGTTGCTTCGCCCTGACGTCGCCGCCTCCATCGGTGAAGATCGATTTCAGCGCGAGATCGAGATCGAGGCCAGGTTGCAGCACCCCAACATCCTGCCGGTGTACGATTCGGGATCCAGCGACGGATCCCTGTGGTTCGTCATGCCGTTCATCGAGGGAGACAACCTCGCGGAGCGAATGGACCGCGAGGGGCCGCTCTCCCCGGAGGACGCGACGCGCATCGTCACCGAGGTGGCGGGCGCGCTGCAGTACGCGCACGATCGCGACATCGTTCATCGTGACATCAAGCCCTCGAACATTCTGTTTTCCTCGGGACATGCCCTGGTCGCGGACTTCGGCATCGCCAGGGCACTCTCGCAGGTAGCGGATGACAAGCTGACCGCCACCGGCCTCACCGTCGGCACTCCGGTCTACATGAGTCCCGAGCAGGCCGGCGGAGAGCCGGTGGACGGACGGGCGGACGTGTATTCGCTGGGCTGTGTCCTGTACGAGATGCTGGCGGGCAAGCCCCCCTACCAGGGTGACAGCGCACGGGCCGTTCTCACGAAGCAGATGATCGGCACCATTCCGTCGATCGAGGCGACGCGGACCGACCTTCCGCCCCACTTCGGCCCGACGCTGCAGCGGGCGCTGGCCAAGGACCCGGACGAGCGATTCGACAGCGCGGCGGACCTGGCGTCGGCGCTGGCCGGTCACATCCTCCCCTTCGGCCCGGCCTGGAGGCGGAGACAGATCCGGCGCACCCTGGGCGCGATCGCGGGCGTAGCGGCCCTCGTGGCAGCCGGGTGGTTTGCCCTCAGCGCACCGCCCGCCGTGGCCCTGGACGCGAACCGCATCCTGGTGTTCCCGCTCTCCGACACCGACCTCCCCCCGGACGCCGCGGGCGCCGGCCTGGACGCGTCCGTGCTGATCATCACGGCACTCGAGCACGCGGCGCCTCTCAAGTGGGACGACGGGTGGCGCTGGATGCTGCCCGAGCACCGGTCCGACCCGTCGCTCCTGTCCGCCGATTCGGCGCGCGACATCGCGACATCCCTCCGGGCCAAGTACTTCCTCGAGGGCGAGTTCTACGCGCGGAGAGACTCGACGACGGTCATCCTGCGGCTGAACGACGTGGCCGGGGACTCCGTTTACGCTCGCAGCATGGCCACCGGGCCGCTGGACGACCTGGCCTACGCGTCACTCACGCTCACCGCGCTCACCGACCTGCTGCCGAGTGTCATCGATCCCGGACGCCCCGCCCCCGACGTGTCAGCCATCGCCAACCGCAGTCTGCCAGCCATCACGGCGTTCCTGCAGGGCGAGAGGGCCTACCGGAGCGCCCACTACGCCGAGGCGCAGGCCTATTACTCGAGCGCCGTCGAGCGCGACTCCCTGTTCGCCTTCGCGGCCTTGAAGGGGGCGCTCGCCGCTGAGTGGACCCACGACTCGGCGGCGGTAGAAAGCCTCCTCGGTGCCGTCGCCCCGCAAAAAGAAGCGCTGTCCAGGCGCTACGTGAGCTTCTACGACGGGATCCGGGCCCACCAGTCGGGAAGCGCCGACAGCGCGATCGTGGCGTTTCAGACGTCGCTCGAGGACTCGCCTGACTGGCCCGAGGCCCTCACGGCGCTCGGCGAGACCTACTACCACCTGATCCCAACAGGCGTGCGGCAGCCGGAGGCCCTGGCCCGCGACTACTTCGAGGCGGCAGCGGCGGCCGACAGCGGCTTCGTGCCGCCCCTCCTCCACCTCGCCGAGATCGCCATCCGGAACGGTGATCTGGCCGGAGCCGACTCGCTCGTGGGACGCTACACGGCGGTGAGTCCAACGTACGGACAGGGACAGCTCGAGCTCATGCTGCGGTGCGCGACGGACGGCCCGGCCAGCGTCGATTGGGAGGCCGAGGCGCAGGACCGACCGATGGAGGTCTTCCGCGCGGCGCGTTCCATGTCGGTCGGCCTGTCGTCACCCGAATGCGCGCAGGCCGCGCTGGTCCCCCTGCTCGGCAGAACCGACCTGACTGAGGCCGCCGAGTGGGGCGCCTTCCTCATGCAGCAGAACCTGCTGATGGCGCTCGGTGACTACGACGGCGTCCGGGCGATGCTCGAAGAGGCCGAGGGGCCCGCACAGCTTGGTGTGCCCTACCTGTGGGTCATCGACGCGATCGCCGGCGCCCCGTTCGCGGACAGCGCCGCGGCCCAGGACGGCTGGCTGCGGACCACGTTCGGCGAACACTACGAGGAGCTGAGAGCGCCCATGGCCCTGTGGGTGGCCTCGATCTGGAACGCAGAGGTCGGCGACACCGCCCAGCTGAAGTATGTGCGGGATGCGCTGGAGGAGGTAGCCCGTGATGCCGAGAATCCCCTGTGGAAGCGGCGTGGACGCCTGTTCGAGTCGGGAGCGGCCGCCGATCTCGCGCGCCTGAGAGGTGATACGACCGTCGCGATCGAGGCCTTCACGAGCCTGATCCCGAGCGTTCGTTCCGCCAATTGGGATTGGGGGCTCGCCGACCCGCTGGCCGTGGAACGTCTTCGGTATGCCCGGCTGCTCCTCGCGACCGGGCGCTACGAGGAGGCCATCGAGGTCGCGTCGGTGTTCGACTCCCCCGCCGCCTCGATCTTCCCTCCGTTCGTTCCGGAGAGCCTCTCGATCCGCTACGCCGCGGCGCGCGCCGCGGGTCTCAGGCGCGAGGAGCGCCAGTTCCGCGAGCGGCTCGAGAGACTCGGCCGGTCCGACCTGCTTGGAGAGCCGCCGATTCCCTAGCCGGCGGTCCCCTGGCTCAGCAGGAGCCGAACTTGCACGGCGGCGGGCTGGGAGGATCTCCGCCGGCCAGGTCATCGGGGTGGCTCTTTTGGATGACCGCGTGGGCCCACACGATCCACTCCTGGACCTGGTTGTCCCACTGGTCCTCCCGCTCGACCCACCTGCCGAAGTCTCCCACCCAGTTGTCGTCGATGGGGCAGTTACAGGTGCCACCCTTACTCGCGCGTCGCAACTGCACGACAATCACGACGAGAACGACCAGCATCATCAGCATGAGAAAGGTAAGAGTGTCCATCAAGCCTCCTTGAGACGGGTACGCGGGTTGTGGGAATTCCGTTCCAGTGTAGCCGAATGCGCGAGGCACTTGCACCCCCCGGGCCCGCCGACTGCCACCCGCCCTCGCCCTGGTGTATAGTGGAGGCACAATGGCGCTCCCACTCATCACCTCGTCGAACCTCCACACATGCTGACGGCAGCGGGCCGCGGAACCGCCCTGGCGGGGCTGGCCCTGGCCCTACTGCCCGGACATGCGCTCGGCCAGGAAGTCGCGAGCCTCTTCGCGGAAGGCGAAACGGCCCAGGGAGCTGCTGCTTTCCAGGCGGCATGCGCGACCGGCGACTCCCTGACGTTGGAGGCCCTGTGGACGGACATTCGCGGCCTCGCCACCTCCGCTGAGATCGAAGAATGGGAGACTCGGGCGACCGGTTCGCGCTGCGCCATGCTGCGAGAAATGCTCGCCGAACGCGCCATGCTCGCTGGCCTGACGGTTCCTCAGAGACTGGCAAGCCACTACGAGCGCCTGGCGAGGGCCCGCGCCGACTGGGGGCTTCGAAGAAAGCGAGTTCAGGCCGGGGCCGCCGACTCCCTGGGCCGCCATCCCGACCTGATGTTCGACGATCGCGGCTTCATCTACCTCCGAATGGGGGAACCCGACGAGCTGGCTTACGCGTTTGGCGGGGATCCCACGGGGCTGGGGAATCGGGTCGAGGGCTGGCGCTACGATCGGCCCGAAGGACCGCGCATCTACTTCTTCTCGCCCATTACGGAAATGGGAGTCGGAGAAGAGGACTATCGCCTTCTCGAAGCTCCATGGCGGGCCATCGGCGGCCACTTTGGGGCCACCCAATACCAGATCCTCGAGGTCTTCCCACGCGAGTGGCTACGCAACCTCTACTCCTCGTTCCAGGGCCTCGACCCTCACTACTCCACGCTGGCCTATCGCGTCGAGACTAGCGACGTGTCCCTGCTCCAGGACTTGACGGTCGATCGCCAGGAGACGATGGCTGACATCAAGTTCGCCGCCGACTCCGTGCCGGACGCCCCCGATCTCGATCCATCGCTTCGCTTCGCCTGGGAGCGCCTGCGGTTCTTCAATCCCTCGTCTGGCGGAACCGTCGTCTGGCTCGTGGCAGCGGCTCGAGGTGGAGACCTGACTGGGGAGGTGGATACGGAAGGCCGCAGCGTCTACCGGCTCGACCTGGTCGCTGCGGTTCAGACGGGCAACGCCGTGAGCAGAGACTCAGTCCGCAGCGTCGTTCGAGTCCCGCGTGCCCTCGGTGACGAGGACGCCGTGATCTCGCGGATTCCCGCATCCATCGGACCGGCGGAACACCCGTTCACGCTGGTACTCAAGGACGGAAACGCCGAAGACGGACCGATGGGCAACTGGGCGCGTGGCGTGGCGGTAGGTCTAAGGCCATCCGATCTCCCGGAGATCAGCGACATTGCGGTCGCCGCGGACTCGGGCGGGACCTGGACTCGTGACGGCGAGACCTTCCTGGCCGTCACTCCGAGCCACGTGACCGGACCGGAGGGCGAGATCCACCTCTACTTCGAGGTGTATGGCGTGGAGGCCGCCTCGTCCTATTCCGTCGAGATTCGGGTGGTTCCGCAGGATTCCGCGGGCGGAATGTGGGAGATCGCCGCCGGGGAGACTGCCTTCCGGGTGTCTTTCGCGTCCCAGATGCCGGCGACCGGAGGGATCGGCGCCCACCACCTGCGCGTCGACCTGTCCGACACACCGGCTGGCGCGTACACGCTGGGGATCCGCATCAACGAGACGACAAGCGGTCGTCAGAGCCTTCCCGCCACCGCGCCGGTGCGGCGGTCGGACTGACGAGTCACCGCGCGGTCAGCCCCCCAGCACGGTGACCACGAGTCGCCGCTTCCCTCCGTGATCCCGGTGCTCGCACAGGTAGATGCCCTGCCAGGTGCCGAGGTTCAGGTGCCCCTTCGTGATCGGTATCGACACTGAACTCCCCATCATCGAGGCCTTGATGTGGGCCGGCATGTCATCCGGCCCCTCCGCTGTGTGCAGGAAGTAGGGTTCGTGCTCGGGAACCGCCCGGTTGAAGTAAGCCTCGAAGTCGTCCCGCACGGTGGGGTCCGCATTCTCGTTCAGCGTGAGGCTGGCCGACGTGTGCTTGATGAAGACATGCAGCAGACCGACGCCGACGTCGCCGATCTCAGGTATCTCCCGCGCGATCATCTGGGTGATGAGGTGAAAGCCTCGCGGAAACGCGGGAAGGGTGATCTCTCGCTGGAAGTTCTTCATGGAACGCGCCGCCCGAGTGGAGGGGGGACTGTTTTGACGACTTGATGTTCTGGGAAGATATCTTCCCAGAACCGTGAACCGCTATTTGAGGTGTATGCCTCGGTGAGAAGATACGCGAAGGAAATGCTCGCCATCGAGCGGACGACCATCCGCCTTCTGGGCGAACACCTCGAAAACAAACCGCAGGGAGTCTACGGCTACGAACTGGCCGAGATCCTCCGCGAAGAAACGAGCACCACGCCCACAACGGCGGTGGACGCGAAGAGCTTCCGCGACAACGGTACGATCTACAAGATCCTGTATCGTCTCGGACGAATCGGCGCGGTCACCAGCTATTGGGAGGAACCGGAGGTGGCGCTGGAGGAAGGCCGGCCGCGCCGGCGCTATTACCTCCTGACCGAGAACGGTCGCGCCAGGGCCCGGAACATCGGGAAAGCGTATTGGAACCGTCGTCGCCAGGGCCTTCCGGAAACAGATCCGCGTACGCTAGGGTAGGATCCGTCATCTCTAACGGATCGGCGAAGAAGTGAGACGAGCAGTACGACCCCTATCTCGAATCGAGTCGGCCAGCCGTTCCGCGGCGACGCGCACCCTCGTCCTGGCGCTGCTCACGCTCCTCGCGGGCTGCGCCTCAACTCGCGAAGCGGAGACCGATCCTCCTGCCGGCACGGCGGCGACCGAAGCCGCTCTCGCCGAAGAAGGTGACAGCACTTCCGCTGAGGTCCTGGGGTGCGTTCGCGAGGCCACGGTCACCGTCCGCGTCGACAACAAGAGCTCATACGACATCCAGGTCAGGTTCGGATCCTACAGACCGTCGCGGGTCGCCCTGGGCTTCTCACGGACGACCTACCAGATCGCCCGATACCACCTGGAGCGCTCCGTCGAGCTCGTGATCTTGCGTGGAGGGAGACAGCTGGGCGGACCCGCGGTCATCCCAACGGAGCCGGTCTTCTGCAACTCGGCCACACTCGTGATCGGGGGCTCCCCCGAATACAGCATCTTCTACGGCGATTTCTTGCGGGAGCCTGTCAGGGGGGACATGGACGAAGAGGCGGAGGCGGAGGCTGAGGACGCGGCGGCCGCGGACCCGGCACCTGCCGACAGCACCGCGACCGACGCGGGAGGCTAGGCGCCCCCCGCTGAGCCCTCTTCGAGGCGCCGCCTCGCGAGCGACGCGCTACCGATCACGCCCGTCTGGGGTCCGAGTTCCGACTGCCTGACGTCGAGTCGATCTGCGAAGATCGGGATCGCATCCGTCTGCACGGCCGACGCCACCGCATCCACGAGGAAGGGATTCCCGTCCACTACCCCGCCCCCCAGAACGATCCGGCGCGGGTTCAGGGCGTGCACCAGGCCGACTGCGGCAGCTCCCAGGTAGCGGCCCGTCTCTTCGAGAAGCTCGCCCGCGAGCCGATCGCCGTCTGCGGCCGCCTGGCTCACGACGACTGCCGTGACCTCGCCCTTCCCGGCGGCGTCCAGCATCGCCTGCCCCGCTTGGGGATCCGCCGCGATCGCTTCCCGGGCCCGGGCCGCGATCGCCCAGCCGCCAGTGTACGCTTCGACGCAGCCTCGGCGGCCGCAGGTGCAGAGACGGCCGTCCGCCACGAGCGTCGCGTGGCCCAGTTCACCCGCCACTCCGCGATCGCCGGTCAACAGCCGACCACCGCTCACGATGCCACCGCCGACGCCGGTCCCCACGAACATCACGATGAGGTCGTCGATATCCCGGCCCGCGCCGTGCCTCCACACGCCCCAGGTGATGGCGCGAACATCGTTCTCGACCACAACTGGAATGCCGAGAACCGACTCCAGACGATCCGCGAGCGGGAAGTCACGCCACCCCAGGTTGGGAGCCGAGCGCACGGTACCCGTGGGTGCGTCCACCTGGCCGGCGACGCCTACCCCGACCGCGCCGATCCCCGCCAGGTCTGGGACGCAGGCGTGCACACAGCGGACGATGTCGGCGACGGCTTTCGACGGCCCGCCTTCCACGTCCGTCTCCGTCCGGTGCGTGGCGACCACTCGGCCAGCCCGATCGACCACCGCTGCCTGGATCTTGGTCCCGCCGAGATCCACTCCGACCGTCAGCTCAGTTCCTGG
>Ga0272442_10006040_pt1 | contig 16062 bp, 11 predicted proteins | sample SSMForm2O_FD_200262 | JGI IMG/M metagenome (GOLD analysis project Ga0272442, IMG submission 200262) | Marine sediment archaeal communities from Little Sippewissett salt marsh, Falmouth, MA, United States - SSM-Form-2O | ecosystem: Environmental > Aquatic > Marine > Wetlands > Sediment ...
CGCCGGCATGTTCATAAAACTCGACAAGAAGAGGCGGACCAGGATATTGAATAGTGATGTCGTCTATAACTTTGTTGTCCCTCGAAGTAGTTCTAACCTCCCCACTTTTGTTTGTTCCCTGGACAAGCCTGAATTTTCTAAAGAAGGGAAGCAAAAGCTGTTCGTTTGCCCGGACAAGGCGGTTCTGTTCCCGATTGCTTAGGAGAGTTACCCTGCAGTAATACGGGTCCTGACCTCGAGGCAAACTCACAAAGAGGTGTTCGATTTTTTCAAACCACTGAGTTTCAGTTGGAAGCAGTTGAATCTCACGCAAACGACCAAGCATCTGATCAATTCTATCGATGGATGTCTTAGCGCCTCCTCCGATGGTTTTAGAGTCAAATCTTTCCTGTAAACGAACTTTGTTCAGGAGAGAACCTGCCAAGAAGAGCTCGTTCCGCGTCAAGCCGACCTGACTGCCCATCTCCAGGGGAAACTTGACACTGTAGCTTGTTTTCATCTCACGAAAGGCTTTATTGCCCTCACTTTGAACCTGTATTCCCAGTTGAGTTAACAAACTATAAGTCAATTCAGTCCAATATGCATCCACAAATTCTGCATAGAACCGATAAGAGAATGGAGTGTAATCCTCGCGGAAAGCTCTGGGCTGCATACTCAACAAAGCCCTGCGTTTTTGCCACATATCACCGCCTAATTCGCTCCACTTTGTGAGAACGGCCCGAGAAGTACGATAAATCCTTTCGTATTTGTTTCTATCTCTGATTGTTTCCAGATTATCACTGAACAGTTTGATTTTTTCATTGCTTTTGGGGATATAAGCATTGAACTGCGCAAGAGCCTTTTCCAGAGAACTACCAAAATCATCCAGCTCGTCGAACACTTCCCTGAAGCCCAGGTTAGTAAAGCGCTCCGAATCACGGCTGACCTTAGCTTTAATTACATCCTCCGGCACACGGTCAAGCCAATAGTAATCAACGCATCGAGCAGCATAATCGGCGTACACTCCGTTTGCGTCTTTATATGCTGTCATGAGCGCCTTCTCTTCGGGCAATTCATAGCTGCTTAGGGTATCACCAAAAGACTTCCAACCATCCAGGACAGCGGCACCAATGTGTGGGTCATATTTTTTGTTGATGGTTTCCGTCGGAATATCTTTCCAATCCCAATCGGCTTCGTTTTCTACGAGTGTTTCAATCGCCTCGATGCTCTTAGGAGCAATATCCAAACCAGCTTTTACAACCTGATACAGATGACTGTACTCAGCCAAGCCAAGAGCAAACTCGGAAGCGGCGGAAGCTTCCCTGAAATGAAAAGCAGTTGAGTCGAGGCGAAGTAAATGCTCAATTTCCTGACGTGCCCGGGCCGCGGCTTTTGCGACTGCCCTGATTACATTGGCTGTTTCGCTAATGCTGGAGAAGGTATCCGTTTTGGTAATCAATTCATTGGCCTGTGAGTACATCCTGAAGCGGATTTCATATAAGCGGTCCTGTTCTTGAATCTTTTTATAAAATCTTTCATCGAGCAGTCTGAACCTCTCTCCCAGCTCGCCCCTGCTTATTCTTTCTGCTATTTGACGGTAAGTTGTTTCGAGTTTATCCCGAAGGTCACTCAAGATGTTTTTCCCCTGCACTTCGTTCATTTCGTTTAGAAGGAACTTATAATTAATTTCAATCTCTTTTAGGGCCATAGCGGCCGCCTTGTTCCAGAGTTCCTCAAGGGCGGTATCGCCCTCAATCTCGCGGCCGTAGTTATCCACACCATCCCTGGCTTTCTTCAGATTTGCAAAGCATTCTTCCCAACTGCTTATAAATTGTTCGAGTTGCCCGGCTGTATAGGGTTTGACCGATTCGTCTGAGTAGCGCTGCTGAAGGGCAAAAATACTTTCTTCGGCGTGATTGAAATCGTCGAGAGCGCTTCCAAGCACCTCTATTATCCGAACCTGAGCATAATCCCGGCTTCGTGCGCTCAGCCGGTTCGGGTCTGTCCAGTAATTGTTGAAAAAGGTTACACCATTCTCTAATGTGGTGTCCCTGGCATTGGGGTCGGTCTTGAGAGAAGCAGGCGGCCATGTCCCACTATAGATGCTCTCCAGCGGCCGATGCAGGTCGGCCTTGTCTTCGCTATATATTTTCAAACGTTTTTTGAAATCTTCCTCGTCTTCTATATCTTCATCGTGGCTAAAAACATATTCGAAGAAAGGATCCAGGAAGCTATCGGCAGAATACACACCCTCATCATTTAGGGGCTTATTGGACTTTAGGTGAATTAGTTGCTGCAGCACTTGAGTCTCCGGACTCTGGTATGTCCATTCACCACTTTTCTGTGCATCCATCAGATTCCGGGCGGCCTTTATGAACGGTTGAATTACTCCAACCTCATAAAGCACATCCTGTGCATCTCTTAGTTTTGCCGGTGTGATGCGGTGTGCAAACTTAGCCGCAAGCTTGAAAATCCAGGGTACGCCCTTTTTCTCCCATCTTTCTACAGCATCAGCAAGTTTTGCAGAAACATTCGCTCGCTTAATGTCCCCCGGTATTCCGGATATCGGATTGCGTCCGATATACCTATAGCCATCTTCATCAACTTTCTTTATCACCTGGAGTTGATTTTGAGCCTCCCCTGGCCCATCTTCCATCAACGTTGCAATGCCCCCAAAATATTGCTGCATCTCTCCAATGCTTTTGCTGAATTTACCTGCTGCATAGAAGGTAAAGAAAAGCAGTAAAAGCACGCTGACCGCGGCCGAAACCAAGACAGCGGTTTTACGGCGTCTATAGAGGCTTTTTGCATTTGTAGCATGGGTAACAAGCCCCTGCTCGCGGAAAATCTTTTTTACAAAAAGGTCCCGAAGAAAATAAGCCCTGTCACGTTCCCACACACGTCCATCGGGAAGAGAATCCACCGGTACACCAAGCGATTCTGCCAGGTCCTCATCCAAAACCGAACCTTCCCTCATTGAGGAGGTGAAGTAAATGCCCCGGAAAAACAGAGGTTTACAAGACCACTGGCTGCCTACACTGAAGATAAGTTCCAGGTACCGAGCCATACGTGGCGCTATTTTAGCAAGACTTTGTGGAAAAGCGTACAGTGAATCAGGCGTGCTTATCTTCTCGAGGCCAGGCTCTTCAGACATTAATTCATGTAAGAGTGCAAGTCTTCTTCGGAAAAGTCGTCCCCGAATTGTCTTTAGGTGTTGGTCAACAAAATCGGGATTGTAAGGCTCATCAAGGGGTGCCGGATTAGACCAGCCCAGCATCTGATGCTGAAGCTGTGGGTCCTGCAGGTTATCAAAAAAATCACGGAAACCGTTTATCAGGTCGCTCTTTGTAACGACCACAAACACTGGAAACCGCACGTCCAGCGTTCGCTGAATCAAATCAAACTGCCGGGCGATTTTCGATGCTTTTTGCTCAATTTGGTCGGCAGTATCTTTGATAAGGCTGTCGGCGGGTATCACGAGCAGCACGCCGTTGATTGGACAACCCGGCCGATATTTTTTCATTAAGTTTAAAAACTCCCTCCACTCTTTTGAGCCCCCGGTTTCGACCTCTTCGAACATCAAACGGCCGGCAGTATCGAGAATCACAGCGTGGTCTGTGAACCACCAATTCATGTTTATCGTGCCGCCCGTACCCTGAAACTCATCCTGCAGACCGGGGGGAAAACCTACATTGCAGTGGCGTATGGCTTCTGTCTTGCCCGAACCGGGTTCACCCACAATTACATACCACGGGAAGTTGTAAAGGCTCTTGCCGGCACTTTGAAACTTTTGTGTACCCTCTTCAAATTTTTTCCGCAAGTCATCGAGTCTTGCTACGTTCGCCGGCTCGCTGATTCCCTGTGGCGTCACCGAGGAACTTTTCAAAAGGTCGCGTTCCATTGGAGCGGCCTTTCGTTTCTTTAGAAACTTTAGCAGACGCCAATACCCCGCGAGGAATAAAGCGATCAAGGCCAGTCCAATAAGCACAATCCAAAATACGCTGGGCGAGAAAATTAATCTGAAAACTGCCAAAATCCCCCCGCCGGAGGCAAGCACCAGTCCCACTTTGAGCGGCATTGGAAGATTAGTCAAAGTCGAGATTCTGTGCACCATAGTACTATCAATTCTCCATTTTAATTGTTGTTATCGTACGAAGACACTTGTCTATTTTCAATAATAGTATCGAGAGAATTTGTAACGCCAGCCGAGGTCCTTATAAACAAGAAGAGATATGCAATACTCCAAACGATAATTAGACCTATCAGGGCGATTCCGATACCTACCAGCTTTGCTCCGGGCGGCTCAACAAAGTCTCTTGAATCCACATTTTCATAGGCCTCCGGACAAACATAAGACTTTTCTTCGGCATCCATCATGCCGGAAATACGGGCTGAAAGTTTCGACATGAGTCGCTGGATGCTCTCCGGCTGGCCGGTGTAAATACCAGTGAAACCCAAGCCGAGGCATGTGTAAAATATTACCAGCCTCTGTGTGGCTGCGTCACTTGGGTCCGCCAGGTTTGCATCCAGCAGGTCAAAGAATTTCTCGTCTCCGGCGAATTCGTTCCTCTCACGAGCTAACTCCGACCATTCGGCAGCGAAGCTCAGCTTGCTTTCTTTGATCATAAAGTCTACAAAGAAAATGAGGGGCAATTCAACCTTTTCGTATTGACTGACTAATTCGGCGGTACCAGACGCATTAGCCTTCATGTCACCGAGAATTCTTTTTATGTCGCTGCGAACCTGTCCCATTTCCATCGAGTGACCCATACGCGCCAACCTGCTAAGTCGGGAGACGTACTGTAAGAGCGGTTCACATAACTCAAGTAGTTTCATCTACTTTGCCTCCGTATTTGGAATAGTCATGTACAATGTGATCTCATAGTCAGAGGATTCAATTCCCGGCCATCGCACTGCAAGGACCTTTTCTTGTTTTACTCGCTCCCAAAGCCGGGCACTCTCACCCCTTACTATCCGGAAATAATGAAGCCCTACCTGGGCCGGAAGCTCAACCGGTGGATATAGCTCCTGGTTGAGCTGGATACCGAATACACGCTGGTTTGCAAGACTCTCGGGCATGAGTTTGAACTTATCGCGATCCATGACCAATTTTGCCAGTTCCGAAGGATCTTGATTTGTTTTAATGGCAAGGAAATACTCATTCGGCTGCGAAAGCATATCCTCGGTGAGATTCGCAACCAGTATGTTTTTCTCCGGGGCCATTGTAAAAGCAGCCTTCATAAATCGCGCCGGGACAACGCCCTTGAGCAGCCCCCTGATTTTGGTACAAATCTCCTTGAAAGCAATTGCCGGGTTATCGTGGTTATAATCAACGGTCTCGTACTGGTCGCGGTCCGGACGCAAGGCAGCGAGCTCAGCCAGCATCTGTTTTAACTCCATGTACATTTCGAACGGCATAACGCCGCCCGGAGCCTGTATGAGCGTGCCAAGCCGAGCACTAAAACGATTTAAAGTTCTCAGGCGGAGCATTTGTTCAAACTGGACACCACGCATGGTATCAACGCTGAATCCACCCCTGTTAATCTGGACGACCAATTCGTTCCGGCTGGCAATAACCTGATTAGTGATGTCTCGGAGCAGTTCTGTGAGCACCGGCGAGCCATTTATAACCAGACATGGAGGGATGTATTCCGTATCACGACGAGGTATTCCCACATCCTCACCCACGGCGTGGACAATCCTCAGCAGCGGAAGCACCTCAAGATCTGCTCGATCGTCGCTATCCAGCAAAAGCCTTGCATTTATCTGCCGAACGAGGATTGGCTGTGGATTTTCGCCGGTGTTTTCATCGGTCTTTTCAATCTCGGTGACGTGATACATACGCTTGGCACGCCAATCCTGGTCTGTGCCTTTCTCTATCACGTTGGCACGGGAATGCGACCACAAGGGTACTCCCAAACTCACAGTAATCGGGCCTCCGCTTGAGGCAAACGCTTCTTTGATATCGAGCGCCGGAAGGGTAGCATTATCAGGGACATTCACATCGAGGCCGCTGGGCATAATAACCCGAAGCTTGTCAAAAGAAACTCGCATGTTTTCCAGCTGGTCATCAGAAATCCTCGCTTCGATTACACCGTAAGAATAATTCCAGCGAAGGCGGTGTTCTCTGGTAAACTTCTCAAGGATTTGCCTTTGCATGGCTTGAAGATGATGAGGCTGAAGGAAAAGACCTTCACACCAGTGAATTTCGCCTTTTATGGTCATAAAAAGTTCCTTTATACAAAAGTTATCGCTCGGGCCCTTTTATCAAAGATTCCGCATAATCGGCAATAGCTTTTCTTATCTCCGCCTCGATCGAACCTTCGGTCAATGTATCAGACAATTCGAGATATTTACGCCAGCATTTAACTTCGTGACTAACAAAAACACTTCCATGCTCCATTCGGACCAAGGTGGAGATCTCCGATGGTGAAAACCGTCCAAGGTGCCGTTTGGCAAACTGGCTTCCAACCCGGCCTACCGCCGTGGTGATAGCTGCTATAAGCCGTTGCAGCATTCTCAGTTCATGTTCAGCCTTCTTGTCAGGGGTTTTTGAGTCGCCACAGATAAACTGACCAACTGTTTTTTTTAGACTCCCGGACGGACGAATATTGGAGCGGGGTGATAGCATTCGCCACGTATTCCAGATCAAAGGCTCGAGTTTAAACACAAAATCCGCAAGGAGAACAATCATTTCCACAAGCCGGTCCGTCTTGATATCCGGCCCATCGGCGAGCTGTAACCTGGCTCTTAGACCATGTGCGAATTCATCGGAATAATTCTGAGTTTTCGCCGGTGGACCAAAACCAGCCTCTTGTAATCTCTTGGCGGCAAGTTCCTTCTGTTCATCTGAAAGCATAGGGGCCAATTCCAGGAGGCGGCAAATGGCAACCTCGGGATCTTTAATTTCTTCCACTTCAATCTCGGTTCGGACTTGTGTCTGCGGCTGCTCAGTTGTTGGCGCAGCTCCGAGATGACCAGTGGGAAATTTTTCCGTCAATTTTTCTAAGAATACTTTGCGTTGCTCAGGCATTATTGTTTTTAGAATACGTTTTATTTCTTCGCTTAGATAATGCGTTCGAGTCTCTTCACTATCGTCTGCAAAGTCAACTTGAATCAGACGAAGACGATTTGCTGTCTCGGAGACGTAATCCGTTAGGTTTTTTCTATTGCCTTTTGGCACAGTCCTACAGTCCTCTATATAAAATTATATCAGTAGTCCAGCATCAACAATTATCTCTCGTTCTTTTGCTCTGTCAACAATAATTTATAGCTTAGGCCTCCAAAGTTCGGTTACGCAGTCGGATTCTGTAATATAAGGTCATCAGCGTCTTTTTCGAACTTTCTACCACCCAGCCATGTAGTCCATCCCAATTGCCCAAGTTCTCCAAGACGCACCTTTGGTATCTCTTCGTGTCGCAATACCAAGTTAAGTTCCCAGCTTAATTCGTCTCCGATATAATTGTGGATCCAGGTCGCAAATCGGCCGAGACTCTCACTGCGCGGTAACAGGCGCTCGTAATCAGAGAAGCACATCGGTCCACATTTAACCCTAAACTTCTGTTGACATTCCAAGAAGCGGGAACCAACAATCGATGTCGATCCCAGACTCGCATTATCGGGAGATTTTCCGAGTTGGCAGCAATACTTTCTTGGAAGTTCTATCCACTGCTCAACAAACTCTTCAATCGCTACGGGCACACCAAAATAACCGTGAAGGATCTCCTGTAAGCCTTCGGCATTTTTAGTCTGACAACTCAAGCGTCCGGCATAGTGAAGTTTTGCAACATCGGGAACAGCATCCCTTTTCAAAAACGAGTCCATTCCTATTCCAAATAGACTGCCAATATAATATGCGAACCAGTCCTTTTCCTTGCGGTCATGGCTCACAGTCTGTTGGTTACAAGCCCATGCCCGATAGAACAAAGATATCATCCGATGGTTAAAAATATCAAGGAAGCGTGCAAGAGTTCTGTCTCTGTGGTTGTGCAGCCGGTCATACACATATTCAGTTATTAACAGCGGCATGGGACCATTAGTACCCAGAAGGCCGAGAAACGTAACAGACAATCGGCCCACACCTTCATCTGCAGGTTCGAAGTAAGCTTCGATGGCTGAAGGCTCAAACGCCAAGGATACCTTTTGGCAGAATCTAATCAGGTCTTCTTGCGGCCGCTGGGAGTACCCTACACGAGGCAGGTTAGGATTAGCAGATTCAAGTCTGCGTACAGCCTGGAAAAAATCAAAATCATAAGGGCGTTCTCGCAATCTTCGGATTAAAGAATCGGACGCAGCCCTTGTTTCATCGACCATCTTATAATCTCTCCACGTTCGCGTGTATTAATTACAGTTTCCGTAAAAGAATTGACCGAAACATACTTGGCAAAAAATTGTGCGAGGACAGCACCGAGTAGAAACACTCCGGTTCCCTCAAAAGCTGCTTCTTCAAAAGTTACTGTAACCTCCAGCCCACGTACAAATGCAATTGAGCCTTTTATCGTGAGCCTGCGAGTGATTGGATTGCAGCTTATTGACTTGACACCTTCTATTTGTTTGCGAGTTTGTAAATCATTGTTATCGCTATATAGTTTCAAAATGTCGCGAAGTGCCGAAGCCCCTTCACTGTCGTCGGTGAGAGACAAATAATTTAGCGACAGATGACTGATAACACGCCAGGGAATCTCTCCCTCGGCCTGCGAGGGCTTGGGTGAGGTGGGAGCACCGAGACAGCGGATCGATGTGCAAGGCGCCGTTTTGGCCATGGTGAAGTCGGAAGTTGACTGCCCGACTGATATGTGCAACGGCAAATCACGGTTTGTGCAAAGAGCTTCCACACCCAATTGCGTAATGTCGGCACTATACGGTGAGGCGGTGGAATCAACAAGGGACATGTAAACCTCGCTCCCTGCATAACTTTTCGATCTTCGACCTTTTAGCTTTTCCCTTTCTGAGTAGGGTCTCGGGATTCGGTTTGTAATGTAATAGCCGCTCGTATCGCCGTTTCCCGTATCTCTTGCCAGATAGAAAGGAGAAAACTCCTGAACATTGTTAGAGTCCGAAACTGCTCCGTAGCCAACCACCTTTGAAATCTTGTAAACTTCAAAGTCCTGCGACTTGGTTCGGTCGGGAACAACGTGAAACTCAAAAGATTTATCTGAGACAGGTATACGGTCCAGCCTTTTTTCAAAAAGATTAATTGCTGGTGTACAGAACAACCCGAAATTATTCCGGCTGATTGATGCCTCAAGTCCGAGTTTGGATTTGTTAAGTAAAATAACTATATCAAGTTCATTTCCCTCACAATGTTTGATTGCGTTGTTCAGATTTGTAAGTTCAACAAACATAAATCGCTGGGGAAATGCAAAATATTCGTGTAGAAGTCGATACCCCTCAAAAGATCGGGAATCGTAAGGCAATAATTTTTGCCGGCTGTCAAAACCTGCGCATCGGATGCAAGAAGCATCAAGGATGTTTTTCCACTTTACCGGCTTAGCAGCGTCTTGAACTACAACCGCCACGCTATTTGCAAAAAACTGCTCGTACAAATGCATTGGGGTGTCACCCGCTCCCATAAGATGCAGGGTCAATGAGTCTAATTTCAACTCACTAATCTTGAATCCTGCGGGAGACTGGATTCGGAGCCTAATTCCAGCTTTGACGTCGGGAATGTTCGGGACTTCAAGCGAGGCCAGTTCACGTGTATAGTAATTTGCCTGTTGCACCTGGATGGGCCATAGATTTACTTCGTGTGCTGTCCGATATTCACATCGGGTTTGCTCCCCTTTGCCAAGCGTGCTGAAAAGCGATGAACCGCGGGGAATCAAGAAACCGTCAGCCAGTCCGGTCTCTTTCAGGTCCGGTTCGAACTGTACAATGCAGGCAGAGGGTGTAGGTGCCAGATAATAAGGATAGATAGTCTCCAGCAAAGACTGTGTAAATCTTGGAAATTCTGCGTTTAGTTTCAGTTGTACCCGAGCAGCAAGGAAAGCAAATCCCTCTAAAAGTCTTTCGACAAACGGATCACGGCACGGCTGAAACTCATCCAATCCACCGAGGCGACCCGCTATTTTCGGGAACTCTTTTGCAAACTCGGCCCCTATGGTCCGAAGGTAAGCGAGTTCACGATTGTACAAATCCAGCAGCCGCCTATCCACCTGGATCTCCTTTCCATTTGCAGTGGCCGGTTTCCAGGTCTACTTCTGTTTTGATAAAAAGGTGGTCCGGCAGGGGTTGCGCCCATAATTCGCCTGAAATCTCGAACAAGAGGGCCCTTATATCATGGGTATCAGGGGAAGAAACCATATTAACCGATAACGCCTTATGTGAAATGCGTGGCTCAAAATTCCTCAGAGCCTGCTTCAACTGTGACTCAAGTTCAGATGTATTCCCACCAGAGATGCTTGAGCCAGACAGGTCGAGTATTCCGTAGTTTAATACGGACCGTGCCACCTCGTCGAACTCATATATCATGTCATGTAACGGATATGCCCTGGAGTTAAATAACATCTCAACATCGCGAAGCACTGCTTTTCTGTATTTTCGCAGTGACGCGACGTGCTGGTCCCGGCTTTCCCTTGATACCTCAGGTTCATCATCGGTAAGGCGGTCAAGCAAACATGGCTGTAGACGTTCGATAGGAGCAATTTTAGCCATTACTTATCTCATCGCTCTGCTGGTCGGGTTCTAAATTGTCCAGGTCTACTTGTCGTACTTGCATCAGCGGAAATTCATCTATGTCTGTGGCAAAAACACGCTGTCCCAAGCCAAGGTAAGTATCACCGGGATGCTCATCCCACTCGGTCTTACGCGCTAGTTGAATAGCACTATCCTCACTGGATTCCGAACCAGGGTACCGTGTGGGTATGAAACCAGCCGATTCACCGCCGTTGGTCCACGTTAACTGAGCAGGACACCAAACAACGTCTCTAAGGTCAGATGGCGGCTCAATTCGAATCCGCTTTATAGCAGTGAAAGGCACCCAATAGTACTTTCCATCAATAATAGCTTCAAGTACCGGCCCAAGCCTGGAATCTGAGTCTGCAATCCACTCGAACTTTTGATTGTCGATAGAGCCGGAAATGGCCGGTGACGCCTCAAATGCGCGCTCTCGTATTTTCTGGGCACCTTGATACTTATCTTCAGCAACCATTTGATTGGCCTGTAAGAGCCAGCCGATCCATTCGTCAGGCTCCCCGAAGATAAGCGGTGAACGTTTCCCGGAAAACACCTCGGCCCGCAATGCTTCACAATTGAGTGCCGCGCGGCATACCTGGGCCATAAGTAAATTGATTGCATCAAGCTCCGCAGCGACGTTAAGCTGACTCAGAGCTCGCTCCCAGTCTCCCATGACGGCCAGGAGCTGGAACAAAAAAACACGGAGCTTGGCGTCAGCCGGACTGGAACGCACCTGACCTTCTAACGTCACCAACGCCTCTTGAAGTCGGCCTGCCTGCAACAGTTCTTCCGCTTGCATAGTAAAAATCTCCAGCCGCCGACTATCGTGCCTGGCCATTGCCAGGCAGTTTAGCCGGTGGCGTAGTTATCAGACAAACAAGGTGGCGGCCTCAACCACCCTTATTGACAATCAAGTCCCACCATTTCTCGATTTGCCCCAGCTTCTTGCCCGTTTCGTGGTCCGTTTCAACATAGGTCCACTTTATCTTACCATAGTTGAAAGTCACTGATTCGGTCGGGATACCGCCGCCCCCACCGCCGATGCTGACCGAGGAGACGATAACATCCTCAAGGAGGTAATCCATATATGGCTGCTTATCTCCGGTGGCACGGCAGAGTTCCAATGTTATTTTCTTAATGTGCTTGCCGTTGCTGCAGTGAAGATTCAGTTCCGGTGACGCCTTGTCGAGCGTCTTAACGATGGAGAAATCCTGGTGGGTGCACCGCCCTGAAGTGGCTGCACCGCCGGAGCTTCGTGATCCTGCGCCACTCTGCGAAACACCGTGAGAGTAAGAGAGAACCTCAATCCAATCCTTGTGTTTCTCGTCGGTGCTTTCACCTGGGATTCCGTCAATTTGCAAAAAAGCATCTCCTGCCATCTTATCAACTCCTTAAAATCAAAATTTAATTAATCTTCTATTACACAAAAACTGTAAAAACGCTTTATTCTATATGGTGGTCAATGCTTTAGCCACCCTTCTTGACCGAAGGAAGCTTGGATACCAGCCGCAGTGAAACAGACAAACCTTCGAGCTGGTAGTGGGGCCTGAGAAAGAACTTGGCCGAGTAATACCCAGGGTCACCTTCCACTTCGTCCACTACAACTTCCGCTGCCGCCAGAGGATATTGAGCCTTGACCTCCTCGGAAGCATTAGGGTCGCTTGTAACATACTGCGTAATCCACTTATTGAGCCAGTTTGCCATATCGTCGCGCTCTTTGAAAGAACCAATTTTGTCGCGCACGATGCATTTTAGGAAGTGGGCAAACCGACAGGTTGCGAATAGATAGGGCAGCCTTGCAGCCAGTTTGGCGTTGGCGGTTGCATCCGGGTCGTCAAATTCGGTTGGCTTTTGCAGTGACTGGGCCCCTATAAAACATGCGTAATCCTCATTCTTCCAGTGTGATAACGGCATGAGGCCATTCTTAGCCAATTCCGCTTCCCGACGGTCGGTTATACCGATCTCAGTCGGACATTTCATATCGACCCCGCCGTCATCAGTGGGGAAAGTATGGCACGGAAGTCCTTCGACCATACCTCCGCTTTCCACGCCACGGATACGCGCGCACCATCCGAATTCCTTGAAAGAGCGGTTAATGTTAGTAGCCATGGCGTAGGACGCATTCACCCATAGGTATTTCGAGTGGTCGCCACCGCCTGTGTCCTCTTCGAAATCAAACTCCTCACAAGGATTTGTTTTGGCGCCGTAGGGCAGTCTTCCGAGAAATCGCGGCATGGTCAACGCAACATACCTGGAATCATCAGAATCGCGAAGAGAACGCCAGGGTGCATAGTCGGCAGTCTGGAAAATCTTGGTCAGGTCACGTGGATTGCTTAACTCCTGCCAGGAATCCATGTTCATCAACGTCGGAGCGGCGGCACTGATGAACGGTGAATGGGAAGCTGCGGAAATCTGGGCAACACCATTAAGAATTTCCACGTCCGGTGGACTGTGGTCAAAATAATAGTCACCTACAAGACAACCATAAGGCTCACCGCCCGGTGAACCGTACTCTTCCTCGTAAAGCTTCTTGAACAGCGGGCTTTGGTCCCAGGCAGTACCTTTGTACTTCTTGATTGTCTTTGCCAAATCTTTCTTGGAGAGGTTCAGCACGCGAATCTTGAGTGTTTCGTCAGTTTCAGTATTATTGACCAGATGATGCAGGCCTCGCCATGAACCTTCAAGTGCCTTGAAGTCCTCGTGATGCATAATCATGTTAATCTGCTCCGACAGCTTCTTATCAATCTCAGCGATAATCGCTTCGATGGTAGTTACCGAATCGTCGGAAACGAGGGTAGTTTCAGAAAGGGCCTGTTCGGCTAACGTTCGCACGGCAGAACCGATGGCCTCTCGTGCATGGTCGGTCTTGGGCTTGAACTCCTTCTTGAGAAGTTTATCGAACTCTGTTGGCTCTATCGCCACAGCTTCGGCTGCCTGTGTTTCTTTTTGTGCTTTCTTTTCTTCAGCCATGGGGTTATTCCTCCTTCCCGCTCTCAGCAGACTCGGCTTCAGGTTTTGGCGCAGACGTCAGGGCGTTTAGCAGGGCCTTGTCTTTAAGGGCCTTGGCTAACAGCTCTTCGGCGCCACTCTTACCATCCATGTAAGACAGCAGATTGGATAGTTCTGTTCTCGCCTTCAGCAACTTGTTAAGGGCATCCACTTTTTGTGCCACCGCCGCCGGCGAGAAATCATCCATACTCTCGAAAGTGATATCGACGCTTAGATTACCTTCGCCGGTAAGAGTATTTGGAACCTGGAAAGCTACTCTCGGCTTCATTGCCTTGAGCCTGTCGTCAAAATTATCGACATCTATCTCAAGAAACTTGCGGTCTGCAACCCCGGGAGGGCTCTCCGCCGGCTTGCCGGCCAGGTCAGACATAACACCCATCACAAAGGGCAGATTGACTTTTTTTTCTGCACCATAGAGCTCCACGTCATACTCTACCTGCACACGTGGAGCACGATTGCGAGCTATAAATTTTTGACTACTTTTCTTTTTTGCCATGCTCACTCCTTTCTCAAAAACAATAAGAGCCTAAGATTACCGGCGTCTTAAAAACCACTGGTTAAAAAAAACACTATTGTATAGATTACTATTTATCATTCACCTTCACTGCTGACGGTATCAGCAGTGCCGACTCCACCGAGCATTTCAACCTGGTTCATAGCATCCGGACAAACATCACGAATTACATCGAGAAAGTTTTTCGACACCAACTTCCGGGCCCTGCGCAGCAACAGCGGTACGGGACTCGATGGTTCGTGACGTTCGAAATACTGGCAGACTTTCTCTATAGCCAGCAGGGCCTCCTGGGGAGACCGAATCTCACCGCTAAGCGATACGCCCCCTTTTTCGGCTGCCGGCGCAGCCTCCTCCACAGCTTCACCGTAACCGCGTTTGGCCAGATACCCTTGAATGTTCTTATGGATATTGCCCATAACGGACTGGAATCCACTGAGGTCGGGTGTTTGGCCCTGGGCAGCGCTTTTAGAAAATACAGCCGTGATATTAGTCACATGTTCGATGGACTCAGCGACAGCCTGGGAAGCCGAAAGTAACTCATCCGTCGACGTATCCTGAAAGGCCGCATCGATTATCGATACATCGGGAGCACCACCTCCCTCGCCTGCGGCAAGGGCAATCTCTCCTTTGGCCACTTGGATGTCCCTGAGGCTGAACCTGCCCATTTGAGCCGAATTACACAGCGATACTTCCGCCAATCGCCGCTTGAACTTCATCGGGTCCTGCTCACTAACAGTAGCCGGAGACAAAGATTGCAGAATATTTATCCGTTCCAGCGGGTCGTTGTTATCGTCAGGGTCGAGCTGAGGGTAAACGTTGTCCCAGAAGCGCTCAAGCACTCTGCGCAGCAAAGCCAGGCCGTCCCGAAGGCCCGACAAACCCTCTGTCTTCAACAGGCCAAGCGTTAGGTACAGAGCAACCCGAAGGTCTTTGGAACGCCCAAAGAGCTCTATACTTTTCTCGCGAACCTCACGCCAGTTGGGCTCCTCTATAACTTCCTCTGCACCCTCAACAATACCACCGCCGGATTTGGTTCGGACCATATCCTCCAAAGCCAGGAAGGAAGCATCGTAAGAAAGGTCTTCTCCGCATGGTGACTCAGGGCTCACTTCTAAAAGCAGGCTTTCAACATCAATCGCCATAGCAACTCCCACCAAATCCTTATCTCAAAGTACCCACATTCGGTCAAAAGCGAAATTATAACTATATTCGCTGCAAAAGACCAGAACCTGACACAATTCTAATCTATATCTACACTATCTGTGCCCATCTATAAATCAAGGTCGCGAGCCTCACTTATCACTCTCTGCCTCGCTACTTGCTCAAGAAGGGCTTAAGTTCTGCACGTACATCAACTAACTGCAGTACAGTATTAGCTGAGGCTATTTCACAACCTCGGTGCAATTTTACGGCTGTTATAACATACTGTCAAGATAATTGGAATTTTTTTTCAAAAAATAATACCGGCCTGTAAAAAGCTTGTTCAAAGCTGTGCCTCACCTTTCAAAAAGAAAAATTTCTTACCTGATTTACCAAAAACGAGCCAAATGCACAAGTTCACACAATTATGATGAGCGTGTTTTTTCGCCCTTCCTTAAAAAACTGTCTGTTACACTTTAGCTGCACGAATTCGACGCACGCGGCCTTTTGGCCTTGCGGCTAGGAGTCTGTCCGAGTAATTGATTCAGACTGCATTTTTCTACCATCCTTTGGCTTTGATTTCTGTTTTTTTAACGGTAAGAATTTTTTTTGGCAGATGCTATACGTTTATTTCTTAAAATGGTCGCAATCTCTGCTATCACGCAGCAGTATCCACCATATTCTCAAGCCACAAGGGCATATTGAGTTCTGAATAGTTTCAATAAGTTGTGAGTAAGGCAAACAAG
>Ga0272442_10006041_pt1 | contig 16062 bp, 9 predicted proteins | sample SSMForm2O_FD_200262 | JGI IMG/M metagenome (GOLD analysis project Ga0272442, IMG submission 200262) | Marine sediment archaeal communities from Little Sippewissett salt marsh, Falmouth, MA, United States - SSM-Form-2O | ecosystem: Environmental > Aquatic > Marine > Wetlands > Sediment ...
CCCGGGGTCAACCAGATATCTTTTCCCTGCCAGCCGGACTACAAGGCCGCAGTGAACATGCCTGCCCCACCGCATATCGGCCAGAAAGACATACGCATCAAATCCCGCTGCCTCCAGGATCTTTTTAAGGTAAAATGTCAGTGAAAAACAGGTGCCGCCTAAATGACTTGCCCAATGGTCTTCAAAAACTTCATCAGGCATACGAAGCCGGTCTGTTCCGGCATGGGTGCTGCTTTTTATCAGTTTGCTGATATTTTCATACGGGAAATCTGCGTACTGTTTAAGTATCTCGCCCAGCAGAGACACATCAGCATTGCGGCGGGATACAGAAAAATCTGAAAAAAACCTGTTTACTGCACTGCTGAACGGACCCGAAAGAAGTGTTGTCCCGCGGCTTCCGCTCATGTCAGGAAAGCGCTTTCTGAACCTGTATGAGCAGTTCATCAACTGTAAATGGTTTCTGCAGGAAAGGAATGCCCTTATCAGTGATTGATTCCCACCGTGAGCGCTCGCCTGTATATCCCGAAGAAAAAACAACCGGGATCTTTTTCTTGCGGAGTACGGGTATATCCAGGAGCTGCAGGCCCGAACCGTCAGGAAGAACAACATCACACAGTATCAGGCTGATCTTCTTCTGGTTATTTTTTATGATCTGTTGCGCATCAGCTGCAGTTGCGGCTTCCACAACTGAATAGCCCGATTTTTTCAGTACCGCTGATACAAATTCACGGACTCCGGCTTCATCTTCCACCACAAGGATAAGCTCTCCGCTTCCTTCCTTACCCTTGTGCGGATCATTGCCGGTTTGCCCCATGGAGACATCCTGAAGAGTAACAGGAATATACACAGTGAATTCCGCACCCCGCCCGTAATCACTGTTGACATTGATCCACCCTCCGTGCTGCTGCACTATTCCGTACACAACAGACAGGCCCAGCCCCGTACCTTTTCCTGCTCCCTTGGTAGTAAAGAATGGATTGAATATATGTTCAATAATGTCTTCATCTATTCCAATTCCTGTATCCGACACGGAAAACATTATGTAGTCTGAAAATTTTCGTTCGTGAAGCGGCACAGTTTCCGCTTCTGCGTTGGCGGTCCGTATGCTTATCTCTCCCCCTTTAGGCATTGCGTCTCTGGCATTGACCACCAGGTTCATTACAAGCTGTTCAATGCTTCCCCGGTCAATCCGGGCGTTTTTCAGGTCGGGAGCCAGGTCTGTCTTTATGCTGACATCTTCACCGATCAGCCGGTGGAGCATCTTCAGCATATCACCGATAACAGTGTTAAGATTCTCCTGGATGAAACGCATTGGCTGTTTTCTGCTGAAAAGCAGGAGCTGGCTGGTCAGGTCGGCAGCTCTTAACGACGCCTCGTGAGCGGCCTCAAGATCACTGGACAGCTCCGAATCACTGTTATCTTCAATGCGCATCAATGCCAGGTCAAGATTACCCTGTATAACGGTAAGGATATTATTGAAATCGTGAGCTACACCGCCGGCCAGGACTCCGATGGCCTCCATTTTCTGCGCCTGCATTAGCTGGGCCCTGATCTTTTCATTTTCAATCTCCGATTCACGTTTCTCTGTAACATCCCGGACAATCCCCTGGTACCCCATGAGCTTTCCGTCAGTATCAAGCCTGGAACTGGCACTGAGAATACAGAAGAGCTCCTTTTTGTCCCTGCTGTATAAAGACACCTCAAAATCACGTACAGCACCGCGGTCCCTCATCTGCCCCTGGAAATCATCCCATCGAGCCTGGTCAACAAACAGGTTTCCCAGGTTCATACACAGCAGTTCCTCTTTGGTATATTTAAAAAGATCAACAGCAGGCTGGTTTACCAGTATGAATTCCCCTGAATCTCTTGTCAGGTAAATAGCATCATGAGACTCTTCAAACAGGTTTCTGTACCGCTCTTCACTGGCCCTGAGTTCCTTTTCAGCCCGTTTCCGCTCAATAATATCGTGAAATACAACAACCGCACCCACAATACCCAGGACCTTGTCCTTAATAGGCGCGATGCTGTCATCAACAGGAATTTTTCTCCCCTGCCTGGATAATAAAAATGTTTCAGCCGGTAGTCCTGTTATCCTGCCGCTGCTGAGAGTTTCTGAAAGATCAACAGATATTTTCCTGCCTGATTCATCCAGCAGGTCGAACACTGACGCAAGGGGCTGTCCTTCAGCCTCTTCTCTGGACCACCCTGTCAGTTTTTCGGCAACGGTATTCATTAATGTAATTCTGCTCTCTGTATCTGTGGCAATAATGCCGTCGCCGATACTCATGACCGTTGTAGAGAACCACACCTCCTTTTCCCGGAGTTTCTTCTCCATACTGTGCTTGTACAGAGCCATCTCAATAGTACTTTTAAGGGCTTGCTCTTCAAAAGGTTTTAAAATGAACCCGAAAGGCCCTGTACGCTTGGCTTTTTCCAGGGTCGCCTCATCAGCATGGGCGGTTACATAAATGACCGGAATGTTCTCACGGGACAGTTCACCGGCTACATCAATACCGCTTTTTTCTCCCTTGAGTACAATATCCATTAATACCAGATCAGGATTGAGTTCCCTGGCCCTGTCAAGCACCTTCTCTCCTTCGGCAATGATATCAGCAACCTTATATCCCAGCCTTTCGAGCACCTGGCTGAGATCTTCAGCAACAATGCCTTCATCCTCAACAACCAGAATTCTCGCATCAGCCATTTATACCCCCCTGCACGGCAAAATATTCATGTATTTGTATTTCATACAACACACCTCCCGCTCTGAAAAACAGCCTGTTAAAGAGGAATGACAATCCTGAACTCAAGGCCGTTATTCTGTACAATGTCATAACTGCCCTGAAGCTGGTCTGTCACTAAAATTGATACCAGCTTTAACCCCAGCGTTTTAACATTGGCCAGATCAATATCGTCACTGATGCCCACTCCATTATCTGACACGACCAGGTTCAGCGCTTTGCTATTGACCTTTCTCATACTGACAGAAATGGCAGCCCCTTTCACATCGGGCATTCCGGGGAACGCGTATTTCAATGAATTTGATATGAGCTCATTAATAACAAGGCCGCACGGCACAGCCATCTCCACATCGAGCCAGACAGCCTCGATATCATAGGTTATTGTCAGGCTTGAAGGATCCATACCATACGTGCGGAACAGTTCGCGTGTAAGATTTCTTACATACTCGTTAAAATCTATCCTCGCGAAATCTTTGGAAGCATAGAGCCGTTCATGTACCATGGAGATAGACCGTACCCGGTCATGGGTTTCCTTGAAAAGCGCCAGAGCCTGTTTGTTGTGCACCTGTTTTGACTGCAGGCTGAGAAGGCTTGAAATAACCTGGAGATTATTTTTAACCCGGTGGTGCACTTCTTTGAGCAGCACCTCCTTCTCCCTGAGTGACGACCGTATCTGCTCATCACGTATATTCCGCTCAATAGCAACGGCTATCTGGCTGGATATAAAACTCAGGAACTCGAGGTGTTTATAATTATACAAGTCGGGATTTGTATAACTCTGGAGCACAATAGCGCCGGTAACATCGTCACTAATACGCATAGGCACACCCATCCATGACTGGGCCGGCCTGCCTACCATCTCGCATTTGCCCTGGGTAATCAGCAGTTCAATATCTTTTGCCGAGAGCAGCAGAGATAGATCATTATCAATAAGATACCTGGTCAAGGACTTTTTCGACGGCACTTTTCCCGCCAGGTCTTCATCAGCCGTTGAATACACAATCTCAAGCTCATCGGTATCTTTATCAGCGAGAATAATTGCCAGATTCGAAGCGTCAACAATCATATCAATACTGCTGTGTATCTTTTTAAACAGGTCTCCCGGAGATTCGGCTTTCAGGGCATCACTGGCAATATCATACAGGACCTGCTGTGCATGCTCTGCAACTTTCCGTTCCGATATATCGGTCTGTATGCCCCATATCCATTTGAGTAATCCATTATGCACTAATCCGGTGTATGAATTACGGAAGTACTTCATTTTCTTATCAGCGTCGTATTCAGAATTATCAATGAGCTCTGTTTTGAAACCATTTTCAATAAATGTGACCAGCCTCTTTCTTGTATCGTCAGGATTAACAATCAAGTCCGACAATCGTATTCTCAGCATTTCCTCTTTTGAGGCCACACCGTACATGCCGAGTAATGCATCATTACATTCGGCGAAATAGCCATGAGCCATGATTGAGTTTGCAATTGTCTCGGGATCATCAAGAGCAGACACTGGCTCATCAAAATCTATACGGTAAATTCCTACAACACAGTTTTCAACAAACGTTCGATACTGTCTATTAATTTCTGACAGTTTGGTTTCCGCCTGCTTCCGGACAGCCACCTCCTGTTCAAGGTCTCCAGTCCTCTGCCGAACCAGTTCTTCAAGTTTTTCCCGGTACTGTCGGAGCTCTTCTTTCTGCTTTCGGTTTTCAATAGCATGGTGAATAACCATTGGCATGGTCTTGAGATAATTGCCGTCGGGGTCTTTTATCAGATAATCATACGCGCCGCTTTTCATGGCTGATACTGCAATCTCTGTATCGCCTGCACCGGTCACAATAATGCCGGGTATATCACCCAGGGCATCAAACACATCAAAGGATGTGCCGTCCTTCAGCAGGTAATCAATGATTGCGCAGTCAAAGCTGTCCTGCTTCAGCATCTCTTTTGCCTCATTTACCGACTGAACAATAACTGCCCTGTATGCATCGTCATGTGCTCGGAGATATCGTTTATACGCAAGCTGATCGATTTCATCGTCCTCAATGATCAGCAGTGAAACTGGCACATCAGTCATAACACCTCTCCTGCGGTAATTCGCACGATCTCCAATAGGAGAAAATCGTGCTGATAATAGTAACAAAATGTGTATAATCAACAGGTTTGACCATGTAGCCGGCTGCGCCGTTTTCATAACTTCGGCGTATATCACGGCTGTCACCTGATGTTGTCAGTACAATAACCGGTATATACTTGAGAGCCGGATCCCTTTTTACAGCTGAAAGGAGTTCTGTTCCGTTCATTCTGGGCATGTTCAGATCAAGAAGAATAAGTGAAGGTTTCTGCCTGCTGCTGTCATGAAGCAGTTCCAGGGCCGTTTCACCGTTCTCGGCCACAACCACCTTATTGGAAATGTTCAGTTGTTTCAACGCCCGTTTAAAGGTCATTGCATCGATCAAATCATCTTCGACAAGCAATATAGAGCCGTTCATACAAATCCATCTCTAATTATTGATATCAGCGGCTTCAGCATCAGGAAGCGCCACCATTCTTTTCTCAATGGTAAAATAAAAGGTCGTCCCTTTACCCGGCGTCGACTCCAGCCATATACTGCCGCCTAAATTCTCTACAATTTTCTTTACAAGAGTCAGGCCTATACCAGTGCTTTTCTGATCATCTCTTGAAGCCAGGGTCTGGAAAATCTGATAAATCTTCTCATGATACTTTTCCTCAATCCCTGCACCGTTGTCAGACACGCAAAACTTCCAGCATTCTTTCTCATCAAAACTGCATATGACAATCAGCCCTTCAGGTTTGTCATTGAATTTAATGGCATTACTGATAAGATTTTGAAATATCTGTTCTATGCGTGTTTTTTCCGCATATATAACAGGCAGCCTGTTTTCAATTTCAATCCCGATGGTCGGAGAGTGCTCAACCGAAGCGATTATATCCTCTACAACGCTGTTGCAGTCAACCTGCTGTTTTCTTTCACGAATCCTGCCGACCCGGGAATAATCAAGAATCCCGTCAATAAGTTTATACATCCTGTGTACCCGCTGCTTCATCAGGTACAGGTGTTCTTTCCCTTCAAGATCAAATTTGTCGGAGAAATCCTCAATAAGCCACTGGGAAAGCTGGCTTACTCCTCTCAAAGGAGCTTTTAAATCATGGGACACCACATAGGCGAACTGTTCCAGCTCTTCATTTGCCGACTGCAGTTCTGCAGTCCTTTCGGCCACGCGCTGCTCCAGTTCCTCATTCAGTTTTCTGATTTCCATCTCCGCACTGTTCTGCTTTGTAACATCCTGCACTGTTCCATGCATAATTACAGGCATGCCCTCTTTATTGTTTTGTATTTCGCCCCGCAGCAGAATATACCTTCGTTTATGGCCCGGTACCTTGTGCATGCATTTCAGCTCAAATCCTCGACCTGTCTTGCGGGCTTCATCCATACACACGGTAAATTTTTGCCCTTCCCCCTTTGAAAGCCCGTTATAGATTACATCAAGCGTGGGATCTGACAAACGGTCAAAATCCATAAGCCGGTACATTTCATCAGAGAACACCATTGATCCGTCCTCAAGATTCAATTCCCAGCTTCCTATTGCGGCGATTCGCTGCGCTTCGGCCAGCCTCGCCTCACTTATTTGTATACTCTCTCTTGCGTCCTCAGTCTCCCTCTGGCGGCGCTGTATTTGTGAAAGCATTTGATTGAACCCGTCATACAATACACCGATCTCGTCATTGCTTCGTTTGGAAACACGGATGGAGTAGTCTTCATTTATGGAAAGTTTTTTCATCACATCGGCAAGGAACAGAATAGGAAAAGATATAACCTTTTGAAGCCGCAGCGCCAAATAGTAGGAAAAAACCAGAATTACACTTAAAATGACACCCATTGTCATAAGCTGGGATGCAATTTTTTTGTTAAGCTTATCGGTTGAGGCAATAACGAGAATACGGCCCAGGTCTTCCTCCATGTAAGTAATCGCCTTTGATACATACAAATGGTCATCGATAAACATCCGTATATCCGGTTCATTGACAAGGGGCGGCGTGTTTCCGTGTTCCCTCCTCGAATACCGTGTAAATTCATTGCCTTCGGCATCATATATTATAACCTGATGGATCCACTCGATAATACTTGTCTTGGACAGTATGTCACGGCCTCCTGTTTTATCATTGAACAGGAGAGGTGAAATCGCAGATTCACTGATGTAGTCAGTCAGCAGCAGCGTATCATCGATCATATCATTCTTCAGCCGCCGTATTGATGTAAGGAGGCTTATGGTAAAGGCCGTTACCAGTGCAACCGAGGTTACAGACAGGATAACCATTACCAGCTTGTCTTTTATGGAAAGAGTCCGTATCTTCATTTGTTACCAGCCCGTGTTGGATGTACGATCCGTGCCAGCTCATAGAGCTTATAGCTCATATGCAAAGATGACTCCTCAACAGCTTTCTGGTTTATCTCAAAACGTATTGTATTCTGGGAACGGTATAAATTAATATGAACCCCCTGTTCAGCATATCCTTTACTGTTTCCAATTGTAAGAACAGGGCAGGTGCGCACAATGTTCAGGATACGCTTCAATTCATGAGGTTTCAGCTGCGGTATAAATAAAATATCAGCCTGGCATATAGCGGAATCAATAGACGGGTAAAACTGTACAGCAACACGCCGTCCCTTAATTCTGATAGTCTTGTACACGGTCATGAGGCTGGGTGTCAAACCCTGTTTTTCAAAAACACCAATTGTTATAACAGCAGCTGAATCATGGGGGACATCAACAAACTGGGCAAAACGGCCGATATATACTGCCTTTACCGTGCTCTCATCATACTGGGCATGCACAGTACCGGACACACAGCAAAAAAGGAGTAACAGGCAAAATAATGTTGAGGCATGTTTCATTTGGTATCACACAATAATACTCATACGAAAAACGCTGTACAAATTCCGGACATCAGCGGCCCCTGTGACCACAATTGTTCCGCTATACACCCCGCAAATGGCTGACATAATCCTTTTACTAATGTGCAAAATTCCTGCCAAAACACAGCCCTGTATCAAGGTCTTTTACACATTCGGGCAAATATCCAGTGTTTTCAAATCCTCAAGCAAAGAACGGTACGAGGAGAAATGGAATGCGTTCATCCCGGCCCTGCGGGCCCCTGACACATTCTGGCGCAAATCATCAATAAATAACGATTCGCCCGGCATAGCTCCTGCCATTTCAAGAGCCTTCTTATATATGTACGGTTCCGGCTTCAGGCTTTTTAGTATATATGAATAACATTCATGATCTATACAATCAAAAAATACATATTTTGTCTTTAAAAATTCAACATGCAAACAGTTTGTGTTGGAAAGGAGGCATAAGGAATATTCCCGATGCAGTGATCTCAGCAGGCCTGTCATCTGCTTCATCTCTGTAAAGATGTCATTCCACATGACATTAAACTGACTAAAAGATATTTCCCCTGCGGCACGGCCGGCAATGCTGTCATAAAATTGATACCGGTCTATCTCACCCAGTTCAAACCGGCGTATTTCCGGTATTTCCTCTAATATCGTGTCATTGGCAAGGTGCTGAATATCAGGCAGCACCGCTGCAAAACGGCGGACCAGCGTGTCGGTGTCTACGTTTACAAGCACATTGCCCAGATCAAAAAATATTGTAGTAACCATAGGCCCTGTCGATTCAGGCTGAACATTGGATTCATTGATTATTATATGTGTCTGCATCAATACCGGCCGTTTCACACAGCCGGCTTTGGCAAATCTGTTCGAAGCGGAAAGTGTGCGATTCAAAACAGGCCGGAACCAACAAAAAAGGGCACAAGTGCTGCGCCCAAGCTTTGTGGAGCTGATCGGGTTCGAACCGACGACCTCATGACTGCCAGTCATGCGCTCTCCCAACTGAGCTACAGCCCCTTTTGCAGTAAAAAATGTACTGAACAGTTTTAACAAATGCAAGTACTTTTTACGCATAACAACTGTAACACCCGCTAAATGGAAAAAACAAAAGGTCATACCCCTGCCTGACCGCCACCTCAATACTGATGGTTCATAGAAGAGCCGGGCCATTGAAGATCAATAGAGTATGATAGTAACGTTTGCATTCTTCTCAATAATCCAAGGAAATCTCTGATACTTTTCTGAAAATTTCACAGGTTCACTGAAGATGGCTTAAACACTTTCTCCCCGGCTGGAGGCCTGCTGTATTTCGGGCCGGCCTGAATGATTGTCAATAACTGCCCGGTTCATTACAGAGTAGAGAACAACAGTTCAGGATGGATCTATAATACGGCACAGATTTGACCGGGCAAAATCGTGAAACCGGGCCGATTGCGTACCTGTAATTGGCCTAAAAACAGTCTCGGAAATCCTGGGGATTTCGATACCAGCATCACACAGCTGTATGTCAATCCGAGCATGACATACAAACAGCAGGCCATTACAAACCTGTATAGTTACGATATTTTTACAACATGTTACTCAAGCTAGGTAAGATTTGACTGACAGCCCCTAAAAACAGAACAAGCCCAACATTTCGTAAATATTGGACTTGCTTTGTACGCCCGAAGGGAATCGAACCCCCAGCCTTTGGAACCGGAATCCAACGCTCTATCCAATTGAGCTACGGGCGCATTTGTGCTGGTGATATTGTACACAAAATATCACATAAAGTCAAGAAAATTTGACCTTTTAGGCGCTGATTCCCCCTATTTGCTGTAAAATTGTGCCACATCCTTTTCCGTGGCAGGTGTGAGCAGACTCACTGCTACAAGCAGTGTCACAGATACTCCCAACGCAGGATAGATTGAAGGTATACCCAGATACAGTCCGCCGGTCATTTTCGACAGCACTTCCCACGCTATGGTGACAACCATACCGCCCAGCACTGAATAGAAGCCGCCTTTTGCAGTGGCGCGTTTCCAGAAGAACGTTGCCATCAGGGCCGGAGTCAGTCCTGCTCCGTAAATTGTATACGCGGCATAGGCCGCACGAAGGACCCGGGGGAAAAACCCTATAAGCCCGTACGCGCACAGGCCCAGCAGTACCAGTGAGATACGGGTACCCCGCACCATGGATTTGTCAGACATATCAGGCTTGAAAAACCGCTGTACAATATCCCGCATGATATTGGTTGCAGGAACCAGCAGAAAGCTGTTGGCCGTGGAAATAATTACAGCAACAATGGCAGCGATAAGCACACAGCCGATAATCGTTGGAAGCCCCTTATGCGCCACCAGGAGCATTATCTTACCCGACTCACTGGTGGACAGATTCCTGAATATTGAACTGCCTATGACTGCCAGGCTCTGTATAGCCAGGCCCAGGAAAACTGCTCCGATGAGGAGGCCAATAACAGAGTTCCTGGCCTCTTTTTCATTCTTTGCAGAAAAGAACCGCTGATACATATTGGCATTGGCCAGGCCCAGCAGAAATGTAGGCACAAAATAGCCTGCTGCTTCCACCGCGCTCATGTTGCCGAGAAACCCATGGGACCTCGGTGTTACATTCGCCGCTATAGTGCTTATTCCTCCTCCCGATTTTATAAGAAAGGGTACTGCCAGGAACACACCGCCGATAATAACAATACCGTTTACAATATCCAGATACGCAACCGAGAGCATACCAGCAGTCAAAGTATAGATAATGATAAAACCGGTCATGATCATCATGGCTGTATTTTCAGCAACTGCACCTCCGGAAAGCATGTTTATGACCCATCCTCCCCCCCGCAGCTGGTAACTCACAATGGTTATGTACGCAATTATTGTGGTAACTGTAGCCAGCAGCCGCACCCATTTATTGTACCGCGCTTCCAAAATGTCCGGTACTGTAAACTGGCCGAACCGCCGTACCCGGGCTGCCACAAAAAATACTATGACAAATGCCAGCCATCCTCCGGCGCTCCCTATAAGAGAAGAAAAACCATTATGATAGGACAAATCCGCCACACTGAAAATATCACCGGACCCTATCCATGTTGCCAGCAGAGTACCAACCAGTATGGGGGCGGTAAGGCTTCTTCCGGCTACCAGAAAATCTTCTTTGTTCCTGATTCGCCTGGCAAGCATAACACCAAGAGTCAATAACACCGAAAGATATACAATTACAGTAATAATATACGCCACTAGTCTGCTCCCCTCTTTGTCCGGTCATATCCCGGATATACAGTTACTATATTAGTGTTTATCTCAGATAAAATCCTGCCACCCGCACACCCGTTCAAACTCACCTGAATACCAGGCCGAATTTGCGTAATGGGCAGGAGTCGTCATTTCGACATCGGTTTGTGTAAAACGTTCAACCTGTTTCGGTGTCCACTTATCAGGATTCAAAGAATTAAAGAGCCGTTTAAATGAAAAGTCGTCTTCCCGTTCAAGGGTTTTTCTCAGTTTTTCCTGAATGGTCCGCACCGATGTTGAGCATACAAGCTGTTTTCTTGAAAACTCAAAAAGCCGGACTCTGCGGACCGAATCATATCCCAATATTTTACATACCATAATATCGAAAAGGTCGCCTACATCATAATCGCTTCCTATCAAATCCTTTGCCACTGAACGCATTATCTCAATATGTTTATCAGTATACGTTGCCCATGCGTACCTGTACAGGGTAAACTTCATCCGTATCCGCTGCTCAAGGGTCTCCCATTTTACCCGGGGAAAGGTTGTACTGAACACTTCGTCATCACCAAAATACATTGTGGTATGTGTATCCCGGAACATCGCACTGCTGCCGAACACCCACCGCTGGTACAGCTGGATCCCCAGGTTTGGGACCCATGTTACTGGTTTGTACCAGATATTTTCTCCGATAGTATTAATCACATCACCTGGCCGGATGATCTTTCTGACACGCTGCAGCGTATTCATGCATCCTCCCTTGGCTAAATGATTATTTCACAAACGCCGCCTTCCTCTGCAATACATGGGCGGCTGTTCTCAGCCGGATTATATATAAGCCGGTAGAGACATACTGTCCCTGTCCGTTCATGCCGTTCCAGACAGCGGTATGCAGGCCGGGTCCTGCCGTGCCTTTTTCAAGAATACATATACGGTTGCCCCGTACATCGAACACAGCAATCTCTACAGGCATTGGTTCCGGCAGCCTGTATGAAATGACTGTTTCACTGTTAAACGGATTGGGGTAACTTGGATACAGGGTAACTGAATTGGGGACTGCTCCCTCCGGATCATGCACATCTGCGTCAACATATACATGAATAAGGTCTTCAAGCCGGCGCAGGTCAGTACCTCCGGGCCCCTCAACATTCAGGCTTACATCATACAGGCCTTCATCTTCATAGATGTGCACGGGATTCTTTTCAGTGCTTGTGCCTCCGTCACCAAAATCCCACAAACGGGACTGGATAACACCTTCCGACTGGTCATAGAACTGTACTGACAGCGGTTTATCGCCGAATGTCGTATCACATGAGAACGCTGCCCTGGGCGGCGCGTGCTGCACAGATATATAGTTCTTCTTTACAAGGCTGTCAATGCCGCTGGGCCCTATAACAGTCAATGTTACAGTATATTCGCCCGGCTCGGTATACACATATTCAGGGTGCTGGTTCCATGAAATATCACCATTGCCGAACCGCCACTGCCACGTAGAGATATTTCCGGCTGAAAGGTCTGTAAATTGTACTGTATGAGGCTGTACTCCTTCAGTGGTATCGGCTGAAAAATCTGCATGGGGCAGCGAAGGGAACAATTTCACGAAACTTTCGCGGGTTTTACTGCGCTCTTCCCCATCGAGCCATGCACACAGCCGGACAGTATAATATCCGATTGTCGTATACTCATGTACAGGCGAATACACGGTACTGGTGATTCCGTCACCGAAATTCCACAGTACTGAATCGGACACGCCCACGGTTTTATTCTCAAAGGATACATTCAGAGGCGGCGCTCCTGTAGTTGTGTCAGCATCAAAATCCGGAACAGGAAGAACTTGTGTAACAACAACCGCTGAATCAGCAGTCTGTATGTCCTCACCGGCCGGGCTGGAAACATGGAGCGACACTGTATATACACCCGGTTTCTGATACACGTGTTCGGGATTCTCTTCAGTGCTTGTTGAATCGTCACCGAAACTCCAAAGGTAATCGCGTATAATGCCGCTGCTTGTATTGGTAAAAGACACGGTCAAAGGGGCCTCTCCCTTGTGGGGATACCAGGTAAAATCCGCAGCCGGCGGTTCATCAGCCACAAAGATGCACTCCTGAACAGTTTTTGAATGTGTCCCGCCCGGTCCGGCGGCAGAAAGAGACACGCTGAATACACCTTCATTCTGATAGGTGTGGACCGGATTGGTTTCCGTACTTGTGGCTCCGTCACCGAACACCCATATGTACGAATCTATATACCCCGAACTCAAATTTGTAAAATGAACTTCAAGGGGGCTCAGCCCTCCTGTAGGCTCGGCTGAGAAATCTGCTTCCGGCGGCGGTGTGGCCGCTGTAATATATTCAGTCCTTTCTTTTGTGCTTGACCCGCTGGCACTGGATACTGTCAGTCTGACAGTATAAGTCCCCGGTTCTGCATATATATGCTGAGGATTCTGTTCGGTGCTGGTTGAATCATCTCCGAACTCCCACAGCCAATCTGAAACTACGCCGCCGGACATATCTGTAAACTGTACAGAAAGCGGCGCGTATCCCGATACCGGCGCTGCTGAAAAATCGGCTTCAGGAGGATTGACACGCAGCCTGAAGTACTGTGACCCGTGGCCTCCCCGGCCGTCACTTACCTGTATTCCAACCAGCGTGACAGGATCGGACTCACTGGTCACATCCCACTGCAGTTCGCCTGTGTACCTGTCGATTGTCATGGTCTCGGGGGCCATGACAAACTTGTATGTCAGGTTGTCACCGTCTAAATCCGAAGCCAGGCACTCATACTGCCAGGCCTGGCCCGCCTGAATAATTGTATCGGGCTGCGAATATATTTCCGGATTATTATTGCTCCAGTCCCACTGGGAAGCTTCCGGGTTTGTAAGTCCGGTAATATCCACGGGCCCTGTCAGGTTTTTATACAGCGATGATATGATCCACACTGTTCTGCCGTCACTGGCACACTGAGTAATGCCCATGGTCCAGATATCAGCATTGGGCCCTGTTCTGGCATAACTCCATTTTTTCTTATCGAATATCAAAAAATAGGGCCCGGTCCGACGGCTGTTGAAATACATGATAGTACTGTCGGAATAGAGGGCTACCCGCGGAAAAGGCGCGCTTGTGTCGCAGTAAAAAAGAGATGTATCCCTGCCGTATGTAACGTCCCAGTACGTACCCGGTTCACGGGCTCCTGCAAGAAAGAGTTCACACTTCTTGGGTGAAGGAGAATCCACACCCGGTGTTCTGTGGGGCCAGGCTATGTAGATACTGCCGTTTCCTGCGGTCAAATAGGGGCCGTGTTCTGTTCTTCGAACCGCATCTGTCAGCTGCGGCAGAGGATTTGTGCTGTACGGATCCACCTTGCCCACATAGGTCCAGTCCTGAAAATAGGGAACCATGTGCGCAAAACATATATTATACTCTTTGTCCAGTCCATCCCAGAACCGGTACGCCATATAAATCATTCCGTTCTCGCCCAATGCCAGGGTGCCGTGCATGCCCGGGCCCAGTTTCCTCACAGGCTGCCACACATTTTTAAGACGGCTCACAAAAAACATTTCATGGTCTACAGCGTCCTCATAAATCAAAAAGAGGTCGCCGTTCTTTACTACCATGTCAGGGTAGATCGAGGGGTGCCACCGCTCCACAACAAGCTCCGGCTCGCTCCAGCTGCCCGGCTTTCCATGCATATAATACAGGCTGCCGTATTTCTCGGCAAATATCATATGGGTGACATCATCCCGGTCAACAAAAATATCAACACATTTCCGTGAGTTGGGTATATTATAAAAATTCAGGGCCAGGGCCTCGACATAAATACTGCCGGTATCGATGATTTCCGGTTCATCAGGCCACTCGCCTGTTGTCTGCCGCACGGTATAGTGAATCTTGCCGCCCCGCACCCATACTGCGTGAACCCTGCCGTCGGCACGGCTCACATCAACGACTCCGCTGTAGGCCAGCGGGTCAAATGTATGCTTGGGTACTATTTCGATATCATCAATATGCACTGACGAAAACACCGCTGTGCTGCAGCAAATCATAACAAAAAGTGCCAATATCGCTCTTTTTCCTGTCATACAAAAAACCTCGTGCTTATTTTTCATGTAAGTCTGATTCAACTATACTGCTTGTGCTGCACTCTGTCCAGTAATGCAGCAAGTTCCGCGGTCTGGTGTTTACGGGAATATTTCTTTGATAGTCCGGTGCCGCTTTTCTTTTTCAATTCTCCCCTTTTCCACATGGAATACAGTTCGATTACATGCCCTGCTACTGCTTCCGTATCACCGGGGGCGGCAACTGCATAGTGCCGGTATTCTTTCAGTATTTCTGTCGCTGCACACTGCGGCGCAACTGCCAGTATATATGAACCCGATCCCATATATTCGAATAATTTACCAGTTACCATTCCCCTGCCCAGTCCTTCCGATATCAGAAGCAGTGCTGTATCGCATCCACGCAGCATACCGATACTTTCCCTGTGGCTCCTGTACCCGTATATTCTTACCTGTTCTTCAAGATGGTACTTCTTTACCATACCATCCACATCAACATCTATGCATGCCCCTGCCATCTTTACCAGAATGTTTTCACTCAGCCCTGCATCCCTTTCGCACGCCTGGGCCAATCCTGCAAGAAAAGTACCGGGATTCGTATAAGGCGTCAGAGACCCGGTATACACAATAGTGAATTTATTCTCCGGTTCCGGTTCTGCATCCTCGAAATCATCTTCATCATACCCGTTGCAGATTGTCTGCAATGCCGGGCACCGGGATTTCAGTACTCCCCGTATATGATCTGCTATAGGCGCTGACACTGTCACGATACTGTGTGCGGACCTCAATATTATTTTAAATATCCATGTATTCAAGGCCCTGTGCACAAACGTAGGCGAACGTGTAAGAATTTCATGATACCAGTCATCACGCACGTCCGCGACCCAGGGAATGCCGTAGAGTTTTCGGATAAAATACCCGGCCAGGTGGCAGGAATTCGGCGGAGATGTTGTAATGACCGCGTCATACTGCCGTCCTGAACCGCACAGCTTGCGGACGCATTCGAGGACAAAGGGAACCCACGTAACTCTGACATCAGGAATGAATCCGTAATTAATGAATCTCCGGAAGAAGCGCCCCCGTTTTCTCATCCGGCCATTGCCTGCCCTCTTTTCAGACGTGTTACCG
>Ga0272442_10006042_pt1 | contig 16059 bp, 16 predicted proteins | sample SSMForm2O_FD_200262 | JGI IMG/M metagenome (GOLD analysis project Ga0272442, IMG submission 200262) | Marine sediment archaeal communities from Little Sippewissett salt marsh, Falmouth, MA, United States - SSM-Form-2O | ecosystem: Environmental > Aquatic > Marine > Wetlands > Sediment ...
TACCCTTCGGTAGATATAAAAACCCAACCATAGTCCCAGAGGAAAAAATCAGAGAATCAAGCAAACTACTAGAGAATATAGAGATATTTTGCACAGAATTTACTTACATAATCAAATCAGCCATAGAAGGCGATCTATGTTACTTTGATCCACCCTATGAGCCTGTAAGTGAAACAGCTTACTTCACGTCATATACAGCGAATGGTTTCGACATGGATGAACAAGAGAGACTAAGTGATACATGTAAGAAACTTGATGAAAAAGGAGTATATTTTGTGTTAAGCAACTCTCACGTAAAACAGATCGTGGACCTATACCATGATAATCCTAACTTTGAGATCAAAGTTGTACAGGCGCGTAGATCTATTAACTCAAAAGCTGATAAAAGAGGCCCAATAAACGAGATCCTTGTAACCAATATACCTGAGGCCAGTCGCTCCTCATTGGATTCTTTTATTGAAGAATAAGAAATATGTGTGCATAATCACCGAACACGGCCTGTCCTTTACTTGAAACGCTGTTGGTGAGATTCTGTGATGGGTGAATATCATCAGGTCTATGATGTCGAAGTTGGATAGCTTGTTTATCCATGTGTTATGGTGTGCGTAAAACTTTCTTTCTTTCGTTTGGTATTGATCTGCACATTTTAGAATTAGTTTGCCGTCATCTGTTAGCCAGTCTGGGAATTTTTCGTTAGCAAAGTCCATGAACCAGGTCAGGTCATTGTATTCTTGGATGTAATCCCCATAGTCCTTTCTCCTGGGGTCGTTTGAACCTTTATACCCAAAGAAGTAAGGAGGGTCATATACGATGCAGTTGAATGGGTCATCGAATTGTAGGTCTTTGAGGTCTGATATTACGTCTTGTCCATAATCCACTATATCTGAGAAAAGAACTTCCCCATAATTGTTAAGGGGTATATCTCCTTTCAGTGTTGATATATAGAAGTCAGTCCACAGATGCTTTTTACCACACGTTGGGTCGAGTATTCTAGTATCTTTGGATGGAGGTATATGAAACTCGAGTATTTCCTTGAAATATTCTCCAAGTCTCTTAGATCCATTGTGTGATATTGGATATCGAGCCATCTTCAAGATATACTAAGAGATATGAGAATATAATTTTTAGATGCATACATCCTATCATAAAAAGAAGATTTTATCCGAAGAACCTGCCTAGGCTTGTCTGCTGGGGCCTGCCCACGAGGGCGTCGAAGCTCATGTCCAGCGCGTCCAGCAGCTGCTCGAAAGTCCCCTCCAGGTACTCCTCGTACTTGTTCACGTCCACGTCCCGGGGCTTCGCCACCACCGCCGGCAGCACATCGCGTTCGAGAGGAAGGCTCATTAAAACCAATTGATACTCTGGGCGGCGCCTAAAGCTGGGGCACTATCTATTTTAGGGTTGTAATCCCGTTATACTTTGCCAACGATTCCACGTAACTCGATCAAAAGGTTCTCGATGAATCTATCTAACTCCGGTGGCGTTGTATCGATGAACAGGCTCCTCTCGAACGGGCTCTCGATCACGGCGTCTTCCATCCTGATCGCCTCCCTGTTGGCCTCGAAATTCCTTCGGTATTTTCTGTAGTAAAAAGAAGCCCTCGTCTTGCGCGCACTCTCGTCAGCCAACGCCGAGACCCTGTACCCGTGGCTATCAAGAACATACAGGTCGTAGAAGTCGCGTAGCTTCTGAGCCCTCCTCGTCAGTATGGCCCGAACCTTCTCGCAGAGGATCTCCCGCTCGTCGTACGCCTCGACCTCAAAGGGCATGTAATGAGCCAGGTGTTCCTCGAAGTACGCCTTCTCGTCCCTCCTCAGGTCGACGCCGTCCAGTAACGTCTTCACCGTCCTCCTCTTGGTCTTAAACAGCATCTCCTCGACGAAGTTGACCTGGACCTTCACGAATTTGTTTTCCTTCCACAGCTTGAACGTGACCATCCTCTTGCCGCCGCCGAACTCGAAGTACCGCTTGTCACTCCGATCGTTCTCGAAGTCGAGACCGATCCGACTCGAAACATCCTTTAAAACCTGGCCGAAAGCCAAGACCTCTGCCCTGAGTCGCCTCTGCAACTCCTTACCGCCAACGTTAAAGTGAGCTTGATCCTTCCACGTAAAATCCAGATCCACGCTGAACCTGTAATAGCCAAAATAGCACTTCACGAGGCAGCTCCCGCCCTTGAACGCGTACTTCCCCTCAAACCCAGGTGAGTCGCATAACGCCTTCAGGAGCCTGTGTAACAATATGTCCTGCTCGACGAGACTAGGCTTGGCTACGCCTGACTTCACCGCAACGAACTCGACGAACTCAGACAAGTCCGGCATTCTCCGCCACCCTCCCCACACTCAGCGGATACGCATTAAGATATTCACCGACCTTCTCATGATCAGCGTATTTCGCGTACTCCTCAACGGACAGAGCTATCCTGCCCTCTGGGACGGACCTGTATCTTGACAGGTAGATCATATCTAGGAGCGTCTTCTCTAGATCGGAGTAGCGCACCCCGTTCTCGGCGACTATGCCGAACACGGTGAGTTTCGGGGTTATCTTGATGAACTTGACCCTCGACTTGGCGATCCGTATCTCCTTGTTCCTGTAGATCTGATCGTTGACCACGAAGACCGTGTCCGAGTACTCGTGAGTCGCGCCGTTCATCCTGAGGGCAGTGTTCAAGCCAAAATACCAGTTGACTCCAAGCACCCCCAAGCCCAGCGATATGACCCTGTGCGCGTCGATGGCTTTCTCGTTCGAAAACTCATCCAGCGTCTTGACGTAGTAGAGCCCGCGTAGTATCCTGACGAGATAGCCGTAGGATATCATGTAGTTTACAGTGTTCACTGTGACTGCGTCGAACTTCCTACAGGCGTCCTCGATGACTTTCCGCTTCACAGCCTTTCCGCCGTAGCTGGACGTGATGTATCCTGTCAGGCTTTTCATGGTAGTTATTCATGTAACAAAATATAAATATCTTATTGTTTGTTACATAAATACGAATCAATGAACCATGAGATGGCAAAGTAGAGCTTCAACTTGAAATACCGAACGCTCTCAATGCATTATCTCCCTGGCCCGTAATATCCGGCACACTCCGCCTTCTAGCTCCGATCCCGACATCCGTACATCGAGTCATCGTAATACATTTAACCGAAAAAAATCAGCCGAAGAACCTGCCTAGGCTCGTCTGCTGGGGCCTGCCCACGAGGGCGTCGAAGCTCATGTCCAGCGCGTCCAGCAGCTGCTCGAACGTCCCCTCCAGGTACTCCTCGTACTTGTTCACGTCCACGTCCCGCGGCTTCGCCACTATCGCCGGCAGCACGTCGTCCCTGGTCACCACGTAGCTGATGATATCCCCCTCCACTATCTCGTGGCCCAGCTCCACAAGCATCCGCCCAGCCTTCACGTGCTGCGGGTTGGTCTCGTACCTGCTCAGGTCCTTCCCCAGTTGCATCTGGAAAGCCACCTCGTCGATCTCGAACTCCCGCTCCTTGAGCCTCCTGTGCACCTCCTCCACCAGCCCCCTGATCTCCTCCTTGGCCCGGGGGAACTCCTCGGGCGTCTGTACGCTGCTGAGGATTGCGGTGAGCTCGTCGAACGCCGCCTTCAGTATCGGCGGGATGTGCCTCTTCTTGCCGGTGAGCCCCTTGATGTCCAGCCGCCCGTCCTCGTAGACCCCCAGGTAGTTCTTCTTACGCTCGCTGAACACTGCGTACCTGTAGGTCTTCTCCACCTCAAGGTCGATGCCCAGCGCCTCGTCGGCCCACTCCACCAGGGCGTCTGTCTGCTCCTTGGTCGGGTGGTTCAGGAACACGCTGTCCGTGTCCCCGTAAAGCACCTCGATGTCCAGCTCCTCGCTCTTCCGCCCCGCCTCCTCCATCGCGTAACGGCCCACCGCCGCCGTGCTCTCCGCCAGCGGCGGACAGTACAGCGGGAAGCTCTCCGCCCCGAACACCCCGTACGACGCGTTCAGGAACACCTTCAACGCCTGCTGGACCACGTGGTAGTACTGCCTCTCATCCTCGCTCAGCGACTCGTCCCTGGCCTTGGGCTTGTACCAGAACACCCTCAGGTCCCGGAGGCTGCCGATCAACACGCTGGTCATGCCGCTCCTCCTCCTGCATACCCAGTGAGGCGTCCCCGGGATGAGGTTATCTTTACATTCCGGGTGGCCGCAGAGCAGCGTGTCATAGCTCAGGTTCCAGTTCCTGATGGCGGAAGGGTACAGCGACGCGAAGTCCACCACCGTCACCTTGAAGTGGACCCCCGGCTTCGGGTCCCGGACTATCGCCCCCTGATACTTCTTGCCCTTGATTATGGCCTCCGTGGTGGTGCCGCCCTTGGCCTCGATGATGTCCCGCGTATTCGGGATCAGCCAACCTTCCCGGCGGTGCATCCACTCCATCATCGCCAGAATCCAGCGGCTCACCCCCAGCCGCGACGTGTCCTCCAGTATCGTCTTGCTGATGCGCTGCAGCATCACCATCAGGTTCATCACCAGGTTGTGGTTGAACGCCGTCAACCGGTACGTTATGTACGCGTCCTGCATGCAGTACTCGCCCAGCTCCCCGAGCGGCAGCTGGCCTATGTCTCCCACCTGTATCTTGCCCTCGCCCAGCACCCCCAGCGTGATCTCGTCGAGGCTGAACTCCCTGTACACGCTGCCGAACGCGTAGCCCTGGATGCTCCTGTTCCTGAAGAACTGGTACAGGTCGATGTGGATGCCGTTCGTCAGGTACGCGAACCTCCGCCCCAGCGTGATCGGGTTATCGGCGTCGGGGACCCCCAGGTTCCGGGCCCGGTTCCGCAGGTACTTGAAGTCGAAGTCGTCTCCGTTGAACGTCAGCACCACCGGGTAACCCGCGATGACCCGGAAAGTCTCCAAGACGACGTCCCGCTCGCTGTCGTAGACCGTGACCTCGTCGGCCCCCGGGATCACCGGCGTCTCCACTTCCAGCCCCGAGTCGTTCAGCAACAACACCCTCCGTAGCCCATCCGAGCCCGCGAAGGCCACACAGATGACCGGGTCCCCCGCCTGGTCCGCGTTGGGCATCCTGTTCACCACGCTGGGCCGCACCTCGATGTCCACCGCCACCCGCCTGATCTCCGGGATAGGACACTGGAGCAGCCGCGCCCACTCCCTCATGGACCCCCTGAACCTATCCTCGGTCCCAGCCAGTATCTCCTCGAACTGGTCCTCCACCCCCGCCGGGAGGCTCCAGTCGTCCGCCACCAGGCCGCCGTCCACCACCCTGTAAGGCATACCCGGCACTATGCTCCTGTCGTAGATGTAGCAGCTGTAGTACCTTATCCTGCTCTCCCAGGTCTCGTCCAGGTAGTTCCTGATGGAGCCGCCCCTGCCGCCGATGCTCAGCGGGTCCTTGGCCACCACCTTGGTGACCGTGATGGTCTGGTCGGTGAGGCCGTCGTACTTCTCCTCCGTCTGGAAGCCCTGGAAACCGCTGTGGGTGGCCACGCGGCGGTTCTGCGCCAGCTCCTCGGGGCTCAGCTTCGATATCAGGTACGGCTGGTGGCCCGTGTCGTCGTACCAGAGATATATCTGCTGCTCCTCCGGCTCGTAGAGCCTCACGTACGCCTTCATCCGGTCGCCGTCGTACCCCGCCGAAAGCAGGTAGCATCTCCCCAGGTTGTCTGGCGCCAGCCTGCCCCCGGCCCTTGTGATCTCGTCGTCGCTGCTCATGGCCACCGATCCGGGGAATATGATCCTCGGCGGGATATAATAAATGGCATAGGACCCGCCGCCCGCATAATGTAATCACAAATTGTGATTACCACACGTAAACTGCCTTTAAAAGCCCGTAGACGGAACCCGACGTATGGAGGTCACCATCGAACCCGAGCAGCTAGAGGGACCCGTCAAGGCACGAGCCATAGTACTCGGAGCGGTCATGGCCCTCATATTCAGCGCCATCAACGGCTACCTCAGCATCAACATGGGCTGGAACTTCGGGTACGGGGCCGTGGCCGTCATGATCGGGTACAGCCTATTCCACCGCGTCCAGGGAGGCAGTTGCAGACGTGAGCTCAGCTTCCTACTCATAACCAGCGTCAGCCAGATGGGCGTCTACCAGACCCTGGGCTTCATCCTGTACATGCTGGAGACGGAGCCCCTGGCGTCTTATCCTTCGTGGATCGCCCCGCCGATGGAGGTCATCCAAGCCAAAGACCTCAGCCTACGGCACTGGGCTGGCCCCCTGACGTTCTTCGGCGCCGCGCTCACCATAAGCCTCGCCGCGGGCCTAATCTACTACACCATCCTCAGAGACGCGCTCAACGATAACCCCAAGATGGTGTGGCCCACCCAGTCCGCCACCACCAAGCTCGTGGACGCCTGCATGACCGGCGGAGGCTCGGCCAGGCTCGTCGCCGTCTCCGCGGTCATCGGTTTCACCGTGACCCTGGCGCAGCACCTGTCCACCCTCTGGGGGCTGGACCTCACTACCCTGGACCTCTCCGGGCTCCTACCCCCCGGCTGCATACTGGTCATCAGCCTCAGCTTGGGGTTCGCCAGCATAGGGTACCTCATCAGCCCCAAGACCTCGCTGAGCCTCCTCGCCTCAGGAATGATAAGCTACCTCGTGGTCACCCCCGCGCTGGTGCGGAGAGGCCTGCTGGAGCCCACGGGCGACGTCATGACGCTCTACCAAGACTACATGACGAACTACGCCATCGGGCCCGCCATAGGCATACTCCTGCTGGGCGGAGTACTGCTGTCCGTCGTCGTGCTCGCCAGGAACAGGCTCACCAACGAGACAAACGAAGACAACGGGGAGACGGGGTACCTCGAACTCTATAAGGTGCTCATACAGGGGCTGCTCGGCAACAGGAAGTACCTCGCAGCAATCACGGCCATCTTCACCCTCCTCGCGAGCCTCGCCTACACACTGAACCCCTTCGCCCCGCTGCCTCCTTTGTTCGCCGTCGGTTTCACCGCCTACTGCTTCTTCGTCGGGGGCTTCGTGGAGGCGGTGTTCATCAGCAAGATGCAGGCCGAGACCGGCATGGGCATGGGGATAGGCGCCATGCTGTTCTACGACCTCCCCATATTCACGGCCGGGTACCGCGCCTTCACAGGCTACTTCGTGTACCCGTACCTGAGGCCCAACCCGTGGCTGGGCAGCGGCACCCTCCCCTACTACAAGTACAGGGACGAGACGCGGGTCAGCTGGCGGGACATCATCACGGCCAAGATAATCGGGTGGGTGCCCACGTTCCTGTTCAGCATCGCGTTCACATTCGTCCTCTGGAAGTACGTGGGGTTCGGCACCCCCATGATGCCCGCCGTTGGCCTCCTCCAGTCCAAGGTCTACGTCACCATGCTGGCCACAGGCGACGTGTCCACGGTGCTGAACCCCTGGACGTTCCTCGCGGGCGGCGTGGCCGGCGCCGTCCTAGAGGTTTTCACGCCTGTGAGCATGATGGGCCTCGGCATGGGCCTACTGTTCCCGCCCCACTACATAGTACCCTTCGGCGTCGGCGGCATAGTGCACCTCGTCACCGAATGGAGGTACGGCAAAGAGTTCTACGACGAGAGGGGCCGCCTCATAGTCACCGGCCTCATGGCCAGCAGCCTCCTGGTCCAGGTCATCATGACAATAATCACCAACCTGCCCTAAGTCGGCGTCACCGGGTCTGGCTCGCGTGGCTGTAGAGTGCCTCCATCACCAGGTACGCGGCGGTGGCCGCCGTCTGGCCCGTGTCGTAGTGGGGGTAGACCTCGGTGACGTCGAAGCCGCACACCCTGCCGTCCATCACGGTCTCCAGTATGTCCATGACGATGGTCACCGTGAGCCCCTCGGGGTGGGGGTTACCCACAGCCGGCGCCACCGAGGGGTCCAGCACGTCCATATCCAGGCTCACGTAGACCCTCTCCGAGCCCCTCATGACGTCCTGCACCATGGCGACGGGGTCCTCCCTAAGCATGTCCAGCGCCGTCATGTAGCGGAGGTCGGCCGTGGACTTGGCGTACTCCACCTCCTCCCCGGAAAGCGCCCGGGCGCCCAGCACCACCGCCTTGTACCCCAGCTCCTCGTATCCGCGACGCAGGTACGTGGCGTGGCACAGTCGCTCGCCGAAAAGCTCGTCCCTGAGGTCCAGGTGGGCGTCGAACACCAGCACCAGGTCGGGCTCCAGGCTCCTCAACGCGCCCAGAGTGACTGTGTGCTCTCCGCCCAGCATCACCGGGAATCCTTTGAACGAGTCCACCGTCTCCGTCACGCCTTCGAGGGTCCGGGGGACGTCGGGGCACTCCACGTCGCCTATGTCGGCGAGGCTGAGGTCGCCCCAGTCTAGCCCGGTGCGGACGCTGTAGGTGTCCAGGTGCCTGCTCTCGCGCCGTATGGCGCCGGGGCCGAACCTTGTCCCCTTTCTGTGGGAGGTGGTCTCGTCCAGCGGCGCTCCGAAGATTACGTAGTCCGCGTCCTCCAACTCGGTCTCCTTGTCCAGGAACGGCTGGAGGGTGGGCTTCACGGGCATCCTACTCTACGACTACCTGGTCTACGCTGTGGATGACGGCCCCCTGCTTCGCCATGTGGGTCCTGAGCTCCTCGTACTCGATGTTGGCGCCGTCGATGGTTATCCTGAGGCTCTCCGTCTTCTCGTCCATCTCGACGACCGAGACATCGACTCTCTTTATGCCGGGCAGCTCGCCGACGAACGCGGCGAACTCAGGTAGGGGCGGCTGGTGGGGCTTCAAAACGTCTAAAACTATGTGGGTTATTCGGGGTTGTTCCAAACCTTTTCACATGTTCCTCTGGAAACGATCCAGCATGTTCAGACTCTATGGGAATCACCACGATAAAATAGTTTAGGTATGTACCCCGCGACACTACAGCCTTAGATGCACCTCAGCAGGAACTCGCTTAGATCATATACTTGGAGCCCGGGCCTCCACCTCTCGGCGGCGCCGCGGAGGTTCAGGAGACACGTCGGGCAACCGGTGACGACGCCGTCAACGCCGGCGGGGACTGCTTCCTCGATCTTCTGGCGCGCCACGTCCCCCGTGAGCCCCTCGTCGATGGGCCAGAGGCCGCCGCCTGCGCCGCAGCACACCGCGTGCTCCCTGTTCAGGCTGGGCTCGACGACGCTCAACCCGGGCACCGCACTGAGGACCCTCCGGGGCGGCTCGTAGACGCCGCAGTGTCTCCCCAGGTCGCAGGGGTCGTGCCACGTAAAGCGTCCCTCCATCCCGCGTAGCGGCAGCCTCCCCTCCCTTATCAGCCCGTCGAACAGCATGGAGGTGTGCAGTACCTTCACCGGCAGCGTTACGCCCAGCTGAGGGTACACCCGCTTGAACGCGTAGTAGCAGCCGGCGCAACTCGTCACGAGAACCCGCGGCGACAACGCCGAAAGCGCCTCCGCCACCATCTCGGCGTTCCTGCGCGCCTCCTCCCAGAAACCCATGAGGTAGAGTATGAGTCCGCAGCACCGTTCCTCCTCGCCGAGGACCCCGAAGTCGGCGCCCGCCGCCCCGAGCACCTCCGCCGTGGCCTCCACAAGCTCGGGCAGCCTGTAGCTCGTGGTGCACCCAGGCCAGTAGAGAAACTCGTTTCCCCGGTAGCTGTGCTCCTCGGCGACGTTCTCGTACCAGAGGGTCCTGTCCTCGCCTAGCAGTCCCATGGGGTTTCCCTCCGCCTCCAGGTTGCTTAGCAGCCTTCCGCATATCTTCGGCGCCTTCCCTTGCTCGGCTATCAGGTTCCTGGACCTTATGATGGCGTTGTTGATCTCCAGGGTGCCGGGGCTGTGCTGGTCGTAGCACTGGCCGCAGGCGGTGCAGCTGTACATGGCCTCCACCAGCCGGGGTGTCACCCCCAGCTCCCCCTTGGAGAGGCCCCGGGACAGGAGGAGCCTGCCCTTCGCTGAGAATGTTTCGTGGCCGCCCATGAACCTCTGCACCACGCAGAAGCCCGAGCCGTCGGCCATGCGCTCCCCCAGCCTGTACCCGTCCAGGGACTGGAGGTGCGCCGACGCCTGAAGCGCCAACGACTTGCTCTCCTTGGACTGCTTTAGTGTCTCCCTTCTCGACCGGGTGACCTCGCCGAGGCCCCGCTCAAGCTCCTCCAGGCTGGTGGGCTCCCTATGATCAATTAGAAGAATCGGCAGCTGAGAAGGCTCGGTCTCCTCTCCCAAGGCGAGCACCTGAGCCGCTCCATCTACCAGCGAGCCCAGGCCCCGTGCCTCCGACTCGCTGAGCCTGAGCACCGCGACCGGCCGCCTAGTCTCCTCCACGCCGAACGCACCCATGCGCGAGTAGACGTACAGGTCCTCGGGCTCCACCAGGACCTTCTCTGCGCCCAGCGCATCCACAAGCCTAGCCAGCAGCCGCTCAACGTCTCCGGTCAAAGGTTTCAGAAGACATATGCGTCCGACGGTCTTAAATCATCGCCGCCAATTTCAACGATTCTTTATTGAGGTTCCTGCTTCTCTTTCTCGTCCTTCTTGAAGATTGGTCCCAGCGCCACGTCCATCGGGGAGCCTATGTCTACTATCTTCCAGTCGAAGGGGCCGCCTTGGTCTAAGAACATGAAGGAGGTCATGGGGCGCACTAGCTTCTCCCTGTCCTTCATGGCCACGGCGCGCATGCCGAGCGCTGATGCCACTATGACGAGGCACGAGGCGGCGAAGAATAGCCACTCAAGCAACATATCCACCAGACCTGACACATTACCTGCAGATAAAGATAACCTACCACACGTCTATACGCGGGAGATGCCCGTTAACGGGCCTCCAGCCTCTCCCCGAACCCGTAAAGGCCCTGGTTGCCCCGTCTGAGGCTGCCCAGGGTGAAGGTGGCATCGCCGGGCCTCTCCCAGAACGCGTCCAGGGTCCACTCACCCTACACACGGCGGACGACGCCCACGCCGAGCGGCCTTTGTTTTCGCGGAAGTTATTTCTAATATATCCCATAGATAGTAGCTAGGCGATTCAATGGTTTACGGTTGGTCCGGGAAGACCCTCCAGGTGGACCTATCCACCGGGAAGATATCCACCGCCCCATGGGACAATGACGCGAAGAGGTTCCTAGGCGGCAGAGGCGGCAACGCCTGGCTATTCTGGAGACACAGCAAGGCGAACCAGGGCCCCTACGACCCCGACGCCCCCGTCATATTCGGCTCGGGGGCGCTGGCGGGCACCGGCCTCATAGGCACCAGCAGGATGGAGGTCACCGTGGTCTCCGCGGCCAAGACGGAGAGCCACAGCCTCGGCAACGTGGGAATGGGCAGCACCTGGGCGCCCGAGCTCAAGTTCGCCGGGTACGACAACGTCGTGGTCACGGGCAGGTCCGAGAAGCCCGTCTACCTCAACATATACAACGACGCGGTCGAGATCAGGGACGCGTCCGGCGTCTGGGGCAAGGGCACCTTCGACACGGAGACCCTGCTCAAGGAAGAGGTGGACGACGAGGACGCCCAGGTTGCCTGCATAGGACCCGCGGGCGAGAACCTGGCGGTCCAGGCCACGGTGGAGCACGGCTACAGGAGCGGCACCCCGGTTGGTGCTTCTGTGGGAGCCAAGAAGCTCAAAGCCGTCGTGGTCCGGGGCACCGGCGCCGTCAACGTCCACGACCCCGAGGCCATACTCGAGCACAACAGGCGGCTCGTGGAGACGGTTAAGGACGCCAAGAAGCGGCTGGGTGAGGCCATACCCCGCAGCGACGGCAAGGACGCCTACCTCCAGGGCTTCCTCGTGGGCGACGCCGGCGTCGTGGGCAACTACGAGAGCCACGCCTGGAGGGACCGCCCCGACGTAAGGAAGGCGTACGAGGAGAACTACCTGGGCGAGTACTTCGAGAAGAACATAGGGTGCTTCGGCTGCCCGTTCCCGTGCCAGCCCCTCTTCGACCTGCCCGGCGAAGGCGCCTGCATCTGGAGGTGCTACCCCACATACTGGCCTTGGAAGCTCTGGATGACCGACCTGAGCGCCGCGTTCAAGGGAACCCGGATGATGACCGACCTGGGGCTCGACAACAAGGAGGTGGCCACCATAGTCAGCTGGCTCATGCACCTCTACGACATGGGCGTCGTCTCGGAGAAGAAGCTGGACGGCGTCACCTTCGAGAAGGGAGACCCGGCGGCCCTATTCGAGACGGCCCGCAAGATCGCTCACAGGGAGGGCTACGGCAACGCCCTCGCGGAGGGCCCCGTCGCCTTCGCCCAGAAGCTCGGCAAGAAGGCCACGGACTACCTCTACCACAACCAGGGGATGACCATGAGGACGTTCGAGTTCAGGGCCGAGCCGGGCACCGCCCTCGGCGAGGCCATATCAGCTAGGGGCAACAGCCTCCGAGCCACCACGTACCACGTGGTCCTCTGGGAGAAGCCAGCCCGGGACGACTACGAGGGCTTCGACCCCAAGGAGCGGGACGACAGTTACGCGTGGAGCAAACAGATGTTCGGCACCGAGAAGGCTATAATGGCCACGGAGTACGAGGGCAAGCCCGCGGCGCTGATATACGAGATGAACGGCGCAGCCATAGCCGACAGCCTCGGCTACTGCACCACCATGATCAGGCCCGGACGAGTGGGGGCTCCGGGCAGCCAGTTCGGCGACACCAGCTACCAGTTCGCGGCCGAAAGGTTCACCGCCGCCACCGGGATACCCGCCGACGAGGCCGCGCTCTTCGAGGCCGCCGAGAGGGTCTGCAACATCGAGCGGGCCATCGTCGTACGGGACGGACGCACCCGCGCGACGGACGCCCTCCCCGAGTTCTTCTTCGAGGCGCCGGTGCCGGACGGCCCTCAGCAGGGGAAGCGGCTGGACAGGAAGCTCTTCGAGAAGATGAAGGACGAGTACTACACGATCAGGGGCTGGGACAGGGAGACCGGGCTCCAGAGGGAGGCGACTCTTAAGAAGCTGGGCATGGCGGACGTAGCCAAGGCGCTCAAGGCCGCCGGGAAGCTGGCCCCGGCGGGGAAGGAGGGATAAAGTTGCAGAAGGTGCTACAGGTAGACATAGAAAAGTGCGTGGGCTGCCGCATGTGCGAGGTGGCGTGCAGCCTCAAGAACACCGGCAGGGTCCAGCCCAGCAGGTCACGCATCAAGGTCATAGGCTACGAGAAGCGCGGCGTCTACCACAACTACATCCCCATGGTGTGTCAGCAGTGCAGCACCCCCCTCTGCGTGGAGGCGTGCCCAACCAACGCCCTCAGCAGGGATCAGGAGACCGGCGCCATAGTGGTGGACGACGACGCCTGCGTAGGCTGCAAGGTCTGCAACATGGTGTGCCCCATAGGCGGCGTCAGCATCGACCCCGCCACCGACTTGGCTTACAAGTGCGATCTCTGCGGCGGCGACCCCGAGTGCGTCAAGTACTGCTACTACGAGGCCCTGACCTACGTGCCCAAGGACAGGCTGGACAGTAGCCTCAAGCGCAGCAAATCCGAGAAGCTGTCCGAGCTCTTCACGCTCATGGAGAGCCTCAGGTAGACCCAGCCTATCCTACTATTATTCTACTGGGAGCCGAGTAGACCCGGAGCCTGCCGCCGCTCATTGACGTCAACGTCACCCCAGACGCCTCGGCCAGCCGTACGCCGGAGACCAGAGGCACCGTCATCGACGATATCACAGGCACCCCTACCCTGCACGCCTTCTGCACCATCTCCCCCGACTGGCGGCCCGTGCTGAGAAGCACACACGAGCCCAGTTCGCCCCCCTTCAAAGCATGGACGCCCACCACCTTGTCCACGGCGTTGTGCCTACCCACGTCCTCCGCGAACGCGAGCACTTCACCGTCGCCGCCGCACAGCATGGCGGCGTGCGTCCCCCGGGTCCTCCTGTGGACGCTGCTCCTGCTGTTCAGCTCCGTGATCATGTCCTTGAGGCGGCTGGCCTCCACCCTGAGCCCCGACGAGACCATGGGCACCTGGGTCCGCGTGTTCTCGGCCCTGGGGCTGGAGGCGCAGGCGGTGACTATGAGGTTCATCATGGACACCGACGCCCCGCGGAGGTCCACAGCACCTGCTAGCGTCACGTTGACGTTCCCGTCGTCCATCTCGATGCCATCGATCTCGTCCACGGAGTCTATGACGCCCTGGGTCAGCAGGTAGCCGGCCGCCAGCTCCTCCTCCATCTCGGGTGTGGCTATTAGGGTGACGTGGTACTCGCCGTTGACGAAGATGCATATGGGCTCGTCGAGGGCGAGCTCGTCCTCAGCCCCCACGGACGCCGGGCGCTCCCCCAGGCTTATAGACGTTATCTTCCTGCGCTCAGTCACCATGGGCGTTCACCAGCCGTACCGTTCCTTGATCTCCCGCCACCTGAAGCAGCTGGTGAGGTGGTCGTTGACCATGCCCACGCTCTGCATATAGGCGTACACGATGGTGGGGCCCACATAGCTGAAGCCGAGGCTCTTCAGGTCCCTGGCTATCCTAGTGGAGAGCTCGGTCTTCGACGGCACCTGCTCCCAGCCGGTGAACTCGTTCATCACGGGCTTGTGGTCCACGTAGGCCCAGAGGAACTCGTCGAAGCTCCCGTGCGTCTCCTGAATCTGTAGGAACGAATTGGCGTTGTTGACGTGGCTCACGATCTTGCGCCTGTTCCTTATTATGCTGGCGTCATGGACCAGCTCGTCTATTTTGGCCTCGTTGTACTCCGCTATCTTGGCTGGGTCGAAGCCGTCGAAGGCATTGCGGTAGCTCTCCCTGCGTTTGAGCACCGTGGACCAGCTGAGCCCGGCCTGGACGCCCTCCAGCAGTATGAACTCGTACAGCACAGTGTCGTCGTGGACCGGTACGCCCCACTCCTCGTCGTGGTATGCCCTGGATAACGGGTCCTTGTCGCCCCAGCACCGGGTCTTCCCGTCGCCTGCCATGGGTATATGGGCGCGGCATGGGATTTAACTTGTCAGCCGCTACCCTACAGAAGCTCCCTTATGGCGTCGGCCAGCGCTTCCTTGTCGTCCACCTCGACCATGACCTTGCTGTACCGGTGGTCCTTGAGGTTCAGGGTGATGACCTTGTCGCCGTCCTCCATGTAGTAGAACACCATGCCGCTCTGGGTGCCATAGCTGCCCATCCTGGGGTACTTGCAGCTCACCTTGGCCGTGGAGACGCTCTCTATGTTCTCCACCGGCAGGACAAACCCGTCGGCCATCCCCAGCAGCCCCTCGTGTTCCTTGAACCTTACCCTGACGACGTCGCCGGCTACCACTACGTCCTCCATACAAGTACATTTGATGTTGGGTTGCATAAGTTTTATTCAGTATCCATCTATGGCTGCCTAAAACAGAAGAATACTATTTATTAGCGCGAAACCTGGGCTATCTTCCCATAAACCTGTTGCTAGACCCATAAGTTTTATTAGCCTGCGTAGGTGTACCGGAACTGAGTGTTCGGAACTACATGAACCATATTCTGAACTCTGTTTTTTGTGGCTCTTGCCACGGCGAGGAGAGCTAAATCCGTGGAAGAGCCGTCGGATGACGACCAACAGAACGGCATAGACCGGGTCCAGAACAGCATAAGGAGAGGCTTCGAGGACATAGGCACCTACTTCCAGATCACCGGGGCCCAGAAGATAATACGCAGGTACTTCGCCATGAACGCCTTCGACGGCGCCATGACCAGCCTGGGCGTGGTGATAGGAGCCTACCTGAGCCAGATCGACGACCCGCGGAGCGTCATCGGCGTCATAATCACCAGCGGCATCGCCATGATGGTATCCGGGTTCAGCGGCACCTACATGACGGAGCGCGCCGAGCGGAGCCACAGCCTCAACGAGCTGGAGGACGCCATGCTCATCAACCTGGACGACACGGTGTACGGGAGAGCCGGCAGGTTCATCTCCGTGTTCGCCGCCCTAGTGGACGGCTCCGCCCCGTTCATTGCGTCCATACCCAGCCTGATACCCTTCTTCCTAGTGCCTAGGCTCATAGACATAGGCAACGCCTTCACCGCCTCCATGGCCGCCAGCATATTCACCCTGTTCATACTGGGCGTCTACCTGGGCACGATCAGCGGCGAGAACATAGTGTACTCGGGGATGAAGATGGTGATCTCGGGAGCCGCCGTCGCACTGATAGCGCTGCTCCTCAACGTCCACTAGGCGCTAT
>Ga0272442_10006044_pt1 | contig 16056 bp, 13 predicted proteins | sample SSMForm2O_FD_200262 | JGI IMG/M metagenome (GOLD analysis project Ga0272442, IMG submission 200262) | Marine sediment archaeal communities from Little Sippewissett salt marsh, Falmouth, MA, United States - SSM-Form-2O | ecosystem: Environmental > Aquatic > Marine > Wetlands > Sediment ...
CGCCACGATCCAAACCGCCGAGAAAGCAAGAATAATCAGACTGTTCATGGTGAACTCCTGCGAGTTGGCCGAGCCGGGATACCGTGCGTCGACCGGCGGTTTACATGTCATGCTACTCCCGGTTTTCACCAAAATCAAGTTCCCGGCACCGCCTTGACAAGTTTCCGGGGGATCATATACACTGATTGATTCCATTTCTTTTGAGGTGTATTCATGAAGAAGATCCTGGTGACCGGTTCATCCGGCCAGATTGGAACCGAGTTGAAACAACTCCTGATATCCCGTTACGGCAGAGAAAACGTGGTGGGCAGCGATCTCAGGGAACCTGCGGCTGAATTCCTGGCGGAAGGTCCTTTTGAGCGCCTGGACGTTACATGTGCCAAAGATATGGACAGGATAATCCGGGAACACCGGATCGATACCGTGTTTCACCTGGCCGCCATCCTGTCCGCCGTAGGGGAACGGAAGCCCCAACTGGCCTGGAAAGTGAACATGGACGGTCTTTACAATGTTCTGGAACTGGCCCGGGAGCATGGCTGCTCGGTATTCGTGCCCAGCTCCATCGCCGCTTTCGGCCCGGATACGCCCAAGGTGAATACGCCTCAGGATACCCTGCAGCGACCTACCAGTATGTATGGGGTCACCAAGGTCGCGGGTGAATTGTTGTGTGATTACTATCACCAACGCTATGGTGTGGATGTCCGGGGCGTACGATATCCCGGTATCATCTCCAACGCCACCCTGCCCGGTGGAGGTACCACGGACTACGCGGTGGACATATACTATGAGGCTATCCGTAACCGTCGGTTTTCCTGTTTTCTCAAGCCGGATACCGCCCTGGATATGATGTATATGCCGGACGCCCTGAACGCGGCTCTCCGGCTCATGGAAGCGCCGACGCATCAACTGATCCACCGCAACGCCTTTAACGTGACCGCCATGAGCCTGACCCCGGAGGCGATGGCCGCAGCCATCCGCGTGCATATCCCGGACTTCGAGATCAGTTACGAGGTGGACCCCATGCGGCAGGCCATCGCCGATTCTTGGCCCGACAGCCTGGATGACGGCGCCGCCCGCGAAGAATGGGGATGGGCGCCGGAGTATGACCTGGCATCCATGACCGCGGATATGATTCAGGTGCTGACGCCGAAGTTGAAGAATTAGAAAGTTGAAAAATTCCTGGAAACGGAAGATTCAAGAAGTTGAAAAAGTTATCAGAGTCTTTACTTTCGACTTTTCACTCAATGTACCCGGAGAGGGTATTAGACTTTCGAATTAGATAAGCCCCTCGCCCCTGGCCATTCAGCCCCTCGCCATCTCAGGTTTATCTTGACTTAAGAGGTATCCCCGGGTATATTGAGAAAAATGGCGAAGCACCGTTCGGTCAAGGGGTCGGAACCGGAACTGACAATCAGAAACGAGATCCTGGGGATTCTGTTTCTCTTTGTTTCGGTTTATCTCATCTTCTGTGTCTCCAGTTACTCTCCCGTGGACCCGAGTTTTTTCCATTCCTCACTCAGGGAAACGGTTTCCAATTACGGTGGCCCCCTGGGCGCTCAATTGGCGGCGGTACTTTTCAATCTGCTCGGATACGCCGCGTACGGGGTTGTGCTCTACCTGCTCTTGGTGACGGTGCACTTCTTCATGAATCGCAGTGTCGCCCGCATGGGGACCAAGAGTGCCGGATACCTGCTCCTGGTGGTTTCCGCTTCAGGTTTTATTGCCAGCGTGCATCCCCAGGCGGCGATTGACGGCATGAGCATTCACTCCGGCGGTATGGTGGGATTTTTTCTCTACAGATTCCTGAGCGGGGAGCTGAAACCGTTCTTCGCCGGAAGCTTGTTTCTGATTCTGATGCTGGTGGCCCTGGTGGTGATCGCCAAGGTTTCCCTGCGTCACATTCTGGATTTGCTCTGGAAGCTTCTCAAGTCCCTGGGTGCGTGGTTGGGGAAACTTCGGGACCTGGTCCGGAAGCGCAGAGCCGCGCGACGGGTTCGGGCCAAGTACCGCGGAGACAACGCCGGAGGCCCGGGAAATAAGGCCCCCGCCCGATCCCCCCGGGCCAGGCGATCCCCTTCCCCGGAGGAAAAGGAAGCCCGGCGTATTGCCAGGAAACCCAGCCGCATTCCCGAGGAATCTTTCCTTTTCGCTGATGAAGACACGGGCATGATGCAGAGTTCCTCGTATACCGCGCCGCCCCTGACCTACCTGGACGCGGTTTCTGAAAAAAGCCAGATCGATTTCCGGGAACTGGACCGCAAGCGGGACGAGCTGACCGCCGCCCTGCAGGAGTTTCGTATATCCGGAAATATTCGGGAATACACGCCGGGCCCGGTCATTACCACCTATGAATTTGAACCCGATAGCGGGGTCAAAGTCAAAGATGTAACCAACCTGTCGGAAGATCTGGCCCTGGCGGTGAAGGCGCAATATGTGCGGATCGAACGAATCCTGGGCAAGCGGGCCATAGGGATTGAAATTCCCAACCGCAAACGGGAAATCATCCACCTGCGGGAGATCCTCGAGTCCGAGGAGTACCAGCGTTCCAGTTCGCCTCTGACACTGGCCCTGGGCAAGACCAAAAGCGGGGAAATTTTTACATCGGATCTTCGCGAGATGCCCCACCTCATCGTAGCCGGCGCCACCGGCAGCGGCAAGAGCGTGGCTATCCATTCCATTATCCTCAGCATCCTGTACAAGGCCCCACCGTCGGATGTGAAGTTCGTTCTTATCGATCCCAAGCGGGTGGAACTGGCCATATACAACCGTTTGCCGCACTTGTTGACCCCGGTGGTGGTGAACAACAAGCTGGCCAAGAACGCCCTTGACTGGGCGGTATGGGAGATGGAGCAGCGATACCAGAAGATCGCCCGCCTGCAGGTCCGCAATATTGATCAGTACAACAAAAAACTTGAACTCCTGGTCCAGAGCGGCGATGAAATGCTGGATAAGCTGGAGGATACGGAGCGGATTCCCTATGTGGTTATTATCATTGACGAATTCGCTGATCTGATGATGGAGAGTTCCCGGGAGATCGAGGATGATGTGGCGCGGATCGCCCAGAAAGCCCGGGCCGTGGGGATTCACCTGATCCTGGCCACCCAGAGGCCGTCGACGGATGTAATCACCGGGACCATCAAGAACAACTTTCCTTCCCGCATCGCCATGGCGGTGCCCTCCAAGTTTGATTCCCGTACCATTATCGATGTGATGGGCGCCGAAAAACTCCTGGGAAACGGAGACATGCTCTTCCTGCCTCCCAAAACGGCCAGCCTGATCCGCCTCCACGGAGCCTATGTGTCGGAAGAGGAAACCCTGCGGGTGATCAACTTCCTGGCAAAGAAAGAAAAACCCCGATTCGACACGGCGGTGATCAAGCCCAGATCCTCATCCGCCGGTGGGGCCGGGGAAGGCGATCTGGATGAGCTGTTCGACGACGCGGCCGCGGTGGTAATCGAAACCGGACAGGCTTCGGCATCTTTTCTGCAGCGTCGCATGCGTATCGGTTATGCCCGGGCCGGACGTCTCATCGATCAACTGGAATCCCGGGAAGTGGTGTCTCCACCCAACAGCCGCAGCCAGAGGGAGGTTCTCATGAGCATGAGCGATCTGGAGAACCTCCACTCCGGGGATGATTCCGAGGATTGATTCGCGACGGACCCGGGATTGGAAAAAGTCCCTTTCTCCAGAGCCGCCTTTGTGGTAAAATGTCATCATGGAACGCGGGTTTTCCATCGGGAATCTGGACATCGCTCTCAATCCACCTTTTTTTATATTGGGGCCCTGCGTTATCGAAGGTCGCGCAAAAACCGTTGAAATCGCACGCAGCATCCGGGATTTGGCGGATTCTCTTGATCTGGCCGTAATATTCAAAGCCTCTTTCGACAAGGCGAACCGCTCTTCTCTTTCTTCCTACCGGGGGCCCGGCTTGCGGAAAGGTCTCGATATCCTGAGGGAAGTCCGGGAGGAAACAGGGCTTCCGGTTATATCGGATGTTCATGAACCCGCCCAGGCGGAATTCGCCGCCAAGGTTTTGGACGCGTTGCAGATCCCCGCGTTCCTCTGCCGCCAGACGGATCTTCTCCTGGCCGCGGGAGATACGGGTTTGCCGGTCAATGTCAAAAAGGGACAGTTCATGGCCCCCGGAGATATGGCACGGGTGGTGGAGAAGATTCACTCCACCGGAAATCGGCGGGTGATGCTGACGGAAAGGGGAACTTTTTTCGGTTATCATGACCTGGCCGTCGACTTCCGCTCCATCCCCATTATGAAGTCATTGGAAGTGCCGGTGATAATTGACGCAACCCACGCGGTCCAGCGCCCGACAACGGGAAGCGTGTCGGGAGGAAGGCCCGAATTCATACCTCACATCGCCGCCGCCGGAGTGGTGTGCGGCGCCGACGGCGTATTTCTGGAAGTCCATCCCCGGCCCGAGGAAGCTCTTTCCGACGGGGCCAACTCCCTGCCTCTCGGGGACCTGCGCCCACTCTTGATCCGCCTGCGGAAACTGCACGGAGTAAAATAATGGATTGCCTGGAAATCGCCCGCCACGTACTCAATACCGAAGCCCGGGCCATTGAGCTGGCGGTACAACGCCTGGATTCCCAGTTCAACACAGCGGTTGAACTTGTTATGAACGCCCGGGGACGCCTGGTGATCACCGGAATGGGGAAATCCGGGCTGGTCGGCAAGAAAATCGCCGCGACCCTGACCTCCACGGGTACGCCGGCGCTGTTTCTCCATCCTTCCGAGGCAATGCACGGAGATATCGGAATTATTATGCCCGATGACGTGGTCATGGCTCTTTCCACCAGCGGTGAGACCCAGGAAGTCGTGCGGTTGATCGCCATGATCCGGCGCATCGGCGTCAAGCTCATCGCCCTGGTGGGACGGGTCGATTCCACCCTGGCCCGGGAGAGCGATTGCCGCATCGACTGCAGCGTGGAGGGGGAAGCCTGTCCCATCGGCCTGGTCCCCACCACCTCGACCACATTGACCCTGGCCATGGGGGATGCCCTGGCCATCGCCCTGATGGAGAAAAAGGGATTCCGTGAAGAAGATTTTCGCTTCAACCATCCGGGAGGTTCCATCGGGAAAAAACTCCTCAAGGTCGGCCACCTCATGCATACCGACGGAGCGATTCCCCGGGTGGCCGGTGACGACCCCATGGACATGGTCATTCGGGAAATCAATGAGAAGCGTTTCGGCGTTGCCGTTGTCGTGGGCGAGGATGAGCGGATTCTGGGTGTCATTACCGACGGCGACCTGCGCCGGCGGTTGCTCAAGGATGCGGATTTGTTGAAGCGGCGGGCCGATGAATGCATGACCACGGATCCCCTGCATGTTACGGAGGACCGGCTGGCGGTGGAAGCGTTAAAGGAAATGGAAGATCATCGGATCACCTCACTGGTGGTCGTTCGGGACCAACGGTTGGTGGGGCTGCTGCACCTGCATGACTTGTGGCGCACGGAGATGTTTTGAAATGAACATGGATCAGAAGGAATTGGCCAAGCGGATCAAAATGATTATCATGGACGTGGACGGCACTTTGTCGGATGGGCGATTTTTCGTACTTCCCGACGGGCAGCAGATCAAGTCTTTTGACGTGAAAGACGGGACCGGTATCGTTTTTGCCGGCCTGGCCGGAATAATCACCGCGATTATAACGGGCAAAAGCAGTGAGGCCGTGCGTCGCCGGGCCGACGAGCTGGGAATTCAGGAATACTATGAAGGGGTTCACAACAAGACCATCCCCTTTAATGAATTGTTGGAAAAGTATGAGTTGTCCAAGGAAGAGGTCGCGTATATCGGCGATGACATCGGCGACGCGGAGGTAATGGGAATGGTGGGATTCTCCGCCGCGGTGGGCGATGCCCATCCATTGATCAAACGCATCTCTCATTTTATCGCCAAGCGCTACGGAGGCCGGGGGGCGGTCCGGGAAGTGATCGATTTTATCCTGGACGCCCAGGAGCGCTGGCCCGAAATTTTCGTGAAGCTGAACAGCCAGGAAAACGCCGAAGACACTCTGCGCAAGATCAACGGCTGATCACGGATTTACCCACTTCCGGGGATAAGTGAAACCGCGGCAATCAATTCGTTGTCCACATGAACAGCGGGGGGATTCCCCTTTCGGGAGGTCGCCATGAGATTCGTAATTGTTTCAGCCATGATCTTTTTTTTCATTTTTTCGATTCCGGGGCCGGGCGCGGATAAAGTCGTGCTGGATGAGACCCTGCGCCTGGAAGACGGTCAGGCGGATGTGTTTTTCAAGAGGCCCCGAAGAGTTCTTGAAATTCCCGGCAAGTGGATCTATCTGCTTGACGACCAGCGGTCGTTGAAGTTCGACGCCGCGGGCAAAGGGTACGGCGAGGTTGTTCCCAGGGGAGAGGGGCCCGGGGAATTGACCCGGGTACACTACGTAACCCGGGTGGGCGGACAATTGGTGTTGTTGAGCATCTATCCCTTCAAGGTCATCCTGGCCGCACATGACGGGACGTTCAAACGTGAATTCCGGCCCGAGGATCAGGGGAATTTCTATAATCTTGAACAGACATGCGGGGAGCGCCTGTTGCTGAGCCGGCGCCGCCGGGATTCCCTGTCCAATGCCAGGCAGGGTATATCCGAGCTTCCGGTGGAGTTGAGCTGGATGGACCTTGAGGGCCGGACCACCCCGATCGAATTGTCCGGGATCAGTGAGAAAATTTTTCTGCGCCGGATAACCATGGAGGGCGGCCGGGTCGCCATTGCCGTCAATGAAGCCTGCGGATTGAGAACCTGCGTGGATGCCGCCGGCAAAAAACTCTACATGGCATATACTCCTCGCTATGCCGTCGAAGTGGTGGACCTGGCAACGGGCAAGCGCATGACCGTGTTGAAGCGGCCCCATCAAGTGGTGGATTACTACGAGCCGACCCGGGAGGATGAGGAAGAAGAGGAGGGGGCCGGCTCCAACCGCCCTGAACCCTATCGGCCGGAGACTTTCAATGACATCCTGGCCATCCACCACGTGCTGGGGGAACTCTGGGTGATCACCAGTGATTTCAAAGCCGATCGCGGTTTTCGGGTGGACCGGTTCAATGCCGCCGATGCATTCGCCGGGTCCGTCTATCTCGTTATCCCCGGGCTTTCGCATCCCGATGATCTGCGCGGCCGGCTGCTGGAGTTGACGGCGGACCGGATGTGGATCAACGAACCCGACGAGGACGGCAACCCCGTCCCCGTCCGCTACCGGGTTTCCCTGCGTTGACTTCAAAGCGGTGATTCGCCTACAATCAGGCGATGGATCCTCTTTACCTCGTTTCAGACATTCACGCCGGTGATCCCGCCGGTGAGCCGGGACGGCGTGATTTCCTGGCGTTCCTGGAATACCTGGAGGAACGCCGGGGAGAACTCTTCATTCTGGGTGATCTGTTCGATTTCTGGTTTGAATGGCGCCACGTGGTACCTCGGACCGGTTTCGATATCCTTTACCGCCTGCGCCGTCTGGTGGATGCGGGGTGGCGGGTGGTCTTCCTCCCGGGCAACCATGATTTCGCTCCCGGGCGATTCCTGGCGGAGCAGGCCGGGTTGGAGCTTCCCGGAGAAGACCTGATCCTGGAACGGGACGGACGCCGTTTTTACCTGGCCCATGGGGATGGGCTGGCCGCCCGGGACCGGGGATACCGGATTTTGAAGCGGGTGCTGCATGCGCCGCTTTCCCAGGCCCTGTTCCGCAACCTGCTGCCGGCGGACTGGGGCATGGGACTGGCCCGGTTCACTTCCCGGGGGAGTCGGCGTCACCGGCGGGTGGATCGCGCCGCCTGGTCGGCGGATTACCTGGAGGCGGCCCGCCGGCGTTTTCATGAAGGATTTGACGTGGTGGCCCTGGGTCATGTCCATGAGCCCATGTTGTGGAAAGACGGAGGGCATGTCTACGCAAATTGCGGAGATTGGCTGGAACACCGTTCCTGTGTCGTTATCGACGCCGGCGATCCGGTGCTTGCGGACTGGGATCGGGAATCCGGGCGGCTGCGAATCCGCCGGTCCGGCGTAGAACAGGGCTGAAGTTTTCGCCGGGGAGGAAAGAATGTGTTTGCGAAACCTGCGGGTCGTTGTTTTTTTGGCGGCATCGATATGTCTGGTTTCTTTGCCCCTGTGCGGCGAAGATGAAATCCGTTGCGTGGAATTCGCCGGGAAAGCGGGCATTTCCGTAAACGGGGCCGGTCCCTTGCTGGTACGCGCCGATCCCGCCCGTCAACGGGTGGTGGTGGTCAATCATCTCACCGCTTCCCTGTCGCTGATTCGGGGTTCCGATGACCGGGTGACCGGGATCCCTCTGGCCGGCAGAATCCCCCACTACCTGAAAGCTTCCGCCCTGGCCCTTCATCCGCATACAGGGGCCATATACCTCGCGGGGGATCGCTGCCTGCATGTGGCCGATCCGGATACACGAACATCCAGATGCCTGCCGATCCGGCACCAGGCCGAGATGGTGGCGATAAACCGGACCAGCGGCGTGGCGTACCTGGTGGGGCGTGAGAGTCCCTACCTCGTTGTCGCGGATCCCGCATCCGGCAAGGTGCGATATCGTTCCTGGTTGCGGCGGACCGAACCCATGCGGAATCGCAATGCCACGCCTCCTCCCCCGTTGCGCAAGGTGATATGGGATGACGGTTTGCAAAAGGTGTTCGCCTTTGACGCGGATACCCGGGAGATGGCGGTGTTTTCACCTTCCGGGAAACTTCTGGGCCGCCGGACTCTCGCGGTCGCCCGGGGGCGGCGCTGGCACCTGGCCGGTTTTGACGCCGGGTCCCACAACCTCTTCCTGGTCATAGAAACCGATCAGCGCAAGGTCGTTCAGGCGGTTCGCATCCATTTGAAATCCCGCCAAGTGTCCACCCTGGACCTGCCGGGCCTGACCGAAGCCGTGGGCGTAAGCATGGATCCCCGGGGGGACAGGATATACATCCCCTACGACAATCATCCCACTGTGCATATGGTGGAGTTCGGCGATCCTCCCGGTTGCACGGAAATCGCCGTTCCGGCGTTCGGGAATGATGCGTCCCTGGCGGATCCCCGGGGGAATCGACTGTATATCGCCGAGTGGGCGCATTCCGAGGTTCTGGAAATCGATCTCCTCAATCCCCGGGATTTCCGCCGTCATCGCAATGTGGAAGTGCTTCCCCATATGTTCAACATGGCATTCCTGCCGGGGCCGTCACGCCTGTATATCCCCTCCGGCGCCACGGCGGTCAACGGCGCTTTCGGAGCGTCCCTGACCCGGTTGGATACCGGGACCGGAAAAGCTTCGCGAGTAGAGACCGGCTGGGCGCCGGTGGGCATGGCGCCCCGCCGGGATGCTCCGGGAGTGCTGGTGATCAATTCTGAGAATCGCATGGCCCTGGTGGATCCCGACGGCACCTGGCGGGAAACCGTCCTGCCGGGAAGATATTTTCACCGGGTGATTCAGGGAGATGACGGGAGAGTGTATGCCTCTTTCGGTGCGCACCAGTCCTATTGGCCGGTACACTACATCGGCGGCGCTTGGAACGGCGTGGTGGATATCGACCCCCATTCCCTGTCCGCCCGCTGGCGGCGGCTTCCCCGACTGGCCCAGGCCATGACGCTGGATGATGGCGGCCGTCTTTTCGCCCTGCAGAACAATTGGGGGGAGGAGGAACAGTTTCTGGCGGTTTTCTCCGACCCGGTGAGAGAGTTCGACCCCGGCAAACGCTGGAAGATCGGGGATCGGGTGACCCGGGAAACCACCCAGCGGCTTCTTGCCTGGGACCGGGACACGGACTGTCTATTTGTTGTCCGGCTGGGAGAAAAGTCGGGAGATCCCGGTGTCTTGCAGGTTGTCTCCGCTTCCGGGGGAGCCCTGGTGCGCCGCCTGGAGGTGGGGCGTACTCCGGTTGACCTGTGTCTGGCCGGAGACCGGGCGCGGATATGTGCCTTTGACGATCACTGCCTGGTGGAGGTAAACAAAAAGAGCGGTGCCGTCACCCGGCGGACCGTGGGCCGGCAGCCGATTGCGGTCCGGTCATTCACGGATGGCCTGGCGGTGCTCTGCCAGGGGGACCGAACCCTGTGGCTGGTGCCGGAAGACCCGGGATCACCACGTATACTGGATATCGGGGCCGAAGGTACTGCCACCGGGATGTTTGTCCTGAATGGGCGGATATGGGTGACCCTGCATGACTCCGGCGGCTTGCGGCTCTTGCGTCTGGATCCGGGAGAGAACCGTTTGCGGACCGTGATGCATGCCGGCTATCCCTATGGAAAAGTGACCGCGGACCAGGATAATGCCGCGTTTTTCATGCGCGGCCAGTATGGAGATTGTCGCTATGACCTGTGCCACATGTGTGTGGGCCGGTCGGGGCGCATCTATCTCTCCGATTTCCTTTCCGGACGTCTGTGGATCTTGCCGGAGCCGACGACCTGATCTCCTCACTCAGTCGGTATTCTCGACTTCGACACTGCTGGATACTTCAAAGTAACGGTAGTCTTTGTATTCCTGGCTCAGGCGATAAAATTCCACGCGGCGGCGGCGGGCTTCAATATAGGGGACATTGATAATGGTGGCCCTTCCCGAGTGGGTTTCGCTCTTGTAGGGAATCTCCAGCCTGCGGGTGCCGATCTGTTTGTCGAAAACATAGCTCTCGGAGAATACGGTCTTGGACGGGAAGCGCAGCCCGCGCCTCTGTTCCAGGTACCAATGGGTTACGGAGAGATCCAGTTTGGCGGATATTTTTTCCGCCTCGGCGGCCAGTTCCCGGCTGCCTTTAACTCCCTGGGGGAACATTTCGATCTTGATGATGGAGCCGTCCTCCAAATCCACATAAACTTTTCCCTGGGCCAGGGGGCCGAAACCTTTCTTTCTGGGCGTGACTTCGATGACGGCGCAGGAGCGTCCCGTGATGCGGCAGGCTTCAAGCAGCCGGTAGTGGTACGCATGACGATTCTGTTTCCCCATCAAAGTCACCGGCATGAATGCCGAGTACCTGGCGGCGAAACGGGTGCTTAACCTGGCGTTCTCGATGTTGACCCGTTTGCGTCCCTGCCACAGCATGCGTCGTTGCTCGGTGATCGATCCCTCGCCCACCACCTGGTAGTCGTAACGCCATTGATTTTGTGATTTCTCCACCCTGCGGCTGAGTGGATTTCGTTCCAGAATGGTTTCTTCGACCCACTCGGTACAGGTGAAGCGAAACACCGCCCGTTGCAGGCGGCTAGAGTAAACCGCGGCGCGATCCATTATCGCCTGCAATCGAGGGTCCGCCGGAACTTCGTTCGAAACCTCTTCGGGCTCCGGCGGAGGCGCGATGCTTACCCGGGTATGGCCCCGGGCGCTGTTGCCGGAAAGGCGGTCCCTGGCCGCCACCGAAAGAATGTAGTCGCCCGGGGACGGGAATCGAACGCCCAAGCTCACCTGGGCCGAGTCGCTCTCGGGGCGCAGAATTTTTTCGAATTCCAGGGGTTCGCCGCCGGCCCTCTCGGCGCGAACCAGGATGTGAATGTCGCCGGCGGGGGAGGCAGCATCCACGGTTTCCCGCAGGTAGTCGAACAGATCGAACCGCAGGGTCCCGTTGTCGAATACCGGATCCGAAATCCGCAGGGGGCGGATATCCCGGGCGGTCAGTTTGCGGGCATACACGGCTTCCAATTCTTCCCGGATCATGCCGATTTTCAGATCGCCCCGGGATACGTCCGGAGAGGATGGCCTGAATGTGAGGACATAATAGATGTCCGGACGGGTGGCCGCGGATTCCATCGCCGTGGCCAGTTTCAGCGTATCCTGTACGTCTCCGCCGGTATCCCTGGAGATGTCGCGGAATGCCGATTCCCATGACGAAAAAACGGGCAACCAGCGCAATTGATCGGAATCGTTGGTTTCTTCCCGGGGATCACTGAGAAACAGGTGAAATGTCGCGCCGGCGCCGATGAAAAGGGAGCGGAGATCCATGGCGTGAACCGCCATATCCGATGCCAGGCGCATCTTGCGGTCGCAGTCGTCCACGAAGCTTCTCAGGCTTGCAATGGTGGCCTGGCCCATGGGGGCGTCGGTAAAGAGCCGGCTTTTGCGGTGCAGCATGGGCAGACGTTCGTTCTGCATGAAAAGAAGAGCCCATTTTTCGACTTCCAGGGCGCGCAGGGAGACCGCAAGCTGACGCATGGTTTCGGGCTGGGCCCGCAGCCGGGTGAGCCGGTAATCGTCCAGAATTCCCCGGTAGCGGTTTTTGAATTCGTTCAGCAGCGCCTGCTCCGGAGTCTTGAAGGCCGCCTTTTTCTCGGCGTTTTCCAGCAGGGCGTTATGAAAATCCCGGGTGCAACTCAGCAGCTGATTCGCCAATGCCTGCTTCCGCAGTTTTTTCAGCGCCAGTTGCTTGTTGGCTTCCCTGAGGAAGGTCTCGTATTGATCGACTTCTTTCCGGGGATCCCTGAGCTGGAGTACGCGCCCCCCCCCACTGAGGAGTACCCGGTCGCCGGGGCGGAAGATATTGTTTAAAAAGTAATCCCAGGCTTTGTCCCAGTCACGGCTTTCCTCATTCCACCAGAGGAGGAAGAGGAACAGGCGTCCGTGCCGGTTGTCGGTGATGACTCCGTGGGATTGCATCCGGGGAGACAGGGCGCGTCGGACTTCCCGGAAGCTGGTGACGCGGACGGGTTTGCCGTTTTCGGTCAGGCTGAAATCTTGGCGGCTCAATCCGGACACCGGTTCTCCGCCATGAAATACCCGGACCAGCACTTCCCGGTTGAGTACCTCGACCCGTTCCACCACATCGTCCTGTCCGGACAGAAGGGGAACGCATACAATCACCGCCAGTATAGACAAGATCGACCTGAACCTGATTTTTGCGCTGCTCATCATGGTGCCTCCCGCGTACTCCGCGTCCAGTTTGGATACAATCAATACGGAAAACGTGCCGCCGGGGATGACAATCAGGTGCCCGAGTTCAGGTGTTGAAAGAGGATGCGGATGCCGATTGCAATCAGGATGAGGCCCCCCAGGATCTCGGCGCGGCGGGCGAAAATACCGCCGACCCGCCGGCCCAGATACACCCCTCCGAATGACATGACGAAGGTGATCGCGCCGATGATGATTATGGGGATCAAAATCTCCACGTGCAGCAAGGCGAAGGTCAGCCCCGCCGCCAGGGCGTCGATGCTGGTGGCAACTCCCAGCAGAAAAAGTTTTGCCGGGCCCGCGACGGGGGAGGATTTTCGCGGCTCTTTTTCCGAGGCCAGAATCATGTGCAAGCCAATAAGTGTTAAAAGACCGAAGGCGATCCAATGATCTACCGGAGCCAGGATGCCGCGGAATCCGGTGCCCCCCAGCCAGCCGATTGCGGGCATCAAGGCCTGAAAGATCCCGAACACCAGGCCCAGCCGTAGCGCGTGGGCCAGGCAATTCCGGGGCCGTGCCAGTCCCGAGGCCACGGAAACGGCGAAGGCGTCCATTGACAGCCCCAATGCGATCAGTATGATTTCGGAAATGGGCATGATTGGTGTCCGATTATATCACAATCGTGTCCGGAATAGGTGTTGCGGACCGGAAGCCGTCGGCGGGCGCAAGGATTGACTTGGCCAAGGGCTTTGTGATATAACGGGGTGTATTTCGAATAGGAGTCATAACCCATGTTTGCGATTCTTGAAACCGGCGGTAAGCAGTATAAAGTTGCCGAGGGCGAAGTCCTCGAAGTGGAACGTATCGATGCGTCCATTATCGATAAGGATCAACGAGTGATATTCGAGAGCGTATTGCTGATCCAGAAAGAAGATCTCCACCTTGGTCAACCCTATGTGGAAAACGGTGTTGTTCATGCGCGTATAGTGGATGAGTTCAAATCTCCCAAGGTCATCGTGTTCAAGAAGAAGTCCAAAAAAGGATACAAACGTACCCGCGGCCATCGTCAGCAGTTGCACCGCATCGAGATTGAGCGCATCGAGATCGGCAAGGCTTCCGCCACCGCTAAAGCTACGGCGGACAAGACTGCGGACAAGCCAGCTGCCAAGCCCGCCCCCAAGAAGGCGGACAAACCCGGGGTGAAGAAGACCGCCGCCACGACAAAGGCATCCGCCTCCGCTAAAGCTTCCGCCACCGCTAAAGCTGCGGCGGACAAGGCTGTGGACAAGCCGGCGGCGAAAAAGCCCGCGGCCAAGAAAACCTCTGCGGCCAAGAAGGCCACTACGGAAAAAAAGACCACCTCTGCGGCCAAGAAACCCGCGGCCAAGAAAACCACCGCAACGGCCAAGCCCGCCTCCAAGACGGCGGCCAAGAAGCCCGCGGCGAAGAAAGATGCAAAGAAGGAGAGTAACTGATGGCGCATAAAAAATCAGGCGGCAGTGCCAGGAACGGTCGTGACAGCGAATCCAAACGCCTTGGAGTCAAGTGCTTCGGCGGCGAAAACATTCCCGCGGGTTCCATTATCGTGCGTCAGCGGGGAACCCGGATCAAGCCCGGTGAGAATGTCGGGATCGGCCGGGACGATACCCTCTTTGCCCTGGTTGCGGGTGAAGTTCGTTTCGTAACCCGCAACAAACGCAAGTTTGTCGAGGTGGTTCCCAATTAACCGGCATTCCTTTCAGCGAATAGCCGTTTCAGACGCTTTTTCTCTCACATGTTTGTCGACCGCGCGATAGTCACATTCCGTTCCGGTCGCGGCGGGGATGGGTGCGTCAGTTTCCGGCGCGAGAAATTCGTCGCCCGGGGCGGCCCCGATGGCGGGGACGGCGGCCGGGGGGGCAGCATTATCCTTGTCAGTGATCCGGATGTTCATTCCCTGGTGGACTTTGCCCGGAGTCACACGGTTCGGGCGGACAACGGCGCCCCGGGTATGGGCAGCCGCAAGACCGGGCGCAGTGGTGAGAACAAGCGCATCTCCCTCCCTCCCGGCACCATGGTGCGCACGCATCCGGAGAACCGGTTGATCGTGGATTTTTCCGAACCGGGCATGGAATTCGAGCTGGCCCGCGGCGGTCGCGGCGGCCGCGGCAACTTCCGCTTCAAATCTTCGGTCAATCAGGCTCCCCGCCGGGCCGACAGGGGCTTGCCGGGTGAGTCGATAACGGTAACCCTCGAGTTGAAATTGATCGCCTTTGCCGGGCTGGTGGGCCTGCCCAATGCCGGTAAATCCACACTGATATCGCGTATCAGTGGGGCCCGTCCCCGGATCGCGGATTACCCGTTTACCACTTTGACGCCGAATCTGGGAGTGGTGTATCACGGCTACGACAGCCTGGTGGTGGCGGATATCCCCGGAATTATTTCCGGAGCCCACCGGGGCGAAGGCATGGGATTGAATTTCCTCAGGCACATTGAACGAAATCGGGTTTTGCTGTACCTTATTGATGTGTCCGGCGGCGACGGCAACGATCCTCTGGACACGTTGCTCTTGTTGAGGCGGGAGCTGGAGGCCCACGATGCACGCCTGCTCCGCAAACGCGCTATTGTGGTGGCGAACAAATTGGACTTGATCGAGTACCATAACGGGCGTCCCGGGGCCGACAGGTTGCGGGATTATTGCGGGGAGAACAGGCTGCCTTACCTGGAAATTTCGGCATTGCGGGAGCAGAACCTGGACGCATTGAAGTCCAAGTTGTTTGAACTGTATCATGAGTCGTAACATCGGCTTGCTGGGAGGCACCTTCAACCCGGTTCACCGGGGGCATGTGGATCTGGGGTTACGGGTTCGTGAGACCTTCAACCTGGACGCGGTTCTCTATGTATTGAGCGCCCGACCGCCCCATAAAAACAGTGACGGCGTGGTGCCGGCGGAAACCCGTTTTGAGATGTTGCGCGCGGCCCTGAGTCCTTTTCCCGGGTTGCAGGCGTCGGACCTGGAGATGCGGCGCCGGGGGAATTCCTATTCCATTGACACCGTAACCCGTCTGCGGCGCCGGTATCCCGGAGATCGGTTCTATTTTATATCCGGCAGCGAGGGGTTTTTAGAGATTCCAACCTGGAAACAGTGGCGGCGTTTGCTGGGCTGTGTCGTTTTTATTGTTGTATTGCGGGAAGCGGTCCATCGGGAAGCATTGGCTTCTCTGCTGGGTCCCGAGGATGTGCCCGTA
>Ga0272442_10006045_pt1 | contig 16051 bp, 10 predicted proteins | sample SSMForm2O_FD_200262 | JGI IMG/M metagenome (GOLD analysis project Ga0272442, IMG submission 200262) | Marine sediment archaeal communities from Little Sippewissett salt marsh, Falmouth, MA, United States - SSM-Form-2O | ecosystem: Environmental > Aquatic > Marine > Wetlands > Sediment ...
AAAATATAAGAATATAAAATCTATAATGGGAAAACCAAATATAGCGGTAATAGCCGGTGGCGATTCCTCAGAAATTGTCATTTCGATAAAAAGCGGTGAAAATATATTCAAAGCAATTGATACTGCAAAATTTACCCCCTGGATGGTCCACATGGATGGATTGGATTGGTCGGTGCAAAGAGAGGGGACCCGGATAGCCGACATCGATAAATCGGATTTCAGTTTTATTTCTAACAAGGGAAAAATCAGATTCGATTATGCTTATATCACCATCCACGGGACTCCCGGCGAAGACGGCATTTTACAGGCTTACTTCGAACTACTGAAAATTCCTTATTCAACCTGCAATGTCCATTCTTCGTCGTTAACCTTTAACAAATGGTATTGCAACAATTACCTCAGGAATTTCGGCATAAAAATGGCACGATCGGTAAAAATCAGGAAAGGCGGCCCCATCGATGTGGATAAAATTGTTGATGAATTGTCCTTGCCGTTGTTTATCAAGCCTAATGCCGGCGGATCGAGTTTTGGGATTACCAAAGTGAGGAACAAACAGGAAATTGCAGGTGCCGTGGCAAAAGCGCTTGAAGAAAGCAACGAAGCCCTGGCCGAAGAATTTATCGATGGGACTGAGTTTACATGCGGATTGGTAAAACTTCAGGATAAAGAATTTATCTTCCCTGTCACAGAAGTGTTGCCAAAAAATGAGTTTTTCGATTTCGATGCCAAGTACACGGTTGGAAAAGCCGACGAAATTACGCCAGCGCGGCTGCCTGAAAAACTTTTCAGAAAATGCCAGGAACTCAGCTCCGAAATATACGACCTTTGCAATTGCTCCGGAATTGTCAGGGTTGATTATATTCTTCATAATAATGAATTTTATTTCCTCGAAATAAACACAACACCCGGGATGACCGAAACAAGTTTTATCCCGCAGCAAATAGCCGCAATGGGATTAACACTTAAAAAAATAATCACTAAAATTATTTCTGAAGGATTAAAAAAAACTAATTAACATTTGTGGATAAAAGGCGTTAAAAAAAAATTGAAACAAACCATTTTTTTAAGTACCTTTTTTTCACGATTTGTTAGGACATTTACAGCAATAAAAAACCTTCAAACCAAAATAAGGACGAAAAAAAATCTACTATGGCAGGCAACAGAAAAGAATCGGTTTCCAAAATAACATTAGACGAACTTAACGCCCAATACGGCAAGTTGCCGCCTCAGGCTGTCGAGGTGGAAGAAGCCGTGCTCGGGGCTTTAATGCTCGAACGCGACGCGTATGTAACCGTTGCCGATATCATCGATACAGCGAGTTTTTATAAAGAAGAGCACCAGAAAATATTCGAGGCTATCAAACACCTTTCCACCCACGAAAGACCGGTTGACCTGTTAATGGTGACCCAGGAACTGAAAGACAGGGGCGCACTCAACGAAATAGGCGGGGCCGCTTACATTACCCAGCTAACCCGCCGTGTGGCGTCGGCAGCACATATTGAGTTTCATGCACGCATTATTGCCCAGAAATATATCCAGCGTGAATTGATCAGGGTGTCATCCGAGATTCAGGCAAAATCTTATGATGAAACCTTGGATGTCGACGACCTGATCGATTTTTCGGAATCTGCACTGTTTAAAATCGCAGAGGGGAACATCAAAAAAGAAACCATCCCCATCCAGCCCATTTTAAAAGAGGCCATCGACCAGATTGAAAAAGCGCGCACCCAAAAAGAAGGATTAAGAGGAGTTCCTTCAGGATTTACAGCATTTGACAGGATTACATCAGGCTGGCAAAAAACCGACCTGATCATTATTGCTGCAAGGCCGTCGATGGGGAAAACCGCATTTGTGCTGACAATGGCCCGGAACATGGCTGTCGACCATAACAAATCGGTAGCTTTCTTTTCATTGGAAATGTCATCAATTCAGTTGATAAACAGGCTTATCTCCGCAGAAACGGAACTCACATCCCAGAAAATAAAAAACGGGAGGCTCGAAGACTGGGAATGGGAACACCTCCACCGTAAAATCAGCCGACTCGACAAAGCGCCCATTTTTATTGATGACACACCTGCCCTTTCGGTATTTGAACTGAGGGCCAAATGCCGCCGGCTAAAAATGCAGCACGACATTGATGTTGTAATTGTTGATTACCTTCAGTTAATGACCGCGGGCATGGACATCAGGGGAAGCCGCGAACAGGAAGTCAGCACCATTTCAAGGTCGCTGAAAGCTATAGCCAAAGAGCTGGATATTCCTATCATTGCACTATCGCAGTTAAACCGCTCGGTAGAATCGCGCGAAGGGAAACGCCCTCAGCTTTCCGACCTCAGGGAATCGGGGGCCATTGAACAGGATGCCGACATTGTGACGTTTATCCACCGCCCGGAATACTACGGCATCACAGAGGATGAATCGGGGCACTCACTGATTGGCGTAGCCGAAATTCTTATTGCCAAGCACCGTAACGGGGCAACCGGCGATATCTTTTTGTCGTTCCGTAAAGAACTCGCCAAGTTTGCCGATATGGAAGACACCTTCCCGAATAAGGATGGATTTATGGAACAAACCTTCAGCTCGAAAATGAACGATGATAACGAACCTGTTAATGCAGGAATCAGGAGCAACGAAGATGATGAAAGGAGCAGTAGAGATTTATCCGACCCACCCTTCTGATTAATGACCAGGGGGAATCAGAATAATATCAACTATTTTCTGCCATTTTAATAAACAATGTTAATCTGAATCGACGAAAATGATGAACATTTAGCAAGATTTAACGGTTTATTTATGACGGTTAATTCAAATCAGGTAATTTTGTCGCGATAAAAAGTTTATTGATGAATTTAAAAACAATCCTACTTGTTGCTCTGATATCTGTCCTCGGGCCTGCAAGAGCCACACAGATTCTAATTCCAATGGATGAAAGTCAGAAAAACCACCTCAAGTCATACGGAATTGCTTACTGGGCCCTTGAAAGGGATGTAGAAGTAAAGTGGCTCCTGAATTACAGGGGAGGAAGTTTTTTAATGCAACATGACCCTGAAATTGAAAACGAGTGTATTGTCAGAGGCGTCACATTTCAGACTATCGCAGATGCACAGGCAGGCGCTGTTTTATACGAAATTGCCCAACCCGATGTCAATCAGGATGCGGTGAGCATGAACAAAGCTCCGAAAATTGCGGTGTATTCCCCCCCTAACAAACAACCGTGGGACGACGCAGTCACGCTGGTTTTAACCTATGCAGAAATTGATTACGACGTAATTTACGACGAGGAGATACTCGATGGCAAACTTTCGGAATACGACTGGCTCCATCTGCATCATGAAGATTTCACCGGCCAGTTCGGGAAATTCTGGCGGAGTTACCAGCACATGCCATGGTATCAGCAGGATGTTAAAATAAACAGGGACCTTGCCCGGAATCTTGGTTTTCTGAAGGTTTCGGAACTGAAAGCGGTTATAAGCCGCAACATCAGGAATTATGTCCTCAACGGGGGATTCCTTTTCGCCATGTGTGCAGCTACCGATACTTACGATATTGCAATTGCCGCCGAAGGGGTCGATATATGCGAGAACATGTTCGACGGCGACCCTGCCGACCCTGACATGGATGAAAAACTTAACTTCGACCAGACATTTGCATTTAAAGATTTCAAACTGGTAAAAGATCCTTACGTATATGAATTCTCAAATATTGATGTTACCGATAGCAGGGCTGTGGGCTCACACCCTGTTTACCCGGAAAATGATTTCTTCACCTTATTTGAGTTCTCTGCAAAATGGGATCCTATACCAACCATGCTTTGCCAGAACCACACTAAAATTATAAAAGGATTTATGGGGCAGACAACCGCATTTAATAAAGAACTCATTAAACCCGATGTGTTGGTTATGGGAGAAAATGAAGCTGCAAACGAAGCAAGGTACATCCACGGTGAACGGGGAAAAGGGTTTTTCACATTTTACGGAGGCCACGACCCTGAAGACTACAGGCATCTGGTTGGCGATAAACCAACCGACCTCAACCTGCACCCTAATTCTCCCGGATACAGGCTAATCCTGAATAATATCCTTTTCCCCGCAGCAAAAAAGAAAAAAAGGAAAACTTAGTTAAACATCTTGCGGGTATCGCATTTATAGCTAATTACGATTTTTAGTAAAACATAATCACCTCCCATGACCCCGGCTGGATAATTTCAAATTTTATTTCTGAACTGATCATGGCTGCGTTAAAATCGTTGGGAGCGGTAAATTTAATGGATGCTTCGAAAGGGAAAACGACATTTCTGAAACCCGTCATCGAGGGGGTTGCCATTTCTGTGCCGCTGTTTCCCCAAAGGTTGATACTGGCAGGTGTCTGAATTATTCCGTTCCTCGAAAATTTAAGACGGATCAAATTGCCGTCGCCAATCCGGGTAAAATTCATCCTTCCTATGTTTTTTTTATAGGTTACCTTATAAGGTTTTTCGAGCGGGGCATTTTTTACGAACTGATCTTCAGTCCACTTCCCCGATAGAGCGGTTTCTTTCACTCCGGGCGAAATATAATGAATACCCAATCCGTGGCGTAATCCTTTTTTCCATTGACCTTCGTAAATTTCGCCGTTTTGCCATTTATAGGTTCCCTTTCCGTGGGGCAGCCCGTTTTTAAACTGACCCTCATAACTATCTACTCCTTTTGCAATTCCATATCCGTGTGCCAGGCCTTTTTTACACCCCCCGGAATATTCACCCGAGATTTCTTTTTTGAGTACCTTGCAGTGTCCTTCCTGTGAAAAACATAGATGCGCAACCAATAATACACCAATTGTTATGAAAAGCCTGAGCCTCATTAGTCAGGCGAATTAAGGAATTCTGTAAATTTTATAAGGCTTTCCTGGTTAGCAGGTTTTATCTTATTCTTTTTTACAAATGCTGCAATTTCACCAGCCCTGGATTCATCAACCGCTAACAGGTCTTTTTTGTTCTTGATTTTAATCAATCCCTGATCGCTGTTGTATAAAAAAAATTCTTTATCCTTCGGTAGAAATCTGGCAGGTTTTGCGGCCACATACGGCCTGGCAGCTTCCGGATCTTTCAGAATAACTTTTAATTCAGCAACCAGTGAAAAATCGCCATCCGATAGTTTTTCATAAAATGAACCTCTTTTTCTCAATTTATCTTCCTGTATATAGATGAGTTCATATTCATTAATGACAACTGATTCAATATTTTCAGGATTTAATACAGTATAGATTTGGTCATCCTTTGCCTTAAATTCCAGATTTCCGGAATACATATCATATCTGAGCGGCCCCTGGTATGTTTTACCGTCTTTTAACTTTACCTGCCCGGTAACAAAATCATCAACTAAAAACGGATTTCCCTGGACATCCTTATAAGTTGTAGATTCCAGGTCGTTTGTCCGTTCGATATTTGCATATTCAATATATTCATCAATTCCAAAAATATACTGGCCCGAAACATTGTAAGAAAAAATGGATAAAATAAAAAGGATAATAACATAAGATAATTTTTTCATAGCACAATTTTTTCCAAATGTAATCATCCTTTTTCTAAAAAAAAAGAGGTTGCATCTGCAACCTCTTTTAAATTTTACTGAACTCTTAAATCATCTGGACCAGGAGGATCAATTTCAGTAGGAATTGGATTCTTCCTGGTATGCCACCACATCTGGCTACTGGTTCCGTTTGTGCTAAATAGCCCTTCACGTAAGGCTTCTACATTCTGACGATCTTTTGCATCCTTTAAATTAGCACCATTATAAGTTTGTTCAAGTGTAGAGTAAGTCAACCTTACCGGCATCCCAAAATCCGGGTAATAAGCGCCTTCAAGTTCGTATTCAAAAATACGCGCCGGGAAACCTGTACGGCGGACTTCATGCCATGCCTGAACACCTTGCCCGAACATACCTGCCCATTTCTGTTCGATAATTTTCTGGAATTTTTCACCGGTGTTGCCACCCCATGCTACCAGTGGATGGACAAGATATGCAGCATAATCAACATCGTAAGTGTAAGGTAATACACCACTGAATTTATCAGAGGCTGAAACAGTCCCTCCGTCAATACAACCCCATCTTTCCATACTTGCTTTGATACCAGCCTCGTAATGTTGTTTGGCTTTTGCATCATCGCCTTTACGCATGTAATATTCTGCCTGGATAAATTCAACTTCATCGAGGCATAGCCCATAAAGAGGGGCAGTTTCAGTATAGGCAACGGGAACGCCTATCAAGCAAGTATTTGCATAGTTGGCAGCTGTGTGTGCACGCCCGTTCTGGTGCCCGTTATACCATGGTTCTCCTTCAACCAGGCTGTTGGGAGCAGGTTGTGCATAAATATGTATCCTCGGATCTTCCCTGTTATTGAGGAAATCAACCATAGTCTCACTTATTCCCTGGTCGGTACGTGTATTTAATGTATTAAAAATAGGATTCCTGTATGGTAACCCAGGATAATCCAGTTTTACATTGTCACCGTTGCTTGTCATGATCGGGAACTGGCTTGGACTGTTAAGTACTTCAGCAATTTTGCTGTCAGCATCGCCCATTGCAGCTGCCCCGGCATTAACAGTTAACGAGCCTGTCCCGACCATGTCGTAAGTAAACGACCATGGTGTCCCCGCTGCACGGTTCAGAATACGCAGTTTAAGCGAATTGGCGAATTTTTTCCATTTCATTGGATCGCCGCCAAAAATCAGGTCGCCGCTTCCAAAATTCAGTGATGAACTTGTCAGCATGTTATTAGCTTCCTCCAGTTCGGCAACCAATGCACCATAAACACTTTCCTGAGAATCGTAAACCGGAGTAATAGTACCGTCTACTTGCAATCCCTGCAAAGCTTCTGTATAAGGAATATCACCCCATCCATCAGTCAGGTAGTGGAAAATCCATGCACGCATAATTTTTGCAGCGGCAAGTAATTCGTTATCACCGTCTTCAGTGGTTTTATCAATAATTATTGTTAAATCCATCAGAGGCCCTGTATAACGGCCTTCAAAATCTCCATCCATATTCCGGGGCATGTATTTATCTTCATCGATATACTGCATTTTACACCATTGCTGTGACCAGCACCCCAGATAGGTATGTTGTATCCATCCTCCCATCTCATATCCCATATGAGCTGCAATCACGTGGGTAAAAATATTGATCGCCGGCACATCTACCGGAGAGTTGGGATCCGTGTTCATTTCCTCAAAATCATCTGTACACGATCCTGCGATTAAAATCAGGACGGTTAACAGGATTACTTTTAAATCTTTCAATGTATTTTTCATTTTACTTGAATTTTTAAATTAAACCATCCTTTCATTAAAAGTTAATTTTTAAATCGAAACCAAACGAACGTGCCGAAGGAATCGGGGTAGAGTTCATACCCACTGATGAGTTACCGGCGCTGATCCCGTTTTCCGGATCAACATGCGGCATGTTGTCGTATATAAGCCAAAGGTTCCTACCAACCAGCGACAAATTAACATCTGTGATACCTATATCACGTAAATAAGGAATGTCAGTGAATGTATAACCAAGAATTACTTCACGTAGTTTTACAAACCCGGCATCGAATACCGACAGGCTTGGTTTCCCCCAGTAGTCGTTTTCATAGAACAGGTTGGCATCGACATACGATTCATTCTGGACGGGTGAAGAAACTTCATTGCCATCTTTATCGGTCAATACAACCTTACCGTCGGCATCAAGTTTCCCGTAAACACCGTCAACTTTTACACCACCGCCTTCTTCGACGGGATCCCTAACATTTTTACCATTGTCGTTGGTAGCTGCTGTAATTTCCATGATACCGGCATAGTTGCCAAACCAGTCGGTGATTGAGTACTGGTCGCCTCCCCAACGGAAGTCGATGAGGAAACTAAAGTTCAGGTTTTTGTACTGGAATCCATTATTCACACCACCAAACCAGTCAGGCTGGATATTGCCTATAACAGTATAATTTGGAGAAACAATATACCTGCCAGAGGTAGTAAGAACAGGTCTACCTGTATAGAGGGTGTAGGCAACATCGCCATCAGCGTCCAAAACATCTTCTTCATGTTCACGTACAATATCGTAGCCCCACATCTGACCATATTTTTCGCCCACACGTGCATGTACCTGCATTCCCCATGAGCCGCTATACAGGTAAAGGTAATCTATATCGCCATAGAGTTCTTTTACAAGGTTTTCATTGGTCGACCAGTTTGCTGTAATATTCCACAGGAAATCTTTGGTTTGAACCGGAGTAACATTTAATGTTAATTCCACACCCTTGTTTTGAATATTACCGGCATTAATGGTTTGAGTACTAAATCCTGTAGCCCTTGAAATGGCAATATCCATAATCTGGTTTTCCGTATTTTCCTTATACCAGGTCGCATCGAGGCTAACCCTGTTATTCAGGAATTTCAGTTCAGCGCCAAATTCAATTGATTTTTTCAGCTGTGGTTTTAATCCAAGTGGTGCAAGCGTATTTGTGTAGCTTAATGATGGATTACCATTAAATGGATCTGATGCACCGAAAGTACCCTGCAATGCATAAGCGCCTGCTGTACCCCCGACCTCAGCATAACTGGCACGCAACTTGGCAAAAGAAAGGATGTCGGATTCCATGCCCAAAGCTTCTGTTACAATAAATCCGAGAGAAGCAGAAGGATAGAAATAGGAATTATTGTCAACCGGAAGCGTTGATGACCAGTCGTTACGTGCTGTTAAATCCAGAAAGAGGTAATCCCTGAACCCGATGTTGGCGCTGGCAAATACACTCTGAAGTTCCCAATGTGTTTCACCCATACCGGTTGTTGCTGCCACAGCAGCATTACTCGTTGCATACAGGTCAGGAATAATCAGGCTTGATACGTGTGTATCATCATGACGGTAATCATAGTGGTTGACTTCAGAACCAAGCGTACCGAGAATATTAAAGTCGCCCAGATCTTTATTTACCGTTAACACAGCATTGGCAGTAATTTCACTTCTTACTGACTCCCAGTTGCTAAACCTGCCATCCGGCCAGTCGTGGGAAGTTTTAGCCCTGACTTCTTTAATATGTTGTGAATAGGTATCGATACCGGCCATTGCCCGGAATTGGAGCCATTCGTTAAAGTCGTATGAAAGATTCACATTCCCGAATAAACGTTCCCTCTGGCGTGAGTTGGTATTTTTATAAATTGTCCAGTAAGGGTTATCATGGTAACTGTGGTTCCAGTTATAATTGCGTCCGGATTTCGGATCAATTTCCTGCCAGTGTTCTTTCAGCCATTCAATATCGACCTGGCGGCCAAACCACTGGCACATGCTCTGGAAAACACCTGCCGAAGTATACCCCGATCCCATAATGTTATCGTTTTTAAGGATGGAATACGAGCCAGAACCACCTACCTTAAGTTTTGAAGTCACATTCAATGAGGCATTTAACGTAAATGTGTTTTTCCTTTGGTCGGTATTCGGGATCATACCGGTCTGGTCGTTGTTCGACACTGATAAACGGTAGTTATAGTTATCTTCCATCCGCGTCACTGCCAGAGTCGTTGTCCTGTTCAATCCGGTTTCAAAGAAATTTTTAACATTATCGGGATGAGCCACCCATGGAGTAGCCTCACGCACATCGGTAACCGGGTCATACGGGCTGGTGAACTGCGGGATCAGCCTTCCGTCGAGCGGTGGTCCCCACGATTCGTCGATACCATCCCAGGTGCCCCCCCAGGCTCCATCGTAGTATTCAAATTCGCCAAAATAACCCTGCCCGTATTTATCCTGAAAATCGGGCAACTTCAGTGGATTGCTCCACATCATGTTATTTTCAACAGAAATGCCAAGGCCTTTTTTAACGCCTTTCCCTGATTTTGTTGTGACAAGTACTACACCATTTACTGCACGGGAACCGTATAGTGCAGCAGCGTTTGCCCCTTTCAGTATTGAAATATTTTCAATATCCGAAGCATTCAGGTCCATGGACGAGTTACCATAGTCAACACCATCGTAAGCACCCAGGCTTGAATAAGAGTTAATAATCGGGACGCCATCAACCACAAAAAGCGGCTGGTTGTTCCCGGTCAAGGTGCTCATCCCCCTGACAACGATACGCGAACCTGAGCTCACGTTACCGGAAGAGTTTGTAATCTGCACACCTGATAATTTACCCTGAAGGGAGTTGACCACGTTAGCTTCGCGGGCTACGACAAGCTCATCGCCTGCCACATCCTGCACGGCGTAACCCAGCCCTTTCTTCTCGCGGGTAATACCCAGCGCAGTTACAACAACTTCATCGATGCCAAATACATCGGTTTCCATAGTCACATTGAAATTGGTTTGCGATCCCATTTCAACCTCGTAATTCTTCATCCCGATAAAACTAAAAACCAGAGTTCTAGCATCCTCGGGAACTTTAAGTTCGAATGCCCCGTCCATGTCTGTAATTGTACCAACAGTCGTCCCTTTCACAGATACTGAAACACCGGGAATAGGCGTACCATCATCTGCCGATGTTACCGTGCCGGTAATCTGCTTGGTCTGAGCATTTACTGCTACAATTCCCATGAACAGGAGAATCGAAAGTAATAGCGCAAATTTTTTCATAGAAATAGTTTTAAATTAACAATTAATATAAGTACCACAATATCTGATTATATAGCATTGCTTTACCACAAAACAGTCAATCCTGGCAATTATCAAAATGGCATTAACCAGCGTGCATACCATACACATATTAATCCTCAAAAGCAGTTGGGAATACGAAATTTACGGAATAGGATAAATAATAAATCCTTCTTCATAGAAATAGTTTTAAATTATCAAAATTAATCCCCTAACTCTGTTTATGAGGATCCCCCTAAATCCTCGTATTATCCTTTACAATAATAACTTCAAAGCTATCTTTCTGTCGAACTGTAAAAAATAATAATAAAATGTTAAAAAATTTAACAAACACAAATTTATAAAAAGAATTTAATTACAAAAGAAATTATTCATTTTTATCACAAGTATATTTGAGGCTGTGTATATGATGCGAGCATCAAAATTTGCATACTGGAGATGTATCACTTCAAATATAATTAAGGTTCTTTGGAAACTGACTATTTGTAACTGTTCTGAAAAAAAGGCTTATTAATCAATCAGATACAGGAGTCAGTCGGATACACTGATAAAGGCTGCTGAAATACACAATCTTTAAAGAAGGGCCACCAGTTGAATAAGGTGGCTTATCTGATAAGTAACAGGCTTATTATTCTTTTGGTTAAAGGTCAATTGACCCGGGCTGGCTTCCCTGTTCAGATAGACCTGGTCAATTCCAATATTGTAAGCTCCCATCACATCGACCTCCCAGTCGTCGCCGATCATCAGGCTTTCACTTTTACGTGCATTTGCGGATGAGATTGCATAATTAAAAATTTCAGGATTTGGCTTCGGCGCTTTTATATCTTCAGAAATAAATATTTTACTGAAATAGTGCATCAGCCCCGAATTTTCAAGCTTTTTAAACTGGACCTCCCTGAAGCCGTTTGTAATAATGAATAGCTTATATTTTGGGAATAAATAATCAAGGACTTCGCGGGCGTTTTCAATAAGGTGCTTCTGACCGGGCATTATATTAAGGTACGAGTCGTTGAACTCGTCAGGGTCGACGCCGGTAATCCCGAATTCATCAAATGTGTCCTGAAAACGTTTCCGGGTCAGTTCCTTTTTGCCAATTGCTTTTTTCCTGTAGGCATCCCAAAGCTTGTCATTGTTTTTCATGTAAACCGAATAAAAATGGTCAAAAACCTGTTCGCTTGTGTTGTCAAGGAAACGGAAATAATTTTCCCGGAGGGCAAAATAGGCGTTCCTGTTAAAATCCCAAAGCGTGTTGTCGAGGTCAAAAAAAAGTGCCTTATATTTTTTCTTTATCAGCCGGACTTTATTCTCCATTTATCCTTTCTTCAGGGTATTATCCCGTTATCTTTCAATTCCTTTTTATCTGCCCCTGCAACAATTAAAACGATTTCACCTTTAATATTTTTTTTGCTGAAATGACCGTATACATCACTTATACTACCCCTGAATATTTCCTCATGGATTTTCGAAAGCTCGCGGCATACACAGCAAAGCCGGCTATTCCCGAGGATAGCTCCCAACTGTTCAAGTGTTTTCAACAGCCGGAACGGCGATTCATAAAAGACCATTGTCCGCACTTCTCTCTCCAACGCTTGCAGCCGTTTTTGCCTCCCCTTTTTATGCGGCAGGAAGCCTTCAAAAACAAACCTGTCGGATGGCAGCCCCGAAACGGCGAGGGCAGGGATCAGGGCTGTGGCCCCGGGCAGGCACTCGACTTCTATCCCCGCTTCAATACATTTTTTTACGATCAGGTAACCCGGGTCGGAAATGCCGGGCGTCCCTGCATCCGTAATCATAGCTGCGGCTTCGCCTGTTGATAATTTTTCAACAACCGAATCAACTGTTTTATGCTCGTTAAATTTATGGTGGGCGATGACCTTTGCCCGAATCCTGTAATGTGTTAATAATGTATTGGAAACCCTGGTATCTTCGGCAAGGATAAAACCGGCATTTTTTAATACGTCGACTGCCCTGAAGGTCATATCGCCAAGGTTTCCGATGGGTGTCGGGACCAGGTATAGTTTTCCGGGATTATTCATCCATAAAACGCCTTTTTACCAGACCGACAAATTTCAGGCTGGTTTCGTTTTTTTTCCACTTAAAATTATCGCGCAGATAGGCCACTGCTTCCTTTATATTGCTGAAACCGTCGAGCGTAGTAACAGCTTTATTGTATAAATCGGCATTGCCGTCAAACAATTCCCGTGTAAATAAAAAACGGTCGTTGATCCCGATGGCAGACTTTATGCTACTCACCGGCCTCATCGAAAGTTTATGCTCAAGCTTTTCACTCCCTCCTGAAATCATGTCGTTAATCGATTTATCCTTCTGAAACCTGTCGCTAAGAACCTGCCGCTCTTTTTGTTCTTCTTCGGTTTCCTGAAGTTCAACCTCATCGGGTGCTTCTTCTTCTGTTTTATCTTCGATTCCTTGAGGTTCAGGCTCTGAAACTTCCGGCTCAGGCTCTGGTTCGGGGGTTTCATCTTCAGTGGGGGACTCTCTTTCTTCAACGGGGACCTCCTCCTTCTCACCGGAGCCCACTTTTTCTTCAATAGCATCCTCTTCGGAAGCAGGCTCAGGGACTTTTTCTTCCGTTTCTGTTTCCGGGCTTCCTATTTCATGCTCTTCCTCTGTCCCGGGAGGTTCCGGTTCATTTTCCGGTTCCATCAGCCTGACAGGTTCTTCCTCTTCAGAAACCGGTTCCTCCGTAACCTTCGGGCTTGGGGGAATATTGCTGGAATGATCGGTTGTATCCGGTATGATTTCCTTTTCCCCGCTATTTTGTAACCGGAAAATTTCAAGCAACTGCCTTATGCCCGTAGCTTTTGTCTGAATGTATTCAAGTTCAGGGAGGTTATGCTCTTGCTCGCTTTTAAAATCAGCAATCAGCGTCTCCAGTTCATGCATATCCTTTATCAGGATGTTGATTAGTTTTTTATTTTCCATGGCCAAAGCGGCATATTAATGGTTATCTTTACTTTCCGTAAAAGTAATAATTTCTTGTTCAATAATAACGGTAAATGTTTATAGAAAGGGATGTAAACGGCCATAAAAAAGTCGGATCGATCGAGGTGATTGCCGGTTCGATGTTTTCAGGAAAAACGGAAGAACTGATCCGCAGGCTGAAGCGCGCCAAGATTGCAAAACAAACAGTTGAAATTTTCAAGCCGCAGGTGGACATCCGTTACTCAGAAGAGGAGGTCGTTTCGCATGACGAAAACTGCATCCGCTCAACTCCGGTTGATAATTCAGCCAATATCCTGCTTTTAACCGGCGATGTCGATATCGTGGGAATCGACGAAGCACAATTCTTTGACAAGGGGCTTGCCGAGGTTGTGGTAAAACTCGCCGACATGGGCATCCGGGTTATCGTTGCAGGCCTCGATATGGATTTTAAAGGGAAACCGTTTGGCCCCATGCCGGAACTGATGGCCGTGGCCGATTTTGTCGATAAGGTCCATGCCATTTGTGTGCGCTGCGGGAACATCGCCCAGTTTTCACACCGCCTGAGCGAAAAAGAACAAGTTGTGCTCCTTGGCGAAAAAGATATCTATGAGCCACTCTGCCGCTCATGCTACCTCAAAACAGTTAAAAAATGATTTTCTATACCGCTGAAGATATTGCCCGTATTACAGAGGGGAATATTCTTAACAGCCCGGCACCCGGAGCAAAGATCAAAAATATTGTCATCGACAGCCGCACTGTCACCGACGGGGGGCAGGCTGTTTTTTTTGCTATCCGGGGAAACAGGAACGACGGGCACGATTACCTGAATTCAGTTGTTAAAAAAGGCGTTGCTGCAGTTGTCGTGTCAAAAATTCCTTCCCGTCCCGATTCATTTTCAGAATGTACCATAATAAAAGTCAACGATACCTTAAAAGCTTTACAACTCCTGGCAGCATATCACAGGCAACAATTCAGTTATCCGGTTATCGGCATTACGGGCAGCAACGGGAAAACAATTGTCAAGGAATGGTTATACGATTTGCTGAACAACCATTTTTCAATCATACGCAGCCCGAAAAGCTACAATTCGCAGGTGGGAGTCCCTCTTTCTGTATGGCTTATGAACGCCGGCTATGACCTGGCTATTTTTGAAGCAGGCATTTCTATGCCGGGGGAAATGGGAAGGCTGGAAGAAATCATCTCTCCGGGTATCGGTATTTTTACGAATATCGGGACAGCCCACCAGGAAAATTTTAATTCGATCAGGCAAAAAACCGAAGAGAAAATTACCCTTTTCAGAAATTCTGAAAAGCTGGTTTTCTGTGCCGACCAGGGGGAAACTTCAGAAGTAGTTGAAACGTTCTGTGATTTTCATAAGATCGAAAAAATAAGCTGGTCGTTAAAAGGCAATCCTGCGGCCGTACAGTTTTCGGCAAAAACTAATAATGCAACAACCATAACAGCCCGGATTGGTTCAGAAGAATATTCATTTTCAATCCCCTTTACCGACACATCGTCAATCGAAAATGCCTGCCATTGTTTTGCTGCTGTCCACGCGTTGGGAGTTCCGGCAAGAGAAATAACAGGTAAATTCGTGGCGTTGGAATCCGTGGCTATGCGCCTCGAAATTAAAAAAGGCAAAAACAACTGTTTGCTTATAAACGACTTTTACAACTCCGATATTAACGCTCTTTCAATCGCTTTAACGACTTTGAAAAACCAGGCTTCAAAAGGTTTTCGCAATAAAATCCTGATCCTTTCCGACATTAAACAATCGGGATTTAATCCTTCGGAACTATACAGCATGGTAAACGATATGCTTCACAAATCCGGGGCAAGCAGGATTATCGGGATTGGCCCTGATTTACTAACTAACCGGCATTTGTTTAACGTTGAAAAAGAATTTTACCGGGATACAGCGGATTTTATTAAGAAGTTTAATGATTCTTCCTTGACTGATTCGGCGATACTGCTTAAAGGAGCCCGTGAATTCGGCTTTGAAAAAATTTCTGCTGTGTTACAGGAAAAAGCCCATCAGACAGTGCTGGAGACCGATTTGAATTCACTGATTGAAAACCTTAACACTTACAGGGCATTGCTGAAACCACAAACTAAAATTATGGCTATGGTGAAAGCATTTTCGTATGGCAGCGGCACCGATGACATCGCCCGTTCGCTTGCATTTCACGGCGTGGATTATCTCGCCGTGGCTGTTGCCGACGAAGGTGTGGAACTGAGGAAATCGGGAATTACAACGCCGATTGTTGTGATGAATCCCGAACCGGTCAGTTTCCAGAACATGTTCGATTATAAGCTCGAACCAAATATTTACAGTTTTCAGCTTTTGAATGAATTCAGCAAAGCGGCCAAGTACCAGGCATTGGTTGAGTTCCCGATACATATTAAAATTGATACCGGGATGAACCGGCTGGGATTTAAAACAGAAGAAGAAATCGGGCAGGCAACCGGCTTTATAAAAAAATCGGGGAACCTGAAGATTGCTTCGG